>Ga0181560_10002069_pt1 | contig 18764 bp, 17 predicted proteins | sample 011ome_20_FD_133751 | JGI IMG/M metagenome (GOLD analysis project Ga0181560, IMG submission 133751) | Coastal salt marsh microbial communities from the Groves Creek Marsh, Skidaway Island, Georgia - 011509CT metaG (megahit assembly) | ecosystem: Environmental > Aquatic > Marine > Intertidal...
GCAGCAGGTCATCACGCGACTGAGCGATATGGTGTGCAGGCGGTAGGGCAGTACCTGGAGAGCGAGCTTGGTATAAAGCATGAGTTTGTGGATATTGATAATCATGTATAAAAAAGATACAAGATAAAAGATAAAAGATAAAAGATAAAAGATAAAAGATAAAAGATAAAAGATAAAAGATAAAAGATAAAAGATAAAAGGGATAACCTTTTGCTGTTCAGGTTACTGCCAGTTGATCTGCCTCCATATCCTCCACAATAATGCGATGCCCCAGTATGTTCAGGGCTCTGATTACACCTTCCAGTTTTGACGCATGATCCGGATCCACAAGACGTCTTACCGCACCCTCTGAGATTCCCAGCCTTTCGGCAAGACTGACATTGGAGATATTCTTTTCAGCCATGGCTGCACGAAGTGCCAGCTTGGTGGCAACAAGAGCACTCACGGGTACCAGCTGTTCATTTTTTTGAATTTTTGATGGGATGGGGATGTCCCGCTTCTCCAGGGAGTATCCTGCAAGCGCAGCACCCAGTGCATCACTCATCGCAGAGATTGTATTTTCCGGTGTGCTCCCATCAGTCACAGCTTCGGGGACATCGCGGCAAGAAGCGATGTAAACCTGATCTTCATCACGAATCAGTTTCACAGGATAGAGATAGCGCATACGGTTTCCTTATAAATCGTTCATGTGAATATCAAGTTGCTTGCACAAGGCAGCCAGTAGTCCCTTGCTGATTTCTTTTCTTCTGTCTTTCAGCGTGGCGAACCGGGAGCCAACATATAGTCTGCCATGGCTTCCTTTACCGTGATTGGCGAAATAGCAGGGTACCCCCTGGCGTCGAGCGAGTTTCTTCACACGTTTTTCAAATTCGAATCCATTCATTGCGGGAATCCTTTCCCATGAGGCAGTATCGTACATAAATGTACGATATTCAAGATGGTCTTGTTTCAGTATAGGTGAGGTTTGGAAACTAACTGGAGGGTAAGGTGAAGAGGCTAGTCCGCCAGCGGATTAATCGCGTGTACCACCACTCCTTCAATCAACAGATCCATTTCTTCATCCAGGGCAATGGACGGGTAGCTGGGATTGGCTGCCCTGAGCATGCGATGGGTGATGTCCAGGATCTTGCAGGTCAGCTCGCCATTGATGGCGGCGATGACGATACTGCCGTCTTTCGGCGTCAGGGATTTATCCACCACGAGCAGGGCGCCATCGAGTATGCCGGCACGGGTCATTGAATCCCCCGAGGCGCGGGCCAGGAAGGTGGCGCTGGGATGCTTGACCAGGTATTCATTCAGGTCGAGGTCGGCTTCGATGTAGTCGTCGGCAGGAGAGGGGAAGCCTGCGGGCACGCGCGATATAAATAACGGTAAATAACTCGGTGTTGCGCTTTTTTCCAGGCGGGTAATTTTCATAAGCCCATGTTACTCGCAGCACCGAGCTGTCGGCAAGCAGAGAGCATCAGGCAGTAGTCTGGCCGCCAGTGGGTCCAGGGCGATCAGTCCTGCCCTGGGGAATTGCCCCAGTGTTCATGCAGATGATATAAAGGAACGATTAAAGCTTAGCGCTATGCAGGTTGCCGGATTGAATAAAAGCAGTTGCTCACATTGAATAAAATCATATCCAGTTTTAACAATTCCCTGGATTTCAGCCGCTTGCCGCAGCGTTATGATGCGCACGAGAGGCAGGCCATTGCCACCATGTTCCTGCTCAGCGGGCTGTATTGCCTGGTGGCAATCATTTTCCTGCTGATATTCGGTACCAAGGCTTACCTGGCAGATCACCAACCCTATGCCCTGTTACTGCTGAGCTTTGCCGGGGCGACGGGTTTGGGATACCTGATGCTCTGGTATACAGGGAAATTCACCTGGGGCGGCCATTTTGCAGTGTGCCTGATGGGCGTGCTGAGCCTGATGCTGCTCATTACCGGGGGCGAGCAGGGCACCGGACCCATTTGGTACCTGGTGTTTCCGGTTCTTGCCACTTTTGTCCAGGGCCGGGTGGCGGGCATTGTGTCTGTAGTGGTTCTATTGGCTGTGACGCTCGGCTTACTTGCTATGGGAGTTCCCGACTACCCCTACAGTGACTTTTTCATTCAACGGCTATTATCTGTTTACCTGGCCCTTTCAGTCCTGGCCTATCTGTTCGCGAGCTTCCGTTACACAGCCGAACAGCAATTAAAGGAAATTAACCGGCAGCTTGAAGTGCTGACCAATACAGACAAGATTTCCGGGCTCCTCAATCGCAGGGGCATGGAGGCCGAACTTGAAAAAATGCTGCATACCTTCAATCGATTCAAGATGCCTTTTACAGTCGTCGTATTCGATATAGATGACTTCAAGGCTATCAATGACCAGCATGGCCACATCTATGGGGATTTCGTGATTCAAAGTATCGGGGAATTGTGCCGCAGTTCTATACGGAACATTGACCATGCAGCCCGCTGGGGTGGTGAGGAATTCCTGCTGCTGCTACCAGGGACATCTGTTGATGGGGCTGTCATCCTGGCCGAGCGACTGAGGGAAAAAATACATACCTCGCCATTTGTTTACGACGGGATAACCCTGATCACATCAGCAAGCTTTGGCGTATGCCAACATATCGAGTCCAATTCCCTGGAAGACACCATCGCGTGTGCCGATAAGCAGATGTACTCTGCCAAGCAGGAAGGAAAGAACAGGGTGGTTTCGAAAAACTAGCCGCAAGCCACAAGCCACTAGTCACAAGTTACAAGTCCCAGGTCTCAAGGGACAACTCGTTTAACAGAAAGCTACTCTTTCAGGCTATGTCAGCCCCGTAAAAATTACTGTTTCAAGAGGCATAATTTGATCAGGTAAGTTTCGATTAGATTGCCGTGTAGTAATTTTTAACTTGCAACTTGTGACTAAGCTTTTAAGCCTATTCGTTGCTTGCTGTTGAACCCTGATCCGGAGTCTGTTCCTGTTTCTGCTGCCTTCCTGTAACGATACTGTCGCCATTTCCCTGTCCGGCCTTTTGCATATTGTTTTCCGCCTGCCGTATCGCTTCTTCCAGGTCATCCTCAATTTCACTGATACCAATGCTGACGGTAATCTTGTCACTCAGGAAGGTCTGTTTTGAGACGTGTCCGCGGATACGCACAGCCGTGCCCCATGCATTTTCCAATGTGGCTTCAGGCAGCATGATAAGAAAGTAATCGTCGTGCCAGCGCGCGGGGATGTCCATTGAGCGCAGCTTCTGCAGCAACAGGGCTGCCAGTTGAGAGAGGATGGCGTTGCTGTACTGTGTGCCGTTTTTCTGGCGTATGCGGTATAGATCATCAATCTGGATGGCCAACAGGCTGAAGCGCGTGCCATAGCGCCTGAAGCGGCCAAATTCGAGTTCCATGAGGCGTTCCATAAACTGGTGATTTGCCAGGCCGGTGAGCACGTCCCCCTGCGTCACGCTTTCGAGGTCTTCCTGGCTTAGCAGGAGCTCAAGTTCGGCTTTTTCACGAAACCAGGTGAATAGTCCAGCCAGGATAGAGATGATGGTGTAGCAGGCATAAATCCGCAGGATGAAAAAGCTCTCATACCGTCCCGTATCAAAGCCAAACAGACCACCGTGATTCATCATGAGAATGATGATTGATAACAGGATGACACTGAAGGCTCCTGTCTGCACGCCCTGCAGGAAAAAGGCAAGAATCGGGACAATGAGCAGGTAGAGCGGTCCGGAATTGGAAGTCCCGCCGCCGTAGAACAGATATAGACAAAGGCTGCCAAGGATGAAAATAGCAAAATGACGGGCCAGGTAATACTCGCCACTGAGCCAGATTCCCGCGTAGCTGATTGTGGCGGCAAAGGCAAAGCCCAGGAGTATGAGGGCATAAGCTGTATCCCCGCGGAAGACAGCATCAAATCCGAATACCACCAGGAACAAAATTGCCACGGCACAGTAAAAGCCGCAAAGCAGGAAATCAGCCCATTCCCGGTCATGACCCCGCCTGGAAAGACGCTCGAGGACGGAGTCAGGGGCTGACCAGATGGACTTCATTGATGGCATGGTTTTGTCAGGGGTAGTTTTTATTTTTGTAGGGTAAACAATATTGCCAAAAATAGGAAATTATTTGTAATAACAATGGGATAGATAGCAAATTGACACCAGGGTTTGCCCACAATGTTGTTGTTTACAGGGATTGTTCGTCCCTGACAGGGGATTTCAGGTCAAAGAAGAATGTTGTTCCGTCTTTCTCGTTGGAATCAAAATCCATTTTGCTCTGGTGCTGCTCCAGTATTTTCTGACTGATATACAGACCCAGCCCGGATCCTTCCTTGGCGCGCTTGTCAGTAGAGTCGGTCTGGTAGAACTTGGAGAAGAGTTTCTGTTTCTCAGACAGGGGAATGACGCTGCCCTTGTTGTTCACACCTATCCGGTAACTCAGGTCATCCTGCTTTTCCAGCAGGATGGTGACTGTGCCCTCGGTTTCAGAAAACTTGATGGCATTGGATAACAGGTTGGTCACCACCTGGAATATACGGTCAGGATCTATTTCTACCATGGCGTTTTCGGGCAATTCATTGGTCGCAACTTTGACGTTGTACTTGGTGGCATAGGATTCATTGGCCTGGATAACGTCATGGATAAGCTTGCACAGATCGGATTCAGCAAAATGATATTCAATCTTGCCGGAATCGATTTTTTCCACGTCCAGAATGTCATTGATCAACAGCTGCAAACGGTCGGTATTTTTCATGGCGATGTCGAGCATTTCCTGGGACTTTTCGGGCTTTTCCTTGAGTACACCTGCTGCGAGCAAACCCAGGCTGCCCTTGATGGAGGTGACAGGTGTGCGCAGCTCGTGACTGACGATGGAGACGAACTCCCGTTTCAAGCGCTCGTTTTCCATTTCCATGGTGATGTCCCGTATCAGGGACACGGCACCGATAATCTTGTTGTTCTGATTTATCAGCGGGGTGTTGTACCACTCACAAATCAGTATGCCGCCATCCTTGCGCGTGGTCTGTTCGATAAAATGATAACCTCCCTCGTCTTTCATCAGCGCATCCCAGGTCTCATGTATATTGGATTCAGAGTTAATGGGTACGATCAGATCCTGTGTCCGCTTGCCCTGCGCCTCTTCTTCGGAATACTGAAACATTTTCTCCGCTGCCGGGTTCCAGGCAACAACTTTGCCATTGACATCCCATTCCACAACCGCCATTGGCGTGTCCTTTACGAACAGGGTAAGTCGCTGCTGAGACTTGCGCAGTTCTTCTTCGCGATTTTCAGCTTCCAGGGTCAGGATCGTGGTTTGTTTGATGGTGTGAAAAATCCGGTAGCCACTGATAGAAAGCAGAATACAGAGTACCGACATCATCCAGAACATATGCTCCGTTTCTTCCGTGCGGCGAGCGAAAAGACTAACCAGGATAGGCACGAAGATGATGATCTGGAAAGGAATCCCGATTTCAAGCCTTGGCGACATTGTGGTTGTCGCAAAAGAAGCGATACAGGCAATCATTAGTGCCAGGGTGACCTGAAGGCTGACGCTGTCAAACACAAAAAGCAGGTAACCGGCACTGCCGACGGCCAGTGCAGTCAGTCCGGCACCCAGCATGAATTGCAGATACCAGCCGTAGGAGTATTCAGGCTTCATTTCGCTCTTGATGTAAGAGCGATAGTTGATGAAGCGGCCCACGGTGACCACAAGCATCGCTGCGACCCAGACCAGAAGCCGTCCCGGGTCAACAATGCCACTGTAGATATACATGGCAATGTAAGCACCAAAGAGGGTGGCTAGAAGAGAATTGGGAACGCCGCTATATAGGATTCTTACCTGTTCATGGAGCAGCAGCGTGCTCTGTTTTTCCAGGTCTTTAAACAAAATCAGGCTCCAGGTGCTTCAGGCGGGTTTATTGTTTTTAACATTCCTGAGCACGATTTTAGCTGTATTGGTGGTATTCCCCAAGTAATGCGCTCGATATTGATGGAATGGATGTCAGTAACCCTGGTTTTTGTATTACAATTCTTCGTTTTCGTGGCATCCAGCTGCCTTCTAGTAGGGGACCACCCAAGAGATGGAAGAATTAAAACGCATCATGCATGTGGATGATGATGAGTCGATTCGCATGATCACCAGCATGACTCTGGAGTCTGTGGGTGATTTCGAGGTGGCCAGTTGCGAAAGCGGCTTTGAAGCCCAGGAAAGGTTTGACGCGTTCCAGCCGCAGGCCTTGCTGCTGGATGTCATGATGCCCGAACTGGATGGTCCGGGGACTCTTGAAGCACTGAAGAATCAGTATGACCTGGAAAAAATCCTCGTCGTTTTTATGACAGCGAAAGTCCAGAAAGAGGAAGTGGATCATCTTATGGATATTGGCGGTTTTGATGTCATTGAGAAGCCATTTGATCCCATGGCGCTGGCTGAAAAGATTCAGTCTTGCTGGGAAAAATTCAGTGCATCCTGATGAGTTTATTCTGTCACAATTCCCCCGCTGTAAAATGCTAAGAAACCATGGGAAATTCCGTTTATTATTGTAGACGGATTATTTAGGTATATTGTTTAGGGGCTGAATCCCCGGTCAATTTAATTGGATGTGGTATTAAAGAACATGACAAATAGTGCGCTTATAAAGGAACAAGCCGCTCGTACTCCAGCTGGCGAGCCAGTAGTCTATGTCATCGATGATATGGTGCAGGTACTACAGGTAATCAAGATGGTGCTCAACAAGGAAGGTATTCATGTTGAAACCTTTGAGTCTGGTAAAGACTTTCTCTCCCTGAATTCGATTAGTGATATAGGTTGTGTGATTTTGGACAACCAGATGCCTGGTCTGACTGGTCTTGACGTGCAGGCAGAACTGAATAAGCGGGGCAGTAATATCCCTGTAGTTTTCATCAGTGGTGCGAGCCGTTATGAAGAAGTTGTTGATGCCGTACGGGAAGGTGCCATGTATTTTATGCAGAAACCTTTTACGCATTCCGAATTGCTTGATCATGTTAGCAATGCAATCGAAGAAAGCCGTAATCGCCAGGACAGAAACGGCAAGGCAACGAAAAACAAATCCCTCATTAACTCTCTTACTACAAGGGAGCAACAGGTGTACAACCTGGTGACTGATGGCCTCACCAATCGTGCTATTGCTGAAACACTGGATATTTCCAACGGCACAGTCGAATTTCATCGCGCCAACATGATGAAAAAACTTGAATCCAAATCACTGGCCGACTTGATGGAAATCAAGCAAAGTCTGGCCGAATAAGCTACTGTAAACCCTGTTGCAATCCATTCTGTAATTACTCGTTATTCAATTCTTAAATAAACCGTATTGAATACTCAGCGGACGGATTGTGCCCCGAGTGTCCTGTAGATACACTTGGTTGTCGGATTTTTGTTATCGGAGATCATTATGGACCTGGAAAATGCCAGAAATGCATTGCTTGAAAAACAGCAGGAACTGCTTTCACGTGTTGAGCGTACGCATAAACATATTTACGAGAAAGACGAGCCTGTCAGTGCGCAATTCAGTGAGCAGGTCAACGAGATGGCGAATGCTGAACTTGTGCACGCCCTTGATGTGGAGGGACGTATGGAGCTGAATCAGATTCAGCATGCCTTGGAGCGCATAGATTCCGGAGACTATGGCAACTGCATTGAATGTGGCAAGACTATAGGCGAGCAGCGTCTTGAGGCGATTCCTTTTGCGGAGAAATGTATTCAGTGCGCAGACTAGGCCAGCCAAGCTGGCCCAGTCAGGCCGTCGCAGGTCGCAAGTCACAGGTCTCAAGTCGCAAGGTACAACACGCTGACTTAAAAGCCTTTTTTTACTTTCAACTGGAATCTTTAATTAAGTCTGTAGCCAGAATAATTCTATTATCAGATGAAATTTGAATAGGTAGACGAGTCGTTCCTTGAAACCTGTGACTTGTGACTTACCAATTCGGTCTCTGATATCATTACCTGATTAACTCAAGACCCCTTCCCAAGGAGCTTCTGATGGACAGACGTGACTTTCTCAAAGGCACTGCCCTCGGTACAGGCCTGATTATTGGTTTTCATATTCCAGCCAAAAAAGCGCTGGCGCAACTGGGTGCACCTGCACCGACCAGTTGGCCGACCAATGCTTTCGTTCGCATTGCGCCAGATAACAGCATCACCATCATTTCCAAGCACACAGAAATGGGACAGGGTATTTATACCGGCCTGGCGACTCTTGTAGCCGAGGAACTGGATGCTGACTGGAACCAGGTCAGTGTGGAAGCGGCGCCCAATAATCTCGAGCTGTATATCCATTTCATGCTGGGTATGCAGGGAACAGGTGGCTCCATGAGTATTCCCAATGCCTGGGTTCAATATCGCACTGTTGGTGCTGCAGCAAAAGCCATGCTGATCAGTGCGGCAGCGGCAGCGTGGGATGTCCCCGAAGCTGAAATCATTACCAGCCAGAGCATGCTCATGCACGCGGGGTCCGGCCGTGAGGCCACCTACGGGGAGTTTGCTGAAGCAGCCGGCCAGCTTCCGGTGCCAGAAGGTGTGCCTTTGAAATCACCGGATCAGTACACTCTGATCGGCACCAGCGTCCCGAAAGTAGATACCCGTGACAAGGTTACCGGTGAAGCGACATTCACGATTGATGTCCAGCGCCCGGGTATGATGACAGCAATTGTTGCTCATGCTCCTCGCTTTGGTGCAACACTGGTGTCCTTTGATGATACCGAAACAAGAAAAATTCCCGGCATTGTCGATGTTGTGGAAATTCCCCGCGGTGTTGCTGTTCTGGCTAAAAATTTCCATACGGCCAAGCGTGGACGTGATCTTCTGGTCACTGAATGGGATTACTCCAATGCTGAAATGCGAGGCTCCGATGAAATCCGCGATGATTTTGTTGCCCTGAGCGAACAGCCTGGATTACCGGTTGAAATAGAAGGGGATACCGCTGAGGCAGTAGCATCTTCTGCACAAACTATCGAAGCAACCTATGAATTTCCCTTCCTGTCACATGCGCCGATGGAGCCACTTAACTGCACCATTGAAAAGGATGGCGAAAGGTATATTTTGCGCTCCGGCACCCAGAATCAAACAGTAGACCCACAGACCGTGGCGGACTACCTCGGGGTTTCTGTGGCTAATGTCAGCCAGGAAACACTGTATGCAGGAGGCGGTTTTGGTCGTCGTGGCAATTTTGTCCCCGACATGGCCGTGGAAGCTGCTTCCATTCTGAAAGCTACAGGTGAGCGTTACCCGGTCAAGCTTCAATACACGCGAGAGGATGACATGGCTGCCGGTTGGTACCGTCCCATGAATATCCACAAGATGCGTGTCGCCCTGGATGGCCTGGGAAATATTTCTGCATGGGAAAACCGTGTGGTCGGTCAGTCACTGATCGCCAAGACACCGCTGGCATTCATGATGCAGGAAGGTGTGGATCATCTTTCCATTGAAGGCGCAGGCATGCTGCCTTACCACATACCTAACATCAGCGTAGACACCCATCATTCTGACAGTGGTGTGCCGGTCACATTCTGGCGCTCAGTAGGTCATACGCACACACAATTCTCCAAGGAAACCATGATTGATGAGGCACTGCTGGCTGCTGGCAAGGATCCGGTCCAGGGTCGCCTGGAGCTGATGGATGATGAGCGCTCGATGGCCGTGATTCGCCAGGTGGCGGAAATTTCCAACTGGAATACTCCTGCACCTGATGGTGTGGGCCGTGGCTTTGCTTTTACCGAAGCTTTCGGGGGACGTGTTGCCCAGGTGGTGGATGTCACACAGGATCGTGGTGGCCGCATTAGGGTGAACAAGGTTTTCTGTGTCGTGGATTGCGGTATGCCAATCAATCCGCACATCATTGAAGCGCAGGTGGAAAGTGCAATTATGTACGGACTCAGTGCGGCGCTATACGATGAAATTCAAATGGAAAACGGTATTGTACAAACTTCCAACTTCCACAATTACCCGGTCATTCGTATGGACCAGGCGCCTGAATTTGATATTCATATCGTTCAGTCAGACATTGATCCAACAGGCATCGGTGAACCGGCAACACCAGGCATAGCCCCTGCTGTGGCCAACGCCTGGTTCCAGCTGACAGGTGTCAGGATGAGAAGGCTGCCTTTTGAAAAGATTTCCTGAGGGAAATCTTTTCAGCTGCTAGCTGCTAGCCGCAAGCTACTAGCCACTAGCTTCAAGGCACAACTCGTTAACCTAAAAGCTATTAACTTCATTCACAGGCAACCCCTAACTATTCTTTTAATCGAGTAAAGTTTGATTAGCTTGGCGTGTTGTTGGTTGCCATCTGCCTGGAGCCTGAAGCCTGTATTTATTAGCTAGCAGCTAGTGGCTAGCGGCTTGTGGCTGGTAACCCTCAGGGTTCCACGGAGTTGGATGCCTGTAATGGGTCGTAATAAACGTCGCAATCACTGAATCAATACAGCCGTCACGTACAGCAAACATTTCCAGGAAAGCCCAGGTGTGGGGTTCGCGAAAAATGGAGCGTGTTTCTGTCCCATCTGTCAGTGTGTATTCATCCAGCACACCTTTGTGATCTATAAAGCCTCTTGAAAGTGCCACCTGACGTTCTTCATCAACAAGGACCGGCCAGTTGCGTACTTCGTTGTTGAAGAAGTAGCGACCCGATTCGAATCCAGCCTTGATCTCGTCGAACTGCAACCCGTTTTCACGGCGTATGGCATCTTCAATAAAGCAGGTGCCTCTAATCTCGCCATCATTGCGTTCCAGGGTAGAAAAATAGCCGCTGGCGTGAGCCATCAATTCTTCGCGACTGGATCGTTCGTTCATCGGAACAATGACATCGATCGCAGGATCATGAGAATAGTTGTCATGGTCGCCGATTGGTGTGGGCGGACTGCTGAGATTGCGGCGTGTTGAAATGATATGTTCGATTTCCGTGATTTCACGATTCTCAACTTTCAGCCTGGCTGCCAGAAAGCCTGGTGTATCGTTCTGCATGATGACGGTAAAAATAGCCGCCTGTCCGGTAACCGGATCAGAAATAGTAAAGGGCGGTCCAAGTTCTTCAGTGATGGTGTCCCACGTGGCGTCCGGGAAAGGCAGCTCCACGTTGTTCTCAGTGAATCGCACGCTTTCCGAGATGGCTACAGCAGAGGGATCGTGTGCCAGATAGGCTGCACGGTACTGATCAGCAATGTCTTCCAGGCAGGCTTTGTCACAGGGCTGGGCGAATGCGGGAGACGTGCTCAGCAGAAACAGAAACAGGGGAAGTAACTTTTTCATTTTTTTCTCGCTTTGCAGGTACAAGGATCAGGATCAAAGGTACAGGAAAAATGAGATAAGAGGCAAGATAGGCCGCAGGCCTCAGGCTACAGGCAACGACACGCCAACTAAATTAGTCTTTTTAAAAAATACTCTGATACACGAGTCTGTCGTAAATATGGAAATCTACTTTTTGTTAAACGGGTTGTTGCCTGAAGCAGCCCGAAGGGCGATTACAAATTCTTCAGCACTTCATCAATGCTTTCCTTGGCATCCCCGAACAGCATCCGTGTGTTTTCCTTGTAGAAAAGCGGGTTATCTACACCGGCATAACCGGAAGCCATGGAGCGTTTCAATACGATGGTGGTTTTACCCAGCCAGGGTTCCAGCACCGGCATGCCGGCGATGGGGCTGTCCGGTACTTCCTTGGCAGCAGGATTTACAATGTCATTGGCGCCTATGACAATGGATACATCCACGTCAGGGAAGTCGTCATTGATTTCATCCATTTCATACACGATGTCATAGGGTACTCGCGCCTCCGCGAGCAGGACATTCATGTGGCCGGGCATACGACCAGCCACCGGATGAATGCCAAAGCCGACATCGATTCCGGCTTCACGTAATTTGCGACTCATTTCAAAAACCGAGTGCTGGGCCTGTGCAACAGCCATACCGTAACCGGGCAGGATCATTACTTTCTTTGAACCCAGCAGCATATTCGCTACTGATTCGGCATCGATTGGCTGCACATCATCGGCGCTGCCGGTTGCAGAGGAAGCGCCGCCACCATTGCCTGCGGTTGTCCCGAAACCACCGGCGATGACCGAGAGGAATTTCCGGTTCATGGCCCGACACATGATGTAACTGAGGATGGCACCGGATGAACCTACCAGGGCACCAATGACAATCAACAGGTCATTGCTGAGCATGAAACCGGTGGCCGCTGCGGCCCAGCCGGAATAGGAGTTCAGCATGGATACCACCACGGGCATATCGGCACCGCCAATGGCCATGACCATGTGAATACCAAAGAGCAGGGAGATGGCTGTCATGATCATCAGGCAGTGCAGGGCATAGGTGCCTTCAGCACCTGTAAATTGCTCCATGTAATACAGGGCAGCAATGAGCAGAAGCAGGTTTAGAAAATGTCGGAGGGGCAAGAGCAGGGGAGCACCGCCAATCTTGGCGCTGAGTTTCAGGTACGCAACCACTGAACCTGAGAACGTCAAGGCGCCGATTAATATCCCCAAATAGATTTCAATGTCGTGTATGGTTTTTTCCACGCCAGTGAATGTAATGCTGTGATCGAGATAGGTGCCAAAGCCCACGATGACTGCAGCAAGACCCACGAGGCTGTGCAGGATCGCAACCAGCTCCGGCATGTGGGTCATCTCCACTTTTTTGGCGAGGATAAGACCAATGATGCCGCCAATGAAAATACAGGCAAACATCAGGACGTAATTTGCAGTGACAATACCAATGATCGTGGCCAGCAGGGCAATGCCCATACCGGTCATGCCGTAGTAGTTCCCTTTGCGGGCCGTTTCCTGATGACTTAAGCCCCCAAGTGCGAGAATGAAAAGTATGCTCGCGGCCAGGTAGGCCATGGTAATGATTCCTTCGGACATAATGCTTCTCCCTATTACCTGGGCTATTTTCTAAACATGGCCAGCATGCGCTGGGTGACGGCAAAGCCGCCAACTATGTTGATACTGGTGATAAGGATGGCAAATGCAGCCAGGTAATGGTTCAACCCGTCAGGGGATGAAATCTGTAACAGGGCACCAATGATGATGATGCTGCTGATGGCATTGGTGACACTCATCAATGGCGTATGCAGCGAAGGTGTGACATTCCAGATCACCATGTAGCCAATGAAGCATGACAAAACAAATACGGTGAAATGCGACATGAATTCGGCCGGGGCAACAGAACCCAGGGCCATGAGCAGCAGGCCTGCAATGCCCAGAAATAATAGTTGTTTGAGCGGATTGGGTTTGGTGTCGACTGTGCTGCCAGGAAGCTCTTCGGTTTTATCCTCGGGCTTTTCCGGAACCGCATAAAGACGGGGTGCAGGCGGGGGCCAGGTAATCTCTCCATTCTTGATAACAGTGGCCCCTCGAATGACTTCATCTTCCATATCCACATTGATCTGGCCGTCTTTCTCCGGAGTCATGTCACTCAACAGGTGATAAAGGTTGGTGGCATACAACTGGCTTGATTGGGCGGCAAGACGTGAGGGCAGGTCGGTATATCCGATCAGGGTGACGCCATGTTTGACGACCACCTTGTTGGCTTCGGTCAATTTACAGTTGCCGCCCATCTCCGCTGCCAGGTCCACGATGACACTGCCTTCCTTCATGCATTCCACCATGGCTTCAGTCCAGAGCTCCGGTGCTGCCCTGCCGGGGATCAATGCCGTGGTGATAACGATGTCCACTTCCATGGCCTGTTTGCCGAACAGCTCCATTTCCTTTTCGATGAACTCCTGGCTCATCACCTTGGCATAGCCCCCGTCACCGCTGCCGTCTTCCTCAAAATCCAGCATGAGAAATTCGGCGTCCATGCTTTCTACCTGTTCTTTCACTTCGGGGCGGGTATCGAAAGCCCGCACGATGGCGCCCATGCTTTTGGCAGCGCCAATGGCTGCCAGTCCGGCAACGCCGGCACCAATAACCAGAACCTTGGCGGGAGGTACTTTGCCTGCGGCAGTGATCTGTCCGGTAAAGAAACGGCCAAAATGCTGCGCAGCCTCGACAACAGCTCGGTAACCTGCAATGTTGGCCATGGAGCTTAAGGCATCCATTTTCTGCGCACGGGAAATACGGGGAATACTGTCCATGGCAAGGACTGTGCCGTCCGTGCTGGCCAGGCGATCCAGCAGTTCCTTGTTCACGCCAGGTGCGATAAAACTGATCAGGGTTTTGTCTTTTTTCAGAAATTCGGCTTCATCCACACAAAGCTCGGGGTGGGTTTCCGGCGCTCGCACCTTCAGGATGATGTCAGCCTGTTTCCAGATTTCCTCTTCGCTGTCGACGACTTTAACGCCAGCTTCGCGGTAGGCATCGTCCGGAAAGCTGGCGTGTTCGCCTGCTCCTTTCTGGATGATCAGGTCATAGCCAAGTGCACGTATTTTTTCCGCGGCTTCGGGTGTGGTGGCGACGCGTTTCTCGCCTTCATGGATTTCTTTGGGAATACCAATGAGCATTTACTGTCCTTATTGTTATAGTGCAAAAGCTGCTAACGATTTTACCAGTATTTTTCCGATAATGAAGGAAAGGTACAGGGTACAGGATCAAAGTGACGAGAAATCCATTGCATCTGTATCTTGTTCCTTTGATCCGGGTATAGTTGTACTTGCCTGATTCTGCTGTTTTATACTTCTGAGTTTCACCATGAAAAAATTTAGGATTCGGTATGGTCGATTTTACTGATGGTCCCGCACCCGGTGGGTTTTTCGCGCCACTGCGGTTTGAAGCTGATGTTTTTGATTGCGAGGTGGAGGGGACCATCCCCCAGGACTTGAACGGGGCGTTTTACCGTGTTGGAGGAGAGTGGTTTTATCCACCGAAGTATCCCGATGATATTCCGCTGTCCACTGATGGCTATATCTCCATGTTTCGCATCAATAATGGCGTGGTTGATTTCAGGGGACGCTGGGTGAAAACACCCCGATTCCTGAATAACCTGAAAGCACGCAAACAGTTGTACGGAAAATACCGAAATCCCTACACCCATGATCAGAGCGTGCAGGATTTTGAAAAACCCTATCTGGGTACTGTGGCTAATACGGCCCCCCTTGCTCACGGTGGCAAACTTTTTGCCATGAAAGAAGATGCACATCCCATCGAAATAGATCCGATGACTCTTGAGACTATCGGTGCATGGGATTTTGATGGCCAGTACACCGCGCAAACTTTTTCAGCCCATCCGAAAATTGATCCTGTCTCCGGTGACCTGATCTGTTATGGCTACGAGGCAACCGGCATGTGTACGGATGATGTCTGGGCCTACATTATTTCAGCAGACGGACAGGTTAAAAACGAGATTCGATTCAAGGTGCCCTACGTCAGCGCCATTCATGACATTGTTATTACCCAGGAGCACATCATTTTTCCGGTGTTTGGTTTCGTGACAGGGCTGGACAAGCTTGAAGCAGGGGAACTGCACTGGAACTGGGATCCGGGGATGCCTACTTACTACGGTATCGTGTCCAGGGAGGGTAACGGTTCAGATGCCCGCTGGTTCAGGGGCCCCTCATCTGTAGTGATGCATACCATCAATGGTCGCACTGAAGGCAGCAAGGTCATCATTGAAGCACCAATTTCCGATGGCAATTTTTTCCCATTCATACCTTCTGTAGATGGCTCGCCATTTAATCCTATCCAGGCGCAACATTTTATTCGACGCCTCACCTTTGATCTTGCGTCAAGTGATAACAGCTTTACTGAGGAAATTCTGGACCCAACGGATATTGTTGACCTGGTCAAGGTGGATCATCGTTTCCTGTCGTTGCCTTATAACTATATCTACTCCACCATGCATGATCCATCGCAACCCTTTGATGAAGAACGCGGAGGCAGTGGTGCCAGGGCGGTTAACTCCTTTTGCCGTTATGATCTTGCTACGGGGGAGTGGCGAAAATATTTTGCCGGTGACACGCATAATCTGCAGGAGGTCTCTTTCATCCCGCGTTCGCCCGATGCACCGGAGGGTGATGGATACCTGATAGGAACGGCGAGCAACTATGCTGAAATGCGCACCGAATTACTGATTCTGGATGCCCAGGAAATGGAAGAGCTGGCCAGGGTAAGCCTGCCGTTTCGCATGACACCCCAGGTACACGGGGCCTGGTACGATGCCTCGGAACTGCCGATGGGGGATACGGGATATCCTGAGTATGATGTCAGGGAGCAGTCCTGATGCATAAACTTAATTTACGAAAGGCAATGCCGCTTAAACGACGCCACTTTATCCAGGGTTCGCTGGGCATCGGTATGCTGGGAAGGTCGCTATTCTCATTCGGACAAAGCAGGGTTGCTGCAGCGCCCACCAGGGCGGTGTACCAGGATATGGCCTATATTGATCTGAGCGGCTATGGCAGCAGTTATAAACCACCAAAAGGTAATGCCTCGACCCGACAAGCACTGAAATCCCTTTCACCTGCTGCAAGACAAACACTTCACTACTGGTACTGAACCCATGACGACGAAAGCAATGACGGCCGATGAGGCAGCAGATATCACGGCGATTACCCAACTGGTTTTACGGGAGCGTGAAAGTCGTGACATGTGCATGTGGAACCGGATGGCGGATTGTTTCTTTGATGATTCCTATGTTGAGATCAGCTGGTTCCAGGGAAGCGGAAAGGATTTTGTTACGGCATCAAAGGGTATGTATGAAAGGGGCATGAAAGCCAAACACCGCCTTGGTCCGGTCCTGGTCACGCTCAATGGCGACCGGGCTGTTGCAACACTAAACGGCATTATAGATGTGCCCGAATCCATAGAAGGTGTGGAAATGACGTTGTCTGCTCACTGCCTGATGCTTTACAAGGCAGAAAAACGGGAAGGGATATGGGGCTTGATGAGCTTTGGTGCCATCTATCGACGGGATGAACTGGTACCAGCAACTCCAGGCCATACCGTGACTATACCTGAGGAAGCTCTGGCCGGTTACCGGTATTCCTACCGGCACCTGAGTTATTGTCTGGCAAAGGTGGGTTATGAGCCCGGTATGGATTTGCCGGGCGAAGACAGGCCGGAAACAGTCAGGGCTGTCCTGGAGGATGTTTTCGGGTGGGCAGGGATGTCAGTGCCGGATTAATCCGGGTGCCATATTTTGAAAACAGATTGTTTAATACTTTCTACAATTGATTTTTATCAAGTGTCCCGAACCAGATGACACTATAATAGGCAGCAGATAGCGAAACTGTCTGGTTGTGTAAGAGGGGGCAACTAGCAGTTACTCTGTAACTATTATTTTTGATGGTTGTTTATAAGTAACTCGCCAGCGAACTCTATACAAAGAACTACAGGTAGTAGATGTTTCTCAAGACCCTAATTACACCAGGTCGTGTCTTCCGGGATATTGCAGATGGCAATGAACTGGTTATTCACGCAGTGCATCGGCAAACTTTTCTCCTGGTTATTCTTCCTCCAATTTTTGCTTGGGTTGGCGCCACTACCTTTGGCTGGCGCCTGGGCGCTGAAGATCCGCTTTATTTCGACAATACCGCCAGGATCATTATCAGTTTCTTTTATGCCATGGCGCTGGGTTTTGGATATATCACTACGGTACTGCTTGCAAGCTGGATGGCAAAAACCTATGGCGCCAAAGGTGATCTTGAAGCCACAGGCGCACTGATAACAGTTATTGTTGCGCCGTTATCCATCGCCAGTATTGCCCATTTATATCCCCAGGTATTTTTCAATGTGCTGGTCATGATTCCTGCGGTCATCTGGTCAATGAATCTCTTATACAGGGGCTTGCCTGTGGTCATGCAAATCCCGCCGGAGCGAGGCATGCTGATGTCGTCATCCCTGGTGGGATGGTTGCTGGTGGCTTTTGTCAGTCTGCTGGGAATATCAGCTGGACTGTGGACGTACGGCATTGGGCCTTCTGTAGGCGTATAGGCAGCAATCAGGCAGGAATCTGGAAGTTATGGCTGAATTAACCAAAGAGGTATATCACGACGGCGTAGTAAAGCGCCTGGTCCAGTTTTCCATTATCTGGGCTGTGCTGGGTATGCTGGTGGGCGTTTGGCTGGCGGCCGAGCTATTATGGCCAGGACTCGATTTTGGCCAGTTCTGGCTTTCTTTCGGGCGCCTTCGTCCCTTGCACACCAACGGAATCATTTTTGGCTTTGGTGTTTCGGCACTGATGGCTACGGCCTTTTACAGTGTCCAGCGTACGAGCAATGTACCCCTGTTTTTGCCCCAGTTGGCCTGGATCTGTTGCTATGGCTGGCAGGTAATTGTGCTTACAGGCGGACTCTCACTGCTGGCAGGGTGGACCTCTTCCAAGGAATATGCCGAGCTGGAATGGCCTTTTGATATTGCCATCACCGTACTCTGGGTGTGTTTCGCTGTTGTCTTTTTCGGCACCATTGCCAACCGGCGAATCAAGAATATCTATGTATCCAACTGGTTATATGGCGGCCTGATCATTGTTATCGCCATGCTTCACATTGTGAATAACCTGGCCATTCCGGTCACCATTGATAAATCCTATTCGATTTTTGCTGGCGCACAGGATGCTATCGTCCAGTGGTGGTACGGGCATAACGCAGTAGGCTTCCTGCTGACGGGAGGCTTCCTGGGCATGGTGTATTACTTTTTGCCCAAGCAGGCAAACCAGCCTATCTGGAGCTACCGTCTGTCAGTAGTGTCATTCTGGGCTTTTACCTATACCTATATCTGGGCAGGCCCACATCACCTGCATTACAACTCCATACCGGAATGGGTGCAGTCTCTTGGTATGGTGATGAGCCTGATCCTGCTGGCACCTTCCTGGGCCACCATGATTAACGGCATCATGACCGTGAGCAAGGCATGGAAAAAA
>Ga0181560_10002074_pt1 | contig 18741 bp, 15 predicted proteins | sample 011ome_20_FD_133751 | JGI IMG/M metagenome (GOLD analysis project Ga0181560, IMG submission 133751) | Coastal salt marsh microbial communities from the Groves Creek Marsh, Skidaway Island, Georgia - 011509CT metaG (megahit assembly) | ecosystem: Environmental > Aquatic > Marine > Intertidal...
GTCTCAAGTCTCAAGAAAAACATTCTAGTTTGTAGGTCGGATAAGGTCGCAGACCGCCATCCGACGTTTTAAATGAACCTCAACAGAAGTCTTACACAGTGTCGGAAGACGCTACGCTTTTCCGACCTACCTGATCATCTTGCAACTTGTAACTTGCGACTTTCTTAAGGAATAAACAAATCCACTACGGTAAAAAAGAATATCACCATCCCAACTCTATAGTTATTCAGAAAGGCTCTAAAACAGTCCTTGGGATGACGTTTCCAGGTGAGGAACTGCTGGTAGGCAAACAGGCAGGCAGCGATAAACAGACCAAACTGGAACCAGCCTCCCAGCTAAAAGTGTTTCGCACTGAGCGACATGGCGAGTAAAAAGAAAATTTGCAGCATACCGATAACAAAGCGATCGGCTTCCGCGAACAGAATGGCGGTAGACTTCACGCCGATCTTCATATCATCTTCCCGGTCTACCATGGCGTACTGGGTGTCATAGACAACAGTCCAGAGAAAATTCGCCGTATATAACAGCCAGGCATAAAGCGGGAGCTCTCCGGTTTGTGCAGTAAAGGCCATCAAGCCCCCCCAGGAAAAAGCGGCACCCAGAACCAGTTGCGCCAGATGGGTAAAACGTTTGGCGAAGGGGTATACCAGGGCAATAGCCAGGCCACCAAAAGACATGTAAATAGTCAGCCGGTTGGTAAACAGTACCAATACAAAAGCCAGCAAACATAGCAGGGCACAAAGTGTCAGCGCTTCCCGGCCGGATATCTTTCCTGATGCCAGTGGGCGTTCCCTGGTGCGCTCCACGTGACCATCAAAATCCCGGTCAGCAAAATCGTTGATACAGCAACCGGCAGCGCGCATCAGGATAGTGCCAAAAATGAAGATAAACAGCAGATCAAAGTCAGGAAAGCCGCCAGCAGCAATCCACAAGCACCACAGGGTGGGCCACAACAACAGGAAAATACCAATCGGCCGGTCCATGCGCATGAGTCGCCAGTAGTATGGTAAATGGGCATAGGTAGTCGGATAGCGCCGGGCAAAGCTCTTTTTCAGCGCTTCCCACGAACTGACAAGGCGGGCACGGCTGCGGGCGAGGTAGTGGGTTTGATCCATAAATCGAGAGCTTTTAGATTAAAAAAGTTAACTGCTGTAAGTATGTCATTATAGACGCAGCGCCATTGAATAAAAGAATCCTCACTGTTTTAATGATGAGGCATTGGAATTTTCATCAGATCCAGAGTAATTATCCGTTATGGGAAAAATCAAACTGCATTGGCAGATACTGATTGCTATTGTGCTCGCTGCAATCGCAGGCTCTATCACCGGAACTGAGGCCAGTATCCTTGGCGTCACTTTTGTTCAGATTTATGACTTTCTCGGCACGCTTTTTATGAATGCCCTGCGCATGATAATCGTACCGTTAATTATGTCGTCTATTATTGTCGGTATTGCCAACCTGGGTAGCGGCAGTGACCTTGGCCGTCTTGGGGGTAAAACTCTTCTCTATTATGCTTTTACCAGCACGCTGGCTATTCTTATTGGATTGTTTTTCGTTAACCTGCTGAGCCCTGGACTGGCTGGCGGAGTCCCGGTAGGTGACCAGCTTAACCTGACCCTGGACGGCGATGCTGTTGCCTCAGCTGTTGCCAGCGTTGAAGGACGTGGTAGCGGCGATATAGTGCAGATTTTCCTGCGCATGATACCGACCAATATTGTTGCCGCTGCAGCTGAGGGTCAAATGCTGGGGCTGATTTTCTTCAGCCTGGTGTTCGGTTTTTTCATGAGCCAGATTCCCAGCAAACAAAGTGAAGCGTTGCTAACCCTGTGGCGTGGTATTTCTGAAACCATGATGAAAATTACCATGTGGATCATGACCTTTGCTCCTTACGGGGTCTTTGGTCTGGTGGCGGAAACCGTTGCTGCTACCGGGTTTTCTGCTTTTCGGCCCATGCTGTTTTTCTTTATCACGGTATTACTGGCTCTGGCCGCCCATACCTTTATTGCCCTGCCACTGATCCTTAAATATGTGGCGAAAGTTCGCCCAAGTCGACATTTCCGTGCCATGGCACCGGCGATGCTGACGGCATTTTCCTCCGCCTCGTCGTCCGCGACTTTGCCCTTAACCATGGAATGCGTGGAAAAAAATGCCGGTGTCTCTGAACGCACCACCAGTTTTGTCTTGCCACTGGGCGCCACTATCAATATGGATGGTACGGCACTGTATGAATGTGTTGCCGCCATCTTCCTGGCCCAGGCTTATGGTCTGGAACTGACCTTTGTAACCCAGTTCACTATTGTTTTAGTTGCCCTGTTAACATCCATCGGTGTTGCCGGCATTCCTGCTGCCAGCCTGGTTGCGATTACGGTAATTCTTACTGCAATAGGTTTGCCTGTTGAGGCCATTGGATTACTTTTGGTGACCGATCGTGTTCTGGATATGTGCCGCTCTGCGGTGAATATTTTTTCTGATTCCTGTGGCGCCGTAATTATCGCCAAGAGTGAAAAAGAAACCGGCATACTCGAAGGGGTTTAATGCTGCTGCATATATTTCCTGAATGCGAATCACATAAATGGCGTGCTTTTTTGTTGCGGGATATAAATTGGTGAAGCCAGGATTACTCTCCCGGACTATGATTTAATTTCATCGGCCAGCGAGGACAGGAGATTTATGAAGGCGTCTATGGATTCCCAGGAAGCCGACTCATCCATGGTGTGATAATCGGTTGTCGGGACCTGTATCGTAGTGCCATCCACCAGCCCATTGGACGCGGCAATTATTCTTCCCAATTCAGTGCTGCCAATAGAGCGCGGTCTTTCACCCCTGGCGAGTAAACGATCATTTTCCTGCTCCACGTACTTGTCCTTGAATAAATAGCTGACTTGTCGTTCGATGCAGAGGTTTTCAATCATCCTCGTGGACTCTGTGTTAAATTCAGCGTTGGCATCTTTTTCCCGTAATACCAGCAGTTGATTGTTGGCAGCTTCAATATCCGGGAATGGACTGGTGTCGACAACAAAAAGACGGTTGGTAGAACCGCCAAAGCGCCTGAACCACTCAAGTAAATAGCGCCAGCTTTTCCCGGCTTCCTCCTGGGCAGTAAAAAATACTGTGCCCTGGAAGCCCAGACTGAACAGATGCACAAGAGTCGCGGCAGAGATAACATTGTCCAGCTGTCCCGTTAAACGACCGTCCTTGATTCGTAGCTTGTCTTTAAAGGCTATCGGTGTTCCGGCAACAACATCCTCAAGCCCGTCAATTTCAAAAATCAGGTTATTCCTATATTCACAGATATAAGAATTTTTTATGACACCACTACCCCGGTAAGCGCCTGACCAGGGTTCATAGGCAAAAACCGGTGCGGCTTGAAATCGTTGTGTTACTTTGGTCATTAATTCTTCTGAAACAGAATTGTTAAGAAGATCGGTTCTGTTGCCAGAAATAAATGCGGCAAATTGAAATTCATTGGGGCCGGTACAGATAAGACCATGCCGGTCTATATGGGCAGAGTACATAACACTAAAAGGATTATTCCCCTGGGCGACCAATAAGCCTTCATACCAATAAACATTAGCACCACGCTCTTCCAGTTCTCGCTGCAAGGCACGGAAAAATGAATGTTCTGCACCAACAACACTGGGCTGACGTATCAGTATTTTTAGTAAATCGATAAAATCATTACTTAACATGGGTATTACTTCGGCTATGGGTTTTCACTGACCAGAGAGATGCTCATAGTAGAACATCAACGATGTTGGAAGCTATTGAAACTAGGGGAAAACAGGAAAAATAAAACAAGGTCAATCAAAAGTCCGACTTACAATGACATGTGCTCCAACCCCTTCGACAATAAATTCATAATCATCAATGGTGTAACCGGCCTTGCGATAGAATTCTACTGCGGTCATGCGCGCATTGGCCCATAAATAATCAGCAGCATTGTTTCGGGCATGTTTTTCAACAGCATGCAGTAATGTCAGTCCATAACCCCGGCTACGCAGGTCTTCAATAATAGCCAGAGCACGAAACTGGTAACCGCGTTTATCCTCCTGCCCGGGCAGACCTCGTTGGTAAAGTGACACTATACTCATCAAGCTATCGTCAATGAATCCCCCCAGATGGCAGGTTGTCGAATCATCATCGCCAGGGTAAATGCATTGTTCAGGAGTAAGATGTGGACGCAGCAATGCGTTGCGCAGAGGCAAGGTTTCAGCAGTGTTAATTTCCCGAATATCCAAGCAATTGCTCAAGCTTTTTTAACAAACTCGGATTTGAGTTTCATTGCGCCGATGCCATCAATCTTGCAATCAATATTATGATCACCTTCCACCAGGCGGATATTTTTTACCTTGGTGCCTACTTTAACCACAGACGAAGAGCCTTTCACTTTGAGGTCTTTTATGACAGAAATCGAATCGCCATCAATGAGCTCAGTACCATGAGCGTCCTTCACGGCATTATGATTTTCCAGTGCGCTATTTTCAGCATCTTTTGTTAAATTCATATCCCACTCATGGGCGCACTCAGGACAAACCAGTATGGCATTATCCAAATAAACATATTCAGAATGACACTTGGGGCATGGGGGGAAAGTACTCATGGATAAATCTCTTTGACCAAAGCATTGTTTAAATAAGCGTACTCGATTTATTAAACAATAGCTCTGTATTGTAAAAGATAAAGCAGGGCATTACTGAATTTATTTGTAGCAAACTCACTTCTGATCAAGTTGTCCAGCGCTGTAATGAACACAAGTAATTCAGAGTTCCCTTCATTGGTATGAAGCCATATCAGGAATGCGCTATTTATGAGCATGACAAGCCAGAACATAAGCTGAAAACCGGGTTTTCTGGTTTTATGACGCAATGTTTGCTGGGCAATAATTGCTCCCGGCCAACCGCCAAGCAAAGAAAAAATATGTAAGATATTTTCAGGTATTCGCCCTTCATTATGGATGGCGGCATATTTGTCCCTTGCATAAACAATATAAGTGATAGCGCTCATAAAAAGAAAGCCAAGCGGAATTATAAGAGGGGTCCAGGCGAGCAAAAAAGATGTGATTAAGGCAAAACTAATCAGACAGAAAAGTATGTATTTAATAGCGGTCATTTTGATAGGTGAAAAAATTATACCTATTGTTTGGTTACTGAAAATCATTGGCAGATATTCGAAAAGACCAGGCAGTGTTACAACACAATATCCCTACACATGACCATACTGTTCCGAGCCTGCCAACCAGCGTTTGATGAGCGGTACAATTAATTCAGGGTGTGATGTTCTGATTCTTTCTGACCAGAGTTTAACTCTGGGTTGCAGGTGTGAATCGCGCATCAGATCTGCCATCTTGAATTCCATTAGCCCGGTTTGACGTGTGCCGAGCACTTCGCCTGGTCCTCTTATCTCAAGATCTTTTTCTGCAATAAAAAAGCCGTCATTGCTTTGCCGCATGATGGACAGTCGTTCCTTGGCAACATCGGAGAGAGGCGACTTGTATAAAAGCACGCAATGGCTTTCCTGTTTGCCTCGACCTACTCGCCCTCGAAGTTGGTGTAGCTGAGCAAGGCCCAGGCGTTCCGGATTCTCGATAACCATCAGGCTGGCGTTGGGGACATCTACACCCACCTCAATCACTGTGGTGGCAATTAACAGTTGAATGTTACCGGCCTTGAACGCCTGCATGATTTCCGCTTTTTCCTTGGCTTTGAGGCGGCCATGAATGAGTCCGATATTGATATCGCCCAGTAGCAGCTGCATTTCGGCATAGGTTGCTTCAGCGGCCTGGCACTGAAGCACTTCTGATTCCTCTATCAGGGTACACACCCAGTAGGCTTGTTTACCGTCCCTGCAGGCATGACTGATGCGTTCAATAATTTCGTTGCGGCGAGAGTCCGGTGTCAGAATAGTATTAACCGGTGTCCGGCCCGGAGGCAGCTCGTCTATGATGGAACAGTCGAGGTCAGCATAGGCACTCATGGTCAGTGTGCGCGGAATCGGGGTAGCAGTCATAATCAGCTGGTGAGGATAAGTGCCGTCATTATTCCCTTTTTCCCTCAGCGCGAGTCTCTGATGGACGCCAAATCGATGTTGCTCATCTACTACGATTAATCCCAGTCTGGAAAAATTCACCCCATCCTGAAACAGTGCGTGGGTTCCCACGACTAACTGCGCCTGTCCGCTCTCCATTGCCTGGAGCACGGCTGTGCGCTGTTTGCCCTTGATCTTCCCGCTAAGGTAGACAGTAGTGATACCCATGCTTAATAAAATCGGCTCCAGGTTCAGAAAATGTTGTTCTGCCAGTATTTCCGTCGGCGCCATAATCGCAGCCTGATAATCGTTATCAATGGCATGCAATGCCGCCATCACTGCCACCAGGGTTTTGCCTGAACCTACGTCTCCCTGAACCAGGCGTAGCATTGGCGTTTGCTTTGCAATGTCGCCGGCAATTTCCTCGCTGACTCTTTGCTGGGCCGAGGTTAATGAAAAAGGCAAAAATGCCTGCAGGTCTTTGCTCAGGCCATTTTTGTCCTGCAGGGATGGCGCTGCATGCCGGTCGGCTACTTCACGCAGGCGACGCAGGCATAAATAGTTGGCCAGCAGTTCTTCAAATGCCAGGCGGCTTTGCGCAGGGTGAGTTCCGGCCTCCAATTCTGACAGTACCGCATCCACCGGGGGGTGATGCAGGTAATTCAATGCTTTTTCCAGTGAAATAAAGCCCAATTCCTGGCTCAGCTCTTTGGGTAACAGGTCTGGTAGTGCCTGTGACTTTGCCAGCATCACCAGGGCCTGTTCGGTCATGGCGCGCAAACGTGCCTGATGCAGACCTTCGGTGGTGGGATAGATAGGTGTCAGATGGTCTTCCAGAGATTTGGCGTTACTGCCTACAATTTCGTATTCAGGGTGATAGATCTCGACTCCGCTCTTTCCCCAGCGCCCTTCTCCGAAACAACGAATTCGAGCTCCGGGGTTCAAGCTGTTTTTCTGGGCGGCACTGAAATGAAAAAAACGCAGACTGGTAATGCCACTGCCATCCTGTATTTTCACCAGCAAACTGCGACGGCGACCAAACACAATGGCGCTGCCCATGACCTCTCCCTCTATAACGGCTTCCACACCATGGCGCAAAGAGCCTATAGGCGTTATCCGGGTTCGGTCCTGATAACGAAAGGGTAAGTGAAACAGCAGATCAAGAACGGTTTCGATGTGGATGGCTGCCAGCTTCTCTGCCAGTTTGGGGCCAACGCCTTTAAGTTCAGAGACTGGCACGTTTTGCAGATCTAGCGTAGGCGCGGAAGGGGTATTGGGTGAGCGAGCTGTCATGACAGCATTCTAGGAGGAAAATGGATCGCTCGCCATAAGCAGATCATCAAACGCGGCTTCAGCCGCGATGGTATCGAAATGCATCAACTCGATGGCCTTATTCTGGCCAATATCCTGGAGTAAATGCTTTATGGCTGAATCAGGGCTGTCTGGCCAGCAGGTCGTCAATGATATAGGTGGCCACATCATGCAGCTGGTCTCGAGAATAGGCATAGCTGAAAGCAGGCATGGTATTTCGCCCATAGCTGGCAAGCGTCATTATGTCCGAGGTGGTAAAGGTTTTTCCCGCCAACTCGACGCCTGCTTCTCCTCCCTCACCGTTGGGACCATGGCAGGCAGCACAGATCTGGTTAAAGATTGCCTGGCCAGCCTCGATATTGGGGGATCTTTCTGCTGTCGGCTCGACGCGGGTCAGAGCGGGTGCCTCTGCAGTGGGCCGCAGGCCACTGGAAGCCTGCACAATCGCATCACTGACCTCCTGCTCGATGTCTCCTTCCAGGGAAAATAGCCAGACCCTGTCACCATGCTTGCCCGGAGAATAAATGGAACCCGCTGAAATGATGGCAACCATCTGGGTGCCTTTATGGATAAAGGTTGTAGCTGTCCCGTTTACCCCTGCATCAGTCTGGTATTCCCATAACTTCGCGCCATTGCTTTTATCCAGCGCAACCACACGGCCATCATTGCGGCCATGAATAATAAGACCGCCGGCGGTAACCAGCGACCCCTGGGAACAGCTGTAATTCCATTGCTGTTTCCAGGCGATAGTATTGGTCCTGACATCAATGGCGACATAGATGCCGCGGGTTGGCATGCTGGCAAGACGAAAACCGCCGCCAAGCCAGGTTTGATCATGGGTGGGGGGAGATGTTTCGCGCTCCCTGGCGGCCCCACCGATACGGTCATTGGCACATATATAGAGCAGACCAGACTCAGGATCGTAGGCTTTCGGGGGCCAGTTGACGCCAGCCAGCGGTTTATAAAGTGCGCCCTCGGTACCGAATGGCGTGTAGGTCTTGCCTTCATTCACCAGTGTGAAACCTTCCGGGGCAGCATCGATAAAGTGAGGTACCAGATCATCACCGACCGGGATGGGCTGGGTGGCAGCAGTGGCCTGCGAAGCCATTTGCGGTACCGGGACTTCATCGATTCCCACCAATGGCTCTCCGGTAATGCGATCCAGAATATAGAGGTAGCCAGATTTACTGGCCTCCGCCAGACCTTTACGCATGATGCCATCAATTTCTACATCAAACAGGACAACCGGGCTGGGGGAGTCATAGTCCCAGATATCATGATGCACCTGCTGAAAATGCCAGCGATACTCACCGCTTGCGGTATCTAGAGCAACGATGGATACCGTAAACAGGTTGTCGCCGGCACGCTGGGAGCCATTCAGGTCGGGCCCTGCATTTCCGGTAGAAAAATACAGCATGCCCAAATCCGGATCTACAGCCGGAGTCTGCCAGATGGGTGCACCGCCATACATCCAGCTGTCATTATCCTGGGGCCAGGTGTCGAAACCGAATTCTCCAGGCCCGGGGACGGTAAAGAAATTCCATAACAGGGAGCCATCTTTCGCATCATAGGCTTTGATGCGCCCGCGAATGGCACGTTCACCGCCGGCAAATCCGGTAATCACCATGCCGTTGTAATACAGGGGCGCCGCGGTAATGGCATACCCAAGCAAGGGATCTTCAGCCTGGATCTCCCAGTTGACGGCACCGGTGCGCTGATCCAGCGCCACCAGCTTGGCATCCAGTTGACCAACATAAATTTGCCCGTCACCCATGCCCAGGCCACGGCTTACCCAGCCACAACAGACATTGATACGATTGGGGTCGAGATTTGCCTGATAGGTCCAGAGGAAATCCCCGCTTTCCACATCTATGGCAAACACATCATTTTCGCCAGTAACGACATAAAGTACCCCGTTGTAATAAAGCGGCTGGGCCTGGCCACTGTGATTCGGTGCGCTGCCGGAGCCATTCATATGGACGCGCCATTCGGCTTTCAACTGTGCCACATTGTCGCGGTTAATCTGGTTTAGCGGCGAGTAACGCTGGTTAGCAAGATTGCCGCCATTGGTTACCCAGTTCAGGCTTGGGGGCGCAATAAGGTCGTCTGCAGTAAAAGCCGGGGATGCTTCTGCCTGGGCATATACCCCGTAAGGGATTAAGCAGAATACAAGAACTGCAACTATATTGATGGTGCGTAAGGGATTCATATCAGACTCTCACGATGACTCGGCAGATTTGAGGGATTGGCAATGGTACAGCGAGATTTCGGGGCTGTAAAAGGGCCTTGGGGCGACCCGTAATGTTTAGGTGTGACGAAACCCGGACAATCCTCTAGAATGAGGTGTTTTTTCTGAACCGTATGGCAGTCTTGAGTCGAAATCGGATAACACTATAAGTGTCTGACATAGCACAAAAAATTCTTTCACAAGCCAGCCTGGTCAGGATGCCCTCGCTGCCGGAATTGCTGCTGTGTGAACTGGAAACGTTTCAGCACGGCAATACACTTGAAAATGGACAGAATACCGACCTGGAAAGCCTTGTGGCGGGCGATCTGTTTCTCTATGGGCGCTTGCTCGCGAGTTCAGCAGTAGCAGATAACAATGCCTATTATTCCCCGGCTCGGCTGGTCCAACAGCATGGCTATGACAACCTTAAAATGATGGTGCGGCAAACGGCAGCGGCAATGAGTTTCAGCCGACCTTCTGCCGACCAGTTAAGGTTCATGAAGCAACTTTATCTGCAAAGTTTGCTGACTCGCTCGCTTGCGCAACAGATTGCCCGTGATGTGTTACCAGAATCTAAGGATAAATTGCGTCAGGTAGAGCAGGCTGCGTTTTGTGGCCTGTTTCTTAATATTGGCGCCTTGACTCTTGAACAGGGCTTTTCCAGACAATATCTCGATATGCTGCGTCAGTCCGAAAACACCTCTGCGCTGCTCATGGCAGAGCAAAAGGAATTTGGCATTGATCATGGTGCACTGGGAGCAGCCTTGTTGGCGTCCTGGGGAATTGATGGACGGTGCTGTGACGCTTTGCGTTACCACCACCTTGATATAAACCAGATACTGGATGCCACACCACTGGTAAAAATTGCCTGGCTTGCCAACCAGCTGACAGATGAAAAAGAGAATCCGGAAGCCCAGGTCTGGGCAGATACCTTATTCGAACTTCAGGAAGATAGTCTGGTGAAGATCAGGGAGACAGCCCGGGCGACGGTCCAAAACAGTTCGAAATCTTTCAATATTGCCTTTTCCACTACGCGCTATTTGCCATTACCGGTGACAGAAGAAGAGCATATTTTAAAGCAGGAAAAATTCGCCCTGAAACAATTAAGGCTCAGATCAGAAGCCGATAATCTTTTTGCCCTGGCAAAAGACAGTCTGTTTGGCGCCGACGAACACGGGCTCCTGAAGCCCGAAAAGTTTGGACAGGCAATTAGTGCGTCAAGCCGAATGCTTTTTGGCAATTGTGAAAGCCTGCTATTTGTCCTGTCAGACGATGGAAAATTTCTGCGCTGTGTTACTGCGACCCCGGCAATAGAGCAAGTTGCTCTGGATCAGCTGGTCATTCGCTGTGAAGGCGATCGCAGTGTGGTTGCAAGATCCTGTTTACACAATGAACCGGTATTGCGTTTGCCAATGGCGGATTTGTCAGTGATAGACAGGCAGCTGCTTACCTTACTAGGTTCTGATAATTATTGTTGTGAGCCTTTGCCTGGTTTTCAGGTGAATAGCCCCTGTGGTGTTTTGGTCATCGGGATTCCCGGTGCGCGGGTAGAGAGTTACAAAAAACAAAGCTATCTGCGTAATGACTTTTGTACAGCACTTGGCAGGATGGTGATCCACAGGCAGGAGGACAGGACTGAAGTAGACGATGTGGCAGCAAGTTATGAACGGCGTATTAAAGAGACTATTCATGAAGCCAATAATCCTCTGGGGATCATCAAAAACTATTTACAGCTGTTGAGTATGAAACAGGGCGAGGACACGAAAATTCAGTCCGAGATCAGTTTTATCAAAAGTGAGATTGACCGGGTCAGTAATATTCTGGAAAAACTTAAGGAAAAACCAGGGGGTTCTGATCAAGCCACGACCCTGAATATCAATCTGGTAATTCGCAATCTGGTGAGTATTTTTTCGGGCTCTTTTGCCGCTGCAGAAAGCATAAACATTGAGACCAATCTGGACCCGGCTTTGCCGGAAATAAACTGCAATGAGAATGCCGTGCGACAAATAATCACCAATCTTGTAAAAAATTCAGCAGAAGCATTTGAAGATGGTGGTACAATTTTGGTTAAAACCGCCGGTAATTATTATATGAACGGTACCCGTTACATTCAGGTGATTGTAAAGGATAACGGCCCAGGGATAGCGGCAAACATTCTCAAAAAACTTTTCCTTCCCGATGCTGAAAATAGCAATGGTAATAGTCCTCACCATCTAAATGTCAGCTCTGGCAAAAACACAGTCAGTAACATAAGCAGCAACATAAGCACTAAGGGCGGCAGCCACACGGGTTCCGGCCTTTCTATCGTCCACAGTCTTGCTAAAGAGCTGGGTGGACAAGTTTCCTGCCAGACTACTCGCTTCCAAGAAACCGGCCAGGATTCACATGGCACTGAAATTACAGTGCTGCTGCCTGTCTCATCGGTTGGGGATAGCAACACTATATCTGGAGATCTTCACTGATGGAGTCAACTCCAAGGATCCTTTTGGTTGATGATGAGCCCGGCATGCTGGCAAGCACCAAGGCTTTGCTGGAGGCGGTAGATTACGATGTAGTGATTGCGCATGGTGGCAAGGCTGCTATTGCCATGCTGGAAATTGAGGACTTTGATATGGTCCTGCTTGATATGAATATGCCAGAGGTTAATGGTCATCAGGTGATGGAGTTTATCAATGACAAACTCATCAAGGTTGCTGTGGTCGTACTCAGCGGTGAAGTTGATTTTGACAGCATTACTCGGGCTTTCCAGTTAGGTGCCTTTGATTACATCAAGAAACCCTATGAATTTGATGAGCTGCAACACACGCTGAGAAATGCGCTGAGAAAGCAGGAACTGGAAAAAAGTCTTTTCTCGTTGCGCAAACAGCTGGAGCGATCGGAACGTTTGCATCGCTTTATGATTGAAAGTTCACCGGACATTATTTTTATCGTTGATAAAAATGGAAATTTTGCTTTCGTTAATGATCGCGCTGAAGAGTTACTGAATTATAAAAAAGATGAACTCATCAGTGCGCACTTTGCCACTATTGTAGAACCGGACTATGTTGAAAGAGCGACACATTGTTTCCATGAAAGAAGGACAGGGCCGCGCGCAACCAAGGATGTGGAAATCTGGTTAATGTGTAAGCCAGGCAGTCGACCAGGCTGGACGCGAAACATGATAGCCATTGAGCTGAATTCGCTTGGCGTTTATGAAAATGAAATACGCAACGACAAAGGTGAGGTGCAAAGTGGCGACTTTTCAGGCACCTATGTTGTTGGACGCGATATTACTGAACGCCTTGCTTCTGAAAAACTGATTCATTCTCAGGCTTACCATGATCTGTTAACCGGGCTCCCTAATCGCGCTTTATTTCATGATCGCCTGTCCAATACTATCAGTAATGCCCGCCGTGAGAATGACAGGCTTTCTGTTTTGTTCCTTGATCTGGATCGCTTCAAGGTTGTCAACGATACCCTCGGACATTCGGTTGGCGATGAGTTACTGAAACAGGTCGCCAACAGGCTCAGATCCTGTCTCCGGGAAGGCGATACTGTGGCACGGCTTGGTGGTGATGAATTTATTGTATTGTTACCCAACATAAACTCGGATGACATCGCCAGACTGGTCGCTAAAAAATTGGTAGATGCTATCAAGCAACCATTTTTTGTAGATGGAAATGAATTGTTTTTGACCGGTAGTATTGGCATATCCATGTTCCCGGAAAATGGCGAAACTGCAGACCTGTTAATTAAAAATGCTGATACTGCCATGTACTATACCAAGGAACAGGGCAAGAACAGCTTCAACTGCTATAACCGTGACATGAGTATTAAACACAGCAGGATGCTCAATATGGAAGCTGAGATTCGCAAGGGAATCAAGGAAGAGCAGTTTGAAGTTTTTTATCAGCCCCAGGTAAGTTCAATTGACGGCGGCATTACCGGTGTCGAAGCATTGTTGCGCTGGAACCATCCGGAAAAAGGTTTATTGTCACCGATTTTCTTTATGACAGTAGCAGAAGAAACCGGCATCATCGTTGAACTGGGTCACTGGATTCTGAATAAGGCAATAGCGGAAGTTAAACAATGGCTGGATTCAGGACTACCTCTGGACAGGCTTGCAATAAACTTTTCCAGCAAGCAGATTGAGCAAGATGATTTTGTAGACAATATAGTCAATGCGCTCAAGAAACACGACTTCCCTGGTGAAAAGCTGGAGATAGAAATTACTGAAAGCATGTTAATGACTAATATTGAACAAACGGTTGATAAGCTAAATGAGCTGCATCGTGTTGGTGTACATGTAGCTATTGATGACTTTGGTACCGGTTACTCTTCCTTGAGTTTGTTGCAAAAGCTGCCGATTCATCGCTTGAAAATTGATCGAAGTTTTATTCATGACATGGAAGAAAATGCAGATCAGTCCATCATTGAGGCGATAGCCCATATGGCCAGAGGTTTGAAACTGGAAATGGTAGCCGAAGGTGTGGAAGAAGAATTTCAGCTCAGGTATTTGCAGGAGCTTAACTGTCCGGTAATACAGGGCTTCTATTACAGCCAGGCAGTACCCTGTGAAGAAGCTCGCCAATTGATCAAGGATGGCGCGTCAATCATTGGCAGCAAACCACTCCAGAACAATGAATCTCACAAATCTTCTTTTGCTGGAAAAAACAAGCTGAAGGCTACCGCTGGCTAATTGCTCATTCGGCCAACTTTTGACACCGATTTCATCATTCTCACCTTCTTCATCACCCTTGCCAGATGTATACGATTTCGAACTGTCAGTGTCAGGTTGACGATACTAAACTGGGCGTCGCGATCGGACGTGCCAATCTTTTCAATATTAGCTTCAGCGGAAGTAATGGCATTGGCCAGGGTGGCAATAATGCCGCGCTGGTGTTCCAGTTCCACACGCAGCTCTACGGTAAATTCACCACCTACGGTGGGATCCCAGCGCAGATTGATATATTTCTTCGGGTCGTTACGGATTTCTGTCATGTTATTACAGGTTTCGCGGTGCACGATCATGCCGCGACCTGAGCTGATATAACCCACAATGGGGTCGCCGGGAATTGGGTGACAACATTTTGCAAAGGTCATCAGCATGCCTTCCGCACCACGTATCGCCATCGAGGTTTCATCCTGATTTACCGGCAGCTCCTCGCCTTCTGCGGAAGGAATCAAGCGGCGAGCGACGATGTAGGCCATACGGTTGCCCAGACCAATATCCTCCAGCAGATCATCCAGCACATCGAAATCTGTTTGCTCCAGCAGGCCGCCAATCTTTTCCTTGGGAATATTCGACAGATGGTAGCCGAAACTCGACAAGGTTTTGTTGAGCAGGCGTCTGCCCAGCGCTATGGCTTCGGAGCGACGCTGATTTTTCAGGAAGTGACGAATATTACTGCGAGCCTTACCGCTAACAACAAAACCAAGCCAGGCCGGGTTGGGGTGGTTGCCGGAGGCAATGATTTCAATGGTCTGTCCGCTTTGCAGGAGTTGGCTTAACGGAGCCAGGCGCCGGTTTATTCGGCAGGCTACACAGGAATTACCCACATCGGTATGTACCGCATAGGCAAAATCTACCGGAGTCGATCCTTCCGGCAATTCCAGAATCGCGCCCTTGGGGGTAAACACATAAATTTCGTCGGGGAACAGGTCGGTTTTTACGTGCTCGATAAATTCAAGGGAATTACCGGCATGTTTCTGCATTTCCAGCAAATCCTGTACCCATTGTCTGGCGCGAATATGGCTCTGATTAGGGGTGTCATCGGAAGACTTGTACAGCCAGTGAGCGGCAATGCCATTGCCGGCCATCTTGTCCATTTCTTCAGTGCGTATCTGTATTTCAATCGGCACGCCGTGCATACCAAAAAGCGTGGTGTGCAGTGACTGATAGCCATTGACCTTGGGAATAGCAATATAGTCCTTGAACTTTCCCGGTACCGGTTTATAGAGGCTGTGTACGGCACCCAATACCCGATAGCAGGTATCTACCTCATCGGTGATTATTCTGAATGCAAAAACGTCGGTTATCTCCCGGAAAGAGAGTCTTTTTTCTTTCATCTTCCGGTAAATGCTGTAAAGATGTTTTTCCCTGCCCAGCACCCTGCCTGGCAGACCTTCTCGTGTCAGGCAGGCTTCCAGCGCGGTCTGCACCTGGCTGACCAGCTCTTTACGGTAGCCACTGACACTTTTTACCGCGGCATCAATTCGCGGTGCACGTAGAGGATACAGAGCCTTGAACCCCCTTTCTTCAAATTCCATACGAATATTGTGCATCCCCAGCCGGTTGGCAATCGGGGCATAGATTTCCAGAGTTTCCCGGGCAATGCGTTTTTGCTGCTCCGGATTCATTACGTCCAGTGTGCGCATGTTATGCATGCGATCTGCCATCTTGACGAGAATAACGCGAATATCCTTGGCCATTGCCAGAGCCATTTTCTGGAAGTTTTCAGCCTGGGCTTCGGCGCGGGTACTGAACTCAATTTTATTCAGTTTGCTGACACCATCAACCAGGTTAGCGACGGTCTCGCCAAACTGACCTTCAATATCGTTCTTGGTAATGCCGGTATCTTCGATAACATCATGCAGCATGGCTGCCACCAGACTTTGATGGTCCATATGCATGGCTCGAAGAATTTCGGCTACCGCCAGGGGATGGGAGACATAGTGCTCTCCACTGCGGCGGAACTGTCCGTCATGAGCCTGTTCGGCATAGAAATAGGCACGACGCACAAGGTCTACCTGGGCATTACCCATGTAGTCATTCAAATCGTTGGTAAAATTACTGATAGTCATCATGACCTGCAAACTCTGTCTGTTCTAATTTGAGGTCATGTGCACTTTTACAACAATGCTCATAAGCGCTTGCTGTAAATACTGAATTGAAGCGGGCAAGGTTATTGCCCGCCTGATGATCAGGCCGACCGGCCTGTAATGCTCAATGGCAGGTCTGACTACTGTTCTTCGTCAGTATCGGCTGGTGCGGTAATTTCGCTTTCTCCGGCGTCATCACTTGCCTCGGGAATCAACACCGCGTCCATGGCCTCTTCTATAGAAATATCATCGCTTTTTGCTGCAGCTGCAGCGGCGGCGGCTTCAACCGCTTCAAGCGAGGCTTTGGTTTCTTCTTCACGAGTATTAGTCAAAATACTGCTGTTCACAAGGCCTTCTGCAATTTCACGCAGGGCGACTACAGTTGGCTTGTCATTATCTTCGCTAACCAGGGCGTCTTTTCCGCCGGTTTGCAGCTGACGTGCGCGCTTGCTGGCAATCATCACCAGGTCAAAACGGTTTTCAACATTATCCAGACAATCTTCAACAGTGATACGAGCCATAGTCTTACCTTGTGTTAGCGATTTGAGTGCATTCCTGACCGGGTGGGACATACCCAGTTTACCGGGGGCAGGCATTATAAATGGACTGCAGGGCCAAGTCTATGCCTGCTTTAGCGTCTAAATCGGGAGGCTGGTGTCAGGAAACGAGATTATTCAGGAGATCGGCGTTACTGCTGGCCTGATGCTTCTTGCTCAGACCAGCGCTGCGGATCACCGCATTGAGGTCCGCAAGGGCGATATCAAAATCTTCATTAATGATGAGGTAATCTGCCTGAGCATAATGAGAAATTTCATTTTGTGCTTCGCTCATCCGTTTTTCAATGACATCAGCGTCATCCTGAGCGCGGTTGGTTAGCCTCTCCCGCAAGGCATCCAGAGAGGGGGGCAGAATGAAAATGCTAACCGATTCAGGTAACAGGGCCTGGACCTGGCTGGCACCCTGCCAGTCGATTTCAAGAATCACATCCTGACCCTGCGCAAGCTGATCTTCTACCCACTTTCGGGAGGTTCCGTAATGGTTACCAAAAACCTCGGCACTTTCCAGAAAAGCATGCTCTTTTTGCATCTGTTGAAACTGCTCGACACTGACAAAGTGGTAGTTCTTGCCGTCTACTTCACCAGGACGTTTGGGGCGTGTGGTATGAGAGATCGAAACGCACAGCCGGGTAGCCTGGTTATTGGCCGCCGCCTCAAGCAAGGCATTTACCAGCGAGGTTTTTCCGGCACCGGAAGGGGCAGAAATCAAAAACAATATTCCCTGGGGCATCTGGAGTCTTCTTCTTATTAATTCAGATTATGGGTTCCGTGGTGAGTGTATCAATACTCACTCGATATTTTGTACCTGTTCCCGAATTTGCTCGATGAGTACTTTCAGCTCGACTGCATTGAGTGTGGTTTCAGTAACAACAGACTTTGAGCAGATCGTATTGGCTTCACGATTGAGTTCTTGCATCAGGAAATCAAGTCGTCTGCCAACTGGTTCCGAGCGTGACATGACATGGCGAATTTCTTTTACATGGACCGCAAGACGGTCAATCTCTTCCTCAATATCCGCCTTTTGCATGATTATCACCAGTTCCTGCTCGAGGCGACCGGCATCCACCTCGATCTCCAGTTCGCCAATCTGCTGTTTGAGTTTATTCTGCTGCGCAGCCAGAATACCGGGCAGTGCGGCGCTGATATCACTGATTATGGAGGTGATACTTTCAAGACGACTCTCTATTCCGGCTTTCAATTCGGCGCCTTCGCGGGCCCGATGTTCGCCAAGAAGGCCGAGGGCCTCTTTAAACAGGGATAGCGCGGCTTCCTCTATTACTTTAGTATCCTGACCCTGTTCCTGAATGATGCCGGGCCATTTTAATATTTCCAGGGCGCTGGTATGAGCACTGGCGCCAGTATGCACAGCGACTTCCTCCAGGGCTTTGTTTAACTGGTCAAGGAGAGCTTTGTTGATGGGAATCTGGCTGCCTTCGGACACGTCAGGCTGAAACTTTAACTGGGCTTCTATTTTGCCGCGACTGAAATTCTTGCGCAGCAAATCCCTTAATGCGGATTCAGTAGAACGAAATTGCTCAGGTAAACGAAAAGCAGGTTCCAGATAGCGGTGGTTTACAGAGCGTATTTCCCATATCAGGGTGCCCCAGGCAAAATCAGACTGTTTGCGGGCAAATGCCGTCATGCTGCTTGTCATATAATAGACCTGACGAATTGAGTAAATTGGGAACGAACTATAGCGGATTTGCTATCCATAATAAAATATCGCTACTGGCTGCTGAAAATGAATTTTAGCCAGCCATGTTAAGCAAAATTTAATTAACACTTCATTTACAATAAGTCACAACATCACAAACGAGAAAA
>Ga0181560_10002082_pt1 | contig 18691 bp, 11 predicted proteins | sample 011ome_20_FD_133751 | JGI IMG/M metagenome (GOLD analysis project Ga0181560, IMG submission 133751) | Coastal salt marsh microbial communities from the Groves Creek Marsh, Skidaway Island, Georgia - 011509CT metaG (megahit assembly) | ecosystem: Environmental > Aquatic > Marine > Intertidal...
AGCGTTGAGACGCATCTTTCAAACGTAACTTAACGCCGCTACGCCGAGCTCTTCGGCGGCGCGCTCGGGGAGACCGGATCCGACGCCGCGGGCGGCTCCACGGCGTACCCCTGCGCGGGCGGCGCGGGCGCGGGCGCGGGCGCGGGCCCAGGACCGGGCACCACCGGATACCCGTACGCGGGCGCAGGCATGGGCGCGGCCCCGGGCCCTGGCACCACCGGGTACCCGTAGTTGAACGTCTGCATCATCTGCACCTGCTGCTGATGCGACGCGGTCGTCGTCGTCGCGGTCTCCCTCCCGCCGCCGCGTCGTGCCCGGCCGCAGCACCGTCCCATCCACCACGCGATGAAGACGACGACGCCGGCGACGAAGACCGCGGCGACGACGGCGTACAGCAAGTAAAATTCCCACTCCTCTTCGTCCTCCGGCGGGCACGTCGTGACGTCGCCCGACCGCGCGAGGCACGCGAAGTCTTCGACGGCCGAGCTCGCGAGGCACCCGATGTTCGTGTCGTACGTGCTCTTCGAGCAGGCGCTCCACGCGTCGATGCCGCTGGAGAGGTACGCCCCCATGATGGATCCGCCCGACGCGCACGATCCGGTGCCGTCCGCGGAGGAGCCGTCGTGCATGAAGCCCACCTGGTGCCCGATCTCGTGCGCGACCGTCACGGACGCGTCCGTGTTGTCGTTTATGGACACCTCCGATATCGCGCCGGCGACCCAGTCGTAACAGCACTGAAAGTTTCCGTCGCCGTTCGGGGAGTAGCAGTAGCCCGTGGCGACGTAGGGGCAGTAGTCTCTCAGTTCGCACACGCTGGAGGCGTACCGCTTCGGGTTTTCCGAAACGCCTCGCTGCCACGCTAGGCCGATCACGCCGGAGCTCCCTTCGTGCGTGAAGTCCACGCCGCTGAACAGGTGCGCGGTGTCGTGCTTCGTGAGCGTCCCGATGTTCGTCCCTCTCCACGTGTTGAAATTCGTGAGCAGCGTCGTCGCGTCCGGTGAGGTCGTGTGCGCGTTGGACGCCGTGTTGCTGTACTGACCGACCAGAGACACGATAAACTGCGGCGTGGAGATGTCCTTCCACAGCGCGGCGACCAGGTTCACGACCGTCACGGAGTCCGCCTCCATCGTCGTCTGCGCAGACCCACCGCTGTACTCTTGATACCGCTCGAGGTCGTTCACGACGAGGAGCTCGAGCGTCACGGTGCCCGTCTCCGCCGACAGCCGCCGCCGTCCGCGCGCGCGTCCGAAACGACGCATCATATCCTTCGCGTACCCCGGGACTGGGACCGCGGCGACCTCGGCGACGTCCCGCGCGGGATCCCAATCCCACGGCGTGAAGTCGCCGTCGCCGTCGGTATCGACGAATCGCATCGGCGGAAGCGGCGCCTCCGCGCCGCCGCCGTCGATCACGAGCGGGGACTTCCTGTCCTCCTCTCGGAAGACGACGACTTTCGTGCGCAGCCTGTCCGCGCGCGGGTCGATCGCGTCCGCGACGTCGTGCCCTTCCACGTGCAAATGCGCGGGCTCGATCGTCAGCGTGTGCGCGCGCGTGAACACTTTGCCTCTCAAGCCGTCGCACGTCGAAAACGCGACCACGGACTTCCCCCCCGGCGCGGCGTCCTCGTTCGTCACCTCGCCGTGGTAGTGGCAGTGATCCGTCCCCGGGTGCGCGCTCGTCACCGTCGCCGTCCCGTTCGCGTGAAGCGTCGACGCGCGGTAGCGCTCGTGGAACAGGTCGTCGTTCCGACGAAGGAGGAGCTCCACGCGCGCGCCGAACGCGTCGAGCGCGAGCGTCATCGACGCGGGGTGCCTCTCGTCTTCCGCGCCGAGACGGACGACGTCCGCGGGGGTAACGATCTCGTACGCGTTCAGCTTGCTCAGGAGCGTGGACGACGCCTTCGCGGTCGCCGCGGCGGCGCGGAACGGCGCGGACGCTGCGAGGACGACGAGGGACGGGGTGTTGGGCGGGGGGTCAGCGCGAGCGGCTCGGGCGTCGGGTCAGAGTTTCGATGTCGGCATCGCTCCGCTTCGAAGGACGCGGAGGCGGACGCGGGACGGACCTAGCAGGCACATGACGAGCGCGGCGCGCGCGAGGACGGTCATCGCGTCGGTCGACTTGGGCGCCCGCTCGCCGACGAGGAGGGCGGGCGCGACGCGTCGAGTGACATGTGCGAGAACAAGGAAAACTGCTTGCCAAGGGACGCGCCGCGGGCCCGCGCCGCGGCGCGTCCGACCACTCGTCCGATCGGCGATCCGGCGTTCGACCGGCGTTCGACCGGTCAGTCAGCCGGCCGTTCCGTTCAAGCCTGAAACCCGTGGCGAAAGGAACAGGAGATCGGTATGAAGATCCGGAGATTCTACTACTTGCCGTTGAAGCGCTCGCCGAGCGCCGACCCAACCGTCGCGGCGTCGTCATCGCACCGCGCGCACCGCGCCGGCCGCGAAGGCGAGGCGAGCGTCGCCGATCCTTCGCGCGGGCGCGCGCGCGCGGACGGAACGGAGGTCGCGCGCGGTCGCGAACTCGCGTGCTCGCGCGGGGCGACGGCCGCGACCGCCGATCGAGCGAGGATCAGATTCCGAACGTCCATCGCGCGGCCGTGGACGATCGGGGACCGACGACCGATCGACCGATCGAACGCGCGCCGCGAGGGCGAGCGGCGCGCGTCGACCGTCCGCGAGATGGGGAACAGCCCGTCGAAACCCGGGAGCCCGAGCGCGGCGGGGACGACGGAGTGCGCGCCGTCGACGTCGCGCGCGGAAGACCTCGCGACGAGCCCCGCGCGCGCGCTCCGCGCGACCGACGACGCATACGCGGGCAACTACGCGAGCGTGATGCTGCAAGGTTTCCACTGGACGTCGTGCGAGGGCGGGCTCGACGGCCGGACGTGGTACGCGGAGCTCCGCGCGTCGATCCCGGAGCTCGTGAAGACGGGCGTGAACGTCGTGTGGCTCCCGCCGCCGTCGCAGTCCGTCAGCGCGGAGGGGTACCTCCCGCAGTCGCTCTACGATCTCAACACGCCGTACGGATCCGAGCGCGAGCTGCGGGAGCTGATCGCGGCGCTGAACGCCGCGGGGATCGCGCCGATGGCTGACGTGGTCATCAACCACCGGTGCGCGGACACGCAGGACGAGAACGGGAAGTGGCGGATATTCTCGAACGCGAACTTCCCGGCGTACGTCGCGAGCGGCGCGGACGACGACGCCGACGCCGACGCCGACGCCGACGCCTCCGCATCCGCCTCCGCCGAGGACCACGACGAAAACGAAAACTCGCCGCCTTCAAACTTCGACAAGACGTGGGGCCCGTGGGCGATCGTGAAGGACGACCCGTGCTTCGAAGGCGAGGGGAACATGGACACCGGGGACGTCTTCGACGCCGCGCCGGACTTGGACCACGCGAACGCGCGCGTGCGAGGAGAGCTCACGACGTGGCTGAGATGGCTCCGCGACGACGTCGGGTTCGCCGCGTGGCGGTTCGACTACGCGCGCGGGTACGCGGCGAAGTACGCCAAGGCGTACGCCGCGGACACGACCAGCCTACGCGCGATGAACGTCGCGGAGTACTGGCCGGAGGCGACGTGGGAGGAGGATGGGACGCTCGCGACGTGCCAGAACCCGATGCGGCAGAGCATGTGCGATTGGCTCGACGCCGCGGACGGCGCGTGCGCGGCGTTTGATTTCGCCACGAAAGCGGTGCTGCAAGAGGCGGTGAGTCGCGGGGAGTACTGGCGGTTACGCGACGCGGACGGGAAACCCCCGGGGTTGATGGGATGGTGGCCGCAGCGCGCGGTGACGTTCATCGATAACCACGACACGGGCGGGAACGGCGGCGGCGTACCGGGCGAGGGGCGGACGGAGTTCCCGCGAGGATCCGGGTCCGGAGGGTCCGGATCCGGATCCGGGTCGTACGGTCAGGGACACTGGCGGTTCCCTCCCGAGCACCGCGTGCTGGGGTACGCGTACATCCTGTCCCACCCCGGGATGCCGTGCCTCTTTTGGCCGCACGCCGTGCGCATGCCGGACGACAGCGGCAGGGACATGGCCGCAGACATCGCGAGGCTGTGCGCGATCCGCCGCGAGGTCGGGATCCAAGCGGACAGCGCGATAACGATCGTGCTCGCGGAGGCGGACATGTACGTCGCGAGGATAGAGGGCGCGCACGCGGAGCTGGCGGTGAAGTTGGGGCCGAGGTATGACTTGCCCGAGGAGATCTTACCCGCGACGGACGTGTGGACGCTGCTGACGAGCGGCGAGGGGTACGCGCTGTGGAGTCGTCCGAAGCGGAGTAGTAAGCCTCGAAACTTAGAGGAGGAGCTCTCGCGGTGAGCGCGCGGAGCGTCGCAGTAAGATTAGTAGTATCGACGCCGGTGTAACACGACACCGAAACGACAGTCAAATACGACGCGCGCTATCGCTATGATGAGAAGGAAGGTCACGCGACGATCTCCGCGAACCTCGCGCCGATTTCGCCGCCTCTCAACTTTTGGTGCTTCACGTGCCGCATCGTCGCGGAGTAGTACGCCTCCACGTCCGGCGGCGCCGGGGTATCGTCGTTCGCGAGCTCGCCGTTGATGTGTTCCAGGAGCTCGCGAATCACCTTGGCGTCCACGCCGTCGACGCCGCGTTCGAAAAAGTACAAGTGCTTGTTCAACACGGCGATGTGCAACGCCAACGCGTCTCCGGCGCCCTTCCCCGTCGCGCTCGCGGCGACGCGCGCCTTACTCGCGATCGTCAGCGCTTTCTTCAGGCACGACAGCACGCCCTTGCCATCCTTCACCGCGTCGGACCAGAACAAGTGCGCGCACGACGCCACCGCGGCGCACTGGTCCGGTTTCTTCAGCAGACGAGACGCGTACCCGATGCTCTTGTGCGACAGCGTCTCCCGCGACTCCGCGGTGAACGATCGACACGGCTGCAACGCGCCGACCATGATCGACAGCGCGCTCTTCTGCGCCCTGCTGTCGCTGATGTCGTCCTCGTAGATTGTCATCGCGGACTCGAAGAAGTCGTACGCGAGCGTCTCCATCCCCGCGGCGTCCGCGAGGCGCGCGGCGTCGACGAACAACCTCAACGCCGGCTCCGGCGCCGGCGTCTCCGCCAACGCGGCGATCGTCTGATGCAAAAATTGCAGCGTCTTCGCCACGAGCGCGCTCGACGCGGGGTCTAACTCCGCGCCGCGCTCCCCGCCGCGCGCGGACGCGGACGCGGTCTCTCCTTCGTTTCGCTCGCCGTCCGCGGCGGCGGTGGACGACGCCGCCGCCGCCGCCGGCGGCGCGGCGGAAGCGTCCGCGGCGGCGTCGCGTAAAATCGCGCGTCCTAATCGCGTCGCCTCAAACGCGAGCGGCGGGAGCGTCCTTCGCAACCGCTTCGCGCCGCCGGACTGGAACTGCTTCCGCGCGGCGACGAGCAGCTCGTACTGCGTCTCGTGCGAATCGCTCCTGAGCACGTGCACCAACCTCGCGACGAGCCCTTGCTCTTCTTCGAAATCCTCCTCGTCCACGCCGCCGCCGCCGTCGTCGCCGTCGCGTATCAAAACCTCGATGAACTTGAACAGCGTCTCCACCTGCTCCGGGGTGCTGACGCGCGTCTCCCCGCGCAGCACCGCGCGCGCGATCGTCGCCGCGAGCTGCCTCAAGTTCGCGGGCAGCAGCAGCGTCATCACCCTCGGGTACGAGGACATGCGCAACACCGAGATCGGGTCGTACGTCTCGAGCGGCGTCGTGAGCAACGCGACGAGCTGCCGGATCCCCTTCGGGTCGGACACGATCATCGCCGGCGCGATCGGGCCGTCGCGCGCGTCCCCCGCGTCGTCGTCGTCGTCGCCGTTCGAGCTCGACGCGCCCATGGCCGCGGCGCAGGACGCCAACACGCCGTCGACGTGATCCAGACGCTCGCGGTGCGTCGCGATCGTGAACGACAATAAAGCGCCGTGCATGAGTAACCGCTCGTGCGCGTCCAGCGTCGGCTGCGCGCGCACGACGTCGTCGACGCACGTCGCGAGCTTCCCGAACGCGTCGACGGCGGCGAACTGCGTCACCATCTCCTGCGACTCTTTCGCCGCGTTCGTGAGGCGGTCCATGAGCGACGCGAGGACGTTCCCCACCTTCACCGTGGATTTCAGCTTGGGGCACGCGTCCAGGAGGAGCTGCAACGTCTGGACGTGGAACTCGTCCGGGAACACCTGCACGATCGCGTCCATCAAGTACGGCTGCGCGATGTCGTCCTTGCAGTTCACGACCTGCTCGAGCACGCGCGGGAGGACGACGTCGCGGTACATCTCCAGCGTCATCCCTTCGAGCTGCGAGAGCACGAGGAGGTTTTTCCCGACGAGGTCGCGGAGCTCTCTTCGCTCCTTCTCGCGTCGCTCGCGCTCCCTCGCGGGGCCGCCGTGCTGCATGCGCACCCACAGCTTATTCATCTCCGTGAAGTTCTGAAGCACGAAGTCCACGGCGTCGGCGACGCTCCCGCCCTCGCCCTCGTACGGACTCCCCGCGTCCGGAAGCAGCGTCCGGCTTATTTGCGTCAGGTACGCGCGAAGAAACAACCCGTGAATCGGTTGCTGCACGCCCTTCGCCATCTCGACGAGATCTTTCAGGACGTCCTTCGCTTTGCCCTCCTTGCTCTTCACGTACACCGTCGCCGCGGTGATGAGGAGGTATAACCGTGGGAGGACGTTCCCCGCGTGCTGCGTGAGCTCGTACAGCTCGAGGTTCGACTTGCGATGCCGCGACGGCTCCGCGAAGAACATCTCGAGGTGCGACAGCTCGCCGGAGACGTGCATGTAGAGCTCGTAGTACTTCTGCGGCGACAGCGCGATCGTTCGAAGCTCGCCGAGCATGAGCGAGCACTGCTTCAGGGACTCGCGCAGGTTGCCGTCGTCCTGTGGACGCGAGGGTGGGGGTGGGGGAGTCACGCGACGGTCGAACGAGCGAGACGGGGTGTCGCGCGTCGTCCGAACGACGATCGGTCGAGATTGAGATCGAGATCTCGCGCGCGCGATCGGCGGCGAAGACGCGAGCGCGGACGCACCAGCGCGCGCTTCATGTAGAACGCGTACTGCTTCACCTGGCTCTGCGCGTCTGCGAGGACGAGAGGACGGGAGCGGGGGTCAGCGGTCGGGCTCGAGCGAACGTTCTCGCTCGGGGCGATTCGACGTCCGCGTCCCGTGAGGAGAAGCGATCGCGCGCGACGCGACGTCCCGGGGATGCGCGCGAGATCGCGCCCGCGCGAGACGCGAACGCACCCGCGAGCCACCTGTCCTGCTCCGGCAGCTGCGCGCGCGCGGCCATGGCGTTCGCGGCGAACCCGCGAGCGTCTTCGCGGCCGGTGCGGGCGAAGAGTGCTGATGAGATGACGAGCCGGTGACGTGATCGAACGCGAAGAGACGTAGACGGACGCGGAGGAGGTTTCGATTTTTGGCGCGCGCGAGCGAAGAGGTTCGCGTCGGCTCGCTTAATATAGACAACCCGACGCGCGCGCCCTCTACCGACACATCCATCACGAGTACGCCACGAGCGACTCCTTGATCACCTTGTAACTCTCGTCGCACAGCTCCTGCGCGTCGTCGCTCGCGATGGGCGGGTGCACGACGAGTACGATCTCCCCCGCGCTCATCGCCCACTCCCTCCCGCTCCGCATCCGCTGCGACGCGCCGACGATGGTGACCGGCACCACGGGCGCGCGCTCTTTCGCGGCGACGGAGAAGGCGCCCTTCTTAAAGTCCGCCATGACGCCGTCCTTGCTTCGCGTCCCCTCCGGGAAGAAGAGCACGGGGCAGTCGTTTTGCAAGAGCTCGCGGCAATCCTTGAGCGTCTTCATCTGCGACTTTCGATCCGTGCGCTTCAGCGCGATGTGCCCGGTCATGTACATGCTCCACCCGATGATCGGTATGATGAAGTTGCTCACCTTGCTTATGAACTTGAACGGCCGTCGCAGGTGAAACAGCGAGTAGATGTCCATGTACGACGCGTGATTGGCGACGTACACCGCCGGCGCGTCCACCGCCGGGAGATGCTCCCTCCCGACGACCCTCACCTTGACGAACGGCAGCGTGCTGATCGTCGCCCACACGTCGTTCACGAACGACAGCGCGTATCGTCGGTACTTGTCCGAGACGTAAGTGAACGGGAACATGACCATCATCGCGGCGAAGAGCGGCAGCGCGAGGGTGAAGGAGACGAGGTAGAAGGACATCGCGCGCGCGACGTCGAGGAGGGACGGCTTCGCGTCCGACGACGGCGCCGGGGCGGCGGCGCCCGCGCCCGCGGCGTCCGCCGCGGCGAACGCGGCGGCCGCGCGCGCGACGACGCGACCGCGACCGCGGGCGCGGGCGGCGAAGACCGGGGACGACGACGCGGGCGAGGCGGACGTCGCCGCGGCGCGGCGCGCGACGGACGCGGACGCGACGACGGGCCGTCCGAGACGGACCGCGGACGCGCGCGTCGAGGGCGAGCGCTTCGCGACGGCGACGCGCGACGCCGCCGCGAACGGCGACGACGCGACGATCGAGGCGGACATCATCCTCTCGCGAACCGCGGGCGACGTCTCGTGTCGTCGGGCTGCGCTCGGCGCGGGGAGTGATGCGCGCGCGCCGGCGACGCGCGCAGCGGTGGATATCGTGTTATCCGTCGACCGACCGCGCAGGCTGCCGTTTTCGCCGAAAAGCGCGATCGCCGGACCGCCGCCGACGCGCCGCGACGCGCGCGGACGGAGCGCCAGAGCCCGGCGCGTCCGCGTCGCGATGATCGCCGGCACCCCCGGCGCGGCGGCGACGTCCGCGGCGGTGGTCATCCTCGGCGCGGAGGGCGGCGCGCGCGGCCTCGTCCTCGGCGCGGGATGCTACGCGATCCTGTGCGTCGTCGCGCTCGTCGTCGACCTCGCGCGCGCGCGCCTCGCCCTCCGCGGCCGCGTCCCGATCGTCCCGTGGCGCCCGAACCTGATGTTCCGCGTGTACGCGACGAGCAAGCGCAGCCTGTTGGACCGCGTCTCGCGGAGGATGGCGAACCCGGCGCGCGTCGGCGTCGGCGACGGCGACGGCGACGGCGACGGCGCGACGACGAAGGGAGGCGGCGGGGCGCTCGACGCGGATCCTCCCGCGCGTCCTCATCCTCCTCGCGCGTTCGGCACCGTCATCGGGACGTGCCCGTTCGCGCACGTCGGCGGCGCGTCCCTGGCGCGCGCGGCCCTGCGCGCGCAGCCGGTGAAGGCGCCGCTGTACCGCGCGTTCGAGGCGTTCGCGGGGGGCGGGATATTCACCGAGGAGGGCGAACGATGGGAGGCCAAGCGCGCGGAGGTGCTGCGATCCTTCGCCGTCGTCGGCTTGGACGCGCTCGCGGAAGCGTCGACGCGCGTCGCGACCGAGCTCGCGAGGGATATCGAAGACAGCGCGTCGTCGTCGTCGGGCGTGGAGACCGAGATGCTGCCGCGGCTGCAGCGCGCGACGTTGCGCGCGACGTTCGAGTATCTCACCGGCGTCACCGTGCCCGAGGCGGCGGCGGCGGCGGCGGCGGTGGCGGCGGCGCGCGACCGCGCCAAACGCGCGACGTCCTCCTCCTCGCGAGGAGACCCCCTCGAGGTCCCCCTGCGCGGCGCGCCCGCGTCGTTCGCCGACGCGGAGGAGGACGAGGCGAGGCGGACCGCGGCGAGGTGGGAGGACGAGTACCTCGCCGCGGCGACGGCGTTGCGGCATCTCATCCCGGCGCGCGCGCGGAGCGTTTGGATGGCGTCGGACTGGGCGTACCGGCTCTCTCCGGTGGGGAGGATAGAGCGCAGGAGTATACGCGCGGCGAGGAAGCTGCCGACGCTCGCGGTGCGCGTCGCGAAGCCGGGGTCGCCGTTGGACGTGTTATCGAAGGGCGTCGCGCACGGCGGCGGCGGCGGCGGCGGCGGGGGAAAAGGCGCGATTCGTCTTCGGCGCCGGCTGGCGCCGCGGAGAGACGACGACGACGGATTCGGTCCGCCGCCTCCGAAGGCGCTGGTGGACGAGGCCGTGACGCTGCTCTTCGCCGGGCACGACACGCAGTCCGCGACATTATCCTGGGCGCTGCTTCGCCTGGCGTCGGACGAGAAGACGCAGACGCGTCTGAGAGACTCGATCCTCGCCGACGCGGACGCGGCGCGCGACCTCGGGCTCGACGACCTTCTGCCCGCCGACGCGCCACCCGTCGATCGCGCCGTTTCGCGTCCGAGTCCAACAAGTGGGGACGCGAACCGTCGTCAGCGACAGCCCGCGTGGAGCGCCGCCGCGCGCGCGCCCGTCTTGGAGGCGGTCCTGCGCGAGACGTTGCGTCTGCACCCGGTGGCGCCGCTCGTGGTTCGGAAGCTGACTTCGGACGCCGTCGACGACGGCGACGCGACGTCGTCGGGGGGGACGACGACGCTGCCGGAAGGGTGCGCCGTGGGGGTGTGGCTCCACGCGGTGCACCGCGATCCCGCGGTGTGGAGCGAACCGGAGACGTTCTCGATAGGAAGGTGGCTCACGACCGCGAGGGCGTGGAGGGCGGAGAGAGCCGGGGCGGACGCGTCGCGCGAAGACGACGGCGGGAGTGGCGGCGTCGGCGGCGGCGACGACGAGCACGGCGACGACGTCGTCGTGCGGTTCAAGGGCGCGGGGTTCATGCCGTTCGCGTCCGGCCCGCGCGCGTGCGTCGGGCAGCACCTCGCGTGGGTGTTCATGCGGCTGACGTTGGCGCGGCTGGCGTGCGCGTTCGACGTGCGCCCGGGGTCGCGACGCGAAGGGGAGGAGGATGGGGAGGAGGAGGATCCGCTGACGCCGTCGGTGGGGTTCACGGTGACGCCCGCGAACGCCGCGCGCGTGCGGTTGATTCCGCGGCGCGCGGCGCGAGCGTAGACGCTAGGTCTTGTTCGAACGTACCTCACGCGTAGACAGACGCCCGCGGACGAACGACGACGAAAAAGTAATTTTGGTGCGCGCCTGCGGCCGCGCCGAGAAAAAAGAGTTAAACCCTCATCCTCCTCCTCTCGAAGCGCCTCGCCGCGCAGTCCACGGCGCGCGACCTCGCCCTCGCGCGCGATGGTCCTCTACTTCACCCCCGTCGGCGCGGACGAGACGAAGCACTCGCTGTACATGGGACGGGACAAGGTGGAGAACGAGGACCTCATCAAGTGGGGCCTCCCCGAGGACGTGTGGTTCCACGTCGATAAGCTCTCGAGCGCGCACGTGTACCTGCGCGTCGCGCGCGGGGAGAGCATGGACGACATCAGAGAAGACGAGCTCGAGGACTGCGCGCAGCTCGTGAAGGCGAACAGCATCGTGGGGAACAAGGAGAACAACGTCGGCGTCGTGTACACGCCGTGGTCGAACCTGAAGAAACTCCCGAGGATGGAGGTGGGCCAGGTCGGGTTCCACGACCTGAAGCTCGTGAGGCGCGTGAAGGTGGCGACGCGGAAGAACGAGATCGTGAACAGGCTGAACAAGACGAAGACGGAGTCGTTCCCGGACCTCGCGATGGAGAGGGACGAGTACGACCGCGAGATTCGCGAGGAGAAGAAGGCAGCCTATCGCGAGCAGGAGTTTCGGAGGCTGGAGGAGGAACGAGAGAGGGCGGCGGATCGAGAGGCGAGGAGTTACGACCGGATCATGGATACGGACGCGATGGTGAGCAACAAGGACAACGCGCAGAAGTACGCGTCGGTCGAGGAAGCGGAGGACGACTTCATGTGAACGTAACGCGTGAAGAGTGTTTAGTCGGTAGCGGGCGACAGTTTAACCAACCGAAAGTGACGGAGTAGTCGCCGCGCTCGCCGCGCGTTCGCGACGAAGGACGAGACGATCGCGTTTCATTTTTTTCGCTTTGTTAGATATAGAAACACGCAACAACTATATGATTGCGTAGCACTACGCAGTGCGCACCGACGCGGCGGGTCGGCGCGCAACTTTCGTTCGCTTCATCATCAGAATCATTCAATGGAAGATCTTCTTGATGCTCGATGACTGACGGCACGCTCTGGCACAACTGCTGGAGAGCACAAAAAGACACTTAGATGAGGTCGGCGACGTTGGAGGGGAGCTCCTCGATGACGGTCTGGTAGAACCGCTGCACGTCCTGGAGGAGACGTTCGTCATCCTTGGTGACGAAGTTGATGGCCACGCCCTTACGGCCGAAGCGACCGGAGCGACCGATGCGGTGGAGGTAATTCTCCGGCTGCGTCGGGAGGTCAAAGTTAATGACGAGCGACACCTGCTGGACGTCGATCCCGCGCGCGAGGAGATCGGTCGTGATCAACACGCGGGAGGACCCGGAGCGGAACTCGCGCATGATGATGTCGCGCGTGTTCTGGTCCATGTCGCCGTGCGTCGCGGAGACGGTGAAGTCGCGAGCGCGCATCTTGTCCGTGAGCCAGTCCACCTTTCTCCGGGTGTTCGCGAAGATGACAGACTGCGTGATCGCGAGGGTTTCGTACAGGTCGCACAGGGTGTCGAGCTTCCAGTCCTCCTTGTCGACGTTGACGTAGAACTGCTTGATACCCTCGAGCGTGAGCTCGTCGCGCTTCACGAGAATGCGCACCGGCTTCGTCATGAATTTACGCGTGATCTCGAGCGCCTCGGGCGGCATCGTCGCGGAGAAGACGCCAACCTGGAGCTTGCTCGGGAGGAGCTGGAAGATGTCGTAGATCTGGTCCTTGAACCCGCGCGAGAGCATCTCGTCCGCCTCGTCGAGGGAGAAGATCTTGATGTGATCCGGCTTCAACGCGCGGCGGCGAAGCATGTCGTACACGCGTCCGGGCGTGCCGACGACGACGTGCACGCCGCTCTGAAGGATCCGCTGATCCTCCCTCACGGAAGTGCCACCGACGCACGCGTGGCACTTCACGTTGAGGTAATCCCCGAGCGCGCGCATGACCTTCTCGATCTGCTGCGCGAGCTCGCGCGTCGGCGCGAGCACGAGCGCCTGGCACTCCTCCTTCTCGTAGTCGAGCTGCTGCAGCACGCCGGCGCAGAACGTCGCCGTCTTCCCCGTGCCGGACTGCGCCTGCTGGATGACGTCGAGACCCTTGGTGAAGGGCACGATACCGCGCTGCTGGATCGCGGACGGCTTCTCGAAACCGTACGCGTAGATCCCGCGGAGGAGGTTCTCGTGAAGGTTCATCGCGTCGAAGGACTCGTGCACCTCGGTCCAGTCCGTGATGGTCATCTCGCCGTCCTCGCCCTTCTCCTCGGCGAGCCTGTCGAGGGATGAACGGGGTGGAAGGGACGGGGGGGGATGAGTGGATGAGTGATTTGCGGGGGGGGAGGGCGCGTCGCGGCGTCGGCGAACGCGCGATCGCGGGCTCGATCGCGGGCCGACCGATCCGACGGATCGCGCGAATCGAGGCGACGTTTAGGGTTGCCTCGGGAAGCGCGCGGGGGAACACTCACAGAGCCTGCATGCCGCTGTCGTAAGCCTCATCGTTGAATCCGCCTTCGCCGGACATGTTGGGTAGTTCTGCGGGAGGGAGCGAGACGTCAGCGTCGGCGTTCGCGACGCGCGATCGGCGGGGACCGGCGCGCGACACACGATCGAGAATTTGAGACCGTGACAAAAAAACAGGCAAGATTCACGCGCGGACGCGCGCGAAGAACGCCGTCCGCGCGGCGACGCGGCGACGCGCGGACGCGAAGGCCGCGCGCGTCTCCCGAAAAGCCCTCCTCTCGACGTCGTGACGGGAAAAAACTGGACGCGCGGCCTCGCGTTCGCGCGCGAGGCGCGCATCCCGGGCTTTCCCGCCACGCGCGGGAAAAAGGGCTTTGCGAGGAGGGGGGCGTCCTCCGCCCCTCGCTGTAATCGCGCGACGCCGGCGGCGTGAACGGACCTTTTGAACTGAAGAGAGCGGGTAAGAGAGCTGAAAACTAAAGGCGCCTGCGGTTGGAGAGGAGCGGGAGCGGGATACGTCAGCGAATCGCGTTCGCGGCGCGCCCGAAGACGTCGTCGATGGGGGAAAAAAAGCGTCGCTCGAGCGCCTCTCCTTCTTCCATCACGTGCGGCGACGATTAAAAAAAAGGCGACGCGGGAAACGCGACCGGAGTTCGGGCCGCGCGCGAGCACGCGACGCACCTGGAGGGCCTTTAGGGAAGCGGTTAAGTGTGCGGGTGGTGAGCGGTAGCCGACGCGGGAGGTGCGTGGCGTAGAAGGGGGAGCACGCGTCGGAGACGGGCGTTAAGTACGACGCGGCGGAGACGACTTCTTCGAGCCGCCGCCACCAACCACACGAAAATCTTCGAAGAGGCGTGAACCGTCGTCGCGCCCTCGGTTTCGCGCGTTCAATTTTCATCAGCAGAACCGATCGACTCGTGCTCGTTTCATCGGCGAGCTCGAACCCGCGCCGATCGCGAATCCCCCCGTCGCGAGATTCGAACGAAAAATTTATGGGAGGCTCAGGATCGTTCAACTCGTTCGACAAACCTCGCCGCCGCTCCCGCGCTCGCACACGCGCGCGCGGCGACCTCTCCGCACGATGCAAACGTACATGGAGAACGCGTACGGCAAGCGCACCACGGACGCGTTCGCGTGGACGCTGAACATCTCCACGTCCGTCGCGATCGTCATGGCGAACAAGCAGCTCATGGGAACCGCGGGGCACGGGTTCGTGTTCGCCACGACGCTGTGCGGTCTGCACTTCGCGTGCACGTCCGGGATTCGATTCTTGGACGGGAAGAACGAGAACAACCGCGCGGACGGGTCCGCGATGATGGTGCCGCCGAGGGAGATTTTCCTCTTCGTCGTCGTCGCGATCGCGTCCATCGTCGCGCTAAACTTTTCTCTGATGCTGAACACGATCGGGTTCTACCAAGTCTGCAAGCTGGCGCAGATACCGACGATGTGCCTCCTCGAGGCGATCTTCCTCGGCAGGCAGTTCGGGAGGAAGACCATACAGGCGATCCTGATCGTCCTCGTCGGCGTCGGCGTCGCGACGGTGTCGGACATGGAGATGAACTTCGCGGGCACTGTGGCGGCGTTGATCGGCGTGTCGTGCACATCCGCGCAACAGATCGCGGTGTCGTACTTACAGAAGAAACACTCCGTCTCGTCCAACTTTCTCCTCGCCAAGACGAGCCCGTACATGGCCGCCGCGATGCTCGGCCTCGGCCCGTTCCTCGACCGGATCGTCGTCAACGAGTGGGTCACGGAGTACGAGTGGACGGAGGGCGCAGTCGTGTTCTTGGCCGCGTCGTGCGCGCTCGCCGTGCTCGTGAACATATCGTCGTTCATGTGCATCGGACGGTTCAGCGCGGTGTCGTTTCAAGTCATCGGGCACGTGAAGACGGTTCTGGTGTTTTTCTTCGGGTTCGTGTGCTTCTCCGCGCCGATCACGCATCGGAACATTCTCGGGTGTTCCCTCGCGGTGATGGGGATGATTTATTACTCGAGAGTGCAGCTCGCGGAGAAGGCCCAGGCCGCCTCGAGGGGGGGGGCGCTGGGGGAGAAGGCGTGAGCGGCGCGCGAACGAGGGGAACGAACGAACGCGCGCGAACTGATACGAATTGACGGGGGGGGTGGGGGCGTCGTTAGGAGCGTCAACGCGCGTTGACGACGCGATGTAATAACTTTATGACTCGGACGGATGGTTACCACTGTACCTCACTGTCGGCGGCGAACAGTGAGGTTTATCCAGCTCGTCGTTCGCTCATTCGACCCCCGCGCGCGCGTCATGTCCGTCGGCGTCGCGCCCGCGCGAGCGGCGAGCGGGTTCCGGCGCGCGTGCCGCGGCGCCGCGCTCGAGCCCCGCGTCGTCGCCCTGCGGCCGCTTCCCGCGCGTCGACGCGCCGGCGTCGTCGCCCCGACCGCGCTGTTTACCGGTCTCGTGCAGGGCACCGCGGAGGTCATCTCGTTCGACGACGTCGGCGACTTCGCGCGGCTGAAGCTGAAGTTCCCTCCGAAGACGCTGGACGGCATCTTGATCGGCGCGAGCGTCGCGTGCAACGGCACGTGCCTGACCGTCGTCGAGGTGGACGGCGACGTCGCGGGGTTCGACCTCATCGTCGAGACGCTCCGCGCGACGAACCTCGGGGAGTTGAAGCCCGGATCGTCCGTGAACTACGAGAGGAGCGCCAGGGTGGGCGACGAGATCGGCGGGCACACCGTGAGCGGGCACGTCCACGCGAAGGCGACGATCGTCGAGCAGGAGGACACGGAGAACAACCGCAAGGTGGTGTTCGAGCTGGACGAGAAGTGGAGCAAGTACATCCTCCCGAAGGGGTTCGTCGCGGTGGACGGGTGCTCGCTCACGGTGGGGGAGACGTCCCCGGGGAGGTTCAACGTGTGGCTGATACCGGAGACGATTCGGCAGACGGTGTTCGCGGAAAAGTCCGTGGGGAGCACGGTGAACATCGAGATCGAGTCGCAGACGCAGACGATCGTGGACACGATCGAGCGCGTCCTCGCCGAGCGCGGGTTGTAGCTCTTCGGTCGTTTACGGTGTTGGCATATTCATTCATTCACAACTCGTCGTTTACAAACAAACAAAGACATTCACTCCTTCCTGTGCATCGTATCACACGTGCGTACACGTCGTCACCGGTCAGTCAAGCGCGCTCCGAACCAATCTTTTTTCGTTTTCCGTGATTTCCGTTCCCACGTCGTCGTCGTCGTCGTCCTTCCGTTTCGTCGTCGCGCGCGGATTTTTATTTTTATATTTTTTTCCCCGTCGCCCCCGCCCGTCAGACGCCGTCCATCGGCAAGCCCTTCCGGTACCGCACGCCGCACGCGTTGCACAGCGTCTTCGGCCCCTCCGGTCCCATCCTCCACTGCGGCGTCTTCTGCGCCTGGCAGTTCAGGCACCCCCGGCGCATCTTCTTCCCGGACGCGGTGATGATGCTGTCCGTGGCCATCGGCCGCACGTCGGTGGTCTCGCCGTCGGCGGCGACGAACGCGCGACGCGCCGGCGGCTTCCTCGCGCCGCCGTTCCCGATCCCGTTCCCGACCCCGATCCCGACCCCGACCCCGATCCCGACCCCGTTCTCGTCGTCCTCCATGTCCGTCTCGTCGTCGCTCCCCGCGGGTCTCCACCGCTTCCGCCCGCTCCGTCGTCCTCCGCCCAGGAACGGGGACGAGACGTCCGCGTAGAAGCCGCCGACGCCGAACCCGCCGCCGCCGCCGCCGCCGCCGCCGCCGCCGCCGCCGCGTTCGGACAACACGTTCGGCGTCACGACGCCGCTGCCGCTGTCCTCCCTCGTGCTCCCAGCCTCGCCGGCTTTGTCAAGCTTCACGCTGGTCGCGACGTCGAGGATCTCCTTCGCGTGGATCGTCAGCGCGGTCGCGGCGGCCGTCGCGCGCGTCGCGTCGTCGCGCGCGCGCGTCGCGCGCGCGCGCGCCGCCGACGCCGCCTCTCTCGCCGCGCGCAGGCTGGCGTCGTCCCACGCGGCCCACGCGTCGGACGGGCGGTCCGTCAGCGCGTCGCCGCAGATGTCGACCGCGGACATGTCGCGCGGGAGCGACGGGAGGTTCTGAAGCGCGGTCCATTCCTGCGAGGGGGCGCGAGGGGAGGGAGGTGAGACGCGACTGGAGGAAAAAAAAAACGTCGCGTCGACGGGATCTCGACGCGCGCGCGAAAAGCGAAAAGCGCAACGTGGCAGCGCGATGTGGAGGCGCGTCGACGCGCGGTGGCGCGGCGCGGCGCGAGCGAACAAATCCGGGGAAAGAGACGCACCTCGGTGTCTTTCACGCCGCTGTTGTTCAGGAGGACGTCGAACGTCCGCGCGCTGAGCGTCCGGAGCGGGCCCTGCGGGAGGAGACGAGGCGAGGCGCGGAGGAGGGACAAAAGGCGGGTCAGCTTCGGAATTTTCTCTCGGAAGGGTGGGTGCCAACGACGGCGCGAAAGAAATGACGTGGTTTGCCGCGTCCCCGGGGACGCGCCGCGCGAGCGCGCGCGAGCGCGAGAACCCCCGCGACGCGCGCGAGAACGATCGAGGGAGGCGTGAAGACGAGGACGCACCTTTTCGTAGAACGCGTCCGCCTGCTGCTCCGCGTCGAGGTCGCCAAAGTTCGCGGGAGGGAACGTCTGCGGAGGCGGGAGAAAACGAATAGTCAGCGCGAGGGACGTGGGAAAAGCGCACGAGGATGCGAGCCACGACGGGACCGCGCGCGTCGGATCCGAGGCGCGCGCGCCGCGATCCGCGGCGGGAAAGAGAGGAGGGAAGAGTGATTCGACGCACCGTCGCGTTCGCGTACGACGTGGACGCTTTTTCGTCCTTGCCGCCGCGCGTCTCCGTCGACGCGTGCGCCGTCGTCGAACCGTCGAACGTCTTTTCTCCTCGCGAGGAGAACCCGGCGAGATGCGCGCGCGTCGGAACGTCGCTCGCGTCGCCGCGCGCGAGCGCGTCCGTCGCGTGTCCGACGTCCATCGTCTCGCGCGCGTCGTCTACGTTCACGAACGCGCCTAGCGATGCCATCTGCGCCGCCGCGGTCGCGCAGTTTGAAGTGAGCAGCGGCCCGCCCGGGGCTGCCGCCGAGAAGTCGAAGAGAAAGTCCGCCGCGCTGAGCGACGTCTGCCTCGAGTGCGTGTCGAGCGGCAGCGGGCGCGCGACGTCGGTCATCACCGCGCGCGAGCGCGCTGCGGTCGTCGGGGGGGGGGGGGGGGGGGAGGGCCGCGGGGGGGGGGGGGGGGGGGGGGGGCGGGAGGGGGGCCCCCGGGGGGGGGGGGGGGGGGGTGGGGGGGGGGGCCCCCCCGCCGCGGGGGGTTGGGGGGGGGGG
>Ga0181560_10002085_pt1 | contig 18686 bp, 16 predicted proteins | sample 011ome_20_FD_133751 | JGI IMG/M metagenome (GOLD analysis project Ga0181560, IMG submission 133751) | Coastal salt marsh microbial communities from the Groves Creek Marsh, Skidaway Island, Georgia - 011509CT metaG (megahit assembly) | ecosystem: Environmental > Aquatic > Marine > Intertidal...
CAGCGCATCCACCTGCACTTCATGCCCCGCATAGCTCATTACGCCGACACCTTGCGCGCTGGCCGCAAGCCAGTGCTGAAACAGGGAAGTTGAGGTCGAGCTCTCTGCGTTATAGAGACGCAGCACGTTCTCCAGCATGATCAGGCGCAGATTCTCTGCCGGAATAACTGTGGAACTGGGTGCCAGTCCGGGCACCTCGAATTGAGAACTACCGAGTATGGAATGCACCAGGTCCAGCATATGCGCGTGATTAACCGCCAGCACCTGATCCTTGAAGGGAATGGCGCCGCGATTTACATCATGGGTGGAGATACGGTTATTGCGGAACATCAAGCGCAGGGCGTGACCAGATTTCGTTACCAGGGCCTCACCAAAGACCGAATCCGAGACTTTGCCTTCCAGCACCGTTGCGCCTTCCAGACGCGGTATTTCACCATCGGCAATCAGTTGTTTGATCGAACGGCCGGCGTTGACGGTAGCGCCATGGTCGGCGACTAAGTCACGAATCTGTTGGTCATCAAGCATGACAGGGAACAAACCTGGTTGTTGAGTAGTGAATTCGAGGCTTTTTGCCCATTAAACTCTCGGCAAGCTGCGCGAAGATTTGGTGGCTGCGGTTGTTAGTAATAACCATCCGCCTGCGCGCCAAGCCAGCTCATCAGGCGGGTTCAGCAGGCAACGAATAGCGCGGAAAGGAAGCAGCTTAAACAGCCCCGAAGAATAGATTAATCCCCTGATGACTACAAGAATCAAGGTCGTTGTCGCCCCTCCGGATTGCTCAGAAGCAAGCATTAAACAGCCCTTACCCTTGGACTCGTGAGGCAAAAGGCCTTGAGTTGGACACTAGCTTCCGGGAGTGAATAGACTAACCCCATGGACGACTCTGCTCAGGCAAACAGATGGTGTATGCTTCCACTTGGCAGTTCAGTGAAAGAAAAGTGAAGGAAAAGTGAAACCAGCGGAGAAAACCCGGAAAGCCAGCAGCAGACCACGACAACAAAGTCGGCTCAGCCTGAAGCCACTGTCTGACTACGCGACCAGGATCCACTCAAACCAAGCATGAACGAAAAAATACAGATCAAGGAAATCGACGACTCATCTGCAGTCGAATCTTTCAAATTTTCCGATCCCGACATCACTGCGGCAGGCGAACAGCGTGCCTCCGTGGACCCACGACAGCTGGAAACGCTGTGGATTAATACCGGCAGCCTCTGCAACCTGACCTGCGAGAATTGCTACATCGAGTCCAGCCCAACTAATGATCGCCTGGTTTATATCAGCCTGCAGGAAGTGATCGATCTGCTGGACGAGATCGAATATGAGAAGCTGGGCACCCGGGAAATTGCTTTCACCGGCGGCGAGCCTTTCCTGAACACCGACATGGTGCCCATTCTGCAAGCGTGCCTGAGTCGCGGCTTCGATGTGCTGGTGTTAACCAACGGCATGAAAACCTTACTTCGGGAGAAAGACAGTCTGGAAGCCATGCACCAGACCTACGGCGCCAGGCTCAAGCTGCGCATTTCCCTGGATCACTACGAAGCAGCCACCCATGCCCTGGAGCGAGGTCCGCGTTCCTGGGAACCCGCAATCAAGTCACTGCAATGGCTGTCTGAAGCAGGTATGGCTTTTGCGGTGGCGGGCCGCACCATGTGGAACGAAGGCGAAGACAGTATGCGGGCCGGCTATGGTGAAATGTTTACCCGGGAAGGCATCAAACTGGACGCCACTGACCCTGAACAGCTCATCCTGTTTCCCGAGATGGATGAATCGGCGGATGTGCCGGAAATTACCACGGCCTGCTGGGGAATTCTCAACAAGAACCCCGCCGACATCATGTGCGCCAGCTCCCGCATGGTGGTAAAGCACAAGGGAGATGAGCACCTCTCCATACAGGCCTGCACCCTGCTCCCCTATGACCAGCGCTTCAATCTCGGCAAAACCCTCAAAGAATCCTGGCGCAGTGTAAAACTAAACCATCCTCACTGTGCGAAATTTTGCGTGCTGGGTGGCGGCAGCTGCTCGGCATAAACCAAACTCCAAAAATCATTTAAAGCGCCACCTCTCACTTTTTATTGAGATTTAACCCCTTCTCGTATTGGCGATTCATCTTGTCGTGGGAAAAATTCAGATAATAGGCAAGCTTCATCCACTGGTTAAGTAGCGCCTGTCGATAAATGCCGTTGCGCTTAAAGCGAATAGCCGATGTGCGGACAACAGCAGGTAGCCGCACTGGCTTCGAATGCCTGCGCAGCAATTTTGACAGCTCCGTATCCTCAAAAATATCCACATCGGGAATCTTCAGTCCTTCATGCTTGAATTCAGAATCAAAAAAGATGCAGTGGTCAAGGTAGAGAATGCCAGCGCGGTCACAGCGTATCCGATTTGAATACCAGGACGTGAATCGCAGCAATGCATGGTCATGATCGAACTGATGAGTAAGCCCACCCCAGACTCGGGACTTGTTTTTGCCCGCATTCGCGACCTGCTGAAAGCTTTCGGGCTGCACCAGGCTGCGCGGGTGATGCAGGAAGATCATGTCGCCAGAGGCCGCTGCTATACCTGCATTCAGCTTTGCTGCACGGGATGTGCCTGGCTCTGTTATTAGCTTCAACTCATATTTGGACAGCAACTCCAGCGTGCCATCATCGCTACCCCCATCGATGACGATGATTTCCGCATCAGCTACCTGCACCAGACACGCCAGGATAGATTCCAGCAGGCCGGAGCGCATTTCATTTTGTGTTGGCAGGATGATGCTGAGCATGTGGGGGCAGGCAGAATGAACGATTGGCCTATTAAAGCATATCGCTGGATGGGAGCGGGCGTGCGCCTTAAACGTGCCTGGATCGCGTCCAGCTGAGCGGAACTCAAGCAAGGTCTAGCAAGAAATTTTAGTTGGCTTAAGTGAGCGCTGAGCTGAGGCTTCGGGGAAGTCTAGCAACAGATTCTGGGAGGCTTAAGAGTCCGGCTAACGAGCACGGTAAGTGCTCGTTAGCCGATTGAGTTGGTGCCGCCACCAAGAGTCGAACTCGGGACCTGCTGATTACAAGTCAGCTGCTCTACCACGGCTGAGCTATAGCGGCAAAATGAACCATTTTATGCAGGCTGGTATCGCGCCTTTGTGCGCTGACTTGTGGTCAGCTGCTACACCTTATGACTCCGACTGAGCTATAGCGGCATAATCAAGGACGCGAATCTTACATAAAAACCCGCACCGGTACAATATCTCGGATTATAGCAAAAGTTTCCCAATTCCCTACCCCATAGCAGGACGCCGCTGCTGTTTGCTATGCTCGGGCAACAGCACCGTTCACATCTAACCCTTGGGAAAATCAGCAATATGCCCAGTCTTACAGCCAGCCCCACCTGGCAAGCCCTGCAGGAAAAGAGCGCACAGTTCCAGACCCCCGAATTCTCCCTTTCCGCCCTGTTTGACGGGGCCGATCGTTTTGAACAGTTTTCCCTCAATCACGGAGAGCTGCTGTTTGACTATTCCAAGAACCTGATCGACGCAGAGGTATTGAGCCTGCTCGTGCAGCTGGCTGAAGAAAGAGGACTAGGTCAGGCCACCGCAGCCATGTTTTCAGGCGCAATGATCAATGAGACTGAAAATCGTCCCGCCCATCATATCGCCCTCAGAATTCCCCCGGATTTTCAGACCAATGCAGAGGTAGCCGAGGTTTTGTTCAAGCTCGACATGGTGGTCGGCGCCATTCATGCCGGCACCTGGACCGGGCATACGGGCGAGGCTATCACCGATATTGTCAACATAGGCATTGGCGGCTCGGATCTGGGGCCAGCCATGGTGACCGAGGCTCTTACTCACCTGCATGTCGATTCCCAAAAAGTTCATTTTGTTTCCAACGTTGACCCGGTACACATGGAGTTAACCCTGCGTGGCCTGAATCCGGCGACCACCTTATTCATCATCGCCTCCAAGTCCTTTACCACTGCTGAGACCCTCGCCAATGCCAAACTGGCACGAAGCTGGCTGCTGAACGCCGACTGCAGGGAATCTGATCTGAACAAACACTTTGTCGCGGTCTCCAGCAATGTCAGCGCCGCAGTGGAGTTCGGCATCGACGCAGACAATGTTTTCCCGATGTGGGATTGGGTGGGTGGGCGCTACTCCCTGTGGTCTGCCATCGGCCTGCCTATCGCCCTGGCGATAGGCACAAAGAAGTTCAATGAACTGCTGGCCGGCGCCCACAGCATGGACCGCCACTTTGCCGAAGCGCCTCTCGACGCCAACATGCCGGTGATAAAAGCCATGTTGGACATCTGGTATAGCGAGTTCTTCAATACCCGCAGTTTCGCGGTCGTACCCTATTCCCAATCCCTCGACCAGTTGCCTGATTATTTGCAGCAGCTTTCCATGGAGAGCCTGGGCAAGCGTGTTACAAGAGCAGGAGAAGCAACCCCGACCGACACTGGTGCTGTGATTTGGGGTACGCCCGGCACCAACGGTCAACATTCCTATTTTCAGCTCCTGCACCAGGGCACTACCGTGGTGCCTGTAGACTTCATCGCAATCGCCAACAGCAACGCGAGCATTGGTGCTGAACAGCATGACTTATTGCTGTCGAATTGCCTCGCCCAGAGCCTCGCGCTAATGGAAGGCAAGAAAAATCCTGAGGAGCCGCACCGCGAATCTCCGGGCAACCGCCCCAGCAATACTTGGCTGCTCAATGAATTGTCGCCCTTTGCCCTGGGTAGCCTGCTGGCGCTGTTCGAACACCAGGTCTATGTGCAGAGCATCGTCTGGGATATCAATGCCTTCGACCAGTGGGGCGTAGAACTGGGCAAGACCCTGGCGAAGTCAATGCAGGAAGCGCTCACGGATCCATCCCGGCAGCAGGAGCTGGACCCATCTAGCCGCGGTCTAATCAAGCAGATCAAGAGTTGGGGAGAGCTGAAACAAACCTAAGGTGAGAGGAGAGTGTAACTGCGTCGAGTCTCGGGCTTCAGGTCCGCTTCATTTCCAGTCGGCTCATGCGCAGCCCATCAGTCTTGGCATACTCACCGCGCTCCACAAAACCCAGGCTGGCATAAAGTGCCATAGCTGGGAGATTGGCAGTGGCAGTCTCTACCCGCAGAGCCCTATCGGGAAAAACGAACATCAAGTGTTCTAGCAGCAAGCAAGCGAGGCCGTGACGAAAATAGTCAGGATCGACCACCAGGCTGGCAATCAATATCGCGCCGGGCTGCTGCTCTAGCTCGATGACGGCGCGCAGCTCTGCTTCGCTTCTGATCCCGAAAAACTCGGATTTCGCCTCTTAAATCTCTCTACAACTGCACAACAGGGGAGGGAAATCCCGGACATTGATTAGCTTGGCCTCGACTGCATAGGCGCGCTGAAACAAGCGATGGATTTGCGGGGCCTCACAGAAGGCCTCTTCGAGGTCCTACCCCTGCCCAGGGACAATATTCAGCACGGCGACTTCGAGCACCATTTTCACTTCCTCTCAGCTTTCTTTCTGCTAATTTTCTGCTTCCTCTAAAACCCCTTGCCTTAAGCGCTATCCAAGTTTCGCCCCGTTTTGCACCGGACGTTCCGGAACAGCAAGCACTATCGCCCCATCGGGCCGGTAAAAACCGGTCACCAGACATTCCGACATAAATGGCCCTATCTGCTTGCGAGGAAAATTAACGACCGCAACTACTTGCCTGCCAAGCAGGCTGTCCGCGTCATAGAGGTCGGTAATTTGGGCACTGGACTTACGCTTACCAATTTCCTCTCCGAAATCGATCCAGAGCTTCCATGCCGGCCGTCTTGCTTCAGGAAACTCCTCCACCGCGGTCACGGTACCGACCCTAAGTTCCACCTGCTCAAATTCGTCCCAGCTAAGTTCTTTCATTGTTTATTATTCTCAACTCTATAAAAATAGGCCAAAACCTGGCGCCTGATCTCAAATTGCTCCAACTTACTCATTTAAGACATAGATGTAGGCATTGCAGAGCGTCCCGTCTATCAGCAGTGCCTCGGTTTCAACTCGCCGGTAGGCACTGCCTTCAAACTCGTCGAGCCGTGCCCAGTTTGCAGGCAAGTCGGCTGATTGAAAAACCAATCCCGCCACCGCTGCCGCGCCTGCATCCAGTCGCAGCGCTGGAAACCCGTAAGTCTGTCCCCAGCCTTGCGCGTGCAGAGTTCCGCGGACACTGGCTTCCAGCCATTCGCCCACCAGTGGTTCCAACACATGGGCATTCACTTCCCCCGGTGCGAGGGTGCCATAGACAAACAGGCGCTGCAGTGCAGCGGCATCACTGCATGACATGCTTCAGGCCTTGATGATTGCCAGCAGTTCCCGCGTCTTTTCCTGCATCAATTCGGTATCGCCGCGAGACTCAACGTTCAGCCTGACCAGGGGCTCAGTATTGGACATCCTGACGTTGAAGCGCCACTGCGCAAAATCCACCGAGAGACCGTCGGTGTGATCGACATTGAGGGCATCTGGCCCATAGTGTGCTTCCAGTTCTTCGAGCAGTGCGGGGGCATCCGCCACGGTATTGTTTATTTCTCCACTGGCAGGAAACGCCTTCATGCGCTCATCCACTAACTGAGACAGTGGCTTGCCCGTTTTAGACATGAGCTCGAAGACTAACAGCCAGGGGACCATGCCGCTGTCACAGTAAAAGAAATCCCGAAAGTAATGATGCGCGCTCATTTCTCCGCCATAGGCTGCGTCCTCGGCGCGCATCTTCTCTTTGATGAAGGCATGGCCTGATTTGCAAAGAACCGGCTCGCCCCCAAATTGCTTCGCCACTTCCAGGGTGTTCCAGGTTAGCCTTGGGTCGTGCACAATCTTGGCGCCCGACTCCCTGGCCAGAAACGTCTGTGCGAGTAATCCCACAATATAGTAGCCCTCAATGAAACGCCCTGTCTCATCAAAGAAGAAGCAGCGATCGAAATCGCCATCCCAGGCGATACCAATGTCAGCCACGTGGGCGTTAATGGAGTCGATTGTGGGCTGGCGGTTTTCCTCGAGCAGGGGATTAGGAACGCCGTTGGGGAAATTGCCGTCCGGTTCATGCTGCACTTTTATGAAGCGACCGGGCAAATGTTGCTCCAGAAGATCTATGATCGGTCCAGCGCCGCCGTTGCCCGCATTGCACACGATAGTCAATGGCTTCAGCGCTTCAATATCAATGTATTCCAAAAGATGCTGAATATAGGCTGGTTTGGTATCCACCTGCTTCATCTGTCCCGTTTGACCCGGTGCGGTAAAGTGGTTTTTTTCAGCCAGGCGCTTGATATCAAATAATCCAGTGTCGGCGCTGATGGGCTTGCTGTCTTCGCGCACCAGCTTCATGCCATTGTAATCCTTGGGGTTGTGACTGGCGGTTACCGCGATACCACCATCTACGCCCAGGTGAGAGGTGGCAAAATAGACTTCCTCAGTGCCACACTGGCCGATGCTAATCACATCCGCTCCGCCTTCCATCAGCCCCTTACTCAACGCCGCGCAAATAGATTCGCTGGTCAGCCTAATGTCATATCCGACAACCACGCGCTTTGGCGAGAGCAGTTCCACATAAGCTCGCCCAATGCGATAGGCAATGTCTTCGTTAAGTTGACTTGGAACCTGTCCCCGGATGTCATAGGCCTTAAAACAGGTAATTTCCTCAGACATATCTTTATTGCTTCTCGCTTTGTGTTTTTTGGAAAGTGTAATTGGTGGCATCGATAAACCCTTCGACGCTGCCGCAGTCGAAGCGTTTACCCTTGAACTTGTAGCCAATCACGTTGCCTCTTTGCGCCTGAGTCAACAATGCGTCAGTAATCTGGATTTCGTTATTCTTGCCCGGTGGCGTGTTATCCAGAATATTGAAAATTTCAGGTGTGAGCACGTAACGCCCAATCACAGCCAGGTTGCTGGGCGCATCCTCTGGCGCAGGCTTCTCCACCATATTGGATATGCGGATGATACCGGGCTCTTCCTCCACGCCCTCGATCACACCGTATCGATAGGTCTCATCTTTTGGCACTTCCTCAATTGCCACCACGCTGCAACCGAAACGCTCATACAGGGCGACCATTTGCGCAAGCACACCTGGACCTTCTGTGACACAGTAATCGTCAGCTAGAATCACAGCAAAGGGTTCGCGACCGATAAGTTTTCCGCCCACCGAAATAGCATGTCCAAGGCCTTTCATCTCAACCTGGCGGGTGTAGGAGAAGGAGCAGGATTCCATAATCGCGCGGGTTTCTGCCAGCAGCGTTTCCTTGTCTGAGCCGGCAATCTGGTGCTCCAACTCATAGGAAATATCGAAATGGTCCTCCAACGATCGCTTGCCGCGTCCAGTGACGATCGCCATGTCGGTAATGCCTGCTTCCATGGCCTCTTCGACGCCGTACTGGATCAAAGGCTTGGTCACGATAGGCAGCATCTCTTTTGGCATTGCCTTGGTCGCAGGAAGAAATCGAGTGCCGTAACCAGCGGCGGGAAATAAACATTTATTAATTGATGCCATAGCTGCGTTTTAAGTCCTGGGTTTAGAGTTGAAATTTTGTACTTGGCGCGTGCTAATCGTGAATGCTACGACCATAGTTGTCATCAAAGCGTTCGATATCATCTTCGCCGAGATAATCGCCGAGCTGTACCTCAATGAGCTCAACAGGCTCTGTGCCGGGGTTGCTCAATCTGTGTTTGGCACCAAGCGGAATATAGGTGGACTCGTTAGCGCTCAAGGTAAAGTCCTTGCCATCGCAGTGTATTAATCCAGCTCCCTTGATGACAGTCCAGTGTTCTGTGCGGCGGGAGTGGCGCTGCAACGATAAAGCGCCACCGGGTTTGACAGTGATATGTTTCACTTGGAAACCAGGCCCCTGGACCAGGGATTGATAGCTGCCCCAGGGTCGATGCACCAGCGTTGCGCTGCTTGCTAGCACAGACCCCTTCTCCTGCAGGCGTTCAACCAACTGCTTGATGGCTTGCAGACGTGATTTTTCAGCCACCAGCACCGCGTCATCGGTCTCAATGATGGCAATATTGTCGAGACCGATACTCGCGACAGTACGAGAGCCAGCATAGATATAGCTGTTGCTGGTATCAAATAACTCCGCTTGCCCGGCCACCGCGTTGCCAGCATCATCTTTCTCACTGACTTCCCACAATGACTGCCAAGACCCCAGATCGCTCCAACCCGCTGCCAGCGGCACTATGGCGGCGCGATCAGTTTTCTCCATCAGTGCATAGTCGATTGATTCAGAGCGACAAGCCGCGAACTCCTGTTCCGGAATGCGCTGGAAATCAAGGTCTGTTGAGATTCCTGCAACTGCTGCCCGGCAGCTGTTGAGGATGTCAGCCGCATGAAGCGCCAGCTCATCAAGCAGTACTTTGACGGGAAACAGGAACATACCGCTATTCCAGAAATAGTCACCACTCTCCAGGTAGATCTGCGCAGTTTCCAGGTCTGGCTTTTCTACAAACTTGCTTACTCTGAAAGCATCTTCCGCTAGCGCCTCTCCTTTCTTTACATAGCCATAACCTGTTTCTGGGCTACCTGGCACTATGCCGAAAGTGACTAAAAGACCCTGCCGAGCGAGCTTAATTGCAGACTGGATAGACTGCTCAAATTCCGCCACATCTTCAATCAGATGATCTGCTGGCAACACCAAAATTACTGCTTGCGGATCTTGCGCGAAGGCGGCAAGTGCTGCGACCGTCACGGCGGGGGCCGTGTTACGCCCAACCGGCTCAAGGTAAATTTCGCTATCAACAAATCCCTGCTGCCGCAATTGCTCGGCAATCATGAATCGATGATCGCTGTTGCCGAGCACCCGGGTAGCCCCCAATTCAGGCAGGTTTTCGATTCGCTCTAACGTGGCCTGGAACAGGGATTTTTGCCCATGCAAATTGATAAATTGCTTGGGCATCGCCGCTCGCGAAAGTGGCCACAGACGCGTTCCGACACCGCCAGCCAGGATAATAGGATGAATCATAAAACCAACCAGTAAAAATTGGCGGCTATGGTATCAAAAAATCTCTAGAAATGTCGTTGCCATCTGAAGACTGAAAGCCCCGGATTTCGCCAGCTGTGGGCCTCCGCTGATCGCGTGACAAAGAATTTAATATCGATTATTTACCCGCAGCGTTATACACTCCCAGCCCTTGTGGTAAGGCCTTAGTAAACTAACAGGATGACATGGTAGCAAGGAACGATTTTTTCACACCCAAGAGCTCGTATGAACTGGACGAACTGGTCGAGTGCGGCTACGGCCGACTGTTCGGTCCAGGTAACGCCAAGCTTCCCATTGATAATATGCTAATGCTGAACCGCATCACCGAGATCACCGCAGACGGCGGTGAATTCGGGCGCGGTAAGGTGGTTGCAGAACTCGACATTAAACCCGACCTGTGGTTTTTCGCCTGTCACTTCCCCGGCGACCCGGTGATGCCAGGATGTCTGGGGCTAGATGCCCTTTGGCAACTGGTAGGCTTTTTCCTGGGCTGGAGCGGCTTTCCCGGTAAGGGTCGAGCACTAGGCTCTGGTGAAGTAAAATTTACCGGAGAAATTTTGCCCCACGCCAAGAAAGTGGTTTATGAGCTCGATATTAGCCGCGTCATTGATCGCAAGTTGGTGATGGGTATTGCCGATGGCACGGTGGCGGTAGACGGTGAAGTCATTTACAGAACCAAGGCGCTCAAAGTAGGCCTGTTCACTCCCGAACACAAATTCTAGAAATTAAAAGCAGATTCAATCATGAGACGCGCAGTCATCACCGGAATGGGTATCGTATCCTGCCTTGGCAACAACGCTGACGAGGTGCTCACCTCGTTAAAAAAAGGACAGAGCGGTATCCGCTTCAACCAGTCATATGTTGACATCGGTATGCGTAGCCATATCAGCGGCAGCGTCCAGCTGGATACTGCAGAACTGATTGATCGCAAACTCTACCGCTTCATGGGAAAGGCTTCGGCCTACGCCTACCTGTCGATGGACGAGGCGATTAAAGACGCCGGCCTCAGCCTGAAAGAGATTTCCAGCGAACGCATCGGCCTGGTAGTGGGCTCCGGTGGCGGCTCACCGGAAGACCAGCTGGAATCCACCGATATCCTGCGCGAAAAAGGCATGCGCCGCGTCGGCCCCTATCGTATTCCTCGCACCATGAGCAGCTCAGTGTCAGCCTGCCTGGCGACACCATTCAAGATAAAAGGCGTGAATTACTCAATTTCTTCGGCCTGCGCCACCAGTGCCCACTGCATTGGCCATGCGGCCGAACTGATCCAGATGAATAAACAGGACATGGTGTTTGCTGGCGGCGGCGAATCGGAAAACTGGACCATGTCCCACATGTTCGATGCCATGGGCGCACTCTCAACCAAATATAACGAGACGCCAGACAAAGCCTCCAGGGCTTTCGATGCAGACCGTGATGGCTTTGTCATTGCTGGCGGCGGCGGCGTGGTTGTAGTTGAAGAACTCGAGCATGCGCTGGCGCGGGGCGCCACAATCTATGCCGAACTCACAGGCTACGCAGCGACATCCGACGGCCACGACATGGTTGCGCCTTCAGGTGAAGGCGGCGCACGCGCCATGCGCATGGCAACCAGCGGTCTCGAGGGCAAGGTTGATTACATCAATACTCATGGCACCAGCACACCGGCAGGAGATGTGTCAGAGCTGAACGCCATTCGCGAGGTGTTCCCCGACGAAGTGCCGATAATTAACTCCACTAAATCACTCAGCGGTCACTCGCTGGGCGCGGCCGGCTCTCAGGAAGCGATTTATTCTTTGTTGATGATGCAAAACAACTTCATCGCTGCCTCAGCCAATATCGAAAACCTGGATGAGGCTGCGGCCGGACTCCCTATCGCCATCGAGCGTCGCGACGACATTCAGCTTTATCGCGTAATGTCCAATAGCTTCGGCTTTGGCGGCACCAACGCCTGTCTTGTATTCGACAGATACCAGGCTTAGGCCAGTACAATTGCAATCATGGCTGGGGAACTAAACCCCACGCTACCGGGTCTTGCTAAGAATGAGATCAACACTTCGCCTTTTCACACTCGCCCTGACCACTTTGTTTGCTGGCCTTGGCAGTAGTTCCCTGACAGCGCAACTGGAACCGCGCAGCGGATTATCCCTGGCCGAAACCCTGTCCCAGCAACCCGAACCTCTCCCCCTGGCGCGCGCGTTTCCCTATTTCGTCAGCACCATCAGTCCCGGTCGCTATCGCGTGACCTGGGAGCCAGCACCCGGACATTATCTTTACCAGCATGCGTTTGCCTTCGCTCAACAGAATACCAAGGACAGCGAAGCCCTGTCGGTAAACTTCACTCTCCCCGATGGCCTAAACAAAACCGACCAGTTTTTTGGCGACATCGTGGCCTACTATGAGCCCGTATCCGTGGACATAGAGCTCAGCACCGTGCCCGGCCCCGATGCGACCCTGGTCATTGAATATCAAGGCTGTGCCGATTGGGGCTTCTGCTATCCTCCGCAAACGGCGCAATTCCCGCTACTGCCCTAGGGCATCCCTTCCGGGCCTCAAAAAACCTGTTTCCCGCCAGCGAAAGTGGGTGAAATGCCACTTAATTTCTGAGAAAATGCCGCCAAAATTTGCAATCGGCGGATAACTTGCCGATATGTCACAACAATTAAGAGAACCGTTTCCGCAGGGAACCCGCAATGGCAAAAATCCTGGCCCTTCACGGCCCGAATTTGAATCTTCTTGGACAGCGAGAGCCTCATATCTATGGCTCTGATTCGCTGGAGGATATCAATGCGCGTCTGTCCGAGCAGTGCAGCAGCGCCGGTCATGAATTCGACGCCCTACAAAGCAATTCGGAAGCGGCACTGATTGATCGCATTCATCAGGCGCGTATTGATGGCACCGCGTTCATGATTGTGAACTTCGGTGGTTTCACCCACACCAGCATTGCCCTCAGGGATGCGATGCTGGCGGCAGAAATACCTTCTATCGAGGTACATCTGTCAAATTTACACAAGCGCGAGCCTTTCAGGCACAAGTCTTATTTTGCCGATGTTGCTATCGGCAGCATTGTAGGACTGGGTGCTCAGGGCTATGAATTGGCATTGCAGGCAGCTTGCAGTCGGCTGCAGGCGTAGATTGAACTAGTTGGGAACGTTTAATGGATATTCGCAAAGTTAAAAAACTCATTGAGTTGTTGGAAGCCTCTGACATTGCAGAGATTGAAATCAAGGAAGGCGAGGAAGCGGTCCGCATCAGCCGATATTCCGGCGCGGCGCCTGCAATAATGCCAGCGCCCGCAGCCCCGGTCGCGGCAGCCCCTGCGCCTGCTGCAGCCGCGCCAGCCCCAGCTGAAGACAAACCAGCAGTTGCCGCCAATTCTGGACACGTGGTCAGTTCACCCATGGTAGGCACTTTCTACCGATCGCCATCACCCTCATCACCTGCCTTCGTAGAAGTTGGAACCCATGTGAAGGCCGGTGACGTGGTCTGTATCGTGGAAGCCATGAAGATGATGAACCAGATTGAAGCCGACAAAGCTGGCGTCGTAGAAGCAATCCTGGTGAGCGATGGCGAGCCCGTTGAATTCGATCAACCATTGATCACTATCGTCTAGTCACGCTATTTCGACTTAGTCGCCACCGTTTCGCACTGCGCGGCGGTAAAACGTTTAACAGTAGAACGTCACTCACAATACAGAGCTAAACCCCATGCTGGAAAAGGTACTGATAGCGAACCGCGGTGAAATTGCGCTGCGTGTACTTCGCGCTTGTAAAGAGCTGGGCATCAAGACCGTTGCCGTTCATTCAACCGCTGACAAGGACTTGATGCATGTGCGCCTGTCAGACGAATCAGTTTGTATTGGCCCGCCCGCCGCTGCCGAAAGTTATCTCAACGTCCCCTCGATCATCGCCGCGATGGAGCTAACCGATGCCGATGCTGTGCACCCTGGCTATGGCTTCCTCTCAGAGAACGCCGATTTCGCCGAGCAGGTAGAGAACAGCGGATTCGTATTTATTGGCCCCACGGCTGAAACCATTCGCATGATGGGAGATAAAGTCTCAGCCATTGACGTCATGCGTGAAGCGGGCGTTCCAACGGTACCCGGCTCCAATGGTCCGCTGGACAGCAACAACGAGCGCACCCTGTCTCTGGCAAAAAAAATTGGCTACCCCGTGATTATCAAGGCAGCTGCCGGCGGTGGCGGACGCGGTATGCGCGTCGTTCACAATGAAGCCGCGCTGTTAAAGGCGATTCACGTTACCCAGACGGAAGCCAAGTCATTTTTCGGCGACGGCACCGTCTATCTGGAAAAGTTCCTTGAGAATCCACGCCATGTGGAAATTCAGGTTATTGGTGATGGGCAGGGCAATGCGATATGTCTTGGAGACCGTGACTGCTCGCTACAGCGGCGTCACCAGAAGGTCATCGAGGAAGCGCCAGCACCGGGCATTACGGATGATGTCAGAACAGACATCACCAACACCTGTATCCAGGCCTGCAAAAACATGAAGTATCGCGGCGCCGGCACCCTGGAGTTTCTTTATGAAGACGAACGTTTCTACTTCATTGAGATGAATACCCGGGTCCAGGTCGAACACCCGGTGACAGAAATGGTGACAGGGATCGACATCGTCAAGGAGCAGCTGTGCGTGGCCAGTGGCGAACCGCTGAGCGTCAGCCAGGAAGATATTTCCATTACCGGTCATTCCTTCGAGTGCCGTATCAACGCTGAGGATCCCGCCACTTTTCTGCCCAGCCCCGGCAAGGTGAAACTGTTTCACGCACCCGGAGGCCCGGGAGTGAGAGTGGATTCACACCTCTATTCAGGTTATGCCGTACCACCCTTCTACGATTCACTTGTAGCGAAGTTGATCAGCCATGCCAGCACCAGGGAGCAGGCACTGGTGCGGATGCAGATTGCGCTGGACGAACTCTTGATTGACGGCATTCGAAGCAACATCCCCCTGCACCGAGACCTGGTACGGGATCGCGAGTTCCAGAGGGGTGGCGTTAATATCCACTACCTGGAAAACAAGCTGGAATCCTGATTCCCCGAGCCCAAATCCCAACAGAATTTCTGATCCCATGTGGCAACAAATCCTGTTAAAACTTCGCGCTGAACACAGCGCGGAGCTAGAAGAGCTATTGCTTGAAGCGGGCGCCAGTTCGGTAACGCTCATGGACGCAGAAGATCAAGCTGTTTTTCAAAAAGAGCCAGGTGCCACACCTTTGTGGGACAAGTCGGCTTTGCTGGGACTGTTCCCCATAGAGAATAACCTGGGATCGCTTGTCGCCACGCTGCAGTTTCATCCCCAGGTGTTGAATCGAGAGTCCTTGCAGGTCACCGCGCTGGAAGATCAGGCATGGGAACGCGCCTGGATGAAGGATTTTCAGCCCAGACAGTTTGGCGAACGCCTCTGGATCTGCCCAAGTTGGCAACCACCGCCCGATCCCGAGGCGGTGAACATAATGCTGGATCCTGGCATGGCATTTGGCACCGGCACTCATGCCACAACCGCGATGTGCCTGGGCTGGCTGGAGCAGGCCCAGCTTCAGAGTAAAGAAGTCATTGATTACGGCAGTGGTTCCGGCGTGTTGGCTATCGGCGCGGCACTGCTCGGCGCCGGGCAGGTATATGCCGTGGATAACGATCCGCAGGCAATTGCCGCAACTATCGACAACAGCCATCGCAACAATATTCCTCAGCAAACCATTACCGCGCATCTGCCCAAGACGCTACCTAAGGTGCAGTCCGATATACTCCTTGCCAATATTCTCGCAGAGCCACTGCACGAACTCGCCGATCACTTCGCCGCCCTGGTGAAACCCGGTGGCAGCATCGTGCTATCCGGTATACTCACTGAACAGGCAGGGCCGCTCAGCGAAAGCTATGGGCGCTGGTTCGCAATGAGCCGGCCGGAGATCAGGGAAGGCTGGGTATTACTCCACGGTACCCGTAAAGCGTGATATCAACGCCTTAATCACCTAGAATCTTGGGACACCCGTTAGCAAGCAGAGCCCAGGCCCAGAGGCCTGCTGTAAATCAACCTGGCAATCGGATTTCTTCCCGCGACCATGGCATTTCAAATCACTCAATGTCCCAGCTGCAACTCCACTTTCAACACCAGCCCCCAGATGTTGGAAATGGCTGCAGGGAAAGTGCGCTGTGGTGCCTGCCTCTATGTGTTTCAGGCTAGAGAACATTTCGTGGATGTCGATTCTGACGAGGCGGATGAATCTGTCTTTATTGGCAACGATCCCGAAGACTTCTTCGATCCAGCTGTGTTTCTTACCCGCAGTGCCCTGCAGGATGATCAGACCAGCAGCGGCCAGCAGGACTTGATAAGCACTGCAGCGAATGCCGATCCGGACCGCTTAACCGAACCCGACACCGAGCTGGGCGAGCATGAGGAGCCCGAGAGGCAGCATCCAGACAGCGAACCCTCTATCAGTGCCTCGCAGACCATTGCAGAAGGGCAGATAAAGGATTCCATGGCGGCAGAGCCAATAAGCGAGAATGAAATCTGGGCAGAAACTGACGCTGAAGTTGCGGCACAAGTTAATTCTGAATCGAACACCGATGCCCAGATAGCTGGTGAAACCGCAGCAGAAACCGAAGCCGAGCACGCCGAGTTTTTTGCTGCGCTGGAAGAAAGCCTTGATGAGCTTGAGGCAACGGATGAGACTGAAGAACCGAAAGCGATTGCTGAGCTGGACGCGTTTGGCTCAGTCTCCGAAGCTGCCACGACGGCGCAGTTCGAGGCAAGCACAGCATTCCAGACGCAGGCTGAAACCAGGGCTGAGCCGCGCCCCGGGGATGCTCATGCTGAGCAAACTGCAGTTGAGCTGCCAGCATCGGATGATTCCGATATCGAGCAGAACACATCGACCGAGCCAGCGCCGTTCCCTGCACCTGAATCAACCGCGCCTGCGTCTACCCAGCGACCTGAAGATGTCAGCCTGTCCACTTCTTTTTCAGTGCAACCGCGACCTGCTGTCCTCAGTGCCAAAACAGCAGCCGCAGCTGGTGCTGAAACACAGGGCCAGCGAGATCATGCCGAGCAGTTGGACACAAACCGGGACAGACCAGCAAGTGACTCAGACCTTGCCGAAATGGATTCGGAAGCGACGATTGCAAATGAAACCCAAGCAGATATAGGTCTCGGAAAGGAAAACCAGGATGCTGTCATCAAAGACAATCCATCAATAGACGAACTTCCATTAGAAAACGAACTTCCATCAGCAATAGATGAAGCAGCTGCAGAGCCAGCTTTTAGTGAGCCGGAGCTGGATGCCACAACAGAATTCAGTGAAAAAACGTCCGTTTTGAAGCCCGACAACATTCGCGCCGCCGAGCTGGCGGAGCAGGACTTCAATGAGGCCATTAAGGAACAGGACTTCGCCGACACTGTGGCCTCTGGTTTCGCCGCTGAAGAATCAATGGATTCTGAATTGGACAGTTCCATTGACTGGCAACTCGCCAGCGTCGAAGGCGAGTCGGACGATCTGCATACAAGTGAAAGCGAGGATGATGAGCAGAATCAGGACAGCGCTTCTGAGGAAGAAACAGAAGTCAGCAGCGAAGACATTCGGGCCCGGGCCATGCGCGCTCAGCTGCGGGATGACGAAGCACTGGAGCAGTTACCCGAAGAAAACCTGGCGGCCCTCAAAGTCATGGCGACAACACTCGAGTTGGGCAGTGTTCAAGGTCGGCGATGGGGGGCAACCCTTGGCCTTTCCCTGCTAGCCTGTTCACTGGGGACCGGCATGGCAGCTCAGTTCTTATGGCGTCACAACGCAGTGTTCAGTCAAGAACCGATGCTGCGCCCCCTGTTCGCCTCTGCCTGCCAAATACTCGGCTGCGGTCTGGAGCCATACAGCAACTTATCAGCCATTGTCAGTTCCAATCTCTCAGTGAGAAGCCACCCGGAGCGCGCCGACGCAATCATGGTGAATATAGAGATGCGCAACACTGCTCCCTTTGAGCAGCCCTTCCCTATCATGGTGCTGGGCTTTAATACCGCCAGCAATGATCTGGTCGCCCTGCGGGAATTCAAACCTGAAGAATATCTGGACTCAGGGCTGCGAGACATAACGCAAATGCCGGTGATGGCGCCGGTACAGATTGATCTCGCTCTTATGGATCCGGGAAATGATGCGGTCAATTACACCCTCGCTTTTCGCCAGCCCTGATTTCCCTCACTACACTGATTGACTCGACCTATCGCGACAAGACACCGCCCTAGGGCTCAGCAAGGCGTTTTTCGGTCGTAAACCCGCGACGACAGCGTGAAGCCGATCGCGACCAGGTCTGAAAAATTCTTTAATTGGCGGATCTGCCCGGCTATCATTAGCGCCCTTTTTTGGACAGCCCCAATTGATCAGGGCAGGCATAAGGCGCGAGCAGCCATAAACCACCAGCTGACCACCAATCGATGCAAACAATAGGTCCTTACACATTGAAGAACAATTTGTTCCTGGCGCCCATGGTGGGAGTCAGTGACACACCGTTCCGCGAAATTTGCAGCGAACAGGGTGCCGGCCTAATGGTGGGTGAAATGCTGACATGCAACAAGGAGTTGTGGCATAACGAACGCAACCGCCTCAAACAGGTGAAACCGCAAATTCCTGGACCGCAGGTTGTGCAAATCGCGGGTTCTGACCCGCAATTGATGGCAGAAGCAGCGCGGCTCAACGAGGCCATGGGCGCGAATGCCATCGACATCAACATGGGCTGTCCGGCAAA
>Ga0181560_10002090_pt1 | contig 18655 bp, 21 predicted proteins | sample 011ome_20_FD_133751 | JGI IMG/M metagenome (GOLD analysis project Ga0181560, IMG submission 133751) | Coastal salt marsh microbial communities from the Groves Creek Marsh, Skidaway Island, Georgia - 011509CT metaG (megahit assembly) | ecosystem: Environmental > Aquatic > Marine > Intertidal...
CAGCGGCGACGCGTTCGCGTTCGCGTCTTCGAACACGCGCTTCCCGCCGACGCCACGGAGACCCATGCCGATCGTGCCGAGCACGCTCGGGCCCTCGTCGATCAGCCCGTCGGGGATCTCCGTGTTCGGCGCGAGGACGACGCCCTCGCGCGCGAGAAACTCGCGCGTGAAATCGTCGCACGCCGTGACGTTGTACTCGCGTCCGTAAATCACGACGGGCTCGCCGACGCGGAGGTGGTGAAACGTGAGGTCGCGCCCGTCGCTCGCGACCGCGCGATGACGCTTCAGGAGCTTCCCTTGGTCCAGCCCGCTGTTGTCCACCCTCGGTTCGCACACGTCCACGGTGCCGTCTTCGAGGTAGAATCGAATCGCGCACGATCGCACGCGCTCGCGGCCGTCGACGCTGGGCTCGACGAAGTACGCCGCGTACGCGAGCTGCTGCGCGTCGTACGCGACCCACGCAGGGATGCTGCTGCCGTCGCCGAGGTGCATGTCGCCGAGCGCGGCGACCGCGGGCGCGCCCGGCGGCGGCGGCGCTTTGTTTTGCGGGTCGACGGCGACGTCGCGCTTGGCTTTGGTCGTCGCGGTGAAGCCCGCGGTGCGTTGCGTCATCGGGCGCACTTCCGCCTGGAGGGATTTGGAGGAGAGATTTGGAGGGTTGGCGTCGGCGGGTTGGCGTCGGCGCGAGGGGTTTTTTTGTCGCGGGAGGAAGGAAGGAAGGAAGTGATGAACGATGACGCGCGGAACGCCAGCTTTATAATGCGAAAAAAGCGAACGAGACGGCGACGTGCCTCGATCTCCGCGTCGACCTCCATGCGCTCGGTGCGCGGCCGCGCCGGGTGCGCCTGCTCCGGGAGCCCCGCGACGCGGATCGTGCCGTTCTTGTACGCGAGCGTCTGCGGGATCATCTTCGGGGGAATCTGCGGGAGCGCGGGGGGAGGAGGGGGGCGAACGCGCGTCAGGTGGACGGCTCCACCGGTCGCGACGTCTAATCTCTCGGAACGGGGGAACGAGCCGCGGACGCGCGAAGACGCGCGCGAACGCCGAGGGTCGCTCCGCGCGCGCGCACCCGAGGATCGACGAAGCTGTACCCCGGCAGCTTCGGGAGCGCGTTCACGTCGAGTGACACCATGGTGGGCGCGGCGTCGGTGCGCGGCGACGTGTGCGGCGCGTCGCGACCCCCGCAGCGCCCGTCAACATCGCAGATTTCGCCGTGGTGTCGGAAACGCCGTCGCGTCGGTTTCACGAGTACTCATACTAAAAACCCATAGAGTAAAAATACATGTAGTACGGTTATTTCGTATGGGCATTTAGTGCGATGAGAGTACGTGTACATCGATCAGGAACAAAATCCTTCTTCGACGCTTCGTCCTCCTTCGATCGTCCTCCTTCGCCCCTCGTAGTCCGCCCGCGCGCGCCGCACGACCGAAGCGCCACCGTTCGCGACCATGGGCGGCGGGTTCGATTACAGCAAGTGGGACAAGCTCGAGCTCTCGGACGACGAGGACGACCACCCGGGCGCGCAGTTCATCGAGGCGAACACGCTGCGGCGGATCAAGCGGCAGTCGCACGAGCAAAAGACGGAGGAGAAGAACCAGAAGATCCAATCGCTGATGGGCGAGATGAAGGACGCGCTGAAGACGATCGCCGCCGTCAAGCACGACGCCGGGGACGCGCCGCTGACGGAGGAGCAAGAGCTGGCGACGAGGGCGGCGCAGGAGAAGCACGACGCCGCGAGAGCGGCGATCGACGCGGAGGAGAGAGAGCGGAAGTTCAACGCGGAGGAATGGTGCCACGTCTCGAACACGTTCGACCGCTCGCTCGTCGGCGCCGCGTGCGTCGCGGACGAGGGCGAGGAGGAGTTGGAGTACGAGCCGTACGTGAAGAAGTACGGCGAGCAGCTCGAGGAGGTGGCGCGCGCGAACTTCAACGATTACGCGGACATGGCGGAGCACTTCCAGGCGCGTTCTATACACTGGTCCCCATACGACCCCGTTCGCGTGGTGAACGCCGATCCTTAAGGACTTTGCCCGGCGCGTCTCTCCGCCCAGGGTCCCTCGCTTTCAATCCCCGCCATCGACGCCTTTCAACTCCAACTGACGCCTACGAACTCCACCCCGACGTTCGCTCGTATGGAATCGCCCTCAGCTTCGAACGCATCTGCTCACGGAGCACAGCATGGGATGGATGCTTCTGAAGTGTCTCTTCCTGGAGATGGACGGCAAGCGCGACGAGATGCGAATCGCCGCGAAGGTTGGGTACGCGCTGAAGTGCGTGCTAGACTTCGCGGAGGCGGGGGGGAAGACGATGAAGGACGCGGCGCGCCCGTTCTTCACGAGGCTCGCGACGCACCCGGAGGTGCTGACGGAGTACCACAAGAGCCTCGACGATTACGTCGATAAGGCGCGTTCTATCTCACACTGGTCCCCATACGACCGCGTTCGCGTGGTGAACGCCGATCCTTAAGGACTTTTGCCGTCGTCTCTCTCCGCCCAGGGTCCCACGGTTTCAATCCCCGCCCTAGATGCCTTTCAACTCCACCTGACGCCTTTGAACTCCACCCCGACGTTCGCTCGTATGGAACGACCCTAAGCTCGTACAGCGCGCGAAGGAAAAGAAACTCGAGGAGGAGGCGGAGAAGTTCGCGGCGCAGAGCTCGCTCGCGCAGGCGGCCGCGATCGACGAGGTCCCGCGCGAAGAACGGCTGGGCCCCGGCGGGTTAGACCCCGTGGAAGTCTTCGACTCGTTGCCGAAGGAGATGCAAGACGCGTTCGAGTCTGGGGACGTGGACAAGCTGCGGGAGTTCGTCAACGGGCTCTCGATGGACGAGGCCAGGCATCACATGAGACGGATGGTGGACGCTGGGTTGTGGGTGCCGAAGCCGGGGGAGGAAGGGTCCGCGCTGCAGCCGGGGCCGGACGCGACGGAGGAGGAGGAGGAGGAGGAGGAGGAGGAAGAAAAGGACGCGTGATGAGACGGCGGCGAGAGAACGCGCCGACGTAATTTGACGACGAATCCTTACGTTAGTCTATCGTCTCTCGCGCGTCGCTCGCCTCTTCTAGTCGATCATCGATATCCGTCTACTACCCCCGCGCCTCCTATCGACGCTATGAACGCCTCTATCTCGGGCGCGTATATCACCCCGTCGCCGCCGCCGCCGCTCGACGCTCCGCCTTCCGCGTACAACACCAGCGGCGGCGCCACCCGACGAAGTTCCGAAGCCGCCTCCGTCCCGTCCGGAAACCGCGCGTCGACCAGCGCGAGCGTCGGCGCGCCGTCCGCCTCCGCCTTCGCGTCGTGGTATACGTACCGCGTCGTCGTCTTACGCAGCCCGGCGGCGTCGACCGCGTCCCAAGCGTCGCGGACACGATCCGCGGGGTAGATCACGTGCATCGAAGCGGCGTTCGTTCTCTTCTCCCTCCCCCTCTCCTCTCCCTCGGGCCCCTCTCCTTCTCCCTTCCCCCGCCGCAGAAGCCTCGCGCCCGCGGCGGCGAACGCGCGAAACGTCCCGCCGCCGCGCTCGTAGTGCGCGTCTTCGCGCTCGATCGTCCCCGGCGCGGTCCCTCGCGCCTTACCCTCGTCCGCCGGGTAGTACGGCGGGTTACACGCGACGACGTCGCACGTCCCCGCCCACGCGGCGGCGACCGCCGACGACGACGACGAATCGCCGTCCGACACGTCAGCGCATAGATTCGCCACGTCAGCGCGTATCGTCACCGCGCGTCGGTCCACGCCGTTCGCGATCGCGTTCCGCGCGCACCGTCCCGCGAGGCGCGGTTGCTTCTCGACGAGGAGCACCTCGGCGGACGCGTTCGAAGCGAGGAGGGAAACGCCGACGACGCCGGCGCCCGCGCCGAGGTCCGCGATCCGCGTCGGTCGACGTTCCATATTCTCCCTCCGCGACGGTTCGCATTCCTCCTTCTCCTCCTCCGCCGCCACCGCCGCCGCCGCCTCCTCCTCCGCGAGGACGCGAGAGACGTGCGACGCGAGGACGAGCGAGTCGACGTTGCATCGGTACCCGCGCCGCGCTTGCACGAGGAGCAGCCGGTGGCGGTACAACACGTCCAGGGTCTCGTCCTCTCGAGGGGCGACGGAGGAGGCGGAAGATGAAACGTCGACCGCCGCGGCCTCCAGGACGTCGCACTGGCGTCTCGCGAACGCGCGGAGGGACGCGTGCAGCGGGCCTCCGAGCGCCGCGCGCGTCGTCTCGACGAGGGACGACGACGACGACGGCGACGGCGTCGTCGTCGCGTCGTCGTCGGCGTCGTTCGCTCTGAAGATCTCTCGTCGCAGCGCCGCGAACGCCGCGAGCGCGTCGGGGGTGACCGGGACGCTCTTCTTCAGCGGGCCCTTGCTCGGCGCAACAGCCGCGGCCGCGTCCGCGGAGGAGGAGGAGGAGGAGGACGACGACGACGGCGGCGCGCTCGCGCGAAGAAATCCGCGACGGCGTGTTCGACACGGCGGCGCCCCTCGGACGGCTCGCGCTCGCGACGCCGCGGCGGCCGCCGCCGCGCGCATCGCGACGGAAGAGCGCGCCGCACTCGTCGACGCGAGGAGCGCGCGTGGCATACGCGGGGAGCGCGAGACGCCCTCGACGCCGGCGGCGCGCGCGGAGCTATGGCGAGACGACCGCGGGGGAGGCGTCGTTTGTGTATGATAAATTCTGCTTTCATCAGTCAACACGAGCTACTAGACGACGACTCTGTACCGGACCGACCGACGCGAGAGCTAGAGAGGGACGGCGCGGGCGCGCGGGCGAGCGAGCGAGCGACGACGACGACGACGACGAGACGAGCGAGCGCGCGACGCGCGGGCGTCGAGAAGCCTTCAGGTTAACCATCGTGTAATGGTCTTTCAGCACGGAGGGAGGAGCGATCGAGACGAGACGAGTCGACGCCCCTCCTCGTCAGATCTCCGTTCTTCGATACATTCATCAGGCGTGAGAACGGAGACGTCGCCGCCGCGGCGAGCGCGGCGGCGCGTGTTGACCCCGGAGTGCCTCCCCGCGCGTCGGCGGCGCCGTCCAGCCGTCGTCCGACTCCTCCAGCTCGCGCTCGCGCCGTCGACTCGCATTTTGCGCTTGAGTGATTCTTCGCATCTTCGGACGGGCGCGCGCGGCGCGCTCGCGTCGCGCGCGCGATGGTCCTCAGCTTGAAAACGTGTTCACGAGTGCGCTCACGGTCGCGGACGAAGGCGGCGCGGAGAGGGAGGAGGGAAACGAAAGCGGTTGCGCCCGCGCGCGCGCGGGGAGACACTGATGACAGAACTGAAGAAGCCACGGTCGCGGTCGCAGAAGCGAGCGATCACTGATGACCCCGGGCGCCAGTGCAGTGGACCGACAAAAGGAGCAGTCGCGGCAGCCGGCGGGTTCCCGCGTCGATGAACCTACGCGTTTATTATTCACAACGACGAGAGGACCGCGACGGCGCCGACGCCGACGCGGTCCTCCGCTAAAAAATCACCCTCGAGCGGCGCGACCTCCTCCCCGTCCGCCCCGCCTAGCGCGGCTGCGCGAAGTGAACGAATGAATTCGCACTGAAGAAGCAATAACAGAAAGATCGATCGAATCACGCGGTCATGAGCCCCTTCTCCTTGCGAAGCTCGTGCTTGTACTTGGACATCCTCGCCTTCCTGCGCGCGCCCGTGTTCTTGTGCAGCACCCCCTTCGCCACCGCCTTGTCCACCGCCTTCGTCGCCTCGGAGATGAGCGTCTCCAACGCGCCGATGTCCTCCTCCGTGCACGCGCCCTCCTTGAGCGCCGACGCCTTGACGAACACCTTCTTCATGCGCGTTGTGATCTCGCTCTTCCTCGCCTTGTTATACAAGCGCTCTTGGACGCTGTTTTTTTGAGAGGGTGGGTTTGAGAGGGTTTAGGGTTTGGGGTTTAGGGGGAGAGCGCGCGTCAGAGGAGACGCGACGGACGGACGGCGGGGAGGGGGCGCGCGCGCCGTCCCGCGTCCTTTAATAGGGATGTAGGGCTTTGGGTTTTGTTTTATCGCGCGAACGAATTATTTTATCCGTCCGCGGCGACGGCGAGCGCGACGTCGCGCGTCGCGCGACGCGCGAGACGGCGCGGCGACGACGTCGTCGACGTCTCGCGGACGCGATGAAACCTAAACGCCATCGCGAACGAACGTGCGAACGCTCGAACGGCGCGGCGGGCTGTCGCACCTCTGAAGCGCCCGGGCCTTTTTGTTCTGCTTGCACGAGATTTGCAAAACCCCGCGCGCGCTGGCCGAGCCGGAGACCTTCGGGGGCGAGACGACGAAGGACGCGACGGACTTCTTGAACCCGACGCCCGACGTGCGGGGCGCGGACGCGAGGGACAGCGAGGAGAGGGCGTTGACGAGCGCCATGACGCGACGACGTTCGTGCGCGCGACTGAGTGCGGTGTCGACGCGTCGAGGCGGCACGATTCGCAGAGCCCGGCGAGCGACTGAAACCCACACGCGCCTTTGGCGCTACTTCTGCCGACCGACCGCGAAAATCTTAGAGAACGCGAACGAAGCGTTGCGCGTTGCGTCGCGTCGCGCGACGCACCGTCGCAGATCGACCGTCGCTCGCCCTTCCCCGCTCGCTCGTCGACGCGATGATGCGCAACGCCGCCCTCGCCTTCGGGCGCCGCGCCGCGAACGCGTGCGCGAGCGCGTCCGGCGCGACGTCCGCGTCGTCGTCGTCGTCGTCGTTCGCCTCCTCCGCCGCGTCGACCGCGCGCGCGATGGCGTCGCACGCCGCCGCGTCGACGCCTCCGTCCGCCGCGTCGACGGCAGCGACGACGACGCCCGCGACGACGACGACCGCGACGACGTTCGCGTCGCGCGCGCTCGCGTACACCGGGTCCGTCCTCGGCCTCGCGTCCGCGGCGGCGTTCACGTCCGCCGTCGTCGCGGAGGTGGACGGCGTCGGGCTCGCGGCGTCGCCGATCTCGGCGACGCGCGCGGCGCTGCCGAGGGACAAGTCCCCGTTCGATTCGGTGACGCTGTATCAGTACGACGTGTGTCCGTTCTGTAACAAGGTGAAAGCGCAGCTGGACTTCCTCGGGATCGCGTACGACGTCGTGGAGGTGAACCCGCTGACGAAGAGCGAGCTGGGGTTTAGCAAGGAGTACCGCAAGGTTCCGATCGTGGTGCGCGCGCGGGAGAGGCGATCGATCACGCGACGAGCGCAGTTAATCTTGTTTCTTTTCTTTTTCATCCCCGCCTCTTCTTCCGCCTCGCTCCCGCTCCACGCGTCGAACCCTAATACCCCTCGTTCATACCCCTCATACCCCTAATACTCGTACCCCCCACCACCACCGACCCAACCCAGATCGTGGACGGCGAGCAGATCAACGACAGCGCCGTCATCATGCGTGAGATGGAGACGCGAATGAAAAAGGCGGGTCTCCGCGGCCGCGGCGCCCGCCCCCGCCCGGGCTCCGCCGCCGCGAAGAAAGAGGACGAGTGGTTCGCCTGGGTCGACTCCCGCTTCGTCCACGTCGTCACGCCGAACATTTACAGAACCTGGGAAGAAGCGCAGAGAAGCTTCGATTACATCACCGAGCGAGGGAACTTCAACTGGTTCACGCGTCAGGCCATCGCGCTCTCGGGCGCGGCGTCCATGTACGTCATATCTCACAGGTACGATGCGCCCGCCCACCGCGCGAATGTATCTCCTCTCTTATCTCTTCACGCGAAGCGAATCACGACCACCCGTTCGTCCACGTCAGCGATTCTTCGTGCATTCTTCTGACCGATCAAATCGTTCGCCGCCGCTCGCGCGCCGTTTAGAGTGTTGAAGAAGCGTCACGGCATCGAGGACGAGCGCGCCGCGCTGTACGAAGCCCTGGACGACTGGATGCAAAACGCGGTCGGCCCGAAGAACGCGTTCTGCGGCGGGAGCGAACCCAACCTCGCGGACCTCGCGGTGTTCGGCGTCTTGCGCGCGGTGAAGACGTTCGACACGTTCTCAGACGCCATGGAGAACACGAACGCGAAGCCGTGGTACGAGCGCATGAGGGTCGAAGTCGGCGAGGCCACGCGCACGGACGGGATCGGGAACTGAGCCGAGCGAGGAGGAGGAGGGTGCCGTGGGGGTGCCGCGGGTGGTAGAGAGTGGGGGTAGGTATTTTTTTCGTTGTACGAATGCGAAGGACGCGCGGCGGCGGCGGCGGCGCTCGAGTTGAAAAATCGCACAGTCTGCCGCTGGCGCCGCCTGCGCCTGGCTGTCGCGCACGCGTTTCACGAACAGAACGTTTAAAGTCCTCGGACGACGCGTCCAACACACCACGACGCGCTCGCTCGATCGCGTCATGGCGAGCGCGACGGAAGCGCAGGTCCGCGAGGCGTGCGCGGCGCTCCTCCCCGGGCTCGATCTCGAGGCTGTCACGGAGAGGCAGGTCGTGCACATGGTCGAAGCGCGCCTCGGCGTGCTCCTCGGAGAGAAAGGATCGGACCTGAGAAACGCGGTGCAAGGCGCGATCGACGCGTTCCTGCTCGCCGCGCCGGACGACAAGGCGGCGGCCGCGGCGGGAGGCGGCGGCGGCGCGGCGGCGGCGGCGGCGGCGGCGGGCGCGGTCCCGCCGAACGCGCGGAAGCGCTCGCGGCCGGCGTCCGCGAAAGGCTTCGTCGTGGACGAGGAGGAGGAGGAGGACGACGGCGAGTGGAACGGCGACGACGAACCGGAGTGGGACGGCGAAGAGACGGACGAGGGCGAGGACGACGCTCCGGAGAAGCCGAAGAAGGCGAAGACGAAGGAGGAGCGGATGAACGCGGCGAGGGACAAGTGGGCCGCGCCCGCGCCCGTCGCGACGGCGGCGACGGCGACGGCGACGACGGCGACGACGACGATGACCGCGACGACGACGACGACGACAGCTGGCGCCGACGCGAGACCGTCGAGCTCGGCGGTCGACGAGTCGAAGCTCCTCGTCGCGCTGTCGCTCCAACCGGACGGATCCACCGCGAAAGAGCTCGCGAGTTTCCTGAAGCTCGACAAGTCCGCGGTGAACGGCGCGCTGTACCGGCTGCAGAGCGCGGGGAAAGCGTCGAAGACGGAGACGGGCGGCGCGCCGACGTGGAGGTCGAACTCCGCCGCCCCTCCCGCCGCCCCCGCGCCGGTTGACGTTCCGTCTTCCGCGCCCGCGCCCACCGCCGCGGCGCCCCCCCCGTCGTCGATCTCCCCGCCGGATAAGGACGCCGTCGACGGGCAGATATGCGCGCTGTCGAGGCAGAAGCGGCTCGTCGTCGGCGAGTACCGCGGACGCAAAAACGTGAGCCTGCGCGAGTACTACGAAAAAGACGGCAAGTGGCTTCCCGGGAAGAAGGGCATCTCGCTCGCGCCGGAGCAGTGGAGCATCCTGCGGGATAGCATTCAGGGCGTGAACGCGCGCGTCGCCGCGGTGAGCGACGGTTCGTATCCCCAGGGCGGGGACGAGTGCGTCGTGAAGTTGAACCCAAACGGAAGTCGAAGGGTCACGGTGGGGACGTTTCGAAACGCGACGATGGTCGGCGTGAGGGAGTTTTACGAGAAGGACGGGAAGTGGCTGCCGGGGATGAAAGGGATCTCGATGCCGACGGAGCAGTGGGAGCAGGTCGTGAAGCACGCGGGGAAGGTGGACGAGGCCCTGGGGGGCGCGTGAGGGGGACCGACGATTGGACGAACGAACGAACGAACGAACGAACGAACGAACGGAACGCGTTTTGTCGCTCGATGGCAGACGTCTTCCATCATCACAGCGCGGCGCTTCGCTCGTGTGTTCTCTCGTTCTCACTCTGCTCTTCATTCGTCGTTCCTTCGTTTCGTCGACGACGTCGTCGTCGTTTTCGCTCGCTTCTTTCTTCTTTCTTCTTCTCATCACGCGATGGTCATCGCGCCCTGGACGGGGCGCCGGGCAAAGTCCTTAAGGATCGGCGTTCACATCGCCGACGCGGTCGTGGGGACTAGTGCGCAGGACGCCCTCTTCGCCGTCTTCGTCGAGCGAGTCGTCCAAAGCCTCCGACGCCTCGGAGTCCTCGGAGTCCTCGGAGTCCTCGTTCTTCTCGAAGAAGCTGCCGATGCTCGGTCGGTCGTTCCCTTCCAGATCGCCGCCGATCAGGACGTCGTCGTGCGTCTCGAACGGCTCCTCCACCGGTCTCGCCGCCGTCTCCTTCGCGTAGTCCGGGTCCGCGCGTTCCCACACCGCGAAATCTTCGCCGCTCGCGGCGAGAACCCAATCCGGCGCCTGGGGCAAAATTTCCGGCGGCACGTCGTACCGCGGCCCGAGCTTCACCGTGAGGCTGTGCCCCACGCGCGCGACGTACACGTCCGCCTCCGCGATCAGGATCTTCACCTCGCTCTCGGCTCTGATCCCGGCGCGTTTGCGCGCCGCGAGGAGCGTCCGGATCGTCTCGCCCAACGCGCCGACGTCGCCCGCGCCCGGCGTTTCGCCGTCCTCTCGCGTCCACACGTGCGGGCCGAACACGCACGGCACCCCCGGGTGCGTCAACACGTACGCGTATCCGAGCTCCTGCCGGTCGGTCGGAAACGGCCAGTGGTTCTGCGGGTGCCCGGTGTCGTGGTTATCCGTGAACGTGACCGCTCGCTGCGGCGTCCATCCGAGCAGCCCCGGGGGGCGCCCGGCGCGGTCCCTCAGGGTCGTTCCATACGAGCGAACGTCGGGGTGGAGTTGAAAGGCGTCAGAAGCGGAGTTGAAAGGCGTCGAGGACGGGGATTGAGAGCGAGGGGTGGGCGGAGAGAAACGACGGGCAAAGTCCTTAAGGATCGGCGTTCACCACGCGGACGGGGTCGTATGGGGACCAGTGTATAGAACGCACCTCAGTCGCCAAAACTCGACGTGCTCGACCGCGCGCTGCAACGCACCCTTGGTGACGAAGTCGAAGAGCGCGCAGACGCCGTGCGTGGACGCGATCCAGTCCACGAGCTTCGTCCGCGGGCCGTCTTGGTCGTACGAGAGCGTGGAGCCCTCCCAGTTCATGTCGACCCAGTTTTCGCCGACGACGAGATCGGCGGTGGGGTCGAAGATCGCGCGGACGTACTCCTCGAGGTACGACGGCGCGTACCCGCGCACGAAGTCGAAACGAAACCCGCCGAAGCCGATCTCGGTCTTCAACCACCGCATCCATCGCTTCAGCGACTCCCGCAGCGCCGGGTTCGAGTGGTCCAAGTCCGGCGCGGCGTGATAGTTCTCCCCCGAGTCCGGGCCGCCTTTGCCGTGGTAGCTCGGGTCGTCGCACGTGATCGCCCACTCCCCCCACCGGACGTGGTTCCCCTCGTCGTCGACGTCCCTCGCGTCCGGTTCGCCGTACTGGTTGTACGCGCCCTCGGGGCCGACGCCCTCGGCCGCGCGGTGGTTGATGACGACGTCGCAGACGGGCGTGACGCCCACTGAGGGTCATTCCAAAATACGAAAGTACAACAAAAGTTCATTTCATCGGTCAGTTGAAAGTAGTTGTAGACGCGATCAAGTGTTGAAACCGAGCGATGGGTGAAAAACGTTAGAACTGTACGCACGCGACTTGAGCTTCGTGCACAGCGCCTTGAGCTCGGCCTCCGTCCCGTACGCGCTGTCGTCCAGATCCCACAGCTTCTGCGGGAGGTACCCCTCCGGCGAGACGCTGTGCGACGGCGGCGGCAGCCACAGGTGCGTCACGCCCATCGCCGCGATCGCGTCCGCGCGTTCCATCACGTTCCGCCACCACCCGCGGTCCTTAGTCTTGGAAGACGTCCAGTCGAATCCCTGCAGGGTCGTTCCATACAAGCGAACGTCGGGGTGGAGTTGAAAGGCGTCAGGGGTGCAGTTGAAAGGCGTCGAGGGCGGGGATTGAAAGCGAGGGACCCTGGGCGGAGAGAGACGCAGGGCAAAGACCTTAAGGATAGGCGTTCACCACGCCAACGCGGTCGTATGGGAACCAGTGTGAGATAGAACGCGCCTGCATCAACACTGCGCGCGAATACCCCGGATGCTCGCACGCGCACGCTTCCAGAGCCGCCGCGGGGACGACGTCGGATAACACGACGTCGTTCGCGACGTCGTCGACGTGCCGCGGCGCGTATTCTTCGAGGACGTAGTTCTCGCCGCGCGCCTCGAGGACGTTCCGGTCGTACGTGTACCGACACACGCACGCCTTGGCCTGAGGGTCGTTCGATACGAAGCGACGTCGGGGCGGAGTTCAAAGGCATCAGGTGGAGGAGTTGAAAGGCGTCGCGGTCGCGGTCGGGGATTGAGACCGAGGGGTGGGCGGAGAGATGGATGCGCCCGCCGCGAGAGAAAGAAAGTCTTTAAGGAATGAAGTTCACAACGCGAACGCGGTCGTATGGGGACCAGTGTAAATACATAGAACGCGCCTCCGCGTCGACGGGCGTGGCGACGTGCGTGCGGTGACCGCTTTCGCCGCTCAGAAAGGCGCGGTCCGGGGTGGGGATGGGGTACCCGGGCGGCGTGTGGACGTCTGGGGCGTCCGCGCCCTCGGCGAATTTGATCGTCGCCGCGAGCGCGGCGTCGGCGTACGCGTCCGCTTCCTTCTCGAGGCGGCCGCGGCTTTCGCGGATTTTTTCTTCAATCTTCTCGCGGCGCTCCGACTTTTTCGGCGCCGGCGCCGGCGCCGTCGCCGGCGCTTCGCTCGCGTCCTCCTGCTCGGCCATCTTCTTCAGCGACGCGTCCAGGACCGCGTCGTGGATCTGCATCGTCTCCTCGAACTCCGAGATTATCGCGGCGATCTCTTCGGTCGATATCGTGGGAGGGTTCGGAGGGTCCGGGTCCGGCGGAACCTCCTCCTCCTCCGCCGCCGCCGCCGCCGCCGCCGCGGGTTCTCCTTCGGCCGTCGCCTCTCCGACCCAGCGCGGCGCGTCGTCCTCGCGCGGCGGCGGCGGCGCGACCAACGCCGGGCCCTCCTCCTCGTCGTCGCTGCTGCTCGTCAAGGGCGGCGGCGGCGGCGTCGCCGGCGGCGCCATCGCGTCCGTCGGATCCACGCGCCCCGGCGCGCGCGCGCGCTTCGGGTATCGCCCCGCGTCCGCGTCGCGCACAGCCTCCTCCAAATCCTTCCGCAGCTCCTCCGCGCGCGACGCCTCCGCGCGCGACGCCGCGGCCTCGATGTCGCGCGCGCGCGCGCATCGGTCGCGGTCGTCCACCGCGTCGTTCACCTGCTTCGCGAGCCGCACCGCGTCGTTCGCGGTCTCCGCGCCGGGGTCGGAGGAGAAGGAGGGCGCCGGCGCGTCGTCGCCGGGCGGCGGCGTCGCGCGCGCGACGACGACGACGCGGCGCGCGCGAAGAGAAGATGAGGAGGAGGAAGAAGAGGACGCGACGCGCGTCGTCTGGACGCGGCGGGCGCGGCGCGCTCGCGGCGGCGGCGGCGCGGTCGCGGTCGCGACCGCCGCGGCGGCGTACATCGCGCGCGGGTGGTAGGTGCGCGAGCGATACGACGCGACGCGACGCGGTCGACGCGCGGGCGGGCGCGCGGGAGGTGTGCGCGCGTCCTGTCGCCGACGCCGCGCGAGGTCGTTGTCTTGGAGCCTCTTTTCTCGGAGGGTGAGAGTTTTTACCGCCGCCGCTCGGCTCACTTCTTCGCGCGCGCCCGCACGCGCACGCACGATGTCCGCCCCCGACCCCGCCGCGCCGACGTTCGACCCGAACGAGCAGCTCGCGAGCGTCCTTCTCTCGAACGTGAGGCACGTGAACACGCGCATCGCGCTGTCGAAGACGAACCGCGCGTTCAGAGAAGCATACAAGAACCACACCGCGGAGGAGCTGCCTCCCTCGTTGGACTTCAGCGGATATGATAACCCGCAACTATACCCGCTTGCCCCGTGGGAAACTGTGGCATTCACTCCATACACTGACAGCCGCGCCGCCCTCGTGTACTTGCTGAACATTCCTGGCTTCTTGACCATGGAGATGGACGTTCCTCCCTCTGCTGAGCAGCGTCGTTTACAGCGTTACAAAACCACCCCGGATCGTTTTCATACTCTGCTCTCGTGCGTGGGCGGGTGGGGTGTAGGTTATAACCCGTGGACTTGTTTAGCCGATATCTGCGCTTGCCCGAGGCGGCGACGTTTTTGGTACTTCGGTATGGCGCGTGCTGAGCCGCCTATTGAGGTACATCTGAAGGTGACGAAGTCGCACATTGAAGTGCAGTGGCATACTTGGGATATTGGCGGCAAGCCGCCGAACACTATCATCGAAATAAAACCCGCGCGCCGCTAAAGTACGCTCATCCGAACACCATCCCCATCCCCGGCGTCGCCGGGCTCCCCTTCGCGCTCGCGGCGAGCTCCAACAACCTATCCATCGGCGTCGTCGTCTTCGCGCGCCGCTCTTCCTCCTTCTCTTTCTCTGCCCGCGCGGCGCGCCTCGCCCCCGGCGGGGTGATCATATCCGCGGCATATAATCCGTCGAGGTCGACGTCCGCCGCCGCCGCAGCTGCCGGACGCCGTCGTTCTCTCGCCGTCGGCCGCGGTACCCTCCCTACTCTTTCGCGCGGCGCCGCCGCCATCGGCGACGGCGTCAGCACCCCGCGCTCCAAGCACGTCTCGTGCATCCCGTGGAGATCGATCGCGCGGTGGACGATCGCGAAGTGCGACGCCGTCGCCGCGCAAAACGCGGCGTCGCGCCGCCGCCGCCGCCGCGCCGCCGCCGCGACGGCGACGGCCCTCCATCGTCTGGTCGCGCGTCGCATGTGCGCCGTCGCCCAGTGCGCGAGCGCGATTAGGTGCGCGTTTCGGACGTTGCGGTACCATCGAATCAGCGCGCGCTTCGCGCGGTCGCGCGCCGCGCAGCGCCTCAGCGTTCGAAGCAAGTGCACCTCGCCGACGACGTCCGGGAGGACTTGGCGCGAAAACGCGCGGCGGTACTTGGCCATTCTCAGCCACGCGTTGAGACACCTGGACGCGGTCATCGAATCCCTGTACGCCACATGTGCGTTCACGGCGTCGCGCGCGCGCGCGCGCGCGCGCGCGACGCGGCGCCACGTCAGCAGCGCAGATTTCGCGGACCGATCCGCGTCGCGCGCCGCCGCGAAGGCGACGCCGCGCCATTCCCGAAGCGCCGCGCGCCACCTCTCCGCCGCTCGCGCCCTCACGAGCCGCCGCCGCCACGCGACCCGCCGCCACGCGGTCAGCGCCCCTCCCGCGAGCCGTCGCGCGCGGTGCTCCCCCGCGGTCCACATCGCGGCGGCTTCCCTCTCGACGGCGACCCACCGCGCGAACGCGACGCGCTTTGGACAGACGCGATATTTGAAAAACGTCGCCGCCGCGGAGACGCGCGACCACGCGCGCAACGCCGCGCGTCCCCTCGCTCGCGCGACCCCGCACGCGAGGACGTCGGCGATGAGATGCAGTCCGCGCGCGCCCGCGGTCGCGTCGCGCCAGGCGCGGAGCGCCGACGCCGCGCGGCGACGGCGCCAGGCGGCGGACGCGCGCCGTTCCGCCGTCGCCGCCGCCGCCGCCGCCGCCGCGTCTGCTTCTCCGCGTCGTTGCCTCTCCGCCGCCAGAGTCGTCGTCGTCGCCGCCGCCGCCGTCGCCTCTTTCGACCGCACCTCGTCCTCTTCGTTCGCCGCGAAGCGCGTGCGCGCGCGCGTCTCGGTTTTAGTACGTCGCGCGAGGTACGTCGACCGCGGCGACGAGGCGTCCGACGCCGCGGACGCGGACGCGCCGGCGGCTTTGGCGTTCCGCCGCGCCGCCGCCGCCGCCGCCGACGCCGCCGCCGACCCGCTCGCGGGCGTCGGCGTGAACGTCTTCTTCTTCGTCGTCGTGATGGTGATGATCTTCTTCTCGGGAGATATCGACCGCGACGGTTCGCGACGGTTCGTATCCTCGCGACGGTTCGCGTCCTCGCGCGACGACGTTTGGATTCCGTAGGAGAGAACTCTGGGCGCGGGCTCCGGGGACGGCGCCGCCGCGCCCGCCGCCGCCGCGGAAGATGAAACGTCGCCGTCGTCGCCGTCGTCGTCGTCGTCGTATCGTCGCCGCGCGCCGCGACCGAACGCTGCGAACGACGGCGACGACACGAGCATCGACGACGACGACGGTTTGGACGACGACGCCGCCTCGGCCTCGTTCGACCCCTTCGTCGTCGCCGCCGCCGCCGCCGCCGCCGGCGGCCGCGCGTCCTCCGTCGGCGGCCGGCCCCATCTGAACGCCTCGGACACCACCGCGGACATCTCGTCCGACGCGCTTTCCAACACGCGCGAGCACTCGTCGGCGATCCCCGGTCGGGAATACGGCGACGGCGGCGTCGGCGGCGGCGGCGTCGTCGGCGGCGGCGGCGTGAGATTAAACGCGGACGCCGCGCTCGGCGTCGGCGGGAGCGCGCCTCGAGGGTACGAGTCGTACTCTGCGCGCGCGTCGGTATCGGTATCGTCGTCGTCGTCGTCGTCGTCGTCGGAGAGTTCGTAGAGGTTCGAGCCGTTCTCGCTCGGCGGCGGCGACGACGGCGGCGACGGGAAACGCCACCGGTACCCATCGCGAAATCTGTTATGAGTTCTGCCAGTCGTCAACGTCGCCTTCAGCATCTCAGCCATGGCCCTGGACCTGACGCCGACGTCGTCGTCCGCGGACGAACGGAACGCGCTCGACGTCGTCGTTCTCGTCGTCGACGACGTCCGCCCCCGCGCGCCGCCGGTCGCAGCCGTCGTCGTCGCCGTCGCCGTCGTCGCCGCGCGCGCCGTTCGCGCGTCGTTATTCGCGCCACTCCGTAGTCGGCTCTTCGCGGTCGACCTGACCGCGGGCGCGCGGTCGCGCTTCAGCAGCGCGTCCACGCGCGTCATCCCGGACGACGACGTCGACGCGGAGACGATCGCGCACGAGTTGCCCCACGGCGACGACGAGAGCGTCGACAGCGGCGCGCGTCGACCGCCGCGGCTCCGGTCGCGGTCGAGCCCCGCGCGCGAGAAGCTCATCGAGATCGACGACGACGCTCAGACGGACGGGGGGGTTGGGATCTCGTCAGATGACCGTCGGACGGTTCCGCTCTCCGCGCGCGTATCACGCCGCGCGCATCACGCCGCGCGCGGCTCCCTGTCGCACGCTCCGTCCGCGCGCTCGCGCGATACGCGACGCGATGCGCTCCGCGCGCGCCTCAGTGCCGCGGAGTCGGTCGGATTCGCATTCGGACAGCTCGAGAACCTGCAATTTCAAACGCACAGCTGGCGGGAGTGTCGGGAGAGCGTCGACGACGCGCCGCAGTCGGACTACGGATGTACTCACAACGCTCCTCTCCTCTCCGCGCCCGCGCGCGTCCACCATCCATCCATCCATCCCTCGCCTCTCGCCTCGCCTCGCCTCGCCTCACTTCTTCTTCTTCCGCCCCGCCTTGCCCTTCGCGGGTGGATCTTTCGGTCGGAACCCTCGCCCTGGCTCGAACAAGACGGGCACCACGTTCCCACCCGACGCGTGCTTTTTCTTCCCTCGCGCCACCAACGCGCGCCGACACCTGAACGTCTCCCGGACGAACCCGCCGCCGCCGCCCGAGTCCTTCGTCGCCTTCACCGCGGCGTCGTACGCCTCTTCGGTCAAGATGTCCACCTTGCCCTCGATGCTCTGTATCGGGTTGCTGTTGACGTTGGTGCAGAGGAGGACGTCGTGAGGTTTGAAGTCGCAATCTTTGTACGCGCGAGGGCCGATCTCCGTCGCGACGTCCTTGGCGCGTTCGAGCCAGACGCAGTCCACGAATTGCCCGTCGCGGTCTTCGAACACGCTGATGTGATTGGTTTTGATTTGATTTGATTTGATGACGTGGAGGTGGAGGTGATTGGTCAGTGTGTGATGACGTGGACGAACGCGCGGTCGAGAGCGCGCGACCGAATCGAAAAAGGTTGGCGGGCCGGCGCGAGAGCTCGCCTGTCGATCTGCGCGATGTACAAGTCTTCGTCCTCGGACCCGGGGAGAGCGTAGACGTGGTCGCCGACGACGTAATCGATCTTCACGCTCTTGCCGTCCTTCACCGTCGTCGTCTGAAACCCGTCGTGGTACACGCGGTCGCGGTAGAGGGACCCCTGCCGCGGCGGTCCGATGAATTTCACTGAGGGAGCATCGGTCGGCGCGGCGTCGACGAATGGAATGGAATGAACGGCGCGTCAGTCGGCGTCGCGAGGCGTCGATCGAGGCGCTGCGCGTCGGGATTAAAAGCGAAGGGCAGTGCGAGGATAGAAACGCCCGCCGGGAGAGAGAGTAGAGTCCTTAAGGATCGGCGTGCACCGCGCGAACGCGGTCGTATGGGGACCAGTGTGATGCGCACCCGACACGCGGACGTTGTGCGGGTTGTGCGCCGCCGGGGGCGGCGCCGACGCGTTCGCCGTCGCCGCGGCGTCGGCGGACGACGCCTTCGGCGGCAAGCCCGCGTTCTTCTTCGCCGCCGCGGCTTTCTCCTTCTTCTTCTTCTTCTTCTTCTTCTCCGGCTCCGCGCCGGCGGCGTCGGCGTTCGCCGCGGTCGCGGTCGCCGCCGTCGCCGCCGTCGCCGTCGCCGTCGCCGCGACGCGCGCGCCCTCCTCCACTTCGCGCTCTTTCCGCTTCGCCCCCGCCCTCGGCGGCGTCGCTTTGCTCTTCCCCCCCCCCCCCCGCCTTCCCCCCCCCCCCCCCCCCCCCCCCCCCCCCCCCCCCCCCCCCCCCCGCCGCCCCCGCCGCCCCCCCCCCCCCCCCCCCCCCCTCGCCCGCGCCCCCCCCCCCCCCCCCCCCCCCCGCCGCC
>Ga0181560_10002094_pt1 | contig 18628 bp, 7 predicted proteins | sample 011ome_20_FD_133751 | JGI IMG/M metagenome (GOLD analysis project Ga0181560, IMG submission 133751) | Coastal salt marsh microbial communities from the Groves Creek Marsh, Skidaway Island, Georgia - 011509CT metaG (megahit assembly) | ecosystem: Environmental > Aquatic > Marine > Intertidal zone...
AAAAGACGAAAGACACGCTCTGATACGGCTCTGATACGGCTCTGATATACGATCGATACGATCGATACCAATCATCACGATCACATTCGCACGATCACGCCGCGTACGCGACTCTCGCGGCGATGGCGCGGATCGCGCCGAAACTCGCCGCGGCGTTTCGAAAGTTTCGAAAGCTTTTCCTCGTCTCCGCGCGCGGCGCGGCGCGCCGCGCCATCCGCCGCCGCGGCCCGCCGCGCTCGCTCGCGCCCCCCATCGCCGCCGAGGCTCGCGGCGCACCCCCAGAATTTTTCACGACTCCGCACTGCTCGATGGTGACCCGCTGGAACGTGTCCCCCTCCTGGCGCGCGTCGCCCAGCTGCTCGAGCGCGGCGAGCACGTTCCAGCCCTCCAGCACCTGCCCGAAGGCGACGTGCGTTCCGTCGAGCGCGTCGGGGCGGACGTTGGGGAACGTGACCATGAACTGGCTGCCGTTGCGGTTCGGCGCGCCCGGGTTGTACATCGTCAAAACCCCGGGCCCGTCGTGCGTGATGGCGAAGGACTCGTCCGCGAAGTACGGCCCGTCTTCAGACGTGTAGACGCTCTGTCCGCCCGGCGCGGCGTCGGGCAAGAGCGTCGCGAAATCGAAAAAGTCGGGATCGTTCGCGTCGTACACCACCTCGTCCAGGTCCGTGAAGTCCCCGCCGCGGATCCAGTTCCCGGGGAACACCTTGAACTTCGTCGCCGCGTAGCACTTGAACTCGCACAGCTTCAGGAAGTTCTCGGACGTCACCGGGTGCGTGTCCGCCTTGAGCTCGAACGTCACGCGGCCGAGGTAGTACCCGCCCGCGCGGATCTCGAAGAAACACACCGGGTTGTCGGGGTTGGGAGCGCCGAGGGGGGGCGTGTACGGCACGTCGGGCGTGCGCAGGCACTCCGCCCACTTCTCCCTCTGCTCCCACTTCACCGCGTACACGCCACCGGGCGCCAGCGGGAGGATCGAGGGGATGTCCTTGTACTTGCCTTCCTCGGGGGTGGGTTCGCCCGACATCGCGAGGGTGCGGTGTTTCGGCGACGGGAGCGCGGGCGGGCGGACGACGCTCGGCTCTCCGGGCTCGGGAGCGGTCGAGCGCTCCGAGGGGTCCGGTCCGAGGAGGCCGCGAAAAAAACGGGTACGCGGAACGACGCGCGCGCCGACGAGTGCCCGCGCGCCGCTCGCGACCGTCGTCACCGATCGCCGACGATCCGGGACGACGGAGTTATCGCGAACGCAGATCTCGAACGCCAAGTGGCAGGCGAAAATGACTTTTTTCAACATACTCGACTACTTGGCCTTTTTGAGGTCGTACATGCTCTCGCCGCTCCGCGCGGCGCGCGTGCGCTTGGGCCCCACCTTGTTCAGCACGCGGAAGCCCAGCGTTGGTGCGAAGCGCATGAAGTGCCGCAGCAGCATGATGGGCTGCTTCGCGAGCACTACCTCGTCCAGCCCGTGCGCCGCGCCCGCCGCGACGCGCGCCGCCGTCCACCGCGCGTCCAGCCGCTTTTCGTTCTTTTTCGAACCCGACTTCGCGTCGGACCCCGTCGGCGCGACATCACTCTTCTCCGTGTCGCACGTGCTCTTCGCCAGCGTCGCGCCGAACACCACGCGCGTCTGCCCGCCGAGCCCGGTGGCGATCGGGCCGGGGTGCGCGACGCACACGCGCACGCCGCGGTCCGCCGTCTCGCCGCGCAGAGCGTGCAGAAACGCCGCCAGCGCCGCTTTGGTGGCGCTGTACGCGGCTTGGCCGGGCGCGGGGCACTTCGCCGCCATCGAACACACCGCGGTGATCACCCCGGTTCGCCGCGCGAGCATGCCAGGCAACACCGCCTTCGTGAGCGCGATCGCGCTGAAGACGTTGATCTCGAACATGTCGCGGTCCACCTCCTCGGCGGTATCCTCCGCCGCGCTCGACTGCGAGCCCCCCGCGACGTGGAACAGGTAATCGATCCCGGCGTCGGCATCCGCGCCCGCCATCTCCGTCGCCATCGCCATCGCCGCCGTCGCCGCCTCGCCCGCCGCCGACGCGCCCCCGCGCGCGTCCAGCACGAGCGGCCGCGCCGCGCCCGCGCCGAGCGCGTCGCACGCCGCGCACACCTTCGCGAGGACGCCCTCGCGCCGGCTGCTCAGGATGAGCCGCGCGCCCAGCGACGCCAGGTGCAGCGCCAGAGCCTCGCCCAGCCCCTGGCTCGCCCCGGTGATCCACACCACCTTGCCCTGGTACGCGCCGCGTGGGGCATCGCCGAGCAGCCGAACCGCGAGGTCGCACTCGCTGAGCGCCATGTCCACGAGCAGCAAAAGCGTGACGAGGCCGGTGAGCGACGCGAGGTACGGCGCGCCGAGCGCGGCGGTGAACACGGTGGTTCCCACCAGCGCGTACGGCGCGAGCTCGCACAAGAGCTGGATAGAGACGCCGAGCTTCATGATGACGCGGGTCGCGCGGAGACGACGGACGCGGTCTCTGCTGTGCGGAAAGAGCGTACGGGTCGAGGGACCGAGCACGGGAGGTCCGCGGAGGGGGAGCGAGGGAGCCGCCTGGGGGACGGTCGGTCAGGCGGTCCTCGGACTCGCGCGCGGAGACAATGGAGACCCTCGGAGATGCCGCTCATCGTCTTGGGCGGCGGCTCTCGCGGAAACTCGCCGAAAAGCGCCACAACCCTGTTTTTTCGAAAACGCAGCGCGGCCGGGTCTGATCTCGCGGCGGCTCGGCGCGCGCCTCAGACACAGCCGCGCCCGGTCGAACGGCGGCGGCCTCCCGGTCGTTGGATCGAGCTCCGAGGTGGGAGAGACGGCGTGCGGAGCCGGCGGCGTCGCCCGACGGGACGTCCTGCGCCGCGATGGCGGACGTGTGCGAGGTCGAATCGGAGTTGGGCGGGCTGGTGTACCAGTCGCTCGGCACCGTGAGCTTCTCGCACCCCGAGGAGGCTGCGGACTTCCCCGTCCCGCCCGGCTACGCCAGACTCGTGGCGGTGAGCTCGCGGTTTGGGCTCACCGTCCTCGCGGACCACGCCGGGCTGTGCGTCGCCGCCACCGCGAGGCTCGCGGAGGTGTGCGAGTCCCTCAAGGAGAAGCTCCCCGCCGAGCAGATCGTGCCGGGCGACGACTTCACGCGCGTCCCGCTGCGCGGCGCGTCGCACGTCTCGTTCTCGCCGGACGAGCGCACGCTCGCCGCGGTGGCGGGGTGCGCGGTACACTTTTTCCAGACCAAGGACCTCGACGGCTCGCGGTCGCGAGACGGCGCGGGCGGAGCGAGCGCGGCGGCGGCGTTCCGCACGCAGGTGCTCGGCGACGACGACGAAGCCGTGCGCGACCTGCAGTGGCTCGCCGAGTTCGCGGGGGGCGCGAGCTACCTGGCGCTCGTCGCGAAGGAACATGACACGGAAGGCGAACGCGCGAAGCTCGTCGTCGGGTCCGCGATGACCCTGGACCAGACCGCGCCCGTCGCCATCGCGGAGGGCGTGCGCGCCTTCGCGGTGGCGCGCGGCCCGGATGACGACGACGACGTCTTCGAGCCGGAGGAACCGCCCGCGGAGGACGCCGCCTCCGGCGCGAACGCCAGAGGCGCGCTCGCGGCGTGGGCGCCGTTCGGCGGCGGCGCGGTGGTCGCGCGGCTCACCGACGCGGGGTACAGCGCGGAGATGACGCACCACCCCGTCGGGCCGTGCGAGGAGGGCGCGGCGGATGTCGTGGTGAACGGCTTGGCGTTTCTGGTCGGCGACGAGGCGCCGGCGGGCCAAAAAACGACGAGCCGCGCCGCGACGCTCCTGGCGCTGTGCACCGACCGCGAGGACCCCGAGACGCACCGCGCGCTCGCGCTCGCGGTGGGGCCATCAGGGCCGGGCGGCGAAGGGCCTTCTGTCGCGTTCGAGCTGAGCGGGGCGTTCGCCATCGACGACGACGAGACCGCGGGCCTGGTGGGGCCGTACGCGCACGCGCGCCGCGTGCGCGAGTGGGACGTCGCGCTGGCGTCGCATCGGAAAGCCTGGGATAACCAGCTGTGCGCGGTGCGTCCGCCGGCGCGAAAACCGGACGGCTCGATCGCGCCGCCGTGCGTGCTAGACGTCGAGGACGACCGCTGCGTCCCGTCCATCCCCCTCGCCGGCGAGGACGAGGACTCGAACTTCGTCGTGGGGCTGGCGCTGGACACCACCGGCTGCGGCGGCCGCATGACGCACCCGGCGGACAAGTCGCGTCCGAAACTGCCGCAGGGGCCGCTCGTGCTGGTGGCCACCGCCGACGCGCGGCTCACGTGCATGCGGCTCGGGAACATGGACGAGGATGCGGGCGTGCGGTTCGAGGCGGCGCGCGTGCGCCCGCCGCGCGCGGAGATCCCCGCGTCCCCCGCGCTCGCGGGCTCGCCCGCGCCGTCGCCGCCAGGGAGCGCGGCGAAGACCAAGCTCTTGGCGAGCCCGGAGGAGGCGAAGGAGGCGCCCGCCACCGCGCCCACCGGGTCGACGCCGCCTCCGCCCGCGAGCGGGTTCGGGGCGGCCTTCCTCGCGAAGGCCAACGCGGGGTACGCCAAGGCGCAGAAGGCGCTGGAAGAGGAGCTGGAGGCGAGCGCGAAGCCCGCCTCTGCGGCGTTCCCGGCGGCGCCGGCGCCTGGGAGCGCGCCCGCGTTCAACTTCGGGTTCGGCGGCGATAAAGGCTCGGCGGCGCCGGGGAGCGCGGCGACGTCGTCACCGTTCTCGGCGCCCGCGTTCGGGACGACGCCGGCGCCAGCCTCTGCGTTCGGCGCGGCGCCCGCGTTCGGGACGACCGCCGCCGCGCCGGCGGCGTTCACGTTCACGGGCGCCACCGCGACGCCCGTGCCCGTGAACCCTGGGAGCGGGTTCGGATTCGGCACGCCGCCCAGCGGCGGGAAGGCGAAGGACGCGGCGTCGCCCGAGTCGGAGAAAAAGCCGGAACTTCCCGCCGCGGAGACGAAACCGGCCGCCGCCGGCGGGTTCAACTTCGGCGGAGGCGCCTCGGCGACGGGCGCGTCCCCGTTCGCCTCCGCCTCGGCGACGGGCGCGTCCCCGTTCGCCTCCGCCGCGAAGCCGGCCGCCGGCGGGCTCGACTTCGGCGGGACGACGACCGCCGCCCCCGCGAAGGCCGTCGAAACCGCCCTCGTCCCGCCGGCGCCGGCCGCCGCCGGGTTCAACTTCGGCGGCGCGGCGTCCGCCCCGGCGTTCGCCGCGCCGGCCGCCTCCGCGCCAGCCTTTTCCCTGCCAAAAGCAGCCCCCAAGCCCCTCAGCCCGCCCGAAGCGCCTCGCGAGCCAGAGGCTCTGAAACCCGCGTTCACGCTGACGCCCCCCGCGGCGACGCCGCCCCCCGCGCCCGCCGCGGCGCCCGCCCCGGCGGCGACCCCCGTCCCCGCGGCGCCGCCGAGCACGCCCTCGGCGACGCCTCTGGTGGACGCCGCGAGCGGCGCGCACGTGCAGTACGGGTTCCAGCTTCTGGAGGCGGTCAAGGCTGGCGCGCTCGACATGGCGTCCGCGCAGAAGCAGCTCAAGGACCTCATGGTTTCGGGGACGCCTCCGCCGCCGACGCCTCCGGCGGCAAAGAACGCCTCCGCCGCGAAGGCGAAGTCAAACGCGCTCGACGTTCACGCCGAGGCCTCGCCCATGCCCGCCGGTTTCTCGCCGCGCCGCGTCGCGGAGTCCCCCGGCGCGTTCGGGAAGGACCCCACGCCTACGTGGGGGCAGAAGCTCGCGGCGGCGCGCGCGGCGTCCGCGGCGGCGCCGGCGGTCACGACGCCCCCGGGCGGCGACCCCGGCGCCGCCGGCTTGCGCGCGGTGATGGATGACATGCGCTCGGCGGTGGCTGAGGCGTCGGCGATGCTGGATGACGTGGCGGGCCTGGTGGACGCCGCGGCGGACGAGGCGGCGACCGGCGCCTCGGCGCCGTTCGGCGTCGCGGACGTCGCCGAGGTCACCGCCGAGGCGGCGCGGCTGGCGGCGCTCGTGCGCACGGAGACGCTGGAGGCGGGCAAGCTCAGGCCGCGCGTCGCCGAGGTGTGGGCGGAGAACGCGCGCGACGAGACGATGCGCGCCGAGCTCGAGTCGCTCTTCGAGCGCGCCGCCGAGGACGCCGAAGCCGCCGCCGCGGACGCCGAGCGCGAGCGGAGCGAGGCTCTGGCCGCCGAGCGCGCCGCGCGCGAGGCGGGGGGCGCCGCGCGCGTCGCCGCCGTGCGCGCGCGCGAGGAGCGGTGGGGCCCGAAGGCGCTGGCCGCCGCCGCCGCGCGGCCGCTCCCCCCCGCGCTGGACCGCATGCGCCGCGTGATCGACGAGGACGTGCGGCGCCTGACGTCGGCGATGGCGGACCTGGAAGCCGACATCGAGGCGCGGGAGAAGCAGAGGCGCCGCGCCAGGCAGATGGAACGCGTCGGCGCGGAGAACGGCTCGCCCGGCGCGGCGTTTTCCGCGCGTAAAAGCGCCGACGCGTTACCCTGGGGACCGGGCGCGGCGTCCGCGTACTCGCGGCGCGCCGGCCGAAGTCACGATGCGCTTTCGGCGAGCGCCATCCCGGCGTCGCTGCTCAAGTCGGCGGCGGGCGCGCGCGGTTTAGGGGCGCACAGGCTGCCGCTTTCGCGCGCGTTCGGGGGCGCGCGGGGAGGCGTCCGCGGGACGCTGGCGAGCGCGAGCGCGGGTGGGAAAAACGCCGGGCATCGAACCGGGGTCCCCGGTTCGAACGCCAAGCCTCCCACCGGCATGGAGGGCACGGCGCGCGAGGAGACGCTCCGCGAACTGCGCCGGCGGCGCGCGGTGATCGACTCGCAGACGGCGCGGCTCGATGAGCTCGCCGCGCGCGACAAGAAGGAGGCCTCGTCGCGGGGTTCGTCCCCGGGGACGTCCCTGGCGTCCTTCTCGCCCGTGCGTCGCATCCCTGCGTTCCACACGCCGGGCGGCGGCGGCGAGTCCCCGGGGACGCCCCGGGGGATGTCCCCGGGGACGACGCCGGGGACGCCGGGGACGCCCGGATCGGCGGTTTCGGCGTTCCACACGCCCTTCTCGTCCGCGGGCTCGGACGCGGGCTCGGAGGAGGGGCGCGCGATCGCGTCCCCGGTGGGGGGCAGGCGCCTCGCCGCGCCGAGTGACCTGGACCCCGCGGAGGAGAACGCCGTGGTCAGGGCCGTGCTCTCGCGCATCTCGGGGCCGAGGGTCACCAGCACGGTGAAGAAGCAGAAGCCTAGGGCTGCGGAGGACGAGGACGCCGACGCCTGCGACGCGCCCGCCGACGACGCGCCGCTCGCGTTCGCGGCGGTTCCGCCCCCCGTATCGAAGGCGGAGACAGAGACGGAACCCCCGAAACCCGCGGCGGCGACCGGCGGGTTCGGCGCGGCGTTCCTGGCGAAGGCCAACGCGGGGTACGCCAAGGCGCAGGAGGCGCTGAAGGAGGACCTGGAAAAGGCTGGGGGTGGGGCGGGGGCGCCGGCGGCGCCGCCGGCGTCGGCGGCGTTGGCGGCGTCTCCGTTCGGCGCGGCTCCTGCGAGCCTTTCCCCCGCGGGGGGGGTGTTTTCGTTCGGGAACGCCGCGGCGTCTTCGAGCGCCGCCGCCGCGGTCGCGGCGGCGCCGGCGACGCCCTCGTTCGGGTTCGGCGGGTCCGCGCCGGCGCCGGCGAAGTTCTCGTTCGGGGGCGCGCCCGCGGCGAAGGAGGAGGCGAAGACAAAACCCGCGGATGATGTGACGGTGGCGGTGGCGTCGGAAACGCCCGCCGCGGCTCCGGCTGCGGCCACGGGCGGCTTTTCGTTCGGGGGCGCGCCCGCGACTTCCCCTTTCGGGACCGCGGCGGCGTCCGTCGCCTCCCCTTTCGGCGCCGCCGCTTCCGCGTCGTTTACGCCCCCGAAAGAGAAAGAGAAACCCGCGTTCTCGTTCCCGGCAGCGGGCGGGTCCGCCCTCGGCGGCGCGGCGAAGGAGGAGGCGAAGAAGGAGGACCAGCCGCCGGCGCCGACGTTTTCGTTCGCCGCGCAGAAGCCTAGGGCGGCGAACACGGAGGACCCCGCGCCGGCGAAGTTCCTGTTCGCGCCGGCGGCGCCCGCGGCGGCGCCCGCGGCGGCGCCCGAGGCGAAGCGGGAGGCGCCGAAACCCGACGCCGCCGAGAAGGAAGACGCCCGTCGCCCGGCGACGGAGAAACCGGACGAGAGACGAGACGACGACGCCGCGAAGAAAGACGCGGAGCCGCCCGCCGCGAAACCGAGCGGGTTCAGCGCGGCGTTCCTCGCGAAGGCTGACGCCGGCTACGCCGCGGCGCAGCAGGCGCTACAGGAGGACCTGGACAAGGCTGGAGCGGACAAGGCGGACAAGGCGACGTCAAAACCCGCCGCGGCGTCCACCGCGTCGCCCTTCGCCGCGGCGGCCGCCGCGAGCGCGCCGACGTTTTCGTTCGGCGGCGCGACGACGAGCGCGTCTTCGACGCCGGCGTTCACGCTTCCCGCGTCCACCGCTCCCGCGTTCGGGTCGGGGGCCGCCGCGCCGGCGTTCGCGGCCGCCTCGACGGCGGCGAGCGCGTCGGCGGCCGCGACCGCACCCGCGTTCGGGCTGTCGACGCAGACCGCGTCGACGTTCTCGTTCGCGTCCACGGCGGCGGCTGCCGCGCCGGCGACCGCCGCGGCGGCGGCGTCGCCCGCGACGGCGGCGGTTTCGCCCCCCACGTCGCCCGGCGCGGCGCTCTCCGCGCCCTCGACGCCCGAGGCGAAGCCCGCGGCGACGACCGGCGGGTTCAGCTCGGCGTTCTTGGCGAAGGCAAACGCGGGGTACGCCAAGGCGCAGGAGGCGCTGAAGGAGGACCTGGAAACGGCTGGGGGTGGGGCGGGGGCGCCGGCGGCGCCGGCGACGTCTCCGTTCGGCGCCGCGGCGGCGTCGACGACGTCGTCGAGTCCGTTCGCGTCCGGCGCATTCGCGACGCCCGCGAAGCCTTCCGGTTTCGGCGGATTCAGCGCGGCGGCGACCGCCGCCGCGGCGACGCCCGCGTTCGGCGCCGCGACCGCCCCGGCGGCGGCGTCGGCGGCGTCGGCGTCTCCCTTCGGCTCGAGCGCGCCGGCGGCGTCCTCCGCCGGCGGCGTCGCCGCCGGGTTCGGAAGCTTCGGGCTGGGGTCTTCGGGACCGGCGACGCCCTCGAGCGCCGGCGGCGGCAGCCCTTTCGCGAAGGGACTGAGCACAGGCGGCGCCTTCGGGACGCCCGCCGCCGTCGGCGCCGCGACGGGCGGCGCCTTCGGGACGCCCGCGCCGACGTCGCCGGGAGGCGCCTTCGGGACGCCCGCCGCCGTCGGGTCTGCGTTCGGGGCGTCCACGGGGTCGGCGTTCGGCGGCGCGGCCGCGTCCACGGGGTCGGCGTTCGGCGGCGCGGCGGGCGCCGCGACGACTTCGCCCTTCGGCTCCGCCGGCGTCTCTCCCGGCAGCGCGTTCGGGAAGCCGAGCGCGCTCGGAACCGCCGCCGCGGCGCCCTTCGGCGCGGGCTCCCTGGCGACGCCCGCCGGGGGGCAGAGCGCTTTCGGTCAACGCACCGCTGGGTTCGGTCAGAGCGCGCCCCTCGGCGCGGCGGCGACAACCGCCTTCGGAGGCGCCGCGGGAACCGCCGCGGGAACCTCGCCCTTCGGCGCGTCCTCGGCCATCGGGACGGGCGGCGGCTTCTCGGCGTTCGCCTCGCAGGGTGGCGGGTTCGGCGCCGCCGCCGCGGGTCCCGCCTCCGGCAGCCCCTTCGGGGCCGCGGCGCAGGGCGGCGGGGGCTTCGGGGCCGCGGCGCAGGGCGGCGGTGGCTTCGGGGCCGCGGCGCAGGGCGGCGGTGGCTTCGGGGCCGCGGCGCAGGGCGGTGGTGGCTTCGGGGGCGCGGCGCAGGGCGGCGGTGGCTTCGGGGGCGCGGCCACGGCGTCCGCCTTCGGCCAGGCGGCGTCGCCCGGGGTCTCGCAGGCGGCGAGCGGCGGGTCGCCGTTCGGGCAAGCCGCCTCCGGCGCGTCGCCGTTCGGGCAGGCCGCGGGCGGGGGCTTCGGCGCCGCGGCCTCCGGCGCGTCGCCGTTCGGGCAGGCGGCGCCGGCGGGCGCGTCTCCGTTCGGCGGCGGCGCCAAGAGCCCCGCGTTCACGCAGATGCGAAGGTGACGCGACGGCGAAGTGAGCTCGCCGTCTCTCCTGGAACGCGAGGCCGAGAACGGCGAGAACGGAAACGCGAGGCTTTTTTTCCGGTGTCTAGCCCACGACGTGGTGGACTTTTGTACGAAAGGAAGAGACATCCACTGACGCGTGCTCATATGCCGTGCCCCCCCGTGACACGCGCCGCGATGGCTGATGCCCGTTTCAATAACGCAGAGTCTATGTTACAACGTTTTATACAACACGGGTCTTGACCGCGGCGGCGGCTCGCGTTTCCGCGCCGAGTCCGACGTTCACAACCAAGGCGTCTTGGCGTAGAGCCCGACGGCGGCGCGGTCGTCGAGCTGGTCGATGAGCGCGTCCTCGCGCTTGTGCCCGTACGGCCCCTGCGCGGTGCTGTCGTACCCCTCCAGCCCGTTGTCCGCCACGGACTGGTACCCGTTCTGCGTGTTCACGCCGTTGCCCGCGATGGCGAAGTCCACGCCCAGCGACTGGAAGATCTCCGCGATGCCGAGGAACATATGGTGCCGCAGCCGCATCGTCGTGAACCCCTCTTGCCGCAGCACGCGGTAGTCGTTGTAGCACACCACCTCCAACACCGCCCCCCCGGCGAAGCTGTTTATGCCCGTCAGCGTCGCGCGGGGCGCCAGTGAGACGCCGCGCATGACGTCCGCGCCCGGCGTGCTCCTCAGAAACGCCTCCACGCGCTCCTGAATGTCCGGCACGTACCCCAAATCTTTGAACGGAATCGCGAGCTGTTCCCGGAACTCGCGGTAGGGCGCGCGCGAGAGGTTCTCGACTTTATGCGCCACCATCGCGGAGTTGGGGATGTACGCCACCTTTCCGGCGCGGTTGATGAGCTTGGTGTACAGCAGACCGATGTGCTCGACTCTGCCGGAGATCTCGCGGCGGCCGCTCAGCAGCACGCGCACCACCTCCTTCGGGGAGAACCAGCCGGCGGCGATCACGATGAGCCCGCCGAAGTAGTTGGCGACGGTGTCGCGCAGCACCACCGACGCCAGGATGCCGAGCACCACGGTCGACGCGCCGAGGCCTTTCACGACCCACTGCAGCGGGAGGCCGAGGGAATCCAGCGCGGCGAGGAACGTCAGGCTCCACACCAAGACGCCCGTCTCGCGGTCGTACACGTGCGCGGGAATGAGATCCGCCGGTTCGGCTTTGCCGTAGATCTTCTGGCGCAGCCGCCCGGCGAAGCGCGCCAGGTACCGCTGCCTGAACGAGTTGAGCGCGTACCCGTAAAAGAGGATCCGCAGGACGCGCACGCACTTCTCGGGGGGGAACAGCGCGTGCACACCCTCGGACGATATCGGCACGATCACGATGTACGTCCACGCGAGCGCCACCATCAGCAGCGCGGTGCGCAAGATCTTGTAGATCCAGCCGTAGAAGGAATCGGTGAACGGCCGCTTGACGGCGCCGTCGGCGACGCCGCGCAGGCGCGCCGGCGACACCGCGCACCACGCGTTGTGCAGCACCACCAGCGCGGGCCGCAGCGACCCCACCAGCACCATCAGCCCGAACGCGAAGCACGCGCTGTACGCCATGGTCTGCGAAAAAGTCAACCCCGCGGGCTGAACCAGCGCCGCGGGGATGGTGTCCCCGAGAGCCTGCGCGATGGTCTCGGGATTCGGCACGCGCGCCCCGCGCGCCGCGACGTCGCGGCTCGAAGGCGGCGACGCGCGCGCGCCGGGGAGGTCGGCCGGCGGGACGCGCGGCGAACCGCGCGCGCGGGGCGCGGTCGCCCCCGGAGCGTGCCCGCGCGCGTGACACGCGGAGACGGAGGCGGAGGCTCGCGAGGAAATCGCGCGCGAGACGCGCGTCGACGTCGCTTTTCCATTTAACCCAGCGGGCGCGAGACGCGTCCGCGGGCGTTCGCGCGCGGCGACGGGGAGGTCACCGGACGAAGACGCGCGTGACCCGCGCGCAGTCGCACTCGTGGACGTGGGCGCGAGCCGCGCGGCCGCAGTCGCCGCGGAGAACGCCATCGTGGGTTCCGCGCGCCCGCTCGAGGCGCCGCGTCACCCGGAAGTCTCGACGAGAAAAGAAGATGCCTCGCGCGTCGGGGCAAACCTCGGAGCGTCCCGTGGAAGACGCGGCGGGGTCGGTGCTGGAGCACGGACGCGTGCGCGTGAGGAACGCGCGTGGGTCTCGAGGCGCCGTGCGCTCGGAACCGGTGGTTTCGGACGAGGCGCGACGCGTTTAGTGTACGAGTTTGTTTGGCGGCAATTCTCTCAGGCTTTTCGTCTTTTCGTGCACATCTGGCAGCCAGTCGAGCCGAATATCTCCTTTCGATGACGTCCCGGTCGACCGATCAACGAGAGGATCTTCCCGGGAAATTCGCATTTTTCAGATGACTCGGCGCGTCATCTGAAAACGCGTCTGAAAAAGCGGACGTTGTTACCGGAAGCTTTGGCATTCCGCCCCGACACCTTCCCTCACGCCTGGCCAGTGAAGCCATGGCTTCCCCCGGGTCGGACCCCCGCGTGCGCGCGGGGGACGAATCCGGGGTATGGTACGTCAAGAACACGGAGAGCGGCCAGGTCGAGACGTGGCGCGTCGGCGAGAACTACCGGCTGGTCTCTGTGCTGGGTTGCGGAAGCTTCGGGGCGGTGGTCAAATCCTTCGACGCGCGGTCCTCGCGGTTCGTCGCGCTCAAGCGCGTGGCGGACGCGCTCACCACGGTGGACGCGGCGAAGCGCGTCTTGCGCGAGGTGGTGGTCCTGAACCGCCTGGACCACCCGAACATCATCAAGATCTTCGACATCTTCTTCACCCCCGCCACCAGCGGCGCCCGAGTCATGGACCCCGCCACCTTCTCGCTCGTGCCGCTCTCCATCGACCTGTACATGGCGTTCGAGATCGCCGAGGGCGGCGACCTGTACGAGATGCGCGGCGAGATGACCGCGCGCGAGGTGCGCTCGCTGATGCGGCAGCTGACGAGCGCGGTCCTGTACCTCCACAAAGCCGGCGTCTGGCACAGGGACATAAAGAGCGCGAACACGCTGTGCGGTGAGACGCGCGTCGGCGGGCGCGTGGTGAAGATTTGCGATTTTGGCCTCGCGCGCGGCGCTAAAAAGGCGGCTCCGAGTCGTCGCGGGGGATCCGTGAACGACGACGGGGAGGCGGATCTCGCGCTCGACGCCGCGAGAGAGGTGCGACGTAGAAAAAGACACCGAGGGTCCTTCGGGGGTTTCGGCGCGCGAACGAACGAGTCTTCGCTCGCGTCCTTCGCCTCGTCGGAGGATTTCGACGGCCAAAGCGACGCGAAGTCTTCGCTCGCTTCCTTCGCGCGGCGCGATATGCTCACGACCGTCGTCGCGACGCCTTGCTACCGCGCGCCGGAGGTGATCATGAGCAACGGGAAATACACCGGGGCGATGGACGTCTGGGCGCTGGGGTGCATCTTCGGCGAGCTCCTGCAGCGGCAACAGCAGCACGCGTTGACCCCCAACCTGACCATCTCGCCGCTGTTCCGGTTCGACGACGACCCCGTCCCGAAGCCCGGCACGTCGGAGACGTACACCGCGGGCGCTCGTCGTGGGGACGCCGGGTCGAGCGACGACGACGGGTCCCGGCGGGACGCGGACGCCGACGCCGACGACGCCGAGCGCGCGAGAGACCGCTCGCGAAGAGAAACCCGCACGAAGGCACGCCTGGATCTGTTCTTCAACGTCATAGGGACGCCGTCGTGGCGCGACATCGACGCCATCCCCAACCTGCGGTGGCGGCGGTACCTGCGCGGCGTGCGCGGGCGCGCGGGGAGCATCACCAAGCAGTTTGCGGGCTGCGACGAGAACTCGCGCGACCTGTTGCTCCGCATGCTGGCGTTCGACCCCGAACGACGCGCGACCCCGCGCGAAATCCTCGCGCACGAGTACTTCAGGGAGGAGGAGGCTTCCGTTTCCGGCGCCGCCGCGGATCGGCGCGGCGTGCCTCGCGACATGAGCGTCGGGGGCTTTGACCGCGTCGGGTCCGCGATGGCCGTCGACGGCGCGGCGGAGACGCGGACGGAGGAGATGGAGGACGCGGACGGCCCGACGACGTTCGAGATGGAGGCGGAGGACGACGACGCGGGGGACGAACGCAGACGGTTCTGGGAGCTCTCCGAGCCTCTCGCTGCGCTCGCCGCGCTGGAGACGGCGTTCGAGGACGCCGACTGCGCGTCGTCCTCTGGCGGTCAGAACGCGTGGCGCGCGCACTTCCGGGAGTGGTTCGAGCGCGAGTGCGAGCGGCGCACGCGGAGCTCCTCGGCCGCCGCGCCGAAGGGTCCCGTCTCCGCGGACGACGGAGACGGGACCCGCTCTTTCCCGGTTCTCGGGACGCGCGACGGTCCCGGGGACGCGATGGAGGCGTCGTTCGGGTCGTTCGAGGACCCGAGCGTCCCCGGGCGCCTCACGCGCGCGTTCCCGCTCTTCTTCCGCGGCGGCGAGAAGCCGGTGGCGTACGCCGGGACGGACGGCGTCGTCGGGACGAGGGACGATTTCGAATCGTCGCCGACGCCTTCGCTCTCCGTCGACTTCGAGCAGAGGTACCTGGGCGGCGCGTTCGGCACAACCGGCGTCTTCGGGCAGGGTGGCGTCGGAGAGAGTAGCGCGCGCGACTTCGGCGCGCTCGGCGACGCGCGGTCGCCCCTGGCGGGTTCGCCCTCGAACCGAAACGCGCGGCGGTTCGCGTCGCTCGGCGCGCTCGGGCACCTCGGCGCCAACAGGCACGGCGAGTGGGGCGAGGAGGACCTGCCGAGCGCCATGAAGCGCCTGGAGGGGCTGAGCGGCGCGGAGGCGTGGGGGGTCACCGCCGTGCCGCCAGGCATGACCAAGGAGGAGGGGGACCTGTACAGGAGCATGAGCAACCAGCAGGGGAGGTAAACTGACGCCGGGGCGCGCGCGCCGAGATGGATTTATCATATGAGCGTTTGCCAGGTCTCAGAATAATTTCGGCCGTTTCGTGCGATGTCTCTCCCGATCGTGCGTGTTCAAATGCGTTCACTCCTCGGCGCGCCCAACATGTCGGCAGGTCCCGAGGACGCCCGCGGGCTCAGGCGAGCGTCCATCGGGAACGCCTCGGTGGCACCCAGAGACACCGAGAAGCTCGCGCGGCTTCGACGCGCCAGAAAGGAGGCGGCACGCGACATCGAGGCCGAGCGCAGGACGGATGACGCGCGCGTCACCGAGTTACACGCGCAGCTCGATGCGAAACTGCGCGAGCGCAACGAGAGGCGCGTGCGCCTGCTTCGCCTGGAGAGCGAGCGCATCGCGGTGGAGCGCGAGGTGCGGTTCGCGCACGCCGCCGCTGAGCGCGACGCCGCGGCGACGCGGCTCGACGCCGAGCGCGGGGACGAGGCGGCGAAGAAGGAGGCTCGGCGCGTGGCGTTTCTCGCGCGAAGACGAGCCGCGGCGAGCGGCGTCGCTTCGCGCGCGGCGGCGGAGGAACGATGGGAACGCCTCAACGAGACCGCGGCGGACGAAGCCGCGCGCACGCCGAGGCTCCGCGAGACGCGGTCGTTCGTGGCGTACGACGCGATGGCGCGCGCGTTCCGGGAGATGAACGAAGGCGTCGCCGCGACGACGGAGGATGTCGTCGCGGCGTTTGAATCCGCCGCCGCCGTCTCGGCGGCGTCGCCCGTCCCGCCGCCGCCGCCGCCGACCGAGTTCGAGTTCGCGCCACCGAGCGTCGCGGCACGGGTCACGTCGCCGTCGCGGGACGACGCCGCGACCCGTGCCGCGCGGCTCGGCGTCAGCCGCGGCCGGGAGGATCGCCTGCGCCGGGTCGCGAACGAGTGCGGCGTGCTGGACGACATCCTCGAGACCGAAACCGGCGCGACCCCGTTTGTCGCCGGGTCCGACTCCGACGACGCGCGTTCCGACGTCTCCGACGACAGCGCCGAGAGTGTCCTCGAAAGCGCCCCGGGGATCGAGAGCCCCGATCGAATGCGGGGACGAATCCGCGTGCGCGGGGGGGGGGTCGCGTGGACGTCGCCGTCCTCCGCGCCGCGCGACGCGCTCGGCGGAGAGCGCGGAGAGCGCGTCCGCCCGGTTCTCGAGAGCCTCCAGAGAGCCTCCGAGACCCCGAAACCTTCGCCTTCGAACCTTCGTTCGGCGTTCAACGCGAACGTCACGTTCAGCGCGCTGGGGACGTACGCCACCGACTCGCCCGACCCGGCGCGGCTGATGCCCGGCGAGGAGGCGGAGGTGGCGTCGCGCGTTCTATACCGGCGCGTCGCGCTTGAGCTCGCCGCGCCCGAGCGCCGCGCGGCGGACGACGCGGACCGCGCCCTTCGCGACGCGACACTCGCCGCGGACTCGCGTTTGAGCCGAACGGAGCATCCTCGTGATGCGGCCGAGACTCGGGACGCGAAAGCGCGCGAGCGGAGGCGAGGACGGCGAGGGCGGCGACGCCCGGAGACTCGGCGCGAGAAGATGTTCGGCAAGTTACCTTTCCGCGTCGCGGGCGCGGCGCTGGACGCGACGCGCGTGGTGGGCGGCGGGGCGCTCCGCGGCGTGGGGGGGCTTCTGCGGGGCTTGAGAGGGATCGTGCGTGGCGGCGACGAGGACGACGCCGAGGAACCCTCGCCGCTGTAGGGACGAGAGCGCGCGGGCGCGCGACGTTCGTAAAGAATAGTGTCTGATTGCAACCGGAAATCCGAGTCGCGGCGTTCGCGTTTCGGCGCGAGCCAGACGCGGGTCGCACCGGAGGCTCACATGATCACGCAGCCGCCCTCCTTCTCCGCCGCCTTCTTCGCGTTCGCCTCCTTCTGGGCCTTGAGCTCGGCCTGGAACTTCTGGTAGTCCCCAGCCTTGACCTCCTCCTTGCCGTCCGGCAGGAACACCTTCCTCCAGAATCCGGACGGCTCGGACTCCTCGGACTTGCTGTCTTTGGTGGCGCGGACGACGGTCGCGGTGCGCGCCTTCTTGGCGCTGGTGGGGCGCGAGGCGACGCCGACGGGCGTGGAGGTGGCGGCGACGGAGTACATGTTCGTTGGCGTGTGACTTCGAGTGTGTCGTCGTACGAGCGCGGGTGGCGCCAAACGTCATTCCACCGGCTTCACCCGTCAACTAACTTTCCCATTGGACAAGATGGACAGCTCGGATTCGGATTTCCTCCGATTTCCTCGAGCCTCGTTCCTTTTGTTTCGTGAAAGGAGAGGATCGGTCAAAAAGAGCCAAGTTTCAAACCGGTAATTGAGATTGCAGGTTCGACCGACAGGGTCAAATTCAATGCGACAAAGTAACACCTTTGCATCTCGCAACACCTTTTGCCATTTTTCCCGGAGAGAGAGAACTCGTCTGGAGCGAGGCCATTGCGAGAGACGCGCGCCGGACGGAAGGGTTCGGGCGCCATGGCTATCGAGAACCGAAGCCGGCGGGTCAGCGGCTTCAGGCGAAGCGGTGCGTCCCCGCGGCAAGCGCACGCCGCGTCCCGCGACCCGACGAATCCTCGTGCTTTTTTTTCCGGATTCTCGGATCCCGAGAAGACGCGTTCAACCTCCGCGACGCGCGACCGCGACCGCCTACCCCTCCTGCTCACCCCGTTCCCTACCTCCGTCCGAACGCGCGACAGAGAGCGCGTGGAGCCAGCACCACCACTACGCATTCCTGGCTCTGAGCTTCGCGCTGGCGTGCACGTGCGGCGCGTTTCTCTGGGGGCACCGCGCGACGGTGTTCCGCCTCGGCGCGTCCCAGCTCGGCCCCGGGCCCGGCGAGTGGCTGGTGGAGGACCCCCGGGTGCACGGCCTGAGCTCGGCGAAGCTCGCCTCGGCGGCGGAGAGGCACGCGCGCGAGCTCGACCAGCGGGACTGCCTGCTGGTGGTGAAGGATGGCGTCATCGTGCACGAGACGTACCGCGAAGGGGGCGACGCGGACACGCTGCATTACCTGGATGGGGTCGGCCGCGCGGCGGCGGCGCTGCTCATCGGCGCCGCCGAGCATCAGGGCGTTCTCGACCTCGACACGCCCCTGAGCGAGTACGGGATCGCCGCGCCGCCCGTGCGCGAGTATGGGACACACGGGAGCGAGGCGCCCGCCGCGAGCGGCGTCGACGCGGAGGCGCTCGCGGCGCATCCCGAGCTCCGCTGGGGCGACGAGTGGTCGCGCGTCACGGCGAGGCACGTTCTGGGCCAGGCCACCGGGCTGGGCGAGGCGCGCGCCGGCGAGACGTTCGACGCGCGCGTGACGGACGAGATCCTGGACGTGCTTTCGCAGGTGCTCAGGGCGACCACGGGTTTGAAGCCCGCGGAGTGGGCGAAGGAGCACTTCACCGGGCCGCTGGGCGTCCCCGACTTTTTCGCGCGCGACGTCGGCGCCGACGGCGTCGCCGACGGCGGCGTTCGCGTGGCCGGCGGCCAGATGGCCACCTGCCGCGACGCGGCTCGCTTCGGCCAGCTCCTGATCAACCGCGGCGAGTGGCTCGGCGAGGACGGGTCGTCCACGCGGCTGGTGCGCGCGGACTTCGTGAGGCGGGTGGTGAACCCGTCTTTCCCGCGCGCCGCGTCGCAACGCGGGTACCAGACGTGGACGCACCCCGGCAAGACGGCGTC
>Ga0181560_10002106_pt1 | contig 18579 bp, 12 predicted proteins | sample 011ome_20_FD_133751 | JGI IMG/M metagenome (GOLD analysis project Ga0181560, IMG submission 133751) | Coastal salt marsh microbial communities from the Groves Creek Marsh, Skidaway Island, Georgia - 011509CT metaG (megahit assembly) | ecosystem: Environmental > Aquatic > Marine > Intertidal...
ACCCCGCGGCAGGTGTTCATCGACGGCGCGTTGAGCGGGTACAACAACCCCTCGTCGCTCGTGCTGAACGAAGGCCTGGACCTCGCCGAGCCGGGCCAGCAGATCGACGTTTTGCTCAGCCTGGGGTGCGGCGAAGTCGCCGGCGCCGCCGGCGGCGAGAGCGAGAACGGCGACCGCGGGCTCGTGTTTTGGCTCGGGCAAGTCGTGAACCTGGCGTTCGACGTCGAGCTGCAGGAAGCGCACGTCGCGAGCCTGATCCAGCGGTTCTCGCCGCAGACGATGCACGTCCGCCTGAACCCCCCCACGGGCGGCGTCTCGCTCACCGAGCACCGCCCGGAGATTCTGCACCGCATGGAGCAAGACACGCGGCAGTACCTCGCCGAGAACCGCGTCGTGTTCGCCGACGTCGCGGCGGCGCTGGTGGAGAACCGCGGGTTCGCGCGCGTGGACGCCGCGCCCTCGACGCCCTGGGACGCGCCCGGAGCCGAGGATGCGTTCTGGGACGACGCCGCCCGCGGTACCGGAGTGACGGATAGGGGAGACGTTTTCGGCGGCGCCGGCGAAAGTTCGCCGACTCCGCGCTCCGCGGCGCGATACGACTCGTACTACAGAGGCGCGAAAGAACAAATCAAGAGCGGGTTCGAGTCCTTCGCGCGCGAGCGCGATCGCGAGCGCGTCACGCGCCGCGACGCGAAAGGCGCGAGCGTCACGGTACGGCGGGGAAGCGCGGCGATTCGCGATGCCGCCGGCACTTTAAACGCGTCGAACGCGAACGCGTCGCCGAACGCCGCCGACGCGACGAAACGAAGGAAAATCACCACCTCCGCGCCCGTGGCGCCGCTGGACCGGTTCCCGTCGTTCCCGGGGCCGGGGACGGCGCGCTCGGCGGAGGCGGCGCGGCGGCGCGCCGACGCGGCGAAGGCGTTCGCCGAAACCTCCAACGAGCGCACGGGATGGCGCCGATTCTTCTGGGGCGCGGGCGTCAAGGCGGCGCGAGGCGCCGTGGACGAGGACGTCGGCGAGATCGCGGAGGTGCAGCCCGTGCGCGAGCAGGTGGCGCTCGGAGAGGTGCCCGACGTCGACACGTCGTCGAAGAAGTCGCCGGCGGGGCGCGGCGGCGGGGCGCCGCCCGCGCGCCGCGGCGAAGGCGCGACGGCGGCGGCGGTCGGGGCGGAGTTCGCGCGCGCGGCGTCCGCGGTGGGCGAGAAGCTGCGCGTGCAGTCCGTCTCGGTGAAGTCCTGGCTGGACGAGGGCGCCGAGTTCGTCTCGGGGTGGGACGACGACGCGTACGACGGCGCGATCGACGCGCGAAAAAACGACGCGCGAACAAACGACGCCGACGACGCCGAGCCGAAATCTTCGCCGCGCGATTCGAGCGCCGACGCCGAATCCGCGTCCGACGCGCGGTGAGATCTGTCGCGCGGAACGTAGGTATATCGTATACTATAACACGTTTGTCCTACTCTTTCGTGATCCCGGGCTGGACCAACGCGGCCTCGGGAAGGTTTTCCGGCGTCGGCCGGCGCCATCGCGTCTCTCCCGTGCTCGCGTCCCAAAAGTACTTCCTCCCCGAGTCCGCGTCGGTCAGCTCGCGCCACGGCGGCGGCAGCGAAGGGCCGCCGGGGAGAACCTCGCCGGCCACGATGCGTAAGCCCGCGCCCTGCAGCGCCTCGGGCTCGTGCCACTGCGCCGCGCCGGTGGCCTTGTCGAAGAAGTACCGCGTGCCGTCGGGCGCCATTGCTGCGCCCCACCGCTTGTCCGCCTCGAGAAGTCGTGCGCGCTCCGCGGCCGCCTCGGGGGACGGCGCGGGCGCGGCGGTTCCCGCATGCGCCTGCTCCGCGATGCGCCGGGCCTTCTCCGCGAGCGCGGCGAAGTCGGGCATCGCGTCCTCGGCGGACATCGCGACGGGAGGCGCGGCGTCGCGCGCGCTTCGCGGAGTGTGGTTCGCGGGGGGAGGAAACGCGCACTTCGCGCAAGAAATGGCAGGATCTGGCGGAACTAGCGCATTGTTGCGAGGCTTGTGACAGGAGCGCGAAGCCGCGAAAGCGATCGGAGATAACCTCCGGTTCGCGTGCAGCCTCCCGCATAGGACGAGACGCGCCGAGGACGCGAGCGAGACGAACGATCGCGAGTCGTCGCGATGATTCGTCACGTCGCGGCCGCGGCGATGCGTCGGCTGGCGACCCCGGGCGGATCGGGTGTCCGCGCGTTCGCGGGGCACGACGCCCGTTGGCGCGCCGCTTTCTCCTCCGAGGGCGAGGGGCAGGACGGCGAGTCGTCGGCGGACGCGTTGACCTCCGAGCCTTCCGAGAAGGATTCTGCCGCGGAAGGCGCGGACGCTGCCGTTGACGCCGCCACGGAACCCGCCTCGGACGCCCCCTCGACGTCCGGCGACGCCCGAGCCGGGGATGCCGACGGGGAAGTCGCGCCGGGCGTGCGATTCACCGGGGACAAGTACGACTCCATCGAGCTGAGCGCGGAGACCCCGGACGGCGAGAACGTGAAGATGACCGCGGTGCGCCCGCTCATCCCCGCGGACGAGTCGCTCATGGAGAAGGACGGCTGGCTGTACGACATGACCGAGCAGGGGCATACCGTGCACAATAACCCTAACATCCGAAACGCGCACCTCAGCGATCGCACCAAGACGCAGATGTACGTGATGCACCTGCGAGACCCAAAGACCTGGGACGTCGCGCGGCTGGCGGAGCAGTACAAGATCCGGCAGCAGCGCGTCATGGCCATTCTTGCGCTGAAGAAGCTGCAGCAGCAGCACTTGAACCAAGGCAAAGACACGTTCCCGCACCTCGAGGCGGCGTGGGAGGAGATCCACGGGAGCGAGGACCGCGGCTCGGGCGAGCGACACGTGCGCATCGTCCCCGAGCTCCCGCGGTTCCAGGTCGTGCACGCGAACACGTCCCAAGAGGAGCTCGACGCGCTTCTGCCGCGGTATGAGAGCCCGGAGGCGAAGGCGGAGAAGGAAGAGCGCGTGTTGATACGCCGCTTCAGGGACAACTTGGCGTACAACGCGCGCGAGACGGCGCCTTCGCTGAACCGGCGCGGGCGCATTCGGCGGCCGCACGCTCGGCCCGCCGGCGGCTGGGGTCTGATGGTGGTGCCCATGGTGGAGAGCAACTCGAAGAAGACGCACGCGCGCGCCAAGCGCGAGGGGTGGCGAGTCGAGGCGGACGCGCCGTTCGTCGCGTACCCGGACGGGACCAAGCGCGAGGCGAACGAGGACGAAAAGATCATGTTCGCCCGCCGGCGGTCGCGGCCGTTCAGGAAAATCGTGTGAGACTTTGCGCGAGACTTTGCGCGTCTTAATACTACCGTAGGTACCGGCTCCGCGCGAAAGCGTATTCCGTACCCATGTAGACGTACCTACATACCGTGACATCAATACGTATACTATGTATACGTAGGTGTGGCCACCACGCTCTATCATCGCATGCATCACGATATTCGCCGCTCTATGTTCTACTTTTTTTGCTAGTATTACGCGTCGTCCACCATCGCGGCGCGTCGTTCGTCGGCGCCGCGTCGACGCGCTTCGCTTCGCGTCATCCCCCGTGCGTCGGGAACGGCGCATGTATGAAGTCGTGAAGTGTCTTGGCCTGCCTGGCGTCCCCGAGCACTGAGGCTAGGTCGTCCTTAGACATGTCCGCGAGGTCCGCAAGGCACTCCACGCGGTCCAGCACGCGCCGATAGTTGCCCTCGGTGATCCCCGGGAGGCGCCGAAGCACGTCGATGGCGGGCTGGTTGAACGGCTCCTCCGTCGCCGAGGCGGCGTCTCCGCCGCCGGGGTTGGAACCTCCAACCGCCGCCGCCGCCGCCACCGTGGGCTCGGGCTCGGCGATTTTGAACGCGCGGAACATCTCCGCCGTGGCGTGGAGCGACCGGCTCCACATCAGCCTGAGCTTCGGGAAGTGCAGAACCAGCAAACACAGCCGGCTCTGCGTGCTGGTAAGCGTGATCTCGCTGCCCATGTCCCCGAGCGCCTGCAGCGCGAAACTCTTCTCGCGCTCAAACTCGATGAGCAAAATCGGGATCTTGTAGTGGCGGCACATCGCCTCCGCCTGGTTGTACAGGCGCCCGCTCTGCAGCGAGCCGATCAGGTCGGGAATCGCCTTGCGCTCGACGCACACGTCGGGGGACAACACGTAGTCCCCGACCTCGATCGTCGCGGGCATCAGCTTGAACCCAGACTGGTGCAGGATGCTCGGCAACGAGCTCATGAACTCGCGCACGTCCACCACCAAACGCGGCGTGGAAGGCGCCGAGAGCTGCCCTCCGCGGCGACGCGTGTCGAGCGCGGCGGCGTCTCGCGCGGAGTCGCGGAGCGGCGCCAGCTGCGGCAGCGGCAGCGCGGCCGGCTCGGAGGCTAAGTGCTCGGCGAGCAGAGACGAGGGGGCGTGCGGTCCATCCACGGTCCACAATCCGTGATGCGAGCCGTGCGGCACGCGAACGCCGGCGCCGGAGACGTCGACGACGCCGTCGGCCGCGTCGGCGGCGTCCGGATCGCGTTCGGGCGGAATCCCGACGCCGTCGTTGACCCTGCCCTCCTGCTCGGCGGGCATCGCCATGTGCTGCTTGGCGCGGATCAGCGCGTCGAACGCCTCGGTCTCGTACCGCACGGAGGACAGGTACCGCTGCTCCTCCAGCGAGGTGTCGTGCACCAAAAAGTACACGCGCATGGGCGCGCCCGGCCGCGACGCCTTGTGCGTCTCGATCTCGCGGATGAACGCGGCGTCGGGGTCGTACGTCACCACGAACGAAGGCCGCGTCGCCGCGAGCGCGCCCCCTCGGTCCGTGAGTGAGGTCACGTACACGCCGCGCGACGCCAAATACGCATCGACGTCGACGTCTTTGTCGTCGTCCACGTCCTCCGCAACAGAGGTCGGCCGCCCGAAAGTCTCGCCGATGATGCGCACGTCGTCGTCGGAGTCGGCGGCGGCGGTGGCGGCTTTCCCAGTTTTCCTCTTCTTCGCCGCGGGCGAAGACGGCCCGGCGGGGCCGAGGTCGCCGACGGCCTGCTTGTGGCCCGCCTTCGCCGCGGCCGCCGTCGCGGGAGCCGCCGCCTCGCGCGCGTGTCGGGATGCCTCGCGCGCGAGCGCTTTCGCGGCGGCCGCGACGGCGGCGCGCTCGGCGACCGAGCCGCCGCCGGCGAGGCCCGCCGCGGGGTTGGCAGGCGCGCGGGCGCGGCCGCCGCGGCCGCCGCGGCCGCCGCGGCCGCCGCCGGTTTGCGGGGCGACAGCCTCCTCTCCCATCATCGCCGCGCGCATGCGGTCCATGCGGCTCAGCGGCTTCGCGGCTTTGGCCTTCCCGGAAGCCTTGGGCACCGACAGCCCCCCTCCCCTCCCCCCCCGCCCCCCGCGCGCGCCGCGGGCCCGCGCGGCGGCGCCGGCGGTCCCCGCGGCGCGCTGGCGCTCGAGGTACTCGCCCCAGATGGCGCGCATTAGCTTTTCGGCACCGAAGCACAAGAGGTTGGCGAGCTGGCTGGCGGTGGCGTCGTCCTTGGCCACCACCAGAAGCGGGCCCTGCCCGAACCGCTCCTCCCGCGTGGGCGCGTAGCTCGCGTCGCCCGGGCCCGCCTGCGACGCGAAGTCCGCCTCGGCGCCCGCGTCTTCCGCCGCGTCGGCGTTTTCTTCATCTTCTTGGCTCTCGGCGAGCATGCGCCGGCGCAGCTTCCGCTTCTCCAGCCGCACCTCCTCGACGATTTCCTCTAGCAGGGTCCACTTGGGCATGGGCTCGAGTACGGTCTGCAGCTCGGTCTCCGGGCGCATCGCCTCGGGCGCGGCGATCTCCGTCACGGCGTCGGGCGCGTCGCCGCCGCGCGCGTCGCGGCGCGGCGAGCCCGCCGCAGCGCCGGCTTTGCTTTTGCGCAGCACGTAGACGCGCCGCTTGGCCTGCTCGAAGATGGTGTGCGCCGCGTCCGTGTACAGCCAGACGGACTCGCGCCCCTCCGCGACGCGCAGCGTCTCTAGGTAGCGCAGGAACGTGACGGCGTCGTACCGCAGCAGGTAGGTCGCGAGGTTGCGCAGCGTGCGGAGGTCGTACACGATTTGCTTGAGCTTGCGCGACACGCTGTGCCACACCGGGTCCAGCTGCCGCTGCAGCACGCGGTCGAATGACTTGTGCAGGCCAGCCTCCACGGTGAGCTCGGAGGTGTCCACGTGTCTGCTCCGCCTGAGCTCGGACATGCACGCGCGCATCACCTCGACGATCGCGTCCTGGATCTGGCGCGTGGCGGGCGAGAGCGGCTGCCTCAGCTCGACCACCTCGGGCGCGTGCTTGTCCAGGCACGCGCGGACGCCGAGGTGGAATCTCGGCCAGAGGTTCACCCGCCGCACCATGAGTGCCTTCATCGCGCGCTCGACGCCGTTGAAGCCGCGCACCAGGTCGCCGGGGCGGTCGGTCAGGCCGCGCACGAACCCGACGCGGTTGCCGGCGCGGAACAGGCGCGCCACGAACGCCTCGCCGGAGAAGTCGGTGACTCGGTGCGCGTTGCCGACGACGAGGCCCGCGACGCGCGCCGGCGGCAAACGCTCGCTCAGGATGTCCACCGCGGCGATGCGCGTCGTGACGAACATAGGACCGCCCGCATCGTACGCCTTGCGCCGGTCGACGCCGGCGAAGTCGGCCGTGATCTCGGGGGGGAACGGCGTGTCCGGGGCGAGGCGCTTCAAGTGCACGCGCAGCGCGCGCTTCTGCGCGTCGTTCAACCCGAGGATGAGCGAGCACCCCGCGTTGGACGTGTTCGCGTTCGGCCGGCCGGTGACGGAGGTGGACGCGGACGCGCCGCTGGCGTGTCTCGACGGCTCGGGTTCGGCGGTCGACGGCAGAAGCAAGGTGGCGAGCGCCGAGTCGGACGCCTTGAGGGGCGCGGTCGCCCGCGGAAGCGCCCTGATGATCCCCGCGAGCGTTTCGCTCAGACCCAGCCCTTCCGCCATCACCGTCAGACCGTCTCGCTCCAACAGCTCGTCCACGATCTCCTCGTGGAAAGAGAGCAGGAGCTCGTCGCCGTTCGCGGGGTCCGGGTCGGGGTCCTCCACCCCGGCGCCCACGCCGGGGGCGCCATCCGCGGCGAGGGCTGCGTCGCCCACGTCACGCGCCGCCATGCGCGCCTGGGCCCTCTGGTGGCGCAGACCAGTTGCGAGATCCTGCAACGAAAAAAATCAGTTTGTTTCGACGAACACGTTCGTCGAAGCGGCACTTTTTTTCCCGGCGCCAGCTTTGGATAAGGGCCACTCTACGATGGCGCACCACCTCCGTGCGGTCACCTCCGTGCGTCTCGCGTCGCCGATTCGCGGCACCCGCCGCGGCGGCGCGGCCGCATGTCGGCGAGTCTCGCGTCTCGCTCGCGCGGCGTTCGTGGACCAACCTGGCGACGACGTCGCCGGCCCCGCGGCATCCACCAGAACCAAGGAAAAGGCGCCCACCGCCGAGCTCCCCGCCGAGACTGAAGACGCGCACGAGTATGTCGAGTCGGACGAGGAGGTTCGCGAGCGCGAGGCTGTCGGCGCGTTGGTACGTTGGTGCGTCGAGCGCGGCGCCACCGGGAGTGGCCTCTCCGTGCGACTCCCCGACGAGTCCAACAAGGGAAGGGGCCTGGAGGCGAGCCGCGACATCGCGGTGGACGAGCCCGTGCTCTCGTTGCCGCTCGAGATGGGCATCTGCGACGTTCAGGAAGGCCACCCCCCGGAGGCCTGGGAGACGATGATGAACGCGCCGTGGGGCGTACGCCTGGCGTGCAGAGTGCTCCAGGAACGCGCGAAAGGCGAAGCGTCGGACTACGCGCCCTACCTCGCGCTCGTCCCCGCCTCCGTCCCGGGGTCGCCGCTGCTTTACGCGGAGGACGAGGTGGTCGGCCTTCAGTACCCCCCCGCGGTGGCGGAGGCGAAAGAGATGCGCGACGCCGCGCGGAAGTGGCACGCGATCCTCGCAGAGGAGTGCCCTTCCGCGCTCGCCGGCGCTGATTACGACGCGTTCGCCGCCGCTGTCTCCGTCGTGCACTCGCGCACGTACGGCGTCGCCGGCGAAAAGGGCGAAGGGTACTTCCGCGCGTTGCTGCCGCTCGCCGATTTGCTGAACCACGCCGGGGACGAGTACGCCCCGGAGGCGTCGTTTCTCGCGGACGCTTCCGACGACGCTTCCGACGATTCTTCCGCCCCTCGGGAAAACAAAAACGCGCAGATGTGGCCTCCCGCCGGCGACGAGGACAACGTGGCGTGGAGCGCGCTGGACGACGCCGGCGTGATCGCGTTCGCGGCGACGAAGCCGCTGGCGCCCGGCGACGAGGCGACCATGAGCTACGGCGAGCGGAGCAACGATCACTTCCTGATGTATTACGGGTTCACGCCGCCGCGCAACCCGCACGACGACGTCGTCGTGTTCCAGGACATCGAGCACGCGCTGTCGTGGCACATGGTGTTCCACCCCGAGCTCTGGGATGCCGGCGAGGAGGACGAAGCCAACGCGCGCGAGAGCGCCGCGCGCGCCGCCGTGCGCGCCACGGAGCAAGTGCTGGCGTCCACCAAGGACGGAGCGCTGATGAACGCCGAGCCGAGACTGAAGGTGCTGCCCGGCGGTCGCGCGGACGCGCGGCTGGTGAGTCTATTCGCGGCGGCGTACGCGGGCACGGACGCGGGCGTCGAGAAGGGCAAAGAAATGCTGGACGTCGACGTGAGCTCCGCGCACGCCGACATCGCGAGGCGGTGCGCGGAGCTCCTGCGCCAGATGCCGACGGATCTCAAACGCGACGACGCGATTTTGCGCGGGGAGGAGGGGAGCGTCTCGGACGCCGCGCGCTCGCGCGTGTCCTACCGAGCGCACAAGAAAGAAGTGCTGGTGGACGCGATACGAACGCTGGGAAGCGAAGCGGGGATCGAGTTGCCCGAGGCGTACCGATGATGCGCGTCGCGACGCGTCGCGCGACTTTCACGATTCTAGAACGAAGAAACAAACAACGACGCTCGCATCTCGGCACCGAAAACATCGATCGAACTTCGTCGCGTCCCGGCATCGACTCGGGACCGCCGTCGACCGTCGACGCGAGCCGACTTTTCGCGCCGGCGATCTGCAGTCGGCGGACAGATCGCGCTGCGCGCTCCCGATCGGCCCTACCTGGCCCGAGGCGCACGCCCGTCGCCATGCCGAAGCCTAAGAGCGGTGAGGAGGCCAAGATCCCGCTCCAGGCGGTCGTCCTGGCGGACAGCTTCACGCAGGTGCGCGACGACGCCGTTTCCGCGAAATAACCCTACCGCCTCGCCCATCGCTCGACCGACGCGCGATCGCGGTTCGCGCGCGTCCGCTCAAACGCTCCAGCGCCTCGACGACTCCAGGGCTGACCGCGTTTCCCTCGCGCGCGCGCTCGTGCGTCTGTTGAACGCCCACCAGAGGTTCCGCCCGATCACCCTGGAGCGGCCCAAGGCTCTGCTCCCCCTGGCGAACGTGCCGATGATCGAGTACGTGCTGGAGTTCCTCGCGTCCAACGGCGTGGAGGAGGTGTTCGTGTTCTGCTGCGCGCACGCCGAGCAGATCACGTCGTACCTGGAACAGAGCGCCTGGAGCAGCACGAGCGGATTCGTGGTGCACACCATCGTCTCCACCAACTGCATCAGCGCGGGTGAGGCGCTGCGTCTGATCGACCACAGGCACGTCGTGCGCGCGGATTTCGTGCTCGTGCACGGCGACGTCGTGGCCAACATGGATCTGCGGAGAGCGCTCAAGGCGCACGGCGACCGCCGGAAAAAAGAAAAGCTCGCCATCATGACCATGTGCTTCAAGCCCGTCACGAGGCAGCTCCGCGAGGACCGGCTCGGCGAGTCCAACCTGGTGGTGGTCACGGACCCGGCGATTGACCGCGTGCTGCATTACGAGGCGCACGCCGCGCCGAGCGATTTCCCGTTTTCGCCGTCGGCGAAGGCACCCGCCAAGCCGCAACTCGCGCCCGTCGCGCTCGACGCCTCGCTGTTTTCCGACCACGCCAACGTGCGCGTGCGCACGGACGTGCTCGACTGCAACGTGGACATCTGCGCGCCCGAGGTGCTGTACCTGTTCACGGACAACTTCGACTACCAGAACATCCGGCGCGATTTTGTGGTCGGGACGCTCAACGAGCGCGAGCTCGGGAACAACATCTACGCGCACTTCCTGGAGCAGCGCGAGTACGCCGTCCGCGTGGACTCGCTGCGCACGTACGACGCTGTCTCTAGAGATGTCGTCGGGCGCTGGGCGTACCCGATGACCCCCGACGCGAACGCGCTGCCCCGCGGCGAGCGCAGCACGTATGCGCACGCCTTCGCGAACGCGTACCGCGAGAAGAACGTGCACGTCGCGGCGAGCGCGACTGTCGGTCCGGGCACCGTGCTCGGCGAGGGGTGCGCGATCGGGGAACGTTCTTCGGTAGAGGCGTCCACGCTCGGACGGGGCGCGGTAGTGGGCGCGGACTGCGACGTGCGGGGCTCGTACGTGCAGAGCAACGTGACGATCCACGACGGCGCGCGCGTGACCTCCGCGTTTCTGTGCGAGGACGTCGTCGTGCACGCCGGCGCCGTCGTCGGGAAGGGCGCCGTGCTCTCGTACGGCGTCGTGGTGGGCGCGGGGCACGTCGTCGCGGACTACGCGCGGCTGTCGCTGGCGACGCAGCCCGCGCGCGACGAGGACGAGTACGACTCGGACGAGGACGGGCTGGAGGTGGGTAGCCTGCCCGGCGACGGGCGGCGCGTGAGCCTGGGCGGGAGCGCGGGAGGCTCGGGGTTTGGCCGCGGCGAGGCGCACGCCTTCGGCTCAGACGACGACCAAGGCTCCGAGACCGCGGCGACGTTGGAGGGGGGCTCGGCGTTCCTCCTGACGGACTGCGAGCGCGCGGCGCTGCAGAAGGCGAGACAGGGCTTGCCGAGCGTGGACGACGCGGGCGAGCCGGTGTGGTCCGCGGAGGCGGTGGGCGCGGACGGCGCCGGGCGTCTGTGGCACCTCCACGGGAGCGACCAGAAGAACCAGTGGCGTTTTTCCGTGGCGCCCCCGGACGCGTCGCGCGCGGCCGCCGCGTACGCCGCCGAAGACGCCGCGGACTCGGACGACGAGGCGTCGCGTCGGCGCGGCGGTGGGGGGGGCGGGAGCGACGACTCGGGGTCCGAGGCGTCGGACGACGAAGGCGGCGAGACGGTGTTCCGCCGCGAAGTCGCCGAGACGTTTCTGCGGTGCGTGAAGCACGGCTACGCCGAAGCCAACGCGGTGGTGGAGCTGCAGGGCTTGAAGATGGCGGAGAACCGCACGTTCGCGGACATCGCGCGGTACGTGCTGATGACTGTGTTGGGCTTAACGCTCCCCGCGCCGAAGGACGTGACAAAGGAGAACCTGAAGCTGTACCCGTCGGCGCCGCCCGCGACCGCCGCCGAGCTGCTCAAGTCGGCGCGCGAGAAAGTCGCGCGGTGGGCGCCGCTGCTGGCGCGCTTCTTAAAGTCCGAGGACGACCAGGTGGAGATGCTGCTGACGCTCGAGGAGTACTGCAGCGAGGACGAGGTGTTCCGGGGCATGGGCGGTACGCTTTTAGTGCCGGCGTTCGCCAAGATCCTGCACATGCTGTACGACATGGACGTCTTGTCGGAGGTTTCCGTGCTGGCGTGGGCGCGCGAAAAAGAAGGCGCCGAGGAGGAGGACAAAAAGTTCCTCGCGCTCGCCGCGCCGTTCGTGGCGTGGCTCAAGGAAGCCGACGAGGAGTCCGAGGACAGCGACGAGGAGTCCGAGGACAGCGACAGCGACGAGTAGAGGAAACACGGTTCCGGTTCGTCGGTTTTTAGACTACGTACCGACTATTCGACGCGCGAACGCGACCGCATCGCCGCGACGTCGCCCACCCTGTCGCGCCAGAACCCTTTGCCGTACGACACGAGGATCTCCTCGCCCTTGCCGATCGGCTTACTGTCCACGAAGATGGCGAGCTTCGTGTCGTTCGCCGCGTCCCTGTACTGATCGAAGACGGCGTTCGCGCGCTTACCCGTGTTACGGAAGTCGTTACACATGCGAGCCTCGTTGCCGACGTTCGCCGCGTCGAGAGCGAGCTCGTGGTGTTCCCCGAAGCTCGCGGAATAGTCGCTCAGCGGATCCTCGTTTCCGCTCAAGCAGACGTACCCGAGGTAGTCGACGATGTGCTCCCGGGGGCTCAGCTTGCGCGCGGCGAACAGTCCGTTCTCGCCGAACGCGGGGTGGTTCGGGTCGTCCACCCGTCGCCACCGGACGTTCATGCGCACCGACGCGGGGGACGCGACGATGTGCTTGCCATCTTTCGATTGCTTGTATTTCGTGTACACTTCCTTCGCGCGCTTCACGTCGTCGCCCCACACCAGGGCGTTCACGTAACGAACGTCGCTCGGCCACGCAGAGGCGGTCGGAGTCGACGCAGCGGGAGCGGCCGACCCCCCGGTCGCGCCGGACCCCTTGGTGCGCCCCATGAGGTGAGGCGGGGTCACGTTCGGCGGTCGCAGAAAAGCACCGTCGGCGGTTCTTTTCGGTCGTGTTCTTTTCGTGGCGAACATCTGTGTTGTGTTTCTGAAACGTTTCTCAAAAGCGAAGGAACGCTGTCAGGCTCCCCGAACCGTCTGGCGCGCGACGCGCGTCGGCATGGAGCTCCCCGGACTTGGCGAGCACTGCGAGCATGCCGGTGCGTCGCCGACGACGTCGTGACGCACGACCAGCGAGGTCCTTCTGCCGCGCCTGGTGTCGCGAGATTTCGTGAGATTTCAGATTTCTCGGCCCCGAACGTTTCTCTCGCTGACGTCTCCCCACATCTCCGACTCACAGGGTGCGGCCAGCTGGACTTCCTGCCGTTCCAGTGCCGCGGGTGCGCCAAGACGTTCTGCTTGGAGCACAGAGCATCGCACGGCTGCGCCGCGCCGGCGAGACAGGTGCGTTCCCGAGCCTCTCCGAGACGACGGATCTCGAAACCGACACGTGGTTGACGAACGAGCGTCGCGAGCGCCGCGGCGTTTGATTTCGCGTCGCGACTTTCTCGCGCGCGGTATATTTACAACACCCCCGGACCGACGATTCGTGACACACAGGACACGACGTGCGTGGTGTGTCCGCTGTGCGGCCTGAGCGTGAAGCACGTCGAGGGCGAGAGCATCCACGTCACGTACGACCGCCACGCGCGCGGCGCGTGCGACCCGTCCCGGCGTCCCGAAAATGTTAAACGGTGCCCCGTGCGCGGGTGCAAGGAGAAGCTCTCGGCGGTGAACGCGTTCGAGTGCAAGCGGTGCCGCGTGGAGGTGTGCCTGAAGCACAGGCACGCGAACGCGCACTTCTGCGGGGACGCGTCGAGGCTCCGGACCGGAGGCGCGGGCGCCGTCGCGAGGAAAAGCGCCGCCAATCCTTGGACGTTCGCGAAGGCGAGGGACGTCCCTCGCGCGGCGGGCGCGGCGGGCGCGCGTATGATGGCGGATTACGCGCCCATCCCGGCGAACACCCTCTCGGCCCGCTCGGGACGTACCGGGACGCACACGCACAGCCCGCGGGAGATTTGCGCGCAGTGCGGCCGCTCGTTCCCGCACCTCGCTGCGCTCGTCGCGCACGCCGAGGCGGAGCACGCGGCGCCGCGCGCGCCGATCTCGTCACGCGACGGCGGCGGGCGCGAGGCGTGTCCGCGTTGCGGCGCGCGTTTTTCGGACGTCGCCGCGCTCGTCGAGCACGTCGAGCGCGCGCACGAGCGGAAACGTGACTCGCGACAGTGTCGCGTGAGCTGATGATTGTGGGTAAACGAACACGGTGTTGTTTTACAGGAGGTCCAAGTATTAAGTGCACGGCGAACGACGTAGACTAAGCTACGTACCTCAGACTACCGTCGTCATCCGACGGCGTTCGCCTCCATCATGTTTCTCGCCAGCGCCGCCGCCTCGGCGAGCTCGCGGTCGTCCAGCGACATGGCATCCGCGGCGTCCATGATCTCGTCCACGTCGCTCTGCGTCACGGGCTTCGAGCGCGCCTGGATGGAGTCGCTCCGCTTCAGCGCCCCCGCGCCGCCCATCATGTGCTCCGCCTCCGCGCGGTACTGCTCCACGCGCTCCTTGGGCAGACTCTGCGCGCTCCGCCGCAGCTCGCGCCGCGGCGTGCTCCCCTGGCTGGCGGCGCCCGCCGCCGCCTCCTCGGCGGCGGCGAAGTCCGCGCCGACCGCGCTCGTGGCGTACCCGAAGGCGCCGGGGCTCTCGCTCCCCTCGAACTCGCGCTTCGCCTGCGGGTGGTACTCCAGGATCTCGCGGTACAGCAGGCCGCGCACCTCCTCCGGCGTCACCTTGCGGCTCTCGAAGGCGTACTCCGAGCGGCTCACGATCTCCGCCGCGGGCTCGCGCGCGGCGTCCGCAAGCCCCGCGAAGTACGGGTCCGCGAGCGCCTCCTCCGCACTCGGGCGATCGTCGGGGTCGAACGCCAGCATCTTCTCCAGCAGCGCCAGCGCCGGGGGCGCGGCTTTCGGGAACCGGCGCTGGAAAGGCACCCTCGGCTTGACGCGCATGTTCCCCAGGAACCGCCTCGCTTTTTCGTTCCTCACCTTGGTCACCTGGTCGGGGTGCGGCGTGCCGAGCAAGTCCGTGATGATCTCCAGCTGGTGCACGACGTTCTTCCCGGGAAAGATGGGCTTGCCGCTCAGAATCTCGGCGAATATGCACCCGATGCTCCAGATGTCGATCGCCGGCGTGTACTTGGTGAAGAACGACCCGCACAGCTCGGGCGCGCGGTACCACCGCGTGGCGACGTAGTCGGTCCAGAAGACGGTGGTCGGCCCGCTGTCGTGGAACGCCGGCCGCGCGAGCCCGAAGTCGCAGATCTTCAGCTTGCAGTCCGCATTCGCGAGGATGTTCTTGGGCTTCAAGTCCCGGTGGTACACGTTCGCGGTGTGCACGTACTTAAGCCCGCGCAGGAGCTGGTAGAGGAAAAACTGGTGGTGCTCCTGCGTGAGATCGTCGTTCGCCTTGATCACCTGGTGCAGGTCCGTCTCCATGAGTTCGAAGATGACGAAGATGTCCTTGAAGTCGCGCGGGTTGGGGGGAAGTACGATGTGCTTCACCTCGACGATGTCCGGGTGCTTCAGCACGCGCAGGAGCTTCACCTCGCGCAGGATCCGGGTCGCATCGGAGACGTGCTCGAAGACGTCCGTGATTTTCTTGATCGCGACGCGCTCGCCCGTCTTGTTGTCCGTCGCCGAGCACACCACGCCGTAGCTCCCCTTGCCGATGATCTCGTGGATGGTGAACCGGTTGGCCTCGCCGCACTGGTCGAAGAACGACTCCTTGTCTTTCGCGTCGTTGCCCATCTCGCCCGTCGAAAGCGCGATCGGTCGGTCCACCACCGACCCGCTCGAACGACACCGAAACGAACCCCCCTGATGTTCGACAAAACACCGACGAGGGGGCACCGACGCGGGGGGCGGTCCGCGCGCGCCGCTCGGGAACCGCACGCGCGACCCCGCGGCGTCGCTGGGTTCGCGGAAGGTCGCCGGAGACGGATACGCGGCGCTGGAGGCCTCCGCGCGTCTCAACCTGGGCGTAGTGCGACCTCGACCGACTTTCACGTGACGAAATCTTGAGACTCTTCGAGACTCCAAGCGGCCGAAGCCCGAACACAATATAGTGGGTAAAGAAAAGAGAAAAAGAAAAAAGAAAAAAAAGAGAATAATAATAATGGGGGTTACAATCTCGACTCCTGTGACCGACTCCCTTTCGCGTTTCGCGTCGTTTCGAAATCAAACCGTCCACGAACACTCTCGACCGCACAGACACGACCCTTCCTTCGTGCGGTCACAAGGCTCGCCATCGAAACTGGTGGAAGTGTCACTCAAAGCGCCAAGCCTTGCCACCTTCCAGAACCACGTATCACGTTGGCTCAGCTCAGGGTCAGCTAAGCGTTCGAGACGGAACGAACGAATCTCGCATCCTCCCCTCTCAACATTACTTTTGTCTACCCGTCGACACACGCGATGGTGGCTCGAGTACTCCTCATCGGCGTCCTGTTCGTCGCGGCGACGGGCGTTGTGGACGCAGCTTTCGACAGAACAGGCCTGCTGAGCGCGATCGATGCGTGCCTGGCGGTGGATCCAACCGGGGTCGAGTGCTGCGCGACGGCAGACTGTGGTGTCGCGGGAACCCTCGAGATGCCATACTGGGACGTCTCGGGAATCATAAACATGGCGAGTTTGTTTAACAACAACCGGCAACTAAACGACGGATCCGGCACTTTGGACACCACGCTGTTCAACGCGGACATCTCGCAATGGGACTTGAGTAGCGCCAACGGTATGTGGGCTATCTTTCGCGGTGCTGAGAGTTTTAACCAGGACATCTCGGGCTGGAACACGGGTAACATGGTTAACTTTGATCAAATTTTCAACGGCGCGGAGGCTTTCAACCAGAACATCTCGCTGTGGAACACCGCCAAAGTCACGCGCATAGAAGGCATGTTTCGCAACGCCGTATCGTTCAATCAGGACATCTCGGGATGGGACACGAGCGAAATGGATACCATGAATCAGGCGTTCTATGGAGCTACGGCGTTCGATTATGACATAACCGGCTGGGAAACGGGTCTCGTGACGAACGCGGCGAACATGTTTTCAGGCGCGACGGCGTGGCTGGCGACGTACGAACGAAAAGACGGGACGGCGTCGTACGACGGGCCGCCGACCGCTTGGCAACCTCCACCACCACCGTGCACGTGTTGTCAGGAACAGATGATGAGCATGGGAATGAGCACCGGAGGACAGTGTACCCCTCAACCGTAAAATCATGTCAAAAATCGGTGACCTTTGTATAGAAATTTTGGTCGAGGCACCGACCGAAAACCGGACCGAATCGATAATTTTAACTCAATGGTTTAGGGTTCGATTGCCCCGACGGCCGTCGAAAATCAGCGCCCGTTCTCTCGGACAGCTGTCACACAGGCTCGGACCGGTCATAAGAAGAAAGAAGAAGGACCACTCGCTCCACGTGTTGGCCCATCGGCGAGCGCTTCCGAGCACAACAGCACATCCCATGGTGCTCGCGAATACCCTCGGCGTCCGCGCGCCGGTGGCGCCCCTCCGCGGCGTCGCCGCGCGCGCGCGCCCGGCACGATGCGCCGTGCCCGCGTGCGCGTCCGCGAGATCGCGCAAAGCCGCGCTGGCCGCCGTCGCGGTGCGTCCCCGTCCGTCGGCACAACCCTGGACGTTCACAATGCGTCGACGACGGCGATCGAACGACGACCACCCCGCAGAGCCCGTGTTGGGGTTCGCGCGCTGACCCTCAACCCCCCCTCCGCAACGCATCACGCAGTCTTCTCCAGCGGCTTTGTTCGCGCCGCTCGCCGCCGCCGCGGAGTCCGACGAGGCGCGCGCGGCGGTGGCGACGGCGTCCAACCTAGTTACGCAGCTCGCGGCTTCGGATCCCCTGGACCCGGAGACGGCCAAGGCGGTGGCGGGCGCGCTGGGCCCGTTCTTCAACATCGCCACGATCATGTTCATCGTGCGCATCGTGATGACCTGGTACCCCTCCGTGCCGTACACCAAGCTGCCATGGGTGGTGGCGTACGTGCCCACGGAGCCGCTGCTGAAGCCCACGCGCTCGCTCGTGCCGCCGGTGGGGGGGGTGGACGTCTCGCCCATAATCTGGGTCGGGATGATCTCGTTCATGAACGAGATCCTGCTCGGGAAACAAGGTCTGCTCATCTTGCTGAGCAACAAGCAGATGATGTAGACGCCTGTAGACGAGCACTACGCGCTTCTGGCTCGCTCGCACGTAAGAGAGTTCGCGCGCGAAAGCACGAAGCGAGCGTGTGATGAACAGAGTCGTTTAACCGTTCCCGTCGCCGATCTCGCCGCCGACGTCCGCGTCTTGACCAATTCACCGATTCTGATACGTAGCCCCGGAGGTGGGTTTTCCGTCGACGCGCGCGTCCCCCCTTCACCACTTCGTCGGGCGCCGAGAACCGTCCGGGGTTCAGATCCGTCGCGCACGTCCGTCGCGCCGAGCCGAGGGCATCCGCGGTCAGCGCGCGTTCACGCCACGCGCACCCGCCGGGTCTCGAGAGCAAGCGCCCTCGCCGATCCCCAGTCGTCGCGGCGACCGAGGCGATGTCCACCGCGCTCGCGCGCCTCGCGTTCGGGGCGCGCGCGTCCACGTCGACGTCCGCGCTTTCGTCGCTCGTGAGACACTTCGGCGCGTCGCGCGGCTTTCACGGCGCGTCGGGCTCGCTCGCTGCGGCCAAGAAGGGCGCCGCCGCGGCATCGGAGGAGGAGGCGCACACGCACAGCGCCACGGTCGCCACCGGGATCAACATCAAAAAGGGGGGGAGCGATCCCGAGCTCGGCGCGGACGACGCGTATCCGGACTGGCTGTGGGGCTTGATCGAGCCGAGGAAGACCCTGACCGAGCTGGAAAAGGAGGTGGCTGCCGCGAAGCTCTCGGGGAAATACGACGTGATGGACATCGAAGACATCAAGCGGCTGGTCAAGTTGCGGCGGCGCGCTAAGATCAAGGCGAGCAACGCCGAGCGAGCCAAGTAGACGTCCGAATTTTCTGATGAACGATCGACGGCGCGACTGATAACGACAACGCG
>Ga0181560_10002112_pt1 | contig 18567 bp, 15 predicted proteins | sample 011ome_20_FD_133751 | JGI IMG/M metagenome (GOLD analysis project Ga0181560, IMG submission 133751) | Coastal salt marsh microbial communities from the Groves Creek Marsh, Skidaway Island, Georgia - 011509CT metaG (megahit assembly) | ecosystem: Environmental > Aquatic > Marine > Intertidal...
AGAAGGTCTTGCTGAAAACTGGGAAATCATTGTATTCATTGTTGGGCTCATTCTCATCGCCATTGAACTCTTTGTCATTCCAGGCTTTGGAGTAGCAGGAATAGCGGGTATAGCACTCACCGTTACTGCTTTGGCACTTGCCATGGTGGGAAATGTTGGCTTTGATTTCAGTCCTGTAGACATGAGCGTATTGGTGCGCTCGTTTCTTATTTCCATTATTGCTTCAACGGTTTCTGTTGCCGGCTCAATTTTATTGGCGGTAAAACTTTTTCAAACCAATGCCTTTTCAAGTCTGGTTCTCAATACGGTGCAAGAGAAATCGCAGGGATACACCAGCGCGAGCCATGAGGATGCCGGTTTGATCGGTAGTGAGGGAATCGCATACACAGACATGATGCCCAGTGGTAAAGTAGAAATCAACAATCGCATTTATGACGCTGCGTCAGAAACAGGATTTATCGAAAAAGGACAGCGCATTAAGGTTACAGACTATACCGTTTCAAATTTGAAGGTGAGATTGCTGTGATGCCAACTATTTTTCTGAATATCGCACTATGATTCGAAGAATTCTGTTTTTAATCTCCATTTTGATTGTAACAACTTCGATGGGTTTTGCTCAAAGCAAATACTTAATCAAAGTGGATAAATCACTTGCAGAAAGCGACACGGTAAAAGCGATAAAGCAACTCAATAAATACATAAGCAAAAAGCCTGATCAGGCAGAGCTCTATCTGAAGCGGGCAAAACTCAAAATAGAACGTGGAGACTATGACCCGGCCATGGTTGACTTAAACTCGTTTTGCAGTTTGAATCGCATTTGTGGTGAAGCTGAATACTTGAAAGGAATTGTGCGCTTCAAACAACATGATTACAACGGAGCCATCGCACATCTCAGCGAACACACTAAAATACGAGACCACGCCCAAGCTTGGTTATACTTAGCCCTTTCACACATGTGGCTTCAGAATTATCCACTGGCCATCAATGGATTCCAGAAATCGCTTGAGATCGATCAAAATCAACCGCTCGCCTATTACAATGCTGGATTGGCTAGTTTCTACACCGATAATTTCTCAAATGCAGCCATGTTTTTCGGAAAAGCATTGGAGCTTTCACCCAATGACACGGATATCAAAATAGCGCGCGCCAATGCCTTAATGCAACAAAAGCTTTATGCAGAGAGTAATTCCCTTTTGCGTGAAATCAATATTGGCGACAAAAACTATCCTGCCGCATTATACAACATCGGGGTTAACTATTTTAACCTGAACGAGAAAGACTTGGCTTGTGACTATTGGGTTCAAGCGAAAGAAATTGGCCACCTACAAGCCGAAGACGCTACTGCGCGCCATTGCGAGAAGAGATTAGGAAGAGTAAAAAAGTGGTAAGCAAGCCATTGATCAACAAGAGTTCAAAGCCGATCTTATATCCATTGAACCAAACTTCACTGTTCTGCTGCAGCACATAACAAAGCAACGGTGCCGCGATAGCCACAAAAGGCACTAATCTATCTTTTACGCTTCTTTTAGTAAATAAGCCAAATGCATACAAGCCGAGGAGCGGTCCGTATGTAAACCCTGCCACTTTAAAAAGTTCAGAAATCACACTGTCGTCATTAACCGACTTGAAGATCATAATCACAATGAACAACAACATTGAAAAGGCGATATGAACGATTTTTCGTGTGTTCTTATCACTGGATTTCTCTTGCTTGTCCATACCAAGAAAGTCGACACAAAACGATGTAGTAAGTGCTGTAAGCGCGCTATCCGCACTTGAATAAGCCGCAGCTACCAAACCAATTATGAATAAAACGGCAGCTAGAGTGCCCAATTCTCCGCCCAGGGCCAACGAAGGATACAACTTATCACCAGAAATTGCAGCATCAAATCCTATGTGACTTGAATACAGATAAAGCATTGCCCCTAAAGACAAAAAAAGCAGGTTGGCTATGATCAGCACTGCGCTAAACCAAAACATGTTTTTCTGCGCTTCACCAATGTTTTTACAGCTCAGGTTTTTCTGCATCATGTCTTGATCTAGCCCTGTCATGCTAATGGTGATGAACATACCGGCTAAAAACTGCTTTACAAAGTGCTTACTGTCGTTCCAATCATCGAAAAAGAACACTTGAGAATAATCGGATTGGGCAATGGCCGAAGTCATTTGACCCACACCCCAGTCCATAGAATCTTTGATCACAAAAATTGTCACAATCACAGCCAAAAGCATCGATGCGGTTTGGAGTGTATCGGTCCAAATGATGGTCTTGATTCCACTGCGAAAAGTGTACACCCAAATCAAAACAACAGCCACCAACACGGCCAACCAAAAAGGCAGGTTCATCGGCTTAAATACAGCAATGTGAAGCGCTATGGCAACAAGGTAAAGCCTAAAAGATGCTCCAATAACACGCGACAACAAAAAATAGAATGCTCCCGTTTTATAACTCCAAAAGCCAAAGCGCTGCTCTAAATAACCGTAGATTGATGTGAGATTTAATCGATAATACAGCGGCATGAGCACGGTTGCAATGACTAAATAACCCGTCATATAGCCCATCACCATCTGCATGTAGCTAAACTGGCTCGTGGCTACCCAGCCAGGCACAGAAATGAAGGTAACTCCACTCAATGACGCACCTATCATTCCAAACGCCACTACAAACCAAGGAGATTGTTGCTTCCCTCTGAAGAAAGCAGCATTTGAATCGTCTTTACCCGTCAAAAAAGAGATCAGAATTAGGAGTGCAAAGTATGCGCCTATTATTGCTACAACGGTTAGTGCTGACATGAATACAAAGTTGAGTCGACCAATTCAAAGTACTCACTGTAGTTCGAATAGTTGTTAACACGGTGTTGGCGGTTGATCGTTGAGAGGTTCGAGGTTAGGAAGTCGATTAATGATTGATGATTTATAATTCATAGTTCGTGGTTCATTGACCCGATACTAAATGATAGCGTCAGAAGCATTGATATTTTTCTGGTCATTAAGCGAAGGCTGAGCGGAGTCGAAGTCGAGCGGGTTAGTAGTTCAAGGTTCGTGGTTTGTGGTTCGTGGTTTGTCGCTCATGGTTAAGCAAGATGTCAGCGTCAGTCTGATCGCTTACGCCCTAGCTTCAGCGATGGCGCAGGGTACCGCCATAGGCGGGACTTTTCGAAGACAAGCAGTTTATTAATCACACTTTTCTCAACCCAATGAACAATTCATCGAGATGTTCCTTTTATTGTAATGAAAAATTTCAAAAGCTTTGATAAGGCCATTGCGTATTACAAGCAGCAAGGCTTTACGCAAGAATTCAACATAAGCTTTGATACCATAACAGATATTGAAACCAAAAAGCAATTCGACACTTTCGATTTTGAAATTGAATCCAATGAAGAGATTTTGGAGGACGAGGGAGTCATTCAAGTTTTTCTTGTCAGCACTAATAATGGATCAAAGGGATTTCTGGTGAATACATACGGGCCATACTCAGACCCGGTAAGCATTGATATGATTGACAAACTCAATCTGAAAAACATCAGTAAACTCGACTAAGCAAGGGCTTTTTCGTAGTCTTTTCTCAATTCCATCAGCTCCTTTATGATGGCCTCTCGCTCGGCTAGCAAGTAGTCAACCTTGGCCGGGTCATTTCTTTTCAGTCTGCTCCAACGCCAAATCTTCATCAACTTTCGAAATAAACGCACATAGCGAATAGCATACCTACCTGTTTGATAACCAACAAACAATGCTACAGGAATAGAAACCAAGGCCATATAGAGGTTTGTAACTATAATGGATATGAGTATATACCACAATAAAAACACCACCAATGCCACAGCATAAGCAAACGAACCTGCGAAAGCAGGATGAACAGCTCCTTGCTTGGTTTCGCCCGAAACTTTCTCGAGCAAGAACTTTTGGAAGGCCCACTTTGAGATAGCAAATGGAATGATGTTCATTACTGCGCCCACTATGAAAATGGGAAATCCGAAAAGCATGATTAAGATGGTTCTGACGACAAAGGCACTACTTTTCTCGAATGGATTAAAGCGCCTAAACCCCTCTTCTTCAAAGCCTTTTATGTAATTACTCAGTCGCTCTTCAAGTTTGCCCATCGCTTCTGATTTCTGAGCCTTGAAGTATTCAACGGATGAAATGATATCCTTCTTTACCCGAAAGGTTCCGGCAATATCTCCCTCCGAAATATTTAAATCCTTCATCAAAATATCTGAGAGCAACTTGAGCACATTTTTAATCACCAAAAGATCTTCTTGATACTCAATATGCAACACTTGGGCTTTCATTTCCTTTCGAATAACTTCTGTCATTCGATCTGAACGCTCTTTGTCATCGATGCTTTGATCAGTAAGGATTTCACCAAAATCAATTGGTTTGCCCACATTCACCAATAGGTCGCTGTGAAAGCGATGAGCATTGGCATAATTCATTCCAATGGGAACAATCTTCGTCACTTTGTTGCCCTTCATGTATTGATCTGCACCAATTTTAATCCTTGCCGCACCCGATTTTAACTCACGTATCCAAGGCACTGTCAAGCTGCTCGCTTCAGGATAAATAATTATGCGCTTTCCTTCATCCAAGCTTTTATAGCAAGCTTCAAACATGTCTTTATTACTCACCTTTTCGCCATTTTTCACCAGCCATGGCCGCTGCACAGGAATCATGTTGAACTGTTTCTTAAAAATCCAATCCTTAATTCCACTTCCAAACCACTCGGCTCCTGTAATAAAAGACAATCTCTTTTTTGAGAAGGCTGCAATTACGATAGGGTCCATCAGCGCACTGGGATGATTTGACACTAATATGGCTCCATCCAGTTCCAAATTCTCCTTACCTATGAAATGAATATCTCTAAAAAAACCTTGAATGGAAAGCTTAACAAGTGGTTTAAGAGCATTGTATAACATGATGCCGAATTTAATACATCACCCGATTTGATCGATATTTTTTAATTTGAACCATGGGGCCATTTCCTCAATGCAGTTCAGATAAACCACTGTACCTTCGCTATGATCAAGGAACTTCAACACGGAAATTTTCGAAACAATGAAAACAAAACAAGAAATCGTAAACAATTGGCTTCCAAGATATACTGGTGTTTCACTTGAATCATTTTCGCAATACATCCTCTTAACCAATTTCGATAATTATGTGGAGCGTTTCGCAAAGATCCACAATACCGATGTTCAAGGTTTAGACAAGGCCATGCCGAGCGCTACTGCAGATGGAGTGAGCATTATCAATTTTGGAATGGGCAGCCCCAATGCAGCCACGATAATGGATTTGCTCAGTGCAATCAAGCCCAAAGCAGTCTTGTTCTTGGGCAAGTGCGGTGGATTGAAATCGAAAAGTCAAATCGGTGATTTCATTCTGCCATTAGCAGGAATACGCGGTGAAGGAACTTCCAATGATTATTTTCCGCCTGAAGTGCCCGCCTTGCCTGCTTTCACCTTACAGCGAGCCGTATCTTCAACCATTCGCGATCACCACAAAGACTATTGGACAGGAACCGTTTTCACCACCAACCGCAGGGTATGGGAATACGATGAAAAATTCAAAGAATACTTAAGAACGATCAGAGCCATGGCCATTGACATGGAAACCGCCACATTGTTTTCCGTAGGCTTCGCCAACCATATTCCTGTGGGCGCATTGCTCTTGGTGACTGATAAACCCATGATACCAGAAGGCGTAAAAACAGACGATTCAGACAAAATCGTGAGTCGCGATTTTGTGGATGACCACATCAGCATTGGCATCGATTCATTGAAAGAGATTCGTGAAAAAGGCAGATCGGTGAGGCATTTGAAATTTGAGTAATGATCAAAGCCATAGACATAGCAAAATCGCTTGGTGCAGACCGCAGCAAGGCAAATGTAAAACGCATTGTATTGGAAATGGCCAAACACGGCTATGACTTTGAAGAGTATTTGCAAGTGGTGGAGCAAACGAAACTCCCTTTTAAGTGGTATTTAACTTGGAACCTCAGCCACTATCTACAAGAGTATTCTCACCTCGGCTTGGTGAAACAGCGACTCTTTTGGGAGTTTACTAAATGTCTTGAACACGAAGGAATGCTGCGCGATGTTTGGCGTTCATGGTCTTTTTTAGTTGTTCATGAAGAGCTTGAGGGCGATGTGTTTGATAAAGCAGTACGCATCATTCCATCGCAAATGCACGCAGTAGCCGTTCGAGCTCATGCCATGAAAGCTGCTTATAATATTGCCAAGAATTATCGAGAAATCGCTGAAGAATTAATACTAGTGCTTGAAGACTTGGACCATGATGAGTCGAGTGGCATTCGCGTCAGGGCCAAGAATATCCTTAAGGATCTTCGGAAAGTTGTTAATAGCGATTAAGGTGCTTCCTCAGCTACTTCACACACACATCTGAATCCTATGGCTGGAGAAGCTTTGTCTGTTATAATGTTGAGCGACTCATCAGCAGTAAAAGGTGTTTGCCATGAACCGCCAGCATGGGTGTTTTCCTCCACTAACCATTCAGACACGTTGCCTTTGATGTTGTAGACACTAAAGCTATTGGGCCAATAGCTTTTCACGGGGGCAGTTACATCAGCGGTTGCAGAAGATTCATCTGCTACTTCAGCATATTGCATAGGCTTTCGTTTCTGGTTGTACCTCACCTTTCCCCTATCCTTTCGCTTTCCCTCTTCACCTATAAAATCAGGCAATTCGGCAATATCATCATACATCATCCGAAATTCTTCATACGTAGGAAGTCGGTAAGCGAAGTAATAAGGAGCGTCATCTGCTTTTTTATTCACTTCAAGGTATTCCTTCACTCGGGCTGTGCGCCATGAACAAAAGTCTGAAGCTTGTTGCCAAGTAACATTTACGACTGGATATTCTCTATAACTTGAATGCCGATGATAAAACTTCATGTACGGCTCTGCATTCAATCCATTCTCCAACCACAGCGCAGTATCTGGTAAGGTGGCTTGATAGGCCGCAGATTCTCGCCCTCCAAAATTCTTGAATTGCCAGTAAAGAAATTCCAACCAATTGACATTGGTGATCTCTGTTTGATCGTAGTACAATCCATCGCTCACCTTCACCACGCCTGGAAGCACCTTTTCGTAATTTGAACTCGACTGAGCCAATGTAATTTGTGCGACAAACATTACTGCGGCAAGCGTAAATAATGACTTCATAGCGGTTTAATTTTCAATTTACTGCGATTCCTTCAAAGCTAAGAATTTGACCGAACGAATTGATTCAATCGAAAACATTGAGTAAAGGCCATTGTTTCATAAACGCATCGCAACAAAGGAATAGTGTCTCCCAAGAAAATTAATATCGTTTGGCTAAAGAGAGATCTTCGAACGCAAGATCACAAGCCGCTTTTTGTAGCTGAGCAAAGCGAAAACGATTATCTCTTAATATACCTATTCGAGCCGAGCATGATGCGCAAAGAAGATTGTTCTCAAAGGCACCTGCAATTCATTTTTCACTCCATTCAATGCATGAACGAGCAGTTAAAATCGGTTCATCGAGAAGTGGTCGTTTTTCATGCAGAAGCCAAGGAAGTATTTTCATATTTGACGGAGCAATACACCATAGACAATGTGTTTTCTTACCAAGAATCTGGCGTAAGAGCAACGTGGGAACGCGATAAAGAAGTAGGCCAACTGTTGAAAGATAAAGGAGTTGAATGGCAAGAGTTTCAGCGTGATGGCATTGTGCGAGGCATAAAGAATAGAGATGTTTGGGACAAGCAGTGGTATGCCCATGTGTATGAACTAATAATTCAAAATCGATTTAGTCCACAAGAAGTAGATTTCACAAATCCCTTTCCACTTCCTTTAACATTGCAGAAGGATTGGACTGCGTATCCCGAAAATTTTCAGCAACCCGGTGAGCCTTTCGCTTGGAAATACCTTACCTCTTTTTGTGAAGAGCGCGGCAAAGACTACAGCTCAAAAATCTCTAAACCGCTGGAAAGTAGGAAATCATGCAGCAGGATCTCACCTTATCTGGCTTGGGGCAACATGAGTATCAAGCAGGCATATCAGTTTGTTAAGCATCATCCCAACTATGTCAACCATAAAAGAAGTTTCAATGGATTTCTCACTCGACTGAAGTGGCACTGTCATTTTATACAAAAGTTTGAAGTAGAGTGTGATTACGAAACTCGATCGGTTAATCGTGGCTACGAATTGATGCCTTACACCAACGATGCAGCATTAATTGATGCTTGGAAGAATGGCACCGCAGGCCTGCCTTTGGTTGATGCCTGCATGCGCTGCCTAAAACAAACCGGATGGATCAATTTTAGAATGCGTGCTATGCTCGTATCTGTTTTAACCCATCACTTCGATTGCGAATGGAAAACGGGTGTCACCCACTTGGCCCAACTCTTTCTCGACTACGAGCCTGGAATTCATTACACTCAATTTCAAATGCAAGCAGGCACTACAGGCATCAATACCATCAGAATCTACAATCCTATCAAGCAATCAAAAGACCACGACCCTGATGGAATATTCATCAAAACGTGGGTAAAAGAATTACGCGATGTACCTGCCGAGTTTATCCATGAACCTTGGCTGATGACCGAACTGGACAAATTGTTCATGGAAGTCAATCATGATTATCCCGCCCCGGTGATCGATGTTGCAGAAAGCGGCAAGCGAGCGCGAGCCAAGCTCTGGAGCTTTCGAAAGCACCAAGAGGTAAGGAAAGAAGGAAGGCGCATTGAAGAAACCCATACTAGAAACAACCGAAATAAACGCACCGTCTGAACGCCATGAAAAAGGCCATCAACCTGATTTTTCCTCACCAGTTGTATGCAGAAAGCCCGCTGATTTCCAGTGGAAATGAAGTTTACTTGATCGAAGAATACTTATTTTTTAGGCAATACTCCTTTCACAAACAGAAAATCGCCTTCCACAGGGCGAGTATGAAATACTATCAGAATTTTCTAGAGGAAAAAGGTATTGCCGTTCACTATATCGACTCTGAGCATGAGTTGTCGGATATTCAAAACTTTGGCAAGGAAATAAAACGCATTGGTGCCGATGAAATTCATGCGATTGATCCGACTGATTTTTGGTTGGAAAAACGAATAAGCGCCATTGCTGAGGTTAAGTTAGTGTTGCACAACAATCCACAATTTCTCAATTCAAAAGAAGACCTGGGCGCATTTTTCAGGTCGGACAAAAGCTCCTTTTTTCAAACAACTTTCTACAAGCAACAGCGCAAAAAACGGAACATCCTGATGGATGAAAAGGAAAATCCGATAGGTGGGAAATGGACCTTCGATACCGAAAACCGAAAAAAGTACCCAAAGCATAAAACTCCGCCATCCGTGATGCTGCCAATGGCCAATAGCTATTGGAAAGAAGCGGTTGAATACACCCAACAGCATTTCCCAAATAATTTGGGCGAATTGACGGACGCTCCTTTTTATCCTTTGACGCATGCTGAGGCAGAGGCATGGCTCGATCAGTTTTTAGTGCATCGCTTTTACGACTTTGGTGCCTATGAAGACGCCATTGTAAAAAACCACAGCATCCTCAACCACAGCCTATTGTCACCACTTCTCAACTCAGGCTTGCTTTTACCTAGAGAGGTGTTGGACAAAAGCATTGCCTTTGCTCAAAAAGAAGACATTCCCATCAATTCATTGGAAGGATTTGTAAGGCAAATCATTGGCTGGAGGGAATTTATTCGTGGAATGTACAGTGTAAAAGGAAGCTACTCCAGAACGCAAAACTATTGGGGTTTCACCCGCAAAATTCCATCAAGCTTTTACGATGGAACTACAGGAATTGAACCCGTTGACAAGACCATTAAAAAAGTACTAAAAACAGGCTATTGTCATCACATTGAGCGATTGATGGTGCTGGGCAACTTCATGCTTCTTTGTGAATTTGATCCAGATGAAGTATACCAGTGGTTCATGGAGTTGTTCATCGATGCCTACGACTGGGTGATGGTGCCCAATGTTTATGGCATGAGCCAGTTTGCCGATGGTGGAACCTTCGCCACAAAACCCTACATCGGTGGTTCAAACTACATCAAGAAAATGAGCGACTATGAAGGTGGTGATTGGGAGAATATTTGGGATGGACTTTTCTGGAGGTTTATAGATCAACACCAAGATTTCTTTGCTTCAAACCCACGCATGTCCATGATGGTACATTCATTCAACAGAATGTCGGATGAAAAGAAAAAGATACACCTCACTAATGCCCAAAACTTTATTCAATCTACGCTCAATCCATAGCCGAGAAACTCGAAAATCAATCACAAATCTGAGTAATGTCAATTAGGTTTCGGATAAAATCAGCAATTAAAATTGTACTATTGATCATGTACTGAAATCTGTGAAATCATGGAAGCAAACCACGTTGAAGAAAAGATTGAGGAAGTAAAAAAAATGTTTGCCCTTTCTACCGAAAAGGCTGAAGAGCTTCATTCTGATTTTGAAAAATTAAGGGTAATTGCAGATGAAGCCATTGTGAAGGGAGAGCGCGCAAAGCAATCTGTTATGCCAGCACGGAAATACATCAAGTTGTTTTACGCGATGATTCGGGACTACATCGAAGGCAATCTTTCCAACGTTTCTAAAAAAGAAATCATTCCGATCATTGCGGCATTTGTGTATTTCGTTTCTCCTGTTGATGTTTTTCCCGACTACATTCCTGCTTTCGGGTTTTTAGATGATGCCTTCATCATTGGATTAGTGGCATCCATTACCAAGGAAACCGTAGACCAATATCAAAAGAGGAATAAACTCGAAAAAGTTTAAGCGTTGGTCAAAACTTTATAGCTCGGGTCTTCCAAAATGTTAACATCGATCAATTGATCAGCATTGGCCAATAATCTTCTACAGTCCTGACTCAAATGCTTCAAGTGCACCTTCTTCCCTACCTTCAAATAACGCTCCGTTAGTTTATTCAACGCCTCAATACCCGACATGTCGGCCACTCGACTTTCAGCAAAATCAATGATGACTTCGTCTGGGTCATTCAACACATCAAACTTGTCGTTGAAGGTAGAAACCGAACCAAAGAAAAGCGGTCCGTAAATCTCATAGTGCTTCACACCGCTTTCATCTATTGATTTTCGAGCTCTGATGCGTGTGGCATTCTCCCAAGCGAACACTAATGCCGAAATGATCACACCAATCAATACCGCCAAAGCGAGGTTGTGGAGGAATACTGTGATCAACATGACCATCACCATCACCAAAACATCCATTTTCGGCATTTTGCCAAACGTGCGCAAACTCGCCCATTCGAAGGTTCCAATGCTCACCATAATCATCAAGCCGGTCAAAGCTGCCATAGGCACTTGTTCAATCAAATCAGAACCAAACATGATGAACACCAGCAGCATCACTGCTGCCACAATGCCCGACAAACGCGCTCTTGCTCCTGACGACACATTGATCAAACTTTGCCCGATCATCGCACAGCCACCCATGCCCGAGAAAAAGCCAGTCACCGTATTCGCTATTCCTTGTGCCACCGCTTCCTTATTTCCCCAACCACGTGTTTCGGTGATCTCATCGATCAAATTGAGTGTCAATAAACTTTCAATCAAACCTACACCCGCCACAATGAGTGCGTACGGAAAAATGATGGTCAATGTCTCAAAATTGAAAGGAAGGTCTGGAATATGAAACGGAGGAAAACCACCTTTGATACTCGCAATGTCGCCCACCGTTTTCGTATCGATATCCAACAGCAGCACAGCAGCAATTACCACAAGAATTGCGGTCAAAGATGAAGGAATCTTTTTCGTCAGTCTTGGTAAGCCCCAAATTATCAGCATAGTCAATGCTACTAATCCAAGCATAATAAAAAGCTGTGAACCGGTCATCCATTCCAACATTCCCGAAGCATTTTCCACTTTAAACTGATCCAACTGCGACATGAAAATCACAATCGCCAATCCGTTAACAAACCCAAACATTACCGGGTGAGGAACCAAACGAATGAACTTGCCGAGTTTCAAAAAACCTGCTGTCATTTGAATCAATCCTGCCAACACCACCGTTGCAAAAACATATTCTACTCCGTGGCTCACTGCTAAGGCAACAATCACAACCGCTACAGCACCCGTTGCGCCCGATATCATTCCTGGCCTACCACCTAAGATCGAAGTGATTAAACCCATTGAAAATGCCGCATACAAGCCCGTTAAAGGCGACAATCCAGCAATCATAGCAAAGGCTATCGCCTCAGGAACCAAGGCCAATGCAACAGTTAAGCCTGAAAGGATTTCGATTTTGTAATCTACCTTCTGTTTGAAGTCGAAAAGATTGATGTATTTCTTCATAGGGATGTAACTCTTATTTCAATTCAAAAAAGGGCGCGAAGGTAAGCTTACTATTCAGGTTAGAAAGTAAAGGGCCAGTTTTGCTAAATTTGAGCTGTTATCTCAACATATGCCTTCCAAGAACGAACTCAAAACCAAAAAAAACAATGCAGATGTGTCACGCTTCATTAGCGAAGTAGACAGCCCCGCATCTAAAGAAGATTGCTTTACCTTGACTGAAATGATGGGTAAACTGATCAATGCTAAACCAAAAATGTGGGGACCGAGTATAGTAGGGTTTGGATCTTATCATTACAAATATGCCAGCGGACGTGTTGGCGATTGGTTTGTTTGCGGGTTTTCTCCTCGAAAAAATGGCTTGTCTGTTTACCTTTCGTGCGACTTTTCACAACCTAAGGAATTATTGGAACAATTGGGAAAGTACAAAATGGGTAAGTCATGTTTGAACATCAAAAAGCTAGCTGATATTGACCTAAATGTGCTCGAGAAATTGATACTCAACACACAAAAACAGCTCGAATCCAAATGATCAAAGCCAGTAATGTTGACGATTATATCGCTCAAAGCGAATGGAAAAAAGAGCTGAGCATGTTAAGAGCGCTCATTCTGGAATGCGGCTTGGAAGAATCTGTGAAATGGGGAGCGCCTTGTTATACTATAAAACGAAAAAATGTGGTGGGATTGGCCTCGTTCAAAACTTATGTGGGTCTTTGGTTTCACAACGGTGTTTTTCTAAAAGATGCGGCAAAACACTTAATCCAAGCCAGTGAAAAAACGAAAGGATTACGGCAATGGAGGTTTCAACATTTGAATGAAATCAACGCAGATGAAGTGAGGAACTACATCCAAGAAGCAATATTGAATCAATCATTGGGAAAAGAAATTAAAGCTGCCACCCGTTCGCTTGCAATTCCCGAAGAGTTAGCCAATGTTTCGAAAATAATCAAGCAGTTCAAACAGCTTTTGAAGGCCTTACAAAGGGTAAACAAAAGGAATACGCTGAATATATTTCCAATGCCAAACGTCACGAAACGAAGGTGTCTCGAATCGATAAAATCATTCCCATGATTCTCTCCGGAATTGGTTTGAATGATCAATATCGTTAATAAATTCTAGTTTATTTTTCTTCTCCACAATCTATCAACATTGCTTTCGCACTCCGATCAGCGGTAGTAACTTTATGCGCTAAAGAAAATCCTTCCCTTTTAAGCGCTTATGTATTTAATATTCGACACAGAGACCACTGGCAAAATTGAAAACTGGAAAGCAGAAGTCTCTGAATTTGAGTCGTTTCCACGGGTAGTTCAGTTGGCTTGGCAGCTACACGACTACAAGGGCGAGCTCATTGAGGTCAAAAACTACATCATCAAGCCTGATGGATATACCATTCCATTCAACGCTGAAAAAATCCATGGCATCAGCACCGAACGCGCTGAGAAAATGGGTATGCCGCTTGAATTTGTCATGGACGAATTCAAAAATGCCCTCGATGAAACCGATTTTGCCGTAGGTCACAACATCGAATTCGACATGAAAGTGATGGGCGCGGAATACGCCCGCGCTGATCGCGATGACGGATTGATGAAGAAGAAAACGCTCGACACCATGAAATCGAGCACCAACTTCTGCCAGCTTCCTGGCGGACGCGGTAAAAGCTTCAAGTTCCCTACCCTTTCTGAACTCAACGAAAAGCTCTTTGGCGAAAAAGTGGACAATGCCCACAACGCATCAGCAGATGTTGAAGCAACCGCTCGTTGCTTCTTAGAACTGATCAGAATAGGTGTGTTTACTGCAAAAGAATTGCATTCCAATGACGAGTACATCAAGCTTTTTAAAGAAACCAACAAAAAGCCATTTCAACTCATCGGGTTGAACATTCAGCCATACTCACCCGAAGACCTGAGCATCAAGGCTGAAAAGAAAACAGATGATCAACCTTCTACAGTTGAACTGAAAGAGAACAAAGGCCTTCTAAAAGAATACCCCTTTGTTCATCTTCACAACCACACTCAGTTTTCTATCCTTCAATCGACTTCAGATATTAAGTCGATTGTAAGGCAAGCCGCAGCCTTCGAGATGCCGGCCATCGCCATTACCGACTTCGGAAACATGATGGGAGTATTTCATTTTGTGAAAGAATGCGAGATGAATGGCATCAAGGCCATTGTGGGGTGCGAATTTTTTGTTGCCGAAGAACACACCAAACTACAATTTACCAAAGACGCTCCAGACAAGCGATTCAAGCAAGTTTTGATTGCGAAAAACGAAAACGGTTACCACAATTTGGCCAAGCTGTGCTCAGTGGGTTTCATCGAAGGGTTTTACGCAGGTCTTCCCCGCGTTGGCAGAGAAACCATCGAGCAATACAAAGAAGACCTTATTTGCACTACAGGTGGATTGGGTGGTGAAATCCCTGACCTGATCCTCAATATTGGCGAAAAACAAGCCGAAGAAGCTTTCGTGTATTGGCATCAACTGTTTGGCGAGGATTTCTACGTGCAGCTCATGCGCCATGGATTAGAGGAAGAAAGACGAGTTAACGAAGTTTTGCTGCGATTTTGCGAAAAATACAATGTCAAATATTTCGCTGCAAACGATGTTTATTACCAAAACAAAGAAGACGCCAACGCACATGACATTTTACTGTGTGTAAAAGACGGTGTTCAGCAAGATATGCCGATTGGTCAAGGAAGAGGATATCGCTTCGGAATGCCTAACCAAGAATTCTACTTCAAGAGTGGCGATGAGATGAAGGAATTGTTCAAAGATTTGCCTGAGGCAATCACTACAATTTCTGAAATCGTTGACAAAATCGATGAATTTAAATTGGGAAGAGATATCCTTCTTCCGAAATTCGAAATTCCAAAAGATTTTGAAGGAGAAAACGAATATCTGGCGCACCTGACCTATGAAGGAGCCAAGAAAAAATACGGTGAGATCACCCCAGAAATTATAGAACGACTAGACTTTGAGCTGAGCGTGATCAAAAACATGGGCTTCCCCGGATACTTCTTGATCGTACAGGACTTCACCACCGAAGCGCGTAAACGAGATGTTTGGGTGGGACCAGGACGCGGTTCTGCTGCCGGTTCAGCAGTGGCTTACGCTGTGGGAATCACCAACATTGACCCCATTAAGTACAAACTGCTTTTTGAGCGTTTCTTGAATCCTGAAAGGGTTTCAATGCCAGATATCGATATCGACTTCGATGATGAAGGGCGCGATAAAATCATCGACTATGTGGTAAAAAAATACGGTCAAACACAAGTGGCGCAGATCATTACCTACGGCACTATGGCCGCAAAGTCGAGTATTCGAGATGTTGCACGGGTAATGGATTTACCGCTGTCTGATGCCGACCGCATATCTAAACTCGTGCCTGATCTCAAAAAGTTCAAACACATTTTTGGTCGTACCCCTGAAGAACTCAAGAAAGACTTCAATGGCGATGACCTCACCAATGTGCAGCAACTCATCGAAATAAGCGAGCAAGAGAATGAAGAAGGCCGAATTCTTAACCAAGCCAGGAAGCTAGAAGGGTCGGTTAGAAATACAGGGATTCACGCTTGTGGAGTTATCATCACCCCGGAAGATATTCGCGAATTTATTCCTGTAGCTACGGCCAAAGATTCTGACCTTTTGGTCACTCAATTTGACAACAGCGTAGTCGAAAGTGCTGGACTGCTTAAAATGGACTTCTTGGGATTAAAAACCCTGACCATCATGAAAGATGCCATCAAGCTGATCAAGCAGCGTCATGGCATTGACATCAATCCAGACGATATTCCACTGGATGATGAGAAGACTTTTGAGCTTTATCAAAAAGGTGAAACCAACGGCACCTTTCAGTTTGAGTCGGTGGGCATGCAGAAAAACCTGCGTTTGCTCAAACCAACCAACATAGAAGATTTAATTGCAATGAACGCCCTGTACCGTCCGGGACCATTGCAGTTCATCGATACGTTCATCAAAAGAAAGCAAGGTGCTGAACAGGTAGAATACCCGCACGAAAAGCTGGAACCCATTCTGAAAGACTCCTACGGTATCATGGTTTACCAAGAGCAGATCATGCAAACCGCTCAGATTCTTGCAGGCTATTCTTTAGGAGCTGCAGATATCTTGAGGCGAGCCATGGGTAAGAAGAAAATGGATGTGATGGAGCAACAGCGCATCATTTTCAGAAATGGTTGCAGAGAACACAACGACATTGACGCAGAGAAGGCTGACCAAATTTTCGATGTAATGATGAAGTTCGCGGAATACGGCTTCAACAGATCACACTCGGCAGCGTATTCTTTTGTGGCCTTTCAAACCGCCTACCTCAAGGCCAATTACCCAGCTGAATACATGGCCTTGGTGCTCACGCACAACATGAACGACATTAAGAAGGTCACTTTCTTTATGGAAGAATGCAAGCGGATGGGAATTCCAGTTTTAGGTCCAGATGTCAACGAAAGTGAATACAAGTTCAGTGTAAATACGAACGAAGAAATTCGTTTTGGAATGGGTGCCATCAAGGGCGTGGGTGGAAATGCTGTAGAAGCCATTGTATCTGAAAGAAATGAGCGTGGACCGTTCAACTCCATTTTTCACTTTGCTTCGCGATTAGACCTAAGAACCGTAAATAAGAAAAACTTTGAAGGCTTGGCCATTGCCGGATCATTCGATTCGTTTGTTGGGATTCACAGAGCTCAATACTTCCACGAAGATGAAAAGGGTCAAACCGTCATCGAAAAGGCCATTAAATATGGCAATGCAGTTCAAGAGGCCGAAAATTCTTCCCAAGTATCTCTATTCGGAGAATCAGAGGAAGCTGAAATACCTGAACCACCTATTCCGCCATCACCAGAGTGGCGAACGCTTGATCAACTCAACCGTGAAAAAGAAGTGGTTGGGGTTTACATCTCTGGACATCCACTCGATGATTTCAAATTCGAAATTGACCAATTTGCAAATGCAGACACTTCCATTCTTGAAGATCTAGAAGCCATAAGGCAGCGCAAGGAAACGAGAATTGCGGGCATAATCACTAGTGCTACACATCTCACCACTAAAACCGGATCACCATACGGGCGATTTGTATTGGAAGACTACCACGGATCGCATGAAATTGTGATGTTCAAAGACGACTACATCAAATTCAAGTCTTACCTCACTGAAAATTGGTTCGTACTTGTTCATTTTGGAATTGGTGGTTGGTACAGCAAGCGCGATCAAAAAGAAGTATTGCGCTTGAATGTTAAAAAAATCGATCTGTTGTCAGATTTACGCGAGAAGCTCGTCAAACAAATAAACATTGACGTTTTGCTCGAACACATCAACGAACCAATGATCTCTAGAATCAGGAATTTGTGCACTAAACATAAGGGTAGCATTCCAATACAGGTGAACGTGCACGACCAAAGTACCATTCTAGAAATGCCCAGCAGATCATTGAGGGTAAATATGACGCGTGAGATGACAGAAGAGCTGGAACAGTTAGAAAATCTATCGTGGAGCATTAAAAAGACCTGACAGATTGTCCATAATGAACAAATGGCGAAACAATTGAATTAATAACTTCGTTGAACAAAAGATTAAATAACTCTTATACAATCATAAAATGACATTAGAATTCACAGACAGCAACTTCGAAGTAGAAGCGCTAAATTCAGATAAACCCGTAATGGTCGACTTTTGGGCCGAATGGTGTGGTCCATGCCGCATGGTTGGTCCAATCGTTGAAGAGGTAGCCAAAGAATATGGCGACCGAGCTTTGGTAGGAAAACTGAATGTAGACAACAACCCAGGAGTTGCTCAGAAATATGGTATTAGAAGTATTCCAACGATCCTTTTCTTCAAAAATGGAGAAATTGTGGATCGTCAAGTAGGTGCAGTGCCTAAAGCTGCATTGGTAAAGAAGCTGGAAGCACACATGTAATTCCGGCAATCTAACTAAACGGTTGAAGAGCCTCTCCGGAAACGCGAGAGGCTTTTTTTTTGCTATGCTCATTCCATCCATCAAATACTACATCAATTCTTTCGCAGGATTCAGGCGGGAAGTTTGGATTTTGGCCCTGGTATCATTGATCAACAGGTCGGGAACTATGGTTATCCCTTTCCTATCGCTGTACCTTACCAACGATGTGAACTTCAGTTATGCTCAAGTGGGTTGGGTAATGTCAGCATTCGGATTAGGCTCACTATTGGGATCGTATCTAGGCGGTAAATTGACCGACCTTGTTGGATACTATCCCACCATGGTGATGAGCCT
>Ga0181560_10002122_pt1 | contig 18530 bp, 18 predicted proteins | sample 011ome_20_FD_133751 | JGI IMG/M metagenome (GOLD analysis project Ga0181560, IMG submission 133751) | Coastal salt marsh microbial communities from the Groves Creek Marsh, Skidaway Island, Georgia - 011509CT metaG (megahit assembly) | ecosystem: Environmental > Aquatic > Marine > Intertidal...
ACGAAGCGGCCACACTCAGCTTTAGGATACAGACCGCCAGCACCAGAAAGCATCATCCCCTTGAAGGAAAAGCGGATGATGCACTAACATTCAAACTGGACCAGTCAACGGGGGCAGGTCAATTTCGAAGACGGCAAATTGCGGTACGACTTGTTCCCTGGCATGCAAGTGATGGCGTCAATTCAAACGGGCTCTCGGACAGTTATGGAATATATTCTCGATCCGCTTATCGGTCGCATGGGCGACGCGTTGCGAGAGCGTTAAGATGGCGTTGACGGCAGCTCAGTTAAAAAAATTTAAAGCTAAATTAGAAATTCTCCGCGATGAACTCAGCGAGCTTTCAAATATCGCAGCGGATTCCAGGAAGCCCGTAGAATTGGATCAGACCTCTGTCGGGCGACTTTCACGTATGGATGCGCTGCAGGGCCAAGCTATGCAGTTAGAAACAGAACGGCGTCGCGAAATTGAACGCATTCGGATTGATGCAGCGTTGGAGCGTATTGAAACTGGTGATTACGGATACTGCACGGTCTGCGACGAAGACATCGCCCTTAAACGGCTAGAACATGATCCCAGTGTACCCAACTGCATCGACTGTCAGCGCGCTCAGAATTAAGTGACAGCGTTTAATGCCCGTTGTGCTGCCGCCTGGACCGGATCAATCACCGTGATCCCCAGTGCTTTTTCCAAGGGCGCGCGATGTCGCGCCATACCAGCACAGCCCAGTATAATGACGTCAGCTTTGTCATGATCTCGAAGTAATTGCCCCGCATATAGTAGCTTTGCGAAAGTTTGTTCACCACTGGCACTCTCGGCGACCGTTAAGTCTGCAACGCGTTCCCCGGCCAGCCGGTCAGATTGACCAAGCTTCTCAATATAGACCAAGTGCCTGGATTTGGACGCTTCGGATAACGCAATCACTCCAAAACTCTCGTGTTGGGTTGTCGCAACATGGATTCCGGACTCTTGGATGGCAAATACGGGCTTCTCAGTTATTTCCCTGAGTTCTGCAAGACCAGGATCAGAATAGCAGGCAATCACCGACGCCAATTCATCGCCCTCAGCAATCCGCTGGCACACGGGTTCAATGATCGCATCTATATCAGCTTGGCTTTCAATACCATATGGCGCAGATTCGAGCGTTTCACACAAAAACGATACCTCACCAGAGCCATCAATCCCTGCTATTGCCTCTGCCATATTCTCGGTAACGATGGCGTTCGAATTCGGGTTGAGCACGAGTATGGTTTTGTGCCCTGACATTATAGAATTTCAGCACCGAAATTTGCGTCCGGATGTAGTGGTGCACTTGCGTCCATATCGGTTCGGTCAATTTCGGGTTCACGCTCCAAAAACGCACCAGAGCCCCGGTCAACCTGAAGCTCCTCATCCTCAACGACCACCCGCCCGCGGTTAATCACCATCCGTGGCCAGCCTGTCACTTTCATACCCTCAAACGGAGTGTAATCCATGTTATCGTGCAGCATGTCTTGGCTGATCGTTCTTTCCCAAGTTGGATCCCAAATGGCAATATCCGCATCCGCACCAATGGCGATTGTTCCCTTACGTGGATGCAGACCATATATCTTTGCGGCATTGGTGGACGTCAGCGCGACAAACTGGTTCAAGGCTAAACGCCCCTTCCCTACCCCTTCAGAGAACAAGAGCGGCATCCGCGTCTCAATCCCCGGCACGCCATTGGCAATTTTTTTGAATGTCGGATTAGGCCCCGCTGCAAATTTGCCCGTTTCGTCATATCGATATGGTGCATGATCAGATGACACGATCTGAAAGGTATCGTTGATCAAACCGCGCCAAATGGCGTCTTGTGCCTCTTTGTTTTTCGGCGGTGGCGAGCAGCAGAATTTCGCACCCTCCATCCCGTCACGGTCCAAATCTTCTGCCGTCAAAAATAGATACTGCGGACACGTTTCACCAAAAATCGGCAACCCTTTTGTCCTGGCATCGCGAATGGCGTTTGCAGCCTCTGGTGCAGAGACGTGCACGATCAGAAGTTTCGCGTCAATCAGCGTCGCCAAATCAATCGCACGACGCGAAGCCTCGCTCTCGGCAATCGCAGCATGGCTGACGGCATGGTACTTGGGCTCGGTGAATCCGCGATTTATCAATCGGTCTGTAATCCATGAAATCACATCATCGTTCTCGGCATGAACCATGGTCATGGCACCATGGGTGCGGGCAATCGATAACACGTCGAGCATTTGACGGTCATCAATCTTGAGCATCTCATAGGTCATATACACTTTGAACGATGTGTAACCTTGCGCGATCAACGCTGGCAACTCCTGACCCAGCACATGCTCTGTTGGATCCGAAATAATCAGGTGAAACGCATAATCTATAACCGATTTTGGCCCTGCCTTAGCGTGTGTTTGATCAACCACGTCACGCAAATGCTGCCCGCGGTGCTGGGCTGCGAATGGAATAAACGTCGTATTCCCGCCAAAAGCTGCCGAGACACTGCCAGAGTAAAAATCATCTGCTGTCATCAACTTTGTCGAACTCTCTTGCTCGATATGGCAGTGCGCATCAATACCGCCCGGAAGTAGCAGCATATCGGTCGCATCAATCACACGCGCAGCATCGCCTAAATCGATTCCCAGGGCCGTAATTTTACCGCCAGAAATACCGATATCAGCCTTATATGTATCGATTGCAGTGGCGACGGTACCGCCCTTGATGATCGTGTCGAATGTCATCATCCCATGGCCTCCAACCGCTTTTCCAACCTATCCATCAGACGTGAGAGTTCTTCCAAATCAGTTTTGGATGCGGAAGGCCCAGGTTTTCGTGTGTGAGCGCAGGCAATAGCTCCCCGACGCCGCAGCGTTTCTTTGCGGATAGCCAAACCAAAACCTGGTTGCTGTTCATGTCTGGCAAGCGGAAGATAGGCATCAAAAAGGTCCTCTGCGCCATCCACATCACCGCTGCTAAACATATCAACCACTTGGACAAGCATCTCTGGGAACGCAAACCCGGTCATGGCGCCATCAGCGCCGCGCATCATTTCTTGGGGCAGATATAATCCGCCATTTCCACAAAGCACGGAGACGCGCCGGACGCCGTCCTCATCCGAAGATTTTCGAATTTGGCTAAGCTTTGCAAGCCCGGGGCAATCCTCGTGTTTAAACATTACCAATGACGGATACATGCCGATCATTTTGTTCAGGCAATCGACGGAGATATGCACATTCGTTGTTTTCGGATAATCCTGATAACAAACCGGTATTTTGGACCCGAGCGCATTGATCACACTATCGAAATACCCCATGAGTTTTTCGTCGGTGCCAAGTCCAAGCGTCGGCGCAATCATTATCCCCGCAGCGCCAAAATCCATAGTCCTTTGACTGAGAGCTACAAGATTATCCAATCCTGCCGACGACACACCGACGATGATTGGAACGCGCCCAGCGACCCGATCGATAAAGCGTTTAGCAACAGATAGTTGTTCTTCGGCTGAAAGCTTATTCGCCTCGCCCATCATGCCCAGGACGGTAAGGCCACTGACGCCTTGTTCTATATAAAATTCAACCAACGTATCGATGCTGCCGAAATCAATGCTGCCATCATCCGCAAAGGGTGTGGCGGCAATGATAAATACACCGGAAGTTTGTTCAGATATCAGTTGCGTCACTATAAACTCTCCGCGATTTTGTTTTTTGCGTCCTGTTTGGCCAGCCATTGAAAACGAATGCTGAGCCAAATTAAAGATACGATACATCCCGCTAGGATCCCTTGGAAGAGGCCAACCACGCCTGCTTCAAAGATAAATGCCGACGTGTACCCGACCGGCACCATCACCCCAAAGAAACTGACCATTTGAATCATGCTCGGTGCCCATACATCCTTGCGCCCACGCAAGGCATGGGCCATCAGTACTTGTCCGCCATCTGGGACGTAAACTAAAGACAAGAACGCAACGGTGATAATGGCTTCGCGCAACAGAGCCGGGTCATCTGTGTAAATCCCAGCCAAAGACCCCGCGAAAAAATAGGTAACGATCGCAGCCACTAACATGCTCGTAGAATTAACACCCAGTCCGGTCCAACCGGCAAGAGCAGCGTCTTTGTGATCGCCTCTACTGTAAGCAATGCCAACCCGCACTGACGTAGCTGATCCTACCCCAAGCGCAATCATGAACGTCAATGCCAACAAGTTGAGGGTTAGACCGTATGCCGCGAGTGGCAGCTTACCCAGCCAACCTGCGAACACATTCAGGGCCGCGAATGAGATACTTTCAGCCCCAGAGCTCAATCCGATCGCATATCCCATGCGCCGTAATTCCTGCCAACTCGCCAAACCTCCAGCGAGCTTTCCACGAATGTTGAAGCGTTCATGGTCAGCCATGAACCAGATAATACCTGCGGCACTAACCGCCATGAACCAGCGCGATGCAGTCGTTCCCCAGGCCGCCCCCTCAGCCCCCATGGGGCCGAGCCATGATGTGCCGTTGATCAATCCCCAGTTCAGAATAACATTCAGGACGTTGGCCCAGATCATCACAAACATGCCCATTTTGGGCCGTCCGATTCCTTCTAGAAAATATGCGGAACTGAGGAACAACAAATGCCCAGGCAGCCCAAGGCTGAGGATCAGGAAAATCCTGCCGCCATCGTATGCCACATCAGCACGTTGCCCCAACAGCAGCATCAAATGTTCGCCAAAGAATCCCACGACCACGCAGCCAATCCCTATCAAAAGGGCATAAAAAATAGATCGCCGCCAAATAGGCCCACACTCTTCATAACGCTCACCGCCAAATGCATTAGCGGTCAACACCAGTGTCCCCATAATCATTCCAATTGCGGTGATCAGGAGAGGCATGAGCACACCCATACCAATAGACAGGTAAGCCAACTCAGCGGTGTTATAGCGCCCTGTCATAACCGTGTCGGCGAGCGCCAGCAGCAATAATCCGGATCGGGAGACGACAATAGGCCCGGCCAGACGAATCAGTTCCGAAGTGTGTCGAATGACGCGGTTCTTCAGGCCTTCGGTTTCGATCAGGCTCAGGGGTGTTGGCGGCACATTGGTCATCCCCTGTTGAACAGCATATTCAGCTCAATGTCACCGCCAGTTTTCAGTGACAATGCAGTGAATGTGCCCCTAGAGTGAACCATGTCGCAATCGACCCTCCCCAGAGAGACTAACACCCGCGCTGGCATCTTCTGGATGATGATGACGATGCTGATGTTTGTCTGCATGGATACCTGCGCCAAACTGATGGTGCAGATCTATCCGACCATGCAAGTCGTTTGGGCGAGATACTTCTTTCAGGTCCTCATTTTGCTCATTGTCCTTGCCCCGAAGCTGACCTCTCTAGTCAAAACCGCGAGCCTAAAGTTTCAACTGCTGCGATCTATGTTCCTATTGGGTGCAACACTTTGCTTCTTTACGGGGCTCGGCACAGTACAATTGGCCGAAGCCAGTTCAATCATGTACACGGCCCCATTGTTGGTTACGGCCTTGGCCCCTTTTATCCTCAAAGAAAAAGTCGGATTTCGGCGTTGGATTTCCATCGTTATCGGATTTGTTGGTGCCATGGTGATCATCCGTCCAGGACATGGACCCTTGGGCGCCGGTGCATTTTGGATTTTGGGAGCTGCAACTTGTTACGCGTTCTATCAACTCAGCACCCGGGCATTAAGTCATCAAGATTCCCCGCTGACCACGTTGTTCTACAGCGCATTGCTTGGATGTGCGATCATGACCGCAGTCGTGCCCTTTCACTTTGAAATGCCAGACTTATGGGGATGGTTCGTGATGTTCCTGGCTGGGCTATTCGGGACGATTGGACACTATTGTATGATCCAAGCCTTCACGAACGCTGAGGCCTCTGCCGTCTCACCCTATACCTATTCGAATCTGATTTGGGCGACACTCATTGGATTTATCCTCTTTGGCGATGTTCCAGACGTTTGGACCTACGTTGGTGCTATTATCATCATCGCATCTGGCCTCTACATTATGCATCGAGAAAACATTAAATCGAAGACATAATTTATTGCGCTGCAACACTTCTTAACTATTTGTTTCCCATACATAAAACTCTGTAAGGCTGGTGTCAGCCTCTACCACTATGATGGTATCATATCGATTCGTATATTTAGGAAATAACTGTGTTTCGCACGATTGCATTATCCTTGGGCTTGGTTGTTGCTGCATCTGCAGCATTTGCAGATTGCGACCCATTTCCGCGCAGTAATTTCATCGGCTCTTTCAGCCATGATAAAGTAATTCAGTACGTCGATCGCGCACATGGGGGCGATTGGGCACCTTATTTGTCAGCGCTAGACAACAACCTCGCCCGCTTAAATAAGTTTCGCACCCAAGGCCGAGGTGCTGTGGTGAATGTCCGTGGAGAACAAGTTCAGCTTTCCCCATCTGACTTATCCAAGTTTGTATTCACGTCCCGACAGTTCTCTTCAGTGGCCCAGTGCCTGGCAGAACAACATGAAATGAGAGCCCTCAACCAATTTGAAACAGCTGCAGGCAAAAACGCACAGCCCAGTGATCCCGCACAGGAAAAAGTTGTTCAATCGACCTATTCCGAAGGACGAAGCGTGCCAAAATCTGCTGGTCTATCTACAGCGATTTCAAACGTCATGGGTGAATCCCTAAACATTCGCGTGTCTTCACAGTGCAACAATGGCGACACAGTTTTTGTCGTGGCCAACACTGGTAGCAAGTGGCCCCGAGCGGCAACATTTTCATTGTTCCGAATCGCCGGTCCGAACCGTCAAATGATCAGCGCCCGGAAAATGTCGATTGAACCCGGAGCTGCGAAAACACTTCGCGTAAAAAAAGCGCACAATCCTACGGGTCACATTGGCTTGTCGCTTGATCCAGGCTGGTACAAGCGTGAGTTTACGATGGATGCCAAGGCAGAGTGCAAATAACCTAGGCAAAACGACCTGGTTCTCAGGTCTTTCGACTATCGATTTTCCTAAGCAACGCGATTAACTCATCATCTTCGACGTTAAGCTTCCGCATCTCGTCAATTGTGCCCGCCAAGTAGTCACGACAAAGCCCGTATTTACCTTTGGCATCGGCCATCACCTCGGCCATATCGTCTAACGGCATTGGCCCTGCATAATGCGTGTGATCTTTGTTCACGATAAATGTCAACGCGACCACAGAGCCATATTCCTCGGTCTCGACGCTCACCCATGATGGACGATACACACCGCTAGACATTTCCCGTTCCCACAGGCGTTCCCAAGCGGCTTCCTCGTCATCTTCTGTAATGCGATGGGCGATACCACGACATGCACCTGAACAGTCCTCCAAGCACAGACCAAGACCGGGACTATCTGGTGTTCCTCGGGCCCTAGTTGTCCAGATATGAAACTTTCGATCATACCCCTTTAAAAGCCCCGGCACCTTGGCATCGTGGTCATAGCAAGGGTTCCACATCAACGAACCAAACGCGAAGACCCACATGCGCTCCCCTGCTGGCCGAGCGGCACGTGTTTCCATCAGCAGACGAAACTTCTCCTCTTCGGGGAGTTGTTGATATTCTAGTCTTGGTCGAATTGGCGAAGGTGATTCCATAGCTTAAATGATTTGCTCTCGTGTTTTCATGAATTGGAGATCGGGCCAATCCTCTTGGACCTTATTCAAATGCCAGGCGTTGCGCGCAAGGAAGACTGGTTCACCATCATGGTCAGTACCCATCGCCGTTTGATTGCCTTCCTGGAACTTCTTGAGCATCGCACCTTCACCGCCCACCCAACGAGCTGTAATTAACTCCGTCGCCTCAAATCGAACGGGCACATCATATTCGGTCCGAATGCGGTCCGCCATCACTTCAAATTGGAGCGCGCCAACAGCGCCAACAATCCAATCCGCACCGATCGCTGGCTTGATCACGCGGGCTGCGCCCTCTTCTGCCAATTGTTGGAGCGCACGCCCCAAGTGCTTGGCTTTCAATGGGTCATCCGGACGAACTTTTTTCAACAATTCTGGAGCAAAACTTGGAATTCCCATAAAGTGAAGTGTCTCGCCCTCGCTCAACACATCGCCGATACGCAAATTCCCATGGTTCGGAATACCAATGATATCCCCTGCAAACGCCTCTTCGGCCAGTTCACGGTCTTGGGCCAGGAATAGGACAGCGTTATGGACGTTCAAGGTTTTCCCAGAACGAACTTGTTTCAATTTCATACCGCGTTTGAATCGGCCAGAACATACTCGCACAAAGGCGATGCGATCCCGGTGTTTGGGGTCCATATTCGCCTGAATTTTGAAAACTACACCCGTGAATTTAGGTTCCGTCGGCTGCACCTCTCGCTCTTTGGCCTTTTGCGGGCGCGGTGACGGTGCGCGCACAACCAAACCATCCAAAAGCTCACGCACACCAAAAGTATTCACCGCACTGCCGAAATAGACCGGCGTCATATGCCCACCGACGTATTCGTCAATGTCTAAGGGGGGACATAAACCGCGTGCCATTTCCACCTCTTCTCGAAGTTTTGCGACAGCATAATCAGGCAGCAATTCATCGAGTTTAGGATCATCTAGCCCACTACAAGGCTCTCCCACATCAGGCATTTTACCCTTGGTCTTGGATACCATAACCAACTCGTCCTTGAGCAGATCATAACAACCCAGAAAATCGCGTCCCATACCAATGGGCCAACTGGCAGGTGTAACCTGTAACTGCAAGGCTTGCTCTATCTCGTCCAACAGATCAAATGGGTCCTGCGCCTCACGGTCCATCTTATTGACGAACGTGGTGATCGGCACATTTCGCATGCGGCAAACTTCGAAAAGCTTCAGGGTCTGGGATTCGATCCCTCGTGCGGCATCAATGACCATGACCGCACTATCGACGGCAGTCAGGGTTCGGTAGGTGTCTTCAGAAAAATCTTCGTGACCCGGCGTATCCAACAGATTGAACGTACAATCTGAATAATCGAAGGTCATTACAGATGACGCGACGGAAATGCCGCGTTCGCGTTCGACCTTCATCCAGTCCGAATGCGCACGGCGTTGCTCACCGCGTGCTTTGACAGCACCCGCCAACTGAATAGCCCCCCCGAATAACAAAAGTTTTTCGGTTAGGGTCGTCTTACCCGCATCTGGGTGGGCAATAATCGCGAAGGTGCGTCTTGACGCGATTTCGCTCTCGAGGTCAGCCATAAATACTCCAGAACATGTACCGGGAATGTAGTCAGAAATCCCAGAAATTCCAGGGCGTTCGTTCCTAATGACTAACTCGTCGCGGGCGTGTGCTTCCACCAGAAGAATTTATTCAAGGAAAACACTGGTTGATAGTGCCGCACCTTGTTCGCAGCGACGATCTTTTTGATTTGATTATCTAGCAACAACGGCAGAATTTGGCCCGTTTTGGGATGAGTGAACAGCACCACGAGCACCGCATGACCAACCTTAAGGTTCAGATCTTTCACAGCGACCACGCGTAATTGCTTCTCTTTCCATCCTAGGCGGCGCAATGAGAGGTATTTAAGGATCGCATAATCCTCGCAGTCACCGAATCGAGACATAAACTCAGTTGTAACAATAGGCTCAAAAACCTCATCGTCATCATCTGTATCAGTCGTTCCACCCCTATTCCCGCCACCAGTCCCAACGATGGGTTGACCGTCATTCAAGAATGGGTTCACATCGGTATTATCAGCCTCTAGCTGTTCAATCTGGGTAATTCCCTGATAATCACCAACCACCTTAATGTCGGCGACGTTTTCATCTTCACCGCCCGCATCGGTCTGGAAGTCGTTTAAGAACTCAAGGCTCTCACGATCTTCACCATCAATCTCGGGCTGTTGCTCAAAAGTATTTGCACTCGTCCACTCGCCATCGCTGTTGCGGGTTGGCAGATATGGCAGAGTGCTCTCACCGTAAGAAGCCAAAATATCTTCAACAGTGACAATCTGAAAATCCGAAGGAGAGGAGTCAAAACTAGAGACCGAGGTAAACGCGTTCGCGTCGTTCAGGACCTGCACACCACCATCGTTGGCAACGACGACTTCGCCGACAAAGCCGAACAGTTCTTCCATCAGGTGGACGTTCAAGTTTTGACCATCGCTCAAATCAAGACCGACCTGCGTCCCACGAATACCAATCGTGGCGACCGGCGTGTCCAAAGTCATCGCATCCGGGTCCGTTTTGGCAACCTGACCGGAAACGAACGTAAAGACACCTTGAAGGACGGACATGGAGACCGAACCTTCTTGCGTACCCGGGTCATAGACCATTTCATCCAAGACCATGCGGCCTTCTGGCCCCATCGCGAAGGTGGTTTCGTCGGCTAACAGAACACCTACGTTGCCCTCTGGCCCAGATTCCAAAATGTCACCCTGGTAAACTTCATCACCTAGCTCAAGCTGAACCCGTTCGCCATCTGCGCGGATAGCCCAAACTTCACCTTCAATGCTCTCGATATTACCAATCGGCTCTCCATCGGTGCCGCCGATGACACCAGGGTTGTCGGCGATGTTGCCGCTGGCATCAGCGGCTTGCATGGCTTCTGCTTGTTCAGGTTCGACAAAGCCAAAAGCGCCTTCACCTGCCGGTGCGTCACCTGCTCCCCCATCAGTCAATGCATTGACGACTTCGTTACCGACTTCTGCCCCGTCAGCAGATGTCAGTTTCGGAGGATTTGGATTATCGTGATATCCCTAAACGCGAATTTCCGTGCCATCTGGGAATGTCATCACCAGATCTGCACCATCAGAGCTGAAATCAGCTTCTGCTACAGAGAGATGATTAGGAATTTGGATGTCGTCAGATTGCGCTCCATCCATATGGAACGCATTTTCACCAACTTGCGTGGCATCGCTGCCACCAGGTGTTTGATCGGCCATTTCTTTGCAACCCTATGAATAGACTCGTTTTTTGCTATTCAAATCGGCTGATATTCGTTTTTATTTTTCTTTTTTTTAAAATTGTCATCGCGCATGTAGGACTCAGACGCAACTTTTCTTAGCGCCAAGATCACGTTTGTGATCTTAATTTTAAGCGGCTTGCGCCCCATAATAAAGGGTCACAACATGGCGTGCTTCTGCGAAAAACAGCCATCTGGACACAATCAGACCAAAGCTCATAGACAACGCGGCAACCACCGACGCGATCGCCGCGACAGGCCCACCGATTAGGTACCCCATGAGCATCAACCCCAATGGTAACCCAAATGCGAATGCATGCACCATTTTGCGCAGTTTTTGAGCGTGTTTACGTGCGATTTTGAAGCCCATTTCCTGCATTAAATAGTTTTCTTCGGTGTGTGGCCCCTCCATCAGTCGGACGCTCTCGCCTTTCAGGCCTGTCGCCATTTGTGGCGTGATCGGATGTTCTGTCGAGTCAATGAAGCCCCAATAATGGCGCTGCACGCGCCAACCAATCAGAAGTGAAACAAAACACAGCATCATGTACGAGCCCGTAATCACTCCGGTTAGCGCGAGGACGGCGCCAACCCAAACAGCGCCACTCATCAATCCAATGATTACGTACAACATGACTGTCCAGCCATTGCACCACTGATGGACTGTGGTCAAAGACCGATAAATCATCGCCGTGCAATAAATCGTCAAAAGCGCCAGCACAGCAGACGCAATAGCCGCTGGAACTGCCAACTGAATCGGCCCATTCAAAATCCAAATGTACGCGAGCAATGCCCATGGCCCATAAGTGGCGATGGCCAATACACCTTCGCGTGAGAGCCAACTTGAGCGCCATTGTGTCAACGCACGCCAGGCACGTTCCGGATGGCCCAAGTGGAATGTCGAAGATAGCAGCCCAGATGTAACCAGCAAAAAGGCAAGCCCCAAGCCGATAATGCCCGTGCTTTGCTCAACCGGCAGCATATCGAAACCAAAGATCACCGCTAGGATCGCCAACATGCCGTAACCGGCCCCGGACGCCGTGGTGAAGAAAATGACTGATAAAGCGGGATGCATGGGTTACCTCGTTAGTGCTTTGTCGATCCAACGCAGGATCGGGTTTTCAGTCAACGGCAATGCGGGAATTTCGCTCGGCATGTCCGATTTTTCGGCAGTGTTTCTTCGCGGACGAGGTGGCAGATATTTATTTGTCGGCTTATAGCCCATTTCAGCCATCAGATCGAAGCCCGTGCGCTCAACAACCAGCTTGGATACGGCAGAATTAGGATCGCCCAAATCGCCATAGTGGCGTGCGCCCGCAGGACAGGTTGATACGCAGGCAGGAACCCGATCTACTTCTTCCATGTTTTCGTTATAAATACGATCAATACAAAGCGTGCACTTCTTCATCACGCCTTCATCAGCGTCGTATTCACGTGCGCCATACGGACATGCCCAGCTACACAGCTTGCAACCAATACATTTATCTTCATGCACCAGAACAATTCCGTCTTCAGCGCGCTTAAAGCTGGCACCTGTCGGGCAAACCGTGACGCACGCGGCATCTTCGCAATGAAGACATGATTTTGGGAAATGAACTGTGCGGCTAGGCTCCGTCTCGCTGGCCCCCACTTCATACGTGTGGATGCGGTTGAACCATACGCCGATCGGCTTTGGACCATACGGGTCCAGATCGGTCAGCGGGGCCGCGTGGCCTCCGGTGTTCCATTCCTTGCAATTCACCGCACAAGCATGGCAACCGACACAAATATCAAGATCGATAACAAGGCCCAGTTTCTTGTTCGTTGACGCGGGAAGAGTGGTCATTGCTCCCGCCCCTTTCTGAATGACTTGCCGTAATCCAACTTCGTCGGCGCTGGCTTGATACTTGCGGGTCGATCTGTTGCATCAAATTGTGGATAGGTAACTGCATCCTCTGCTGGATCGGCTTTGGTGATCTTAACCCGCAAATCATACCATGCCGCTTGTCCTGTGACTGGATCAGAGTTGGCGTATCGATATCCATCTTCGCGTGGCGGTAACAATTCTGAAATCACATGGTTGAGCAAAAAGCCTTTTTTGAACTCTGCAGAGTCCTTGTCCAAGTTCCAGGCACCTGGGCGTTTACCGATGGCATTCCACGTCCAAACCGTTGAACCCTCGACACCATCCATCAATGACGCCTGCACCCGAATACGACCATGGTAGCTTTCGACCCAGATCCAGTCGTCTTCTGCGATGTCCATTTTCTGGGCTGTCTCAGCGTTCATGTACATCTTGTTGGAGCCGGTAATTTGGCGAAGCCAAGCGTTCTGAGACCCCCACGAGTGATACATTTGCATGGGCCGCTGCGTCAGCGCATGGATCGGATATTCATCTTGATCAATCATCGAATGCTCAAACGGTGGATACCATATGGGCATAGGATCAAAGTATGCATCGACACGCGCACGCTCTCGTTCTGGTGGCTGATTCTTTCCGTGACCACGTGCCGCATTTCTGAATTTTTGCATGATTTCAGAGTACACCTGAAGAACGATAGGCTCCGTACTGCCGATAAAGCCAACCTCCTTCGCCCACTCCAAGTATCCCTGGTTGGCAAACTTGAAGAACTTGTGCTCATCCGGAAAATGATGAGACCAGAAACAGCCGTTTTCTATATATCGATCTAACTGATTAGGGTTAGGGGCACCTGTCCCATGGGACTCGCCATCTTCGCCGCGCCAGCCTGCAAGCGGACCTATGCCAGGGCCACGTTCGTGATTGACAATGTAATCCGCATAGCCACCCGGATACTTTGGCGAACCATCCTCGTTTGTCAGACCCGGAAGCCCCAGGCGTGCACCCAAATCAATAAGAACTGTTTGGAATGGACGCACATCCCGATCAGGCTCGATGACTGGCTGACGAATGGCATCTTGCGCCGCGTCAGCTTCGCAAATCGGCCGATCCAACAACGAAATACAATCCCAACGTTCAAGATACGTGGTGTCCGGTAATATCATATCGGAGTACGCGACCATTTCAGAATAGTAGGCATCCGAATAGATAATCCGAGGAATCTTGTATTCGCCCGTCTCATCATTTTTATCCGTCAACATCTTGATCGTACCGGACGTATTCATGGACGAGTTCCAGCTCATGTTGGCCATGAACATGAACAAGGTGTCGATCGGATACGGATCGCCCTTCCAAGCATTGCTGATAACCATATGCATCAGTCCGTGCGACGAAAGCGGGAATTCCCAGGAAAACGCCTTATCGATCCGCGCCGGACGACCATCGGCCTCGACCAGCAGGTCTTCTGGCCCCGTCGGGAAGCCTAGTGGTGGACCCTTTAGTGGTTGGCCCGGAAAAATATCTTCTGGCTTACCTGCGGGTTTCAGCGCAGGTGGAATGGCTTTTGGGAATGGCGGCTTGTTCCGAAAACCTCCCGGACAATCGACGCTTCCGATCAGCGTTTGCAGCAAATGGATGGCACGACATGTGTGAAAACCATTTGAATGCGCCGAAATGCCGCGCATGGCATGCATGGCAACGGGGCGACCGATAAATTTGTCATGCTTACGCCCATAAGCATCCGTCCAAGGGGTATTGATCTCGATTGATTCTTTGAATGCCACATGCGCGATTTCGGCAGCGATCCGTTTGATCGTTTCGGCAGGGATTCCCGTTTGGTCTGCGACGGCATCGGGCGCATATTTAGGATCAAGATAACGCTCGGCCATCAACTGAAATGCAGGAACGGCTTTACGTCCATCCTCCAGGACAACGTCGTGGACTAGGACCGGCTTGGCGGTAATATCCAGGCCCGACGCAATTGCTTTTTTCTCGCCATCCCAGACAAGAGGTTCGTTTTTGTCACCGCGTGCAAACAAACCATCGTCGGCGGAACCTGGATCTTGAATCACCAGCCATGCCGAGTTCGTGTAGGTCGCCAGATAATTTTCATCGACGTTACCAGTGCGCAGCATCTCGTGAGTCAGCGCCATCACGAACAAACCATCTGTTCCCGGTTTAATGCCGACCCATTCATCAGCAATGGCAGAGTAGCCAGTTCGAACCGGATTCACAGAAACGAACTTTGCGCCACGTGTTTTGATTTTACCCAGGCCCGTTTTGATCGGGTTGGAGTCGTGGTCTTCTGCCACGCCAAACATCAAAAAATATTTGGTGCGATCCCAATCAGCTTCACCGAATTCCCAAAACGATCCACCAATCGAATATAAACCAGCTGCCGCCATGTTGACGGAACAAAACCCGCCATGCGCCGCATGGTTCGGTGTGCCGAACTGACTGGCCCACCAACCGGTCAGGGATTGGGATTGATCTCGGCCAGTAAAGAACGCGAGTTTACGCGGATCAGTCTGACGAATTTTACTGAGCCATCCCGTTGCGATTTCAAGCGCTTCGTCCCACTCAATTTCTTCAAACTCGCCCGACCCGCGTTCGCCGACGCGTTTCAGTGGCTTGGTCAACTTGGCCGGGGAATATTGCGTCATGATCCCGGCAGAGCCCTTGGCACACAGCACCCCCTTATTTATGGGGTGATCCCTATTGCCTTGGATGTAGCGGATGTTACCATCTTTCAAATGGACCTTAATACCGCAACGGCACGCACACATATAACAAGTCGTTGTCTTGACCTCGTCCGCGACCTCGGGGGATGTATCGACAGGGTTCTCGCTCGACATCATGACGCGACTCGCTCCTCATCCCGCTTTTGATTGTTGTTTGATGCTTGCTCGCATGCAGGACCTGGGCCACGCATGTATGTGCGGCTAGGCTGATACCTCCTGCTCAGACGAAGCCAGTTATTCAAAGTACGAAAAATATTACCGAGGGCACGAGCTTTGCGCCCGGTGTCCGTAGACTGATCCATAGAAGGAATTCCAATTAGAGAAAGTGTTGGCGACAGATGTCGCAAAATATCATTAATCAGTCCAATGAATAATTGTTGTTATTTCAACAAATTATATTCATCAAATCAATTCGGCAGCATGCAACTTAACCTTGTCCGGCCGGCGCATACCGTTTCAAAAATGCCTCTTGATTGCCAGATCTGAGGTATTCAATCGCACAGCCCAGGATATGATCGTTGGTCTCACCAATTGCAGGACAGGCCGATTCAGAAATCCGTGGTTTCGACGCATGTTCGTCTTCATTCTGAGCTGGTATCGCTCCTGGCAAATCAGCTTCGCGACGCCGGTTGGGCATGGATTCCAAGTCTGTGTCCTGAATAACAATGATGTCGGGCGTTACACCCAAGGCCTGAAGCGTCTGATTCGATGCCGAGTAATAAAGCGCTGTCGTCAGACGAAGTGCGCCCTCGAGTGGCATCGGCATGATTGTTTGCACAGAGCCTTTACCAAAAGTTCTATTCCCCATCACAATTGCGCGGCCATGATACTGAAGCGCACTGGCAACGATCTCGGACGCAGACGCTGATCCTTGATTAACGAGGATCACCATCGGAATGTCATCAATAAGATCGCCTTCGTCGGCGTAATAAGAACGCTCATTTCGGCCATCGCGACCCTTGATGGCAACAATCTTGCCGTTCTCTAAAAACGAGTCTGCAACCGAAACTGACTGATTGAGCAAACCGCCAGGATTGTTCCGCAGGTCAATAATGACACCGTTAAGGCGTTGTCCGATTTCATCCTTGATCGCGGAGATCGCTTCTTGAATGCCGCTTTTGGTCTTTTCATTGAAGCGCGTGATACGAATATAGCCGATATCATCTTTGACACTGAAGCGAACGGATTTGACCTCGATGATATCTCTAACGATACGCATATCGAAATCATCTGCATTCGGGCGCCTTACGGTCAGGACGACCGGGTCACCAGCTTTGCCACGCATTAATCGCACGACCTCCCGCAGATTTTTTCCCTTCACAGGTATCGTATCGATATGGGTTATCAAATCCCCAGCCAGCATCCCAGCACGCTCTGCAGGGGTTCCTTCGATGGGAGAGATGACCTTAACCAATTCACCATCCATCGTAATTTGAATGCCCAAACCGCCAAACTCGCCTTTGGTATTTGCGAATGTGTCACGGAATTCCTCGGCATCCAGATAGCTGGAATGAGGGTCCAGCGCCTTCAGCATTTTATGCAGCGCGTCTTCGACGAGGATTTGCGACATTACGGAATTGGGCGCATGTGATTTATCCGTTACTCCGGCTATTGCCGCGTCAATTAAGGCACGATCATCGACATCATAAACATAGCTGGCACGCACGCGCCGATAAGCAAAATTGAAGTAATCGAGGCGCTCTCGGTCACTCGCGTCCTGCGCGTATGCATTGTAGGTCTCTTCAAAGCGCAAAAGTTCCTGCTGCGTGCTTTGCGGCAAAGGCGATGAATTCTCGTTCAGCGCCATCACAACACGCCCGATCGCGGATTGATCGGTGACACATGCTGTGATTACCAGCGCGACAAACGAAATCATAAATATGCCCGCAATGGCGCGTGAAGCTTGCGTCATCTGCAAATAGCGGTTTTTCAAGAATTTTGCTGTCACGCTCGTCGATTACCCGTCTGAAGTGATTTTCGAAATCAACTCACCAAGAACACGCTCCACATCGTCGTTTTCGACCTGACAGGTCCCGGCATTCTCGTGCCCACCGCCGCCGTAATTCAACATCAACTCACCAACATTGGTTTTAGATGTCCGATTCACAATTGATTTTCCAGTGGCGAGAACGGTATTCAATTTGTTCAATCCCCAGAGTACATGAATGGAAATGTTACAGTCGGGATAGAGCGCGTAAATCATGAAGCGGTTACCGGCATAAATCGTTTCTTCGTCACGAAGATCAAGAACGACCAAATTTCCATGTACCGTAGAGCAGCGCTTTATTTGATCGCGGAATTTTTCATCGTGGTCAAAATATAAATCCACGCGCTCTTTCACATCTGGAAGCGCAATAATCTCCTCAACCGTGTGATTACGGCAATAATCGATGAGTTGCATCATCAATTGATAGTTAGACACCCGAAATTCGCGGAAGCGTCCAAGCCCCGTGCGGCTGTCCATCAGCATGTTCAACAAATCCCATCCCTCTGGTTTTAGGATTTCTTGCTCAGAAAATTGCGCACTGTCCCCTTTATCGACGGCAACCATCATGTCGTCCGCAATACTGGCAAACCGCTCTGCGCCGCCATAGTAGTCATATACAACACGCGCGGCAGATGGAGCATCTGGGTCAATAATATGATTATCTGGATTGGATCCCACGCGGATGGTTTAGCTTAGATGGTGGTCAAACGCAAGATGAACCCCCTCGACATACGGCAAGTTCGTGGTGATATCGCTGTCAGATATCAAGATAGTGCCATCCTGCATATCCTTCGGATGCACGAACTTGATATCGTCAATGATATCCAATTCCTTTAGCAACACGGCACATACAAGCCCATCAAAATCACTTCGTGTTACCAAACGGTATTTTGTTTCGCTCATCAACCCCTCCTGGACATTAATATCGACGCTTCAACGCCTTCAACCACCCGTATATTAGGATTTTGGCTGCTGCTGACCTGCCCCCGTTGACTGGTCCAGTTTGAATGTTAGTGCATCATCCGCTTTTCCTTCAAGGGGATGATGCTCTCTGGTGCTGGCGGTCTGTATCCTAAAGCTGAGTGTGGCCGCTTCGTG
>Ga0181560_10002123_pt1 | contig 18528 bp, 16 predicted proteins | sample 011ome_20_FD_133751 | JGI IMG/M metagenome (GOLD analysis project Ga0181560, IMG submission 133751) | Coastal salt marsh microbial communities from the Groves Creek Marsh, Skidaway Island, Georgia - 011509CT metaG (megahit assembly) | ecosystem: Environmental > Aquatic > Marine > Intertidal...
ATCCTGCCCGAGTGGCAGGATCTCGTGAGCGGGCGTCTGTGCCTTGGGGCCGGTCATCCGTAGGCGCCTTTGTTGATCCGCTTCTCATAGAGCGCGGGGATCGAGGTAGGGTCAACTCCGAGCTGTCCAGAGCCTCATCGTTCGACGCATGAAACAGATTGCCGCAAGGGTAGCCCCTGCAATATGTCTAGGAATATGTCTATAAAGTCGCCATTATGTCTGCGTTTACTTCGCGAGGGTCTGAAAATTGCCGCAACACACCACCTATCGCGACATCAAGGCCGACATTCTTCGCAAGATAACCAAGGGGGATTGGCGGCCGGGCGCTTCGATACCCAATGAGATCGAGCTTGCCGCGAGCTATGGGGTCGCCCGGGCAACGGTGAACCGGGCGATGCGTGAGCTGGCGGAGGAAGGCATTATCGAGCGCAAACGCAAGGCGGGATCGAAGGTTCGGATGTCGCCCCTGCGGCGGGCCAGGTTCGATATTCCGCTCGTGCGGCGCGAGATTGAAGATCTGGGGCAAGCCTATCGCTATGCCTTGATTTCGTCAGCGGTCGAAGTTGCGCCCGATTGGCTGCGGGCTCGGCTCAACCTCGATGCAACGACCGAGGTATTGCACCTTGTCTGTATGCATTTCGCAGACGGAAGCCCCTATCAGTTCGAGGATCGCTGGATCAATCTTGCGCTTTTGCCTGAGGCGCGAGAGGCAGATTTCTCTGTGCTGGGGCCGAACGAATGGCTTGTGGCGGCGGTTCCTTTTTCGGATGCTGAGATCAGCTTTTCTGCGGCTACAGCTGATCAGGCACTTGCCAATAACCTGAGCTGTTCACCGGGGGATCCGCTGTTCCAGCTTGAACGCTCGACATGGTGGCAGGATCAGGCGGTGACCTATGTCCGGCTTGTTTATTGCCCCGGCCATCGGATGACGACGCGCTATTAGAGCCCGTCGCGCAACGCCGACACGGCTTTGCGATAGGCTGAGGTGATGGCAGCGCGGTTGATGTGTTCGCCGCCACGCACCAGATGCCGCCCAGCGGACCAGACTTCGCCAATCATCCCCGTGCCGCCGGCAAAGGCGAAGATGTCGATCACCGTGTCGCCGTGCAGGCCGGATAGATCGGGGTGGCCCATGTCAAACGCCAACAGGTCGGCCCAGTTGCCCTCGGCAATGACGCCAGCGCCGCGTCCGGCCGCTTGGGCGCCGCCCTTGGCGGATGCCTCGAAAATACGGCGGCCGGTTGATAGCTCGAGCGTTGCAAGCGCCGCGCGGGTATGGTCGCGCAAGCGCTGGGTGGTATCGAGCTGGCGGATCTCCTCGGCAAGCGAGATGCGGATGTTGCTGTCGGACCCAAGCGAGATCGCGCCGCCGGAATTGAGCCAGCGCACACCGTCAAATATCCCGTCGCCAAGGCTTGCTTCGGTGAGCGGGCAAAGGCCAGCGACAGCTCCAGTACGGGCAAGGCTTTCTGTCTCGTGGGGCTGCATCTGGGTGCAGTGGATTAGACACCAATTAGGCCCAAGATCGATATTTCCGAGCGCCCATTCGACCGGTCGCGCTCCGCGAAAAGACAAGACTTCATCCATTTCGGCGATCTGTTCGGCGAGGTGCATATGCACGGGGCCGCTGCCCGCGAGGGCGGCGGTTTGAGCGAGGTGTTCAGGCGCGACCGCTCGAAGCGAATGGGGGGCGACGCCTAGAACGGCGTCCGAAGGCAAGCCGCCCAGCGCAGCACCGGCGGCCTCGTGAAGGCGAGCGAAGCGCTCGGGATCGTTGCCAAAACGCCGCTGGCCCGGTCCGAGGGCGCGCTTGTCGCAGCCGCCGTATTGGTAGTGCACCGGAAGGAGCGTTAGGCCGATGCCGCTTTGGCTGGCGGCGGCGGCGATCCGCTCCGACATTTCGGCGATATTGTCATAGGGCTGGCCGTCGGGCTGATGGTGCAGGTAGTGGAACTCGACATTCGCCCCATAGCCCGCCTCGAGCATCTCCATCTGCACGAAAGCGGCAATGGCTTCGACCTGATCGGGGGTGATCTGGTCGAGGAAGCGATACATGAGCGTGCGCCATGTCCAGAAGCTGTCGGAAGCATTCTGACCGCGCCGCTCGGTCAGGCCCGCCATCGCCCGCTGGAAGGCGTGGGAGTGGGAATTTGCGGGGGCAGGAACAAGGCAATCGACCGTCTGACCCTGCGCCGAGCTATCGGGGACGACCGAAGCAATGCGCCCGTCCGCCCCGATTTCAATGGCCACATCCTTGGCCCAACCGTTTGCCAGAAGAGCTTGCCGTGCCCAGAGTTTCGTCATCTCAGCCAACCTTGACAGATATTATGTATGGACATAATACAGTATTGTTCACGCCAAACAAGAGGCGACTCCCGTGCTGCTCACCAACGCCACCCTTGCGACCCTGACCGGGCCGGAACGCTATGGCCTCATCGAGAATGGGGCCGTTGCCATTGAGGGCGAGCGGATCGTCTGGGTTGGCAAGGCCGACGCGATTCCTGCGGACCACAAGGCTCAGGAGGCGCGCGATCTCGAGGGGCGTCTGGTGACGCCCGCCCTGATCGACTGTCATACCCACATCGTCTTTGGCGGCCACCGCGCCCGCGAATTCGAGATGCGGCTCGAGGGCGCGAGCTATGAGGCCATCGCCCGCGCCGGTGGCGGGATCGTCTCGACCGTTGGCGCGACCCGCGCCGCCAGCGAAGCCACCCTCCTCGCAAGCGCCCTGAAGCGGGCCGATGCCCTGATCGCCGAGGGCGCGACGACCATCGAGGTGAAGTCGGGCTATGGCCTTGATCGCGAGACTGAGCTGCGGATGCTGCGTGTCGCCCGCGCCATCGGGCGCGAGCGCAAGGTGCGAATCAAAACGACCTTCCTCGGCGCCCATGCCATCCCCGCCGAATACGCGGGCCGCTCGGATGCCTATATCGACGAGGTGGTGATCCCGACCCTGCACGCGGCCCATGCCGAAGGCCTCGTCGATGCCGTCGACGGGTTCTGCGAGGGCATCGCCTTTCCGCCCGATCAGATCGCGCGGGTCTTTGATGCGGCCAAGGCGCTGGTCCTGCCGGTCAAGCTCCATGCCGAACAGCTTTCGTGGCTGGGCGGCGCGGCGCTTGCCACCCGATATGGGGCGCTGTCGGCGGATCATGTGGAATACGCCACGGCGGATGACGCCAAGGCGATGACTGCTTCGGGTACTGTCGCCGTCCTCCTCCCCGGCGCGTTTTATACGCTCCGCGAGACCCAGATGCCGCCCGTTGCCGCCTTCCGCGAGGCGGGCGTGCCGATGGCGCTGGCGACCGACTGTAACCCCGGCTCCTCGCCCGTCACCTCGCTTCTTCTGACCATGAACATGGGCTGCACCCTCTTCCGCCTGACACCCGAAGAGGCACTGCGCGGGGTGACAGCAAACGCCGCCCGTGCCCTCGGCCTTGATGATTGCGGCGTGATCGCCCCCGGCAAACGCGCCGACCTTGCGATCTGGGACGTGACCGACCCAGCCGAGCTTTCCTATCGCATCGGGTTCAACCCGATCCACGTCCGCATCTTTGGAGGCACCGAATGACCATCACTCTCACCCCCGGCGCGGCGACGCTCGATCTTCTGGAAAAGATCTGGCGCAGCGGCGCGGCTGTCCGGCTTGACGCCTCGGCCCGCCCCGGCATCGAGGCCGCGGCAGCGCTGGTTCGCTCGGCGGCCGAAGGGAAGGCGGCGGTCTATGGGGTGAACACCGGCTTCGGCAAACTCGCCAGCGTCAAGATCGCGGCGAAGGATACGGCGACGCTCCAGCGCAACCTGATCCTGTCGCACTGCTGCGGGGTGGGCAAACCGCTTGATCAGGCGACCACGCGGCTGATGATGGCTTTGAAGCTCCTTAGCCTCGGGCGCGGCGCCTCGGGTGTCGCGTGGGAGACCGTCGCGCTGATCGAGGGGATGCTTGCCAAGGGCGTGACGCCGGTGATCCCCGATCAGGGCTCGGTTGGCGCATCGGGCGATCTCGCGCCGCTCGCGCATATGGCGGCGACGATGCTGGGCGCGGGTCAGGCCGTGTTCGAAGGCATCACCCTGCCCTCCGCCGACGCCCTGAAGAAAGCTGGCCTCGCGCCGATCACCCTCGGCCCGAAAGAAGGCCTCGCGCTCATCAACGGCACGCAATTCTCGACCGCTTGCGCCCTCGTCGGCCTTTTCAACGCCTGGACAAACGCCCGAGCCTGCATTGTAACCGCCGCGCTTTCGACCGACGCGATCATGGGCTCGACCGCGCCTTTGGTTGACGCCATCCACACCCTGCGCGGCCATCGCGGCCAGATCGAGGTTGCCCGCGCCCAAACGGCGCTGATGGACGGATCCGAGATCCGCGAAAGCCACCGCGAGGGCGACACCCGTGTGCAAGACCCTTATTGCATCCGCTGCCAGCCGCAGGTTTCGGGCGCGGCGATCGACCTTCTGCGCTTTGCCGGCCAGACGCTCGAAATCGAGGCCAACGCCGTGACAGACAACCCACTCGTCTTGGTCGAGGAAGGGCTGATCGTTTCGGGCGGCAATTTCCATGCCGAGCCTGTGGCCTTTGCCGCCGACCAGATCGCCCTGGCCGTGGCCGAGATCGGCGCCATCGCCCAGCGCCGCATCGCGCTCATGGTCGACCCGACTTTGTCCTTCGATCTGCCCCCGTTCCTGACCGCCGATCCGGGCCTGAATTCCGGCCTGATGATCGCCGAGGTCACGACCGCCGCGCTGATGAGCGAGAACAAGCATCTGGCCCACGCCTGCTCGATCGATTCGACGCCGACCTCGGCCAATCAGGAAGACCACGTCAGCATGGCCGCCCATGCCGCGCGGCGGCTTGAGCGGATGAACGCCAACCTCAACGTAATCCTCGGGGTCGAGGCGATGTGCGCGGCGCAAGGCGTCGAGTTCCGGGCACCGCTCAAGACCAGCCCGACGCTTCAGACCGCCCTCGCCCACATCCGCGCCGCGGTCCCGACCGTGAAGGAAGACCGCTTCCTCGCGCCGGATATTGCCGCTTCCGCCGAACTCATAGCCAGCGGTGCCTTGGTCGAGGGGCTTGCCCTGCCGGTGTTGGGCGCATGACACCGGTCGAGGTGATCCAAGGCGAAGGCCCCGTTGTTCTGGGCATGCCGCATACCGGCACCTGGCTGCCTGAGGAAATCCGCGCGCGGCTCAATGCCCGTGGGCAAGAGCTTTCCGACACGGATTGGCACATAGATAGACTCTACAAAGGGCTTTTGCCGGGGGTGACCATCGTCCGCGCCACCTTCCATCGCTATGTGATCGACGCCAACCGCTCGCCGGAAGACGAGAGCCTCTATCCCGGCCAGAACACCACCGGTCTCGTGCCGACCACCGATTTTGACGGCGCACCGATCTGGACAACAGAGCCTAACAAGGCCGAAATTGCCGAAAGGATGGCGGGGTATCATCAGCCCTACCATGCCGCTCTGCGGGCCGAACTGGAGCGGGTTCGCTCCAAGCATGGCGTGGCGATCCTCTATGATTGCCACTCGATCCGCTCGCATATCCCGTTTCTCTTCGAAGGCACCCTGCCCGATTTCAATATCGGCACGGCGGGCGGGACGACCTGCGATCCCCGCATCGAGGCGGCGACCCATCGCATTTGTCAGGCATCCGGCCGCCCGACCGTTCTGAACGGGCGCTTCAAGGGCGGCTGGACCACGCGCCATTATGGCCGGCCACAAGAGGGCATCCACGCGATCCAGATGGAGCTGGCTCAATCGACTCACCTCGCGAGCGAAGCCGCCCCCTATGCCTATGATCCCGCCCGCGCCGATGCGCTGCGGCCGATCCTTTCCGAAATCCTCCTTTCCCTGGCCGATCTGGCCCCCGACCTCAGAGGCTGACATGACCAATCCCCGCCACAATACCCGCGACATCTTTCCGCCGACCGGCACCGAGATTACCGCGAAATCCTGGCTGACCGAGGCCGCGATGCGGATGCTGATGAACAACCTGCACCCCGACGTGGCCGAGAACCCGCACGAGCTTGTCGTCTACGGCGGCATCGGCCGCGCCGCGCGGACTTGGGCGGATTTCGACAAGATCGTCGAGGCACTGAAGGGCCTTGAGGCCGACGAGACCTTGCTCGTGCAGTCGGGCAAGCCCGTCTCGGTTATCCGCACTTTCCCCGATGCCCCGCGCGTCCTGATCGCCAACTCCAACCTCGTGCCGCATTGGGCAACGTGGGAGCATTTCAACGAGCTCGATAAGAAGGGCCTGATGATGTACGGCCAGATGACCGCTGGCTCGTGGATCTATATCGGCACCCAAGGCATCGTGCAGGGCACCTACGAGACTTTTGCCGAAGCGGGCCGCCAGCACTATGGCGGCGACCTCAAGGGCAAGTGGATCCTGACCGGCGGCCTCGGCGGCATGGGCGGCGCCCAGCCTTTGGCGGCTGTCATGGCGGGCGCCTGCTGTCTTGCCGTCGAATGCGACGAGACCCGCGCCGATTTCCGCATCCGCACCCGCTATTGCGATGCCAAGACCCATTCGCTCGACGAGGCGCTCGCGCTGATCGACCAGTGGACCAAGGCGGGCGAAGCCAAGTCGGTTGCGCTTATCGGCAATGCTGCTGACGTGTTCCCCGAAGTCCTTGCCCGCGCCAAGGCCGGCGGGATGACCCCCGATATCGTGACCGACCAGACTTCGGCCCATGATCCCGTGCATGGATACCTGCCGCAGGGCTGGACCGTGGCCGAATGGCGGGCGAAGCAGGAAACCGACCCGAAGGCGGTTGAAATAGCTGCCCGCGCCTCGATGAAGGTTCAGGTCGCGGCGATGGTGGCGTTTCACGATATGGGCGTGCCGACGGTCGACTATGGCAACAACATCCGCCAGATGGCGCTGGAAGAGGGGCTTGAAAACGCCTTCGCCTTCCCCGGCTTCGTTCCGGCCTATATCCGCCCCTTGTTCTGCAAGGGCATCGGGCCGTTCCGCTGGTGCGCGCTGTCTGGCGATCCGGAGGATATCGCCAAGACCGACGCGGCGATGAAGAAGCTCTTTCCCGAGAATGCCCACCTGCACCGCTGGCTCGACATGGCCGCCGACCGCATCGCCTTTCAGGGCCTTCCGGCGCGGATCTGCTGGATCGGCCTTGGGGATCGGCACCGCGCGGGCCTGATCTTCAACGAGATGGTTGCCTCGGGCGAGTTGAAGGCGCCGATCGTCATCGGACGAGATCACCTCGATAGCGGTTCGGTCGCCTCGCCCAACCGCGAGACCGAAGCGATGCGCGATGGATCGGATGCTGTGTCGGACTGGCCACTTCTCAACGCGATGGCCAACGTCGCCTCAGGGGCGACTTGGGTGTCGCTGCACCACGGCGGCGGCGTAGGCATGGGCTTTTCCCAGCACGCGGGCGTTGTAATTGTCGCCGACGGCTCGCTCGAAGCCGCCCGTCGTCTCGAGCGCGTGCTGTGGAACGATCCAGCCTCGGGCGTCATGCGCCACGCGGACGCAGGCTATGAGACAGCAGTCGACTGCGCCCGCGGCCACGGGCTCAAGCTGCCCGGGATCCTCGGATAAGAAGTCAGCCAAACTTGTTTGCATCAGGCGCCAAGGCTAGCGACTCGATGGTTTCGTTCGTCTGAATTTTTGTGGTTTCCGATAAACAGGCCGTTGCCGTGGGTGTGATCTGCGTTCCTTAGAGGGCCAAATATCCTTAAGGACCATCAGAGACATTACTTCGTTGCGGGCGGACTTCCTGAATGATGCGGATCAGGTTGGTCGCATCGCAAAAATCGCCATAGTGCAGGCGCAGTCGTACGTTGGAATGGTGTTGATCTTCGAAGATGTGGTTTATGCGTTGCGTAGCGAACGATGAGGCACGGCGCTTAATGCCGTGCACCTCATAGCCATCTCCAGAAGAAGCTCTGCAGGTTAGGAGCCGTCTTGCCCGGTAATGCCTGTGATAACTGCGCACGTTGCCATGTTTATCCGATGCCGAGGCGGCGTTGGCCGATAGGGTGAATCAACGTTTAAATGGTAAAGGATGGATTAACCCCGACTAGTTAACCAGATCGCGCGGACGTTTTCCGGCGAAAAAGGCATCAAGATTGTCGAGCGCACGATACCCCATAGCATCGCGGGTCTTGCGGGTGGCCGAACCGATGTGCGGCAGCATCATAATCCGTTCTTCGCCTGCCAGCGCCGGGTTGCCCCCCGGTTCGACCAAAAAGCAATCAAGGCCCGCAGCGGCGATTTGGCCCGACTGGATCGCGGCAAGAAGCGCCGCCTCGTCGATCAGGCCGCCTCGGGCTGTGTTCACGATCACCGCCTCTTTCGGCAGAAGCGCAAGCCGCCGCGCGTCTATCAGATTGCGGGATTCGGGCGTGATCGGGCAATGCAGAGACAGGAAATCGACCTGACCCAGCATCTCGTCAAGATCGGCATGATAGATCGCACCCTTGGCCTGATCGGGCGCAAGCTCAGCGCGGTTGTGGTAATGGATTTCCATGCCAAAGCCGCGGGCTTTTTGGGCCATCGAGCGGCCTACTCGGCCCATTCCGACGATACCCAGCCGCGAACCGCTGACCTGTTTGCCGACCATGAAGGCGGGCGACCAGCTGTCCCAAGCGCCCGAGCGCACGATCCGGTCGCCTTCAGTAGCGCGGCGGGCGGCGCCCAGCATCAGGAGCATAGCGATTTCGGCCGTCGCGTCGGAGAGGACATCTGGCGTGTTAGTCACGTCGATCCCACGCGCTCGAAGCGCCGGCAGGTCGCAGTGATCGAGACCAACGCTATGGTTGGCGACGATCTTGAGGCGCGGATCGAGGGCAGCAGCCACCTCAGCGGTGAAGCGCTCTGAATGGCAAGGGATCATCGCGTCGACCAGCGCGCTCATCTCGATGATGCGAGCGGGCGGGGCCGGCTCGTCTATCGGCTCTTCAACCAAGTCATAGTGCGCGCGGGCGCGTTCGAGCGTGGCCTCCGATAGTCGGCGCGGGATCCAAACCTTCGGCCGCGACATCGCTAGTCTTTTTTGGTCCATGCCGAAGTGAAACTGTCATAGGACGCAAGTGAGGCAACAATAACGATAACTATGACTAGGTCCAGGCTTGGAGCATGTAATGCTAGAATTAAAAGGAAGCCAATTAATGTTGCGAGGGCTGCGAGTGATATTATTTTGTCCATGAAACTTTCCATTTATTGAGATTGTTCATCGATCCAGTTCCATAGCCAGCGGGCAGAGCGCAGGAGCCTCCCGTCATAGCCACGCGGGCCAACAAGCTGAATCCCCATGGGCATCCCACCCTGAGAGGTGAGAACCGGAATAGTGATCGCCGGCATGCCCATCATAGTCCAAAGGCCGTTGAAGATGGCGCTTCCGGTTGTGGTGAGATCTTCAGGGGCAGGGCCCGGCGCAGCGGGCGTGAGGATCACATCGGCATGGCCGAAGATCTCTTTGAGACCGGCGTAATAGACCTCGGGCCAATCGAGCGCGGCGAGATAATCTTTCGCGAGCGTGGCCGAGCCCTCCTGCAGCGCTGACTGTATCTCGGGCGAGAGCTTATCGGCGCCGGCGCGGGCGTAAGTATAGTAGTTCCGGGCCATCTCGGCGAAGTTGATCCGCTGGCGTAGCTCCGCAGCGTGCTCGAAATGCTTGGGCAGCGGAACGTCGAAGCACTGGTCATCGCCCAGCGCAGCGGCAAGTTCGGCGATCGCTTCTTTCATTTCTGGGTCGGCATCATCCCAGCCCGGCGGGGAGACAAGAGCAAACACCGGCTTAACCGGCGCCTCTTCAGACGCGACCTTAAGTAGCTGGGGATGCGGGGTGGGGCTTGTCGCCAGGTCGGCGGGATCATACCCGAAGAGCACCTCGGCGATCAACGCCACGTCGAGCGGGCCACGACCAAAGACGCCGACAGTGTCCAGGGTTTGGGATTGCTTGAGAATTCCGCTGCGCGGGATGGCGCCGAAGGTCGGCTTGAAACCTGTGACGCCGCAGAAAGCGGCGGGGCGGATCACCGAGCCACCCGTTTGCGTGCCTAAGGCGAGCGGGACCATCCCGGAAGCTACAGCTGCCGCAGAGCCGGAGGACGAGCCACCGGGTGTGTGATAGACGCTGTTTGGGTTTTTGGTCTTGGGCGGGTGAATATAGGCAAGCTCGGTTGTGACCGTCTTGCCCATAATAATTGCACCCTCAGCCTTAAGCCGAGCCACTACATATGCATCTTCCACCGGTATGCGACCGCTGTCGATCGCCGTTCCATTTTCGGTCGGAATCTTGGCGGTGTCGATGATGTCCTTGATGCCAACCGGAAGACCATGAAGCCGGCCAAGCGGGCGGCCCGTCGCGCGGTAGCGGTCCGCCATCTCGGCCTGTTTCATCACATGATCGGGGTCCAGGTAGGCCCAGGCCCCGATCTGAGATTCAAGAGCCTGGATCCTGTCGAGACAGGCCTTGGCAAGGTCGACAGCCTTGAGGGCGCCGCTTGCGAGCCTGTCCCGAAGCTGGACTGCAGAGAGGTCGTTCAGATCCACTGTACCCTTAGCCGCCATAGAGAAGATTCGGCAGGTAGAAGACAATATCCGGGAAGATATACATCAATGCCATGGAGATAAAGACGCAGGCCAAGAAGGGCATGACACCAGAAAAGATCTGCGTCAACTTCACCTCGGGCGGGGCGATGCCCTTGAGGTAGTAGGCCGACATCGCCATCGGTGGCGTCAGGAAAGAGGTCTGCAGGTTCAGTGCAACGAGGATGCCGAAGAAAAGCGGATCGATCCCAAAGTGAGGCAGAAGTGGCAGAAAGATTGGCACGAAGATAATGATAATCTCCGACCACTCGAGCGGCCAGCCAAGCAGGAAGATGATCAGCTGAGCGAGGAGTAGGAACATCAAAGGCGACATATCGAGGCTGGTCACAAATTCGGAGATGACCTTTTCGCCACCAAGGTACGAAAAGACCGACGAGAATGTGTACGAACCAACGAAGAGCCAGCAGACCATCGCAGTAGTGCGGACGGTCAGATAGACGCTCTCGCGCATCCGCTGCCACGTCATCGCGCGATAAGCAAATGCTAAGACGATGCCACCGAGCGCTCCGATCGAAGCGGCTTCCGTGGGAGTCGCAAGGCCGAAGAGAATCGAGCCGAGCACTGAGAGAATCAGAAAGGCGAGCGGGAAGAACGACGTCATAATCATTACGAAGAGCTTGCCGAAGGGCACATCCGGAACTTCCTCGTCGGACGGACGCGGAGCAACTGAAGGCTGAACAATCGAGCGGCCGATTACGTAGATAAGGTAAAGGCCGACGAGGGTGAATCCGGGTAGGAGCGCGCCGGCGTAGAGGCGCACAATCGAAACAGACGAGGCGGCCGCATAGACGATCAACATGATCGACGGCGGGATCAGGATGCCGAGTGTACCGCCGGCGCAGATGATGCCTGAGGCAAACGAGGTATCATAGCGGGCCTTGAGCATGGATGGGAGAGCTAGAAGCCCCATGAGTGTTACCACGGCGCCAACAATACCTGTCGCGGTTGCGAAGAGGGCGCATGTCACCAGCGCAGCGACCCCCATCGATCCGGGAATACGTTTGGAGGCGATGTTAAGCGTGGTGAAGAGGCGGTCGACAATATTGGCTCGTTCGACGATGTAACCCATGAATAGGAAAAGCGGCACAGCCGTCAGGACCTCATTCGACATCACAGTATATGTCTGGTTGATGAATAGATCGAATATTCGGTTGTTGTAGAACCCTTCGATCCACAGGCGGGTGCTATCCCACCAGCTTGCAGCTTCATCTAGCCGATTAAAGGCTCGCCACATCCGGCCAGCATCGAAATAGGCGTAGTAGCCAAAACCAATGCCCATGGCCATCAGGGTGAATGCGATAGGAAATCCGAGGAAGACGATCAAAATGAACAGGCCCAACATCATGAGGGCTACTTGGGGGTCGGTCATGCGTGGCCTCCGGTTTCGGCTTCTTGAGCTTGCTGGATGAGGACGTCCTCGGTTTCCAGAACGTCCTCGTCCGCCTTGATCCACTCATTTGCTCGGATCGCGTGAATGCAGCGCATGATCTGCGCAATGCCCTGGACGAAAAGGAGGAGGCCGGCAGCGACCATCACGGTCTTGAACTGATAAATCGGGATGCCAGCGGGACTATTTATCGAAACCTCCGAGTATCCCCAACTACGGGAAGCATATTTCCAACCCGACAAAACGAGGGCAACGACGCCCGGATAGAAAAAGATTAAATAAAGGACAAGGTCAACCTTACCTTGGGTTTTTGGCTGCCAGAGGCGATAGAGAAAGTCACCGCGCACGTGTCCACCACGCGACAATGTGTACGCTCCGCCCATCATAAATAGCGTGCCATACATGATGAAAGACACATCCAATGCCCAGGCGGTGGGACTATTAAGTACATAGCGAACGAAAACTTCGTAGCCGGTACCGACCGCCATAAGGACGATGAGCCAAGCGAAGGTTTTGCCGAACCATGCTGAAAGGTTGTCGGCAAACCGGATATAGCCAATCATGTTTAGATTTCCGATTTTTTTTGAGAATAGGCCCCAGCAAGTTTCCTTGCCAGGACCCACAAGTTACATCCGAGAGTGTATTAGAGCGCCAGTTTACCTGGGAAGTAGTGCTCAAACGCAAGAGTAAGATCAGGTGCGTTCATGATTTCATAGTACGAAACCTGCTCGACCCACGCACGCTGGCTGTCCATGGTCTTCTTCATGAATGGATCTTCCTCGAGGCGCGGGATCAATATGTCCCAAGCCTTTAGCTGAGCGTCGAGGATGTCCTTTGATGTCCGGCGGACGTTTACGCCTTTTTCTTCTTCAAGCATCTTAAGAGATGCAGAATATCTGCGCATTGCCTTCGCAGTATTCGCTGTCGATACAGCCTCAACACCATATTTCAGGATCGCCTGAAGATCTGGATCCAGGTCTTCCAAGGTGTCTTTGTTAAACAAGAATTCGAAGCTTTCAGATGCTTGGTGGTAAGACGAGAGGTAGTAGTTCTTCGCCACATCCTGCGCACCAAAATTGCTGTCCGAGGTTGGGTTATTGAACTCAAACGCATCAATCACGCCACGCTCCATAGCGGGAACAATTTCTCCGCCCGGAAGCTGTGCAACCGACATTCCCATTTCCTGTAACAGGTCCGCAGCAAGCCCAACGGTACGGTATTTGAAACCCACAAGTTCCGCCGCTGTATTGACTTCACCTTTGAACCAGCCAAAAGGCTGAGCGAACATCGGGAAGCCCATGTATCCAACTACGTTGAGACCCATTATGTCCTGGGTTAGTTCGCGGTAAAGCTCTGCACCGCCACCTTCATAGAACCAGCTGAGCATCGTAGTTGCAGAACCACCCCATACCGGGCCGGTACCAAAGAGCGAAGCCGCCTTATTCTTGCCGTACCAGTACACCGGAACTGAATGGGCTGCGTCGAGGACGCCGTCATTTACAGCGTCAATAACTTGGAATGCACCGACTACGGCTCCAGCGGGCAGAACGTCAATGTGTAGCCGACCCCCGGACATCTGATCCACCCGAGCAGCATAGTCTTTGGCAAACTCATCCCAAATGTCTGATGCTGACCAAGACGTTTGCATTTTCAGAACGATTGGGGCTTGCGCTAGAACTGCAGGTGCAGCAAGCGCACCAGCGGTCGCGCCACCAGCAAATGCCGACTTTTTAAGAAATGAGCGGCGATTAAACTTCAATTCAGTCATGTTTTTCCTCCCATGAGACAGCCGAGGTGCTCGGCCGATCAGCGCTTGGTCAGTCATGTTTCCTGACCAGCTCCCTGCGCTTCACAATTCGCACGATAGGCACCCGAGGACGGGACTTCAAATGGAAATCAAGGGGTTACATCACTCCAATAGTGTGGTGCGTATCTAATTATTTAAAAACATTCGAAAAAATTTGGTAAAGAAATCTATCCGCAAGTTTGGAAGTGTCGCGGATGCTGACCCATTCCAGCGCCTCGCGGGGGGCTACGGGCAACTGGGTGGCCTCTCGGACCGATCACTATGGCCACTGTGATTCGAAAAGTTTAACGATCTTACAAAATTTTCTCTCTATTGAGACAACTTACAGAACAGATTTAAGGTTTTGAGCAACAGAATATCTTGCTAAGTGCGCCTTCGGTTCTGGTTCATCGAAGCCTATTCCAATTCAGTGTAGGACGCTTCTGGCATCCAACTTACCTCTTCCAATAAGAGCCGTAGGTGCGCTTGAATCTTGTAAAGTCTTTGCACCTCGATCCTAGGTGGTGCCCCAGCGATACAATGGTTCCTACTGTAGGCCCCACGCAGACCACCGTCTCTAAAGATATCAATAGCTTAATATCCCAACACCCACGGCATCTACGGCAATTTTGGTCGCATCTTTGGTGGCCTCTCAAGTTGACCCCAGAGGACCCTCGATACCGATGAAGGAATTCGTTGCAAAACCGTGCGTTAAGCGGGTTTTTGCCCAAGGAAGTGGTGCCGCAGAAGGGACTCGAACCCCCGACCCCATCATTACGAATGACGTGCTCTACCAGCTGAGCTACTGCGGCTTCCGGGGCGGCTCATAGCATCGGGGCGGGGGCGGGAAAAGGTCTAATTTCCGGCGTCGGGGTCGCCGTCGATCATGCGGGGCTGGACGATGATTTTGGCTTCGGCGGCCGATGTTGGCAATGGCACCACCCTCGCGCCAAACGGCGCTCCGGCTTCTCCGGCCACCGGTTCCTTCCAAGTCAGCGTATCGAACGCGCCGCAATTGCAGCAGACGGGTGCCCAATCAGCATGGATGTTGTTGCACTTGTCGCAAATCCATTGCGGGCCGCGGGGGGCGTTGACAACCTTGCTCAGAAGCGTGCGGACCTCGTCTTCCTCGGCCCCGGTCCCTTTTTCGATAGCGGCCAGAAGCGAAAGGCTCCGCGTGGTCGGGTGGCTTGCGGCCAGATCGCCCAGCGCGCGGCGGGCTTCGGGGAAATCTTCGGTGGCGACAAGAAGCTCGGAGAGGAGCATCTTCGTTTCGGGATCCTCGGGCTTGAGCTTGGTGATCGTCTTGAACCGCTCGAGACGCGCCTTGGCTGTCTCATCGGGCTCGATAGCGGCAAAGGCGGCGGCGAGGTCGGGATGGGGCTGGGCGCCCCAGGCCTTGGTCAGAACACGCGCGGCAAACTTCTTGTTCCCGTCCGCGATATAGGCGCGTGCGGCAAGGACGGCGGCGGGGATCAGATCGGGCGAAAGGCGATTGGCCTCGATGGCGGCTTCGCGCGACTCGATGGACGAATTCTCGTCGAACACACCCTTCGCCTCTGAAAGCGCCAGCATCGCGTCGCGGCGCCGGTGCACGTCGCGCGGAAGGTATCCGGCCTTGAGCTTGGCGCCGAGCGTATTGCGGGCGCCGGCCCAATCGCCCTTCTCCGATTGAAGCCGCAGAAGGATGTCTTGCGTCTCCTGATGCTTGGGCCGGATTGCAAAGGCCTTTTCGGCAAGCTTGAGCGCTGTGTCCTTATCCCCCTCGATCAGCTTCTGCTTCATGATCCCGCGGATGCCGACGAAACGGGTCCGGTCGTCCACCAAGAGTTTCTTGTAGGTCTCTTCGGCCTTCTTCCGGTCGCCCGCCATCTCGGCCGCCTGCGCGGTGAGAAGCGTGGTCAGCTCGGGCCGCTGGAGATAGCGTTCGGCCTTGGCGGCCTTGGCGAGTGCCAGATGCCCCTCGCCCGAGGCAAGCGCCATCATGCCATCGGCCAGCGCCTCGTATCCGCGCCGTTCGCGGTTGCGGGTGAAATAGCGGGAAAGGGCCGTCTCGTCGCCATTGAGAAAACGAAAGAAGGCGGCAGTGAGCCCGATGAATTTGAAGAGAAGCCAGACGAGGCCAATAAATACGAGGATCGCAACAAGCGACTCGACCGGCCCGAGCCGGAATTCAAGGCCCGCGAGTGTGATCTGCGCGTGGCCCGACATCTCGCCCAGCATCACGGCGCCATAGGTGGCCGCGGTAACGAGGCCGACGAAGATCAGGATCTTGACCAAAGACCAAAGCATGATGCGTCCTATTCCTCTCCGTCAGTCAGTTCAGCCGCGCCAGCCACGGCAGCGGCGCGGGCCTCGGCGCGAGCGCGCCAATCGGCCAGCTTTTCGGCGGTGATCGCTGGCAGCGCGCCAAGCTCGGCCAGAGCGCTGTCTATGTCACCCCCACGCAGCGCCGCCTCGGCGCGCGAAAGGATGGCGTCAACGTCATCGCCCTCGCGCGGTTCGACCGAGCGGACCTCGAATTGCTGGCGCAGGAAACCGATGAAGTTCGTCACTGCGCGTCCGTCTTCGCCGGCGTCCCGAGCGGCGGCGAGGGCCGCGCGGGCGGCATCGGGAAAGCTGTCTTGCAGTTCGGAAAGGGTCGCCACGCCATCGCGGGCCACGGCGGCAAGGCCTGCCGGCGCTGCAGCGCCCAGCGCGTCTTCCAGCTCGGTGAGCGGCCCGTCAAAGGCAACGCCCGTGTCGATCGCCGCAACGATCTGGGCAAGGGCCGATTTGGCGAGCGTATCGCGGGCGGCTGCAGCGGTTGCGGCGGCGACCTCGGCGGCGGCGGTTTGGGCGGCCTTTAGCTCCTCTGAAGCCGAAGCGGCGAGGCTCTGGATCTCGGCGCGCTGGGCATCGAGATCGGCCTGAAGCGCGGCAAGAGCGGCCTGCATCGCATCGTCAAACTGCCCCTCGGGCAGGGCCGAGAAGGGGCGGGCCTCGAGCGCCTCGATGCGAAGGGCGAGGTCGTCGACCCGGCCCGCCAGATCGGCGAGCGCCGCAGCGCCGGCCTCGGTGGAGACAAGAACCGCTGAATCAATATCGCTTTGGGTCGGCGCGACCGGCAGGGCGGCAATCTGGCTTCTCAGGCCCTCGATCTCTGTGGCCTGCTCGGCGATCCTGTCTAGGGCCACTGTGTCCGCCCCTTGCTGAGCATATCGGGCGGCGGAATAGCCAACCGCGGCCGAGATCACGACAGAGCCGATCACCACCCAAGCGCCGGTCTGTAGCGCGCGGGAGCGGTGTGTCGGCTGGGCGGGGCTTTCGACGGGGGCTTCGGGCGATGGTGCCGCGGCTGCAGGGGGGGCCTCTTCTGCCTGTGCTTGCTCTTCCGCGGCGGCTTCGACCTCTTCGATGATCTCGGCGTCCTCGATCTCGGGTGTGATCGCGGGCGCTGCCTCTTCCGATTTCTTGGTGCTCTTTGCCACGGGCGTTCCTTTCGGGTGGGCTGCGCCTTCTTTCAACCTAGTCTCTCACCCTGCGCCGCTCAAGCAAGGAGCCGCAGCGTCACGCCATTGAAATTCGGCGACAAGTCGCCAATGCCATCGCCTCGAGGTCGGGCCGCTGGGCCAAAAGAATATCCCGCGCGCCGCAGGCATAGGCCTTGTCGGCCACGGCTTGGCTCATCGCGACGATGCGTAGGGGGTCGGTCGGCTCGACCTGCCGCAGAAAGGCTTCGGCAGACCGCGGCGAGAACAGGGGCACGACCAGAGTTTCGCCACCCGCCAGCGCTTCGAAGACCTCGGGCGAAAGCGTGCAATCCTTCTGCCGGTAGACCACCAGATCGTGCGTGATGAGTCCGGCCTTCGCGAGCCGCGCGGAAACATCGCCCGTAGTTTGCTCGCCCCGTATGTGAGCGAGCGGTGAATCCGGCTGTGCCTTGAGGATCGCAGCGATCAGCGCCTCGACATCGCCACCCGCCGATACCGCCGCAAACCCTTCGCGTCGCGCGACTTCGGCGGTTCTATCGCCCACGCACCACGCTTTCATTCCGGCCCGTGCGCCTGCGCCCCGCGCCTGCAGTGCGGCCTTTTCGGAGGTCAGGATAACAGACGCTACCCCATCCGGGAGCGGCCCATGCGCGACACTTTCGATCTCGATCGCGGGCGAAAAGATATGCGCCACCGGCACTCCCAAGCCCTTCTCAACCGCCTTAAGAAATCGGCGCGACGCCTCTTCAGGCCTTGTGAGAACGAGAATTGCCAAGGGTGCCCCGATCCGCCGCCATTGTTTGTATCTGATCCGGATGTTACCTGCGATGAAAACCCGCGCAACCGGAACCCGCATGAGCAAGAGCCTCACCATCCTTGGCATCGAATCGAGCTGCGACGATACCGCCGCGGCTGTGGTGCGGCGTGGGGAAGGGCGGGCCGAGGTCCTCTCGTCGGTCGTTTTCGGTCAAACCGCGTTGCACGAGGCTTTTGGAGGCGTTGTCCCCGAAATTGCGGCGCGGGCCCACGCCGAAAAGATCGACATTTGCGTGGAAGAGGCGCTTGGGCGGGCAGGTGTCGGCCTTGCCCAGATCGACGCCATCGCCGTAACCGCAGGGCCGGGCCTTATCGGCGGGGTTCTGTCGGGCGTCATGTGCGCCAAGGGCATCGCCGCGGCAACGGGAAAGCCGCTGATCGGGATTAATCACCTCGCGGGCCATGCGCTAACGCCTCGGCTCACCGACGGGGTGGCCTTTCCCTATCTGATGCTCCTCGTCTCGGGCGGGCATTGTCAGTTC
>Ga0181560_10002129_pt1 | contig 18503 bp, 18 predicted proteins | sample 011ome_20_FD_133751 | JGI IMG/M metagenome (GOLD analysis project Ga0181560, IMG submission 133751) | Coastal salt marsh microbial communities from the Groves Creek Marsh, Skidaway Island, Georgia - 011509CT metaG (megahit assembly) | ecosystem: Environmental > Aquatic > Marine > Intertidal...
CCGTGATCACGGCGACGATCTACCCATCCACACAGGGTTACTTCTCGGTCAATGTCCTTGGAACCCAAAGTCCCACAATAATCTGTTCGCATTAAATATCTCTATGTCGAATGGTCTTTTTATGCTGCTGACGGCTTGGGCTTGTTTGCTTTTGGCTTGTCTGCAGGCTTTGCATCTGTCTTTCCAGCTACAGAGCCGGCCTTTTTCTCACTGGAATCGTTTTTAGACTCAGCGAGATTCTTTTTCTTGTCTTTATCGGTTTTAAAATCGGTTTCGTACCATCCGGTGCCGCTCAGGCGAAATGATGGCGCTGAAACCAGTTTCACCAGAGAAGATTTATGGCAATTCGGGCAATCTTTTAACAATTCGTCCGATATTTTTTGCAGGACATCAAACTGGTGCCCGCAGTCCTGACATCGATACTCGTAGAAAGGCATGGCAATACTCGCTGGAATTGGCCGATGGGTCGTTGTTTAAAAAGCGCGCGATTATACATGAGGCAGTTGCTGCAGTGAATCAAATAGGTCAGTGTTATCAGGCTTTTGCAGGTTTGTTTGCTTGATGGGTACCAAATTAATCCAAATGCCGTGATAATCTGCCCTGTATATCGCCAATAGTTAAGTTTAAAACACTGGTATCAAAGCAATTTTGCTCATTATGGATTCACACGGCACAAGAACTTAAACAATCCAAAATCGCCGCCTCCAACATAATTCTGTCGCTTAACAACCTGTACCCAAACAAAGCCAGACCGTAGAATGTGCGGCCAGCTAATCGACATCCATAGAAATGCGCGCCACAAAATTCCTAATATCTACTCTTAAAGAAACCCCATCAGATGCCGAAGTAATAAGTCATCAGCTAATGCTTCGCGCCGGATTAATTCGTCGCCTTGCCTCTGGTCTTTACACTTGGCTGCCTTTGGGCCTGCGTGTTCTCCATAAAGTACAAGACATTGTTCGCGAAGAAATGAATCGTGCGGGCGGTCAGGAAGTTCTTATGCCTGTTACCCAGCCGGCAGAGCTCTGGGAAGAAAGTGGTCGATGGGAGCAATATGGTCCCGAACTGCTGCGTATGAAAGATCGCCACGATCGGGATTTTTGTATGGGACCAACCCATGAAGAAGTCATCACCGACCTGGTTCGAAATGAGCTAAGCAGCTATCGCCAGTTACCGATTAACCTGTATCAAATACAAACCAAATTCAGGGATGAAATCAGGCCACGCTTTGGTGTGATGCGCTCGCGTGAGTTTGTGATGAAAGATGCCTATTCTTTCCACATAGACCAGGATTCGCTTCAGCAAACCTATGAAGAAATGCACACAGCCTACTGTGCCATATTTGACCGAATTGGACTTGAATATCGACCAGTGCTGGCGGATACAGGCAGTATCGGCGGAAGCCATTCACATGAATTTCATGTTCTGGCTGACTCAGGAGAGGACGATATTGCCTTTAGCGATGCCAGTGATTACGCCGCCAATGTGGAAATGGCCGAAGCACTCGCACCTGAAAATCAGGATGCCAATGGGCTAGAAACAGAGCAAGTCGCTACACCCGACCAGAAAACCATTGAGGGAGTCTGTGCTTTTCTTGGTGTAGACAAGAACCAAAGCCTGAAAACCCTGATCGTTAAAGGTGAAAGTGAAGACAATCCTCTTGTCGCGCTGGTTTTACGTGGTGACCATAGCCTGAATGACATCAAGGCGTCCAAGCTTGCTGGTGTACAAACCCCGCTCCAGTTTGCAGAAGAAAAGGATATTAGGGCTGTGACCGGCTGCGGAGTTGGCTCTCTTGGGCCACTGGGATTAGACATAAGCGTTCTGGTTGATCGCTCAGCGGCAGCGGCGGCCAATTTTGTTTGTGGAGCAAATAAAGATGGCTATCACCTCAAAAATGCAAATTGGGCCTCCCGTGACGACCTGAATATTGTCGATATCCGCAATGTTGAGATGGGCGATCCCTCCCCTTGCGGCAAGGGATCCATACAGATTAAACGCGGCATAGAAGTCGGTCATATCTTTCAGTTGGGCACCAAGTACAGCGAGGCCTTGAACGCCCGAGTTCTCGATGAAAACGGCAAAGAAGCTACGATTATCATGGGCTGCTATGGTATTGGCATTACCCGAATAGTCGCGGCAGCCATTGAGCAAAACAATGATGACCGGGGCATTATCTGGCCCCAATCTATTGCGCCCTTCCAAATAGCCCTGGTGCCAATCAATTTGCATAAATCTGACGCTGTTGCAGAAGCCTGTGAAGTGCTTTATTCGCAGCTTACCGATGAAGGCTACGAAGTGATTTATATGGATGAGCCCAAGGCCCGTCTGGGCGGCATGCTTGCGGACATAGAACTTATGGGGATTCCTCACCGTCTGGTTGTGGGCGATCGAGGTCTGGAATCAGGTATGATTGAATATCGCTCCAGACGCAGTGATGAAAATCAGGATATTCCTCGTGACCAACTTCTTGCATTCCTGTCAGAGACCACCCAGTAAAAAAGGCTCTTTGCTAGTGGTTTCCAGATTGCTCGCCCTATTTCTTGCAGGTGCAGCATGTTCAGCTTTTGCGCAGACGCCCCCAGAAAAAATTGATCTGGATCTGCTCGCTTATCTCGAACAGGAAGTACTTGAAGAGCATGGTTTTACTGACTCATTTGAAGCAGAGGTCTGGTACGAAAGCATGTTTCCCCGGCTCCAGGTTTATGAGATCGCCGACGAGGAAAAAATCCAGATTTTACAATCTGTTCATGCGGAATCCCGTTCAAGTGGAATCAGTCCAAATCTGGTTCTTGCTATTATCGACGTTGAGAGCAGCTTCGATCGCTACGCCATCTCCAGAGCCGGGGCACAAGGTTTGATGCAAGTCATGTCATTCTGGAAAAAGGAACTTGGACGACCCGAAGACAATTTGACAGACCCTTACACTAACCTGAAATACGGCACCAGCATTCTCAGTTATTATCTTGAGATGTCCCAAGGCGACACAACTGAAGCCCTTTCTCGCTATAACGGCAGTTATCCCCAAACCTGGTATGCAGAGCGTGTATATCGGGCTATGGATAAATGGCAGCACTAACCCAAAGATTGCAATAATTTGGAATTTCATCATATTGACTACAGCATCGCCCCCGAACAAATGTTCAAGGCGATTAGTGCCTTGGCGAATCCCGTGTGGCTTGATAGTGGCAAACCAGCCAGCACTCAAAGTCGCTATGACATTCTCACCGCCCTGCCCCACCAGATTCTAGATGTTGAAGGTATAAATTCCAAAGATGCAAACAGCTTTATATTTGAGGCTCAGTCGCTGCTCGATCGATTTAGAACCAGCACTCAATCAACTACTTACCCTTTTCAGGGAGGTCTTATTGGATTCCTGGGTTACGATCTTTTTGCCAAGGATTTCTCCCTGGAAAAACCCAACGAGATAGATTTCCCTAAAGCATATTTAGGGCTCTACCTCTGGGCCATTATTTACGATCATCATCGCCAGTCAGCCAGCATGGTCATCCATCCCGAGTGTGACGCAATCACGCGCGAAGTGATCCTCGGCTTACCAGGCAAAGCGGCAGAGTCATTAGCGGAAAATAACTTCAGGCTGACCAGTACATTTGCAGCATCAGAAAACAAAGAAACCTACTTCAAAGCCATTGGAAAAATTAAAGACTATATTCACGCTGGAGATGTCTATCAGGTTAACTACGCGCAACACTTTCAGGCAACTTATTTAGGCGACACCAGTGGCGCTTACCTAAGCCAGAGAGGCCTACATCCAGCGCCATTCTCTGCCTATATTGGCATAGGTGATAAAGCGGTTCTCTCCCACTCACCTGAGGAGTTTCTCAGCGTTCTGGGGCGTGAGGTACAAACCCAACCGATCAAGGGGACAGCACCGCGGGCCCGAGATCCGAAAGTTGACCAGCGCAATGCCGATGTGCTTCAGGCCAGTGATAAAGACAAGGCCGAGAATCTAATGATTGTCGATTTGCTGCGAAATGACCTGGGCAAAGCCTGTAAGCCGGGATCAATTTCCGTCCCCAAGCTTTTTGAACTGCAGAGCTTTTCTAATGTTCACCACCTCGTCAGTAAGATTCGTGGGTCAGTCGCGGATAACGTCAGCATTTTGCAGTTAATTAGACACTGTCACCCGGGCGGCTCTATAACTGGTGCGCCAAAAAAACGATCCATGGAAATAATAGATGAACTGGAGACCCGGTCTCGCAGTCTTTACTGTGGCAGCATTGGCTACATTAGTCTCTGTGGTCACAGTCATACCAGCATTGCCATTCGCACCATGGTTGCCGATGAAAAGCATATTCACTGATAAGGCGGGGACGGCATCGTCGCTGATTCAAATGCCGAAAAGGAATATCAGGAAACCTTCTTTAAAGTGGGCCCTATAATGAAAAGTCTTGAAGATACCTATCTAAACACATCTGCTCTCTCCTACAGCTGATTAGCAAATACGGTCCTAACCGGGTTTTATATGATTGATCGCAAACATCACCAGATTGTTTTTTCTTTTTTTATGGCGTTGCTTATGTCTTGCATCATGTCATTTGTCATCACCATTTTTAATATCGGTTTTGTACCTAACCTTATTAGCATTTGGTTAAAGGCCTGGTTGTTTGCATTCTCAGTTGCATTTCCGACAATCATTTTTGTAGTTCCTATTGTCCATAAGCTGGTTAACCTTGTTTTGAAAGAAGAGCCTTCGGACAGCTTAGATTCAAATCAGGCTCAGAAATAAGGAGTTTTTGTATGACCGAAAAATAAATGAAAATGCACTATTGGCACTAAAAATAGCTTTTACTTACATGCCCAAGGCGATTGAAGTCACCAAATACGAATATGGTGATCGGTATGAAAACGTACTAGAGCACATCGAGACTGTCAGAGAGACTTTGCTGGAAAACGATGTTGACCCAGAAGAGGTTTACGGCGAAATAGATCCAGACAATACACCTAATTCTTCTTACTAACGGTGAGTCAGGCTTGAAGACCTATCATAGTAAGGTGCCAGCTTTTTAGACGTTGCTTTACAAACTCAAATTACGATTACTGGCCTTGATGAATTCAGCCTTGAATTCTTCGTAATTCTTCGCAACTGGGTACTGTGGGAATTCGTCAATTACATTTTGTGGTGGTCGGAACAAAATGCCAGCGTGAGCTTCTTCCAACATGGCGGTATCGTTGTAGGAATCACCCGCTGCAATACAGCGGTAATACATGCTCTTGAATCCGATCACTGCCTGCCGCTTGGGGTCTGCCTGACGCAACTTGTAGTCCACAACCTTGCCGGTTGCCTCATCCACAATCAGATTGTGACAAAGCAATGTTGGATAACCCAATTTCGCCATAAAAGGTCCAGCAAACTGGTAGAACGTATCGGAAAGGATAACCACCTGGAACCGCTCACGCAGCCAGTTGATGAAGTCATGTGCGCCATCCAGCGGCGACATAGTACCAATGACTTCCTGGATTTCATTCACGCCCAAACCATGATGTTCAAGCAAACCCAGACGCTGCTTCATTAGCACATCGTAATCGGGAATATCCCTTGTAGTCGCCTTGAGTTCTTCTACGCCGACTTTTTCGGCAAACTCAATCCAGATTTCAGGGATCAGTACTCCTTCGAGGTCAAGACATGCGATTTCCACGCGCGTTTCTCCAGCTAGGTCGTCAAAAAATTAAGGCGGGCAAGAGTAATCGAACCGAGGAAAAATACAAGAACCGGAGACTGATTTAGTACTCAGGGAGCTCGATGTGTCGGAATAACTGCTCTAATTCATCTTTGCCATTGCACTGGTGAGCTTCATCAACCATTTCCTTGGTGAGATGCGGACAGAATTCCTGAATGAAATCGTACATAAAACCGCGAAGAAACGTACCGCGACGAAAACCAATTTTAGTGACACTGTGTTTGAATAAGTGACGAGCATCAATCATCACCAGGTCCTTATCGGCTTCCGGGTCGTAAGCCATACGCGCAACGATTCCCACGCCCAAGCCAAGCCGCACATAGGTTTTAATAACGTCAGAATCTGATGCCGTAAAGACCACTCGCGGCTTTAGTTCTTTTTCCTGAAACGCCTGATCCAGTTGAGAGCGCCCGGTAAAACCGAAAACATAAGTAACTAACGGATACTGGGCCAGATTATCCAGTGTTAAGAAAGATGTCTGGGCAAGTGGATGATCCTTAGGTACTAAAATACAGCGATTCCATTTGTAGCAAGGCATCATGATCAGGTCGACAAAGAGCTCCAGCGCCTCTGTAGCAACAGCAAAATCGACTTTCCAGTCGGCTGCCATCTCGCTTATTTGCATGGGAGTCCCCTGATGCATGTGTAAATCGACGTCGGGATATTTGGCAATAAACTTTTGAATAACAGGTGGCAAGGCATATCTTGCCTGCGTATGCGTAGTCGCGATCGCCAAAGATCCCCTTTCCGGGTCGTTATGTTCCTGACCAATTTGCTTAATATTGTCGACTTGATGCAGAACTTCCGCAGCCACTCGTAAAATCTCTTCACCTGCGGGGGTGATACGCGTTAAATGTTTACCGCTGCGGGAAAATATTTCGACGCCCAATTCGTCCTCCAATAACCTAATCTGCTTGGAAATGCCCGGCTGGGAGGTATAGAGACTGGCAGCAGTCGCCGAAACATTGAGATCATTTCTTGCCACTTCCCATATATAACGCAACTGCTGTAATTTCATATTTTTTGATTCGTTTGGTTATAAGCATACAGTGCGCATATTTGTTTTTTTGGTCAAGCATTTTCATAAAGGTCTTATCCAGTCAGTTTTCTATTCCGAAGCTAGGATTCTTTGTATGATCACCCTATCCATACCAACTTGATACTTATCCCTACCCTAGAATGCCAATTTCAGAAACAACGATTCTTCAGCGCAGCAAAAGTATTATCTCCAGTGAGATAGATGGCGAAACGGTCATGATGGATAGCGAATTTAGCAATTATTACGGCCTAAAGGAAATTGGTACCCATATATGGCGCCTGCTAGAAAATGAACTAAGCGTACAGAGCATATGCGAAGCACTTACCAGCGAGTACGATGTCAGTTACGAACAATGTCTGAGGACATACTGCCTTTGTCCGAAATATTTTGCACGCGCACACTGACATCAGCCGGATGATCTTCAACAAGCGGCTTCAAAGGAGACAGGTCAAGGGCTGATTCAAAGACCAGACCGTAGGCTAGATATTTATTCACAAGGCAAAACGACTTTCATGGATCTCATTGCGATAAACCAAGGCAATAAACTAACGAATTGTCAGGTCATATTCTGTGATCAGGGCTTGGATAATTGGCTCTATTCGATCGTCTTTAAGCAGACCAAAATGCACATGTGCATCCAGATAGCACAGCAAAAAAAGGATCGCATAGTCAGGCTCTTTTTCACTGTCGCCCTCTGATTCCAAATCGGCCAATACATTATCGACAGCATATTCATCGGCGGCATCAATTTCAGTAGAGCTCGTAATACCTCTCGCTCTAGCGGCCAGCTCAGCGGCATAACCGACGATTTCCAGGCGTTCTTCCGGCTCAGGGGTTGGATAATCTTCTTCAAATGCTATTAGCGCTTTTTCCAGTGCAGAAAATGCATCTGCCGCCCACTGATTAACATCACTGGGGGACTTTTTGGGAGATTTTTTAGGGGAGCTACTCAATCCGGTCACCGTGATATATTCCTAGCCATTACAGGTTGTTGTTACAAGTTTACCTGTATTAATCCTATGCAGCCTTATGCAAATTGCATCCAGAGATAATCTGGCTGTCACTTACAGGAGGTTTCGTTAACGTGCTGTTTGCAGCACAATAGAAGTCGAAAATCGAATTCTGGAGGCTATAGATGCCCATCTATGACGACAACAGCCTGACTATTGGCAACACACCATTGGTCAAAATACAGCGAATTTCAAGTAGCAATATTTTGGTAAAAATAGAAAGCCGCAACCCAGCAAACTCTGTTAAGTGCCGAATTGGCGCCAGCATGATCTGGGACGCTGAAAAGAGCGGAAGACTTAAACCCGGGATGGAAATCATTGAACCCACTTCTGGGAACACCGGTATCGCGCTTTGCTTTGTCGCCGCTTCTCGCGGGTACCCTATTACCTTAACCATGCCCAACACCATGAGCCTCGAGAGAAGACAGGTGATGAAATCCCTGGGAGCGAATATCATCCTGACAGAGGGCGCCAAAGGCATTCCTGCTGCCATTTCCAAGGCAGAGGAAATCGTTAGCTCTGAGCCTGAAAAATACTTCATGCCCAGCCAATTTGATAATCCGGCAAATCCTGAGATTCACCGACGAACTACGGGACCGGAAATATGGGAGGACACCCAAGGTGATATCGATATCCTGATATGTGGCGTGGGTACAGGCGGCACTCTTTCCGGTATATGTCAGTTCATCAAGGGAGAAAAAGGCAAGGCCATAACCGCCGTGGCTATAGAGCCCGCCTCTTCAACAATGATTACTTCCGCGCTTAAAGGCGAAGAACCAACTCACGGACCGCATAAAATTCAGGGTATCGGGGCCGGTTTCGTCCCCAACAATCTGAACTTGTCTTACGTGGATCAGGTAGAGCAATGCAGCAATGAAGAGGCCATGGAGTGGGCTCACCGCTTGATGAAAGAAGAAGGTATTATGGCTGGCATATCAAGCGGTGCTGCCATGGCTATTGCTGACCGTGTTTCAAAGCAACCTGGCAACGAAAGTAAAACCATCGTTGCTATTTTGCCTGACAGCTCTGAACGTTACTTATCTACGGCACTTTTCGAGGGAATGTTCTCTGAAAACGAAACTGTCCAATAGCAGCAATCCACATGCCTAGCCAGGGAGCTACCACAACACTAATTCGTTGGGTGCTGTTAGTTCCAGCCGTTTTGTTTACTTTTTATTTTTGGCTGGCTACAGCAGTTGGCAGTTACTTGATTGCCGAACAATTTTGCCCTGAAGAGCTATTTATCTCCGACTCTTGTTACGCGAGTTATATGTTTGAGATCAAGGAAGCTCTGTTACTGATTTTTCCCGCTATCGCGGCAGGCTGCATGATATTAGTGGCTGCAAGGGTAGCCCCTGATTACAAGATCCGCGTCGCTCTGACGACTTTTCTTTTCGGGTCTATTTTTGCTCTTTATCAGGCCTTCTCAGCGGGCTACTGGGCAACGTTAGCCCTGACAGAAATCGTGGCTTTACTCGCGCTTATACGTATATACCGAAAACACCGCCAAAAAACCTGAGTTTTATTCTGACAAGCTACGATTAGTGCAGGTTTAGCAGTAACTCCCTGGCTCTGACAAGATCTTCCTGCGTAGGCGAACTACAGATCAGGTTGATTGGCACCATGAGCCGGTTTGCCAAGCCATTCAATGCGCAATAGGTCAATACACTAATCGCATCCAGACTATGTTCCCGGAGGCGCGGAGCCAAAAATACCGGCTGGCCAAGTTTCGGTAACAATCGCCAATAACAAGGTAATGTGTTTTTACTGTACTTAAGCATTAAGTCCAGCAACAGGATTGACTGCTCGATCAGCCAGAGATTTCTTTCAAATTGATAGCGGGAAAGATACAGCACAATTCCGCTTTGACAGGGACTTAGTTTATGAATGGAACAAAACCGTGACGGACTGATGGCAAACCTGCTTTCATCGCCTGTGGGACTCCAGGCTGGAGTAATCGCCTCATTATAATCTGGCATGAACGACGCCTTCCTTTTTATCTACCTTGAAACTGTTGCAGAGAGCGTTCTCAAGCAAAGTGGCATTCCCGCCACAGAGACGTTAAAACATATTAATCACGTCACAATAGAAATTATTACATATTGGAGGAGAAAATTCTAAACCCTGAAGGTACTATTTTCAAATGAAACCATGGATTAAGCATATTAGGGAACTGATGCGACTGCGAGGAATGACTCAGGAAGCACTCGCGAACCAACTGGGCAAAGGACAGTCCTGGGTTAACCATAAGCTTTCGGGCCGGCGAAAAGCCAACGTAGACGATATTATCCTTATTGCAAATGCTTTAGATATAGAGCCTTCAACCCTGCTCAAAAATGTCACCAATTATGAGCAGCTCGCCGATAATTTTATTGGCATAGCGGAGCCAGAAAAAATATACCAATCCGGGTGGATCAGCGAATTAACAGCCGGTCTGGAAAAACTGGACAAGAAAGAGGCCAAGCTGTTTATCGATGACACCTTATCTGAGCTGGATAACCGCATTAATAAAAAAGGGAGCTAGCAGCTCCCTTTTTCAATTTTAATAATTTCTGTTAGTTTTCAATAACACGAACATCGGCAATACCGGCCTCGCGGAGTGGTTGCTCAATCTCATCAAGGTCGCCCACTATTAACCAAATTGTATTCCCTGGCATCAAGTAAGCATTTGCGGCCTGCTGGACATCTTCCAGCGTCATGGATTCCAGCTCGTTTTGATAGCGATCAACATAATCCAGTGGGCGGTCATACATAAGAATGTCCTGCAGTGTTCCTGCCACTGAACCATTGGTTTCATAACGACCAGGTAGCGATCTTAAAATTCCATCTTTACTTCGTGTCAGCTCTTCAATGTTTGCTGGAGTTTCACCAATGTATGCATTGGTTTCCCGAATGAGTTCCCTAAGTGAATCCACTGTTCGATCAATCTGTACCGGGGCGTAATAAATTAATGGGCGTTGGCCGACAGCACTGGTCGCAGAAGCCCTGGCGCCATAGGCCCAGCCTTTGTCTTCCCGCAAATTCATATTGAGTCTCGCATTGAAATTGCCACCGAGGATACGGACCGCCATATCAAGTTCTTCCCGATCTTCATCCTGGTTCGGTGGAAGTAAGTGTCCACCGATAACCAAACTTTGCGGCGAGCCAGGCTTATCCATCAAATAGATAACAGTCTCTTCCACTGGATCAACAGGAAACAGCTCTTTGGCAGGACGCTCAATATCAGGGGCATCCCAATCACCAAACTCGTTGTTTAGCAGGGGCTCAATTTCTTCCCTGGACAAGTTACCTACGACAACTATTTGGGCATTATCTGGACGAATCCAGGTGCGATGAAAAGCACGCAACTGGTCTGCTGTAAGCGCTGAGATACTTTCTTCAGTACCGGAGCCAGTAAACGGTATACCGTAAGGGTGATTATCTCCATAAAGTAACGGCGGCAAGTTTCGAAGCGCCAAACTATAGGGTTCGGTTTTTTCACGGGCGATTTGATCAAGCCAGTTACTGCGTACTCGCTCGAGCTCACTTTCATCAAAACTGGGATTCAAAATTGCTTCTTTTAGCAGTTCCAGTGAATCCTCAAGATTCACACTAAGTGCAGACAAACCGATTGAACTGTTGTCCAGGCTAGATCCGCTACTGATGACAGCTCCCAACTCCTCTGCTCGCGCAGCAAACTCCAGCGCGTCGTAATTTTCGGTTCCCTCATCGAGCATAGCCGACATCAGTCCGGCTGCACCCAATTGATCTTGAGGGTCTGCTGAATAACCTGCATCGAACTGCAAACTAACGGAAACCACTGGCAAGTCACCACGCTGGACTTGCAGCACGCGAATACCATTTTCTAGCTGGTAGTCCTGAATCTCAGGAAAATCCAGCTCTGGGGCTTCTCCAGGCCCAGGGAGCTGGCTTCTATCTGCGCCCTCTTCTGCCACCTGATATTTCGCTCGCGGTATGACTTCAAGATTGTGGTCACCGCTTGAAAGCCACCTTCTAGCCGCATCACGAACATTATTTGCAGTCGCGTTTTCAAATATTTCCAGATCTCGCTTGTACAGCGACGCATCACCAACATAGGTTTCATAAGTCGCCAATAGTTGGGCTTTCCCTCGGAAACCACCCACCTTTTCCAGTCCGCGAATCAAGCTGGCGAAATAGGAAGTCTTGACTCTTTCGAGCTGGTCCCGAGTCGGCCCCCTACGCAAAAATTCAGCCATTTCTTCATTGATGGCAGTTTCAATTTGACTCAGGGGAACACCAGGCTTGGCGTATGCCTCCACTTCAAAAATTCCGGCAATTTCCAGAGGCAACTGCATAGCACTGACCGAACTGGCGATCTGGTCTTCATAAACCAGTCGTTTGTAGAGCAAGCTGTTCTTGCTACCAGCAAGAATTTCTGCGGCGATTTCCAGATAGACCGCATCTTCCTCACCAAAAGATGGAGTGTTCCAGCTTTTGCTAATTCTTGCCTGTGCGACCTCGTCATACATGCGATCACGAGAGCTTTCGGTTCGTTTGGCAATCCAGCGTTCTGGCTTATTAAGTGCCGGCCCCGGCGCTATGTCTCCGAAATAATATTTTACCCGCTCAAAAATTTCATCGGGGTTCACATCACCGGCAACAACCAGCACAGCATTGCTGGCTCCGTAATAGGTTTCAAACCAGTGGGTAACGTCTTCAAGGGTGGCGGCGTTCAGATCTTCCATCGACCCAATCGTTGACCAGCGGTATGGGTGACCTTCAGGAAACATGCCCTCTAACTGGATATAGCCCGCTTTTCCGTAGGGCTTGTTGTCACCCTGGCGCTTTTCGTTCTGAACCACGGAGCGCTGTTCATCCAGTCCTTCCTGGGTAATCGCGCCAAAAAAATGCCCCATACGATCAGATTCCATCCATAGCACCATATCCAAAGCTGGCACAGGAACTGTCTGGAAATAGTTGGTGCGATCAAACCAGGTGGTTCCATTGAGATCGGTACCACCCGCTTTTTCCATAGGCAAAAACCATTCGCCCTGATAATTTTCCGAGCCATTGAACATCAGATGTTCAAACAAGTGTGCAAAACCTGTTATACCCTCATGTTCGTTCTTTGAACCCACGTGATACCAAATATTTACCGTCGCAATGGGCGCCTTATGATCCTCATGTACAAGCAGGGTTAAACCATTGTCCAGCACGTAGCGCTGATAATCGATATTGATATCTTGAGCAAACTGCCCCTGCGCAAAGGGTGCAGATAAAATCAGAACGAGAGTGACCAGGGTTAATCTAGGGTTCTTCACGATTTGACCTCTTTAAAGCATAGGAAACTAATTTAATGATCGCGACCATTAGCGCGGCAGGAACAATTAACGCCAACACGATAAGAAACAAGAAAGAGATAAGTTCCAGAACCGTTCCCGTCTTAACTCCGTAGCCATAGACGGCAAAAGCAGACAAACATGCACCCGCAAAAAATGCACGGAAAGCAATTTTTCGTCCACTAGCCTGCGAACCTTTCTTGCGCCAAAACATATGACCTCAGAGTGTAAACGGAGTTTTGTTGATAACTTATTAAATATCAGAAAGTTAGGAGCAACTATTGTATTGCTGGGTATATCTGGCAGCTTGATCCCTAACTCTGGCAGCGACATTAATTAACCACTGTTTGCCACGATAGGTTCCCTGACGATAGCCCCCATGCCCCTCGTGGTAAGCCAGATAAAGCGAAAATGTATCCGTTCGGGAAATTCCCAGAGTTCGAACACTTTGATTGTTGTACCAGCCTATGAAATCAATGGCATCACTGAAGTCATCTCGATCTCGGTTTTTGCCTATGCTGCGTTCGTACCATCGCCAGGTTTCGTCCTTTGCTTGGGCATACCCGTAGGAACTGCTCTTACGCCAAAGGGGAATACCCAGAAAACGACCCCTTGGCGGCTTTGCATCATCCACATAGGCCGATTCCTGCTTCATGATTGCCATCATTACCGGAATAGGAGAGTTCCAACTACGCTCTGCCCTTTTAGCTGAGCGCTCCCAGCTCCACTTGTCATCAAATATACTGCAGAGATTATTGGGATCCTTTGGTGGTGGGCCTGCGCAACTAGTCAAAAATACCGCAATAAATACTAATATTGAAAACCTGTACCTGCCATAAAACGCATCTGAACTACTCTCTTTCACCGATATCTCTCCAATAACTCCAGCAACCCATCCTCATCCAGCACATCAATACCCAGCTCTGATGCTTTCTTTAGTTTAGAGCCTGCACCGGGGCCTGCAACCACTAAATCCGTTTTTGCCGACACAGACCCTGCCACCTTGGCGCCAAGCAATTGCAATTTCTCCTTGGCTTCCGGTCGTGACATGGCGCTAAGTGTGCCTGTCAATACAATCGTCTGCCCTGCCAACGGCTGCTCATCTGGGTTTACTACTTCATGCGGCCAGTCAATGCCTGCATCGATGAGGCGATCGACCATTTCCCTATTTCGATCATCAGCAAAAAAACCGGCGATAAAATGGGCAACAATCGGCCCGACGTCCGGTACTTCCAGCAATTCATCCGTGCTTGCCGACTTTAATGAATCAAAATCAGGGAAATATCTTGCCAGATTGGATGCCGTCGTCTCCCCTACCTCCCTAATACCCAGCGCGTAAATGAAGCGCGGAAGTCGTGTGTGCTTGGATTGATTAATCGCATCCAGCAAGTTTTGCGCAGATTTGGTGGCCATTCGCTCAAGGCCAGCCACTTGTTCAAGTTTTAGCTGGTATATATCGGCAACGTTGTGTATCAGCCCACTGTCAACCATCTGGTTAACCAGTTTGATTCCCAGTCCGTCAATGTCCATGGCCTTTCTGGAGGCAAAATGAATGATGGCTTCCTTGCGCTGGGCCGGACAGATCAAGCCTCCAGAACATCGGGCAACGGCACCGCCTTCCAGAAACTCAATTTCCGAGCCACATTCTGGACAATTTTCAGGAAACTGGACTGGTTCACCAGCAACGGTGTTATCTTCGGCAACCTTTACTATCTGGGGGATAACATCCCCAGCACGCCTGACAATAACCTTTTGGCCAATACTTACTCCCAACCGAGCTATTTCATCGGCGTTGTGTAACGTCGCATTACTGACGGTAACACCACCAACAAAGACAGGTTTCAACCGCGCCACTGGTGTAATTGAGCCAGTCCTTCCTACTTGAAAATCTACCGCTTCCAGCACCGTAGCTTGCTCTTGTGCCGGGAATTTCCGTGCAATGGCCCAACGAGGTGCACGAGCCACAAACCCTAGTCGACTTTGCAGGCCAAGATCATTTACTTTGTAGACAATACCGTCAATGTCATAGCCCAGCTGGTCTCTTTTTTTTGCCAGGCGATCGTAATAGTTCAGTGCACCTTCGGCACCTTTAACAATGGCAATTTCCGGATTGATTCGACACCCCCACTCCCGCAGCTGTTCAAGCACTTCCATGTGAGTTTTCGCAGCAAAGTCTCCTTCTACAAATCCATGACTATAGGTGTAGATATTCAGAGGTCGCCGGGCAGTTGCTGAGGAATCTAGTTGGCGCAGACTACCCGCAGCAGCATTACGGGGATTAATGAAAACCTTCTCATCTTTCTCGCGAGCTTCCTTGTTCATCCGTTCAAAGTTTGCCTGATCTATATAGATCTCACCGCGCACTTCAAAAATCTCGGGATGGCCGCTACCACGCAATCGTAAAGGCACGGCATCAATGGTTTTAACGTTCGCGGTAATATTTTCGCCTTGACGGCCATCACCACGAGTCGCGGCATAGCTTAGCAGGCCATTTTCATAAACAATGCTGACAGCAACACCGTCAAGCTTGGGCTCCGCCACATACTCGATCTGGTCAATATTGGTTAAACGGTCACGCACCCGGCGATCAAAGTCTCGGATTTCACTGTCATCGAACGCATTATCCAGCGACAACATGGGTAGGCGATGCTCAACAGTTTCAAACTCAGTTAAAGGCAAAACGCCAACGCGTTGGGTGGGGGAATCAGGGGTCAGTAAATGGGGATATGCTGTCTCAAGCTCCTGTAGCTCTCGCAACATCCGATCGTATTCAACATCCGTGATACCAGGGTCATCAAGAACATAGTAGCGGTAGTTGTGTTCTGTAAGCTCAGCCCTGAGTTGCTCTATCCTGGCACTGGCGTCCTCCGGCGTCATCACAGTAGCTCAGTTATCGATCAAGCAGATGGCGGCGCTGGAAATCACGGATACGGTTTCGGCAGTGTTCTGATGTTTGGATTGTAAAGACACTCCGGTTTTCGTCATGAAGCTCACCCCCCAGTTCATCGCGAACCTTGTTGATGACAGAGAGCATGGATTCATAGACTTTCATGTTGTCCTGGCCTGGCAGCAATTCGTAGAAAAAACAAAGCGCGTGAGTTTGGATCGTATCCATTTCCGCCAACTCAAAGTAGCCGGGCTTAAGTAGATTAGCCATTCGAAACTGGGGCTCTTCGTCGCCGTGTCTACCGCAATAATGGAAGATATCCATATCACCCAGGCGCATCCCCAATTCATATAAAACCTTATAGAGTTCCTTGCCTGCGTAGGGCTCAGAAGGCGAAGTCATCAGATTGATAATAATTATCTCTCCAATTTCCCCCTTCTCTTCAGCGGATTTTTGCCCTGATTTTGCTTTGGTATCTGGCTTTGGCTTTTGCTCTACATCAGGTTCTAACTCAGTTTGAGAAGATTTCGAATCACCTTCCACCTCATCCGCTATTTCTTGCAGCTGCCGAACTTCTTCTTCATTTGGCAATACGACAGGCTCATCGGTCGCCCCTGAACTTTCAAATTCACGGTTGTGTTCGTCAGAAGGGTCCAGTAACAAAGGAACCGCATCCGCTTCGCTTCCCTCATCCTCGTCATCATCCTCTGGCTCTGTATCCAGAAGCAAGGCCTGCTGTTCAACCGGCTCAGGGCGAAATGATGAAAGCCTGGGCTTGGATGCCTCTGCTCGCGCACGAATCTCGACATTCATTTTTTCAATGTCATTGGGGTCTCGATAGCCCACTGTGCGAGCGCCACCAGCTGGTAATTCATCTGAAGAATCCAGGTCTTCCGGATACTCTCTGACACGAATATCCCGACTACCTATATCCTCGAAACGTTGTCGACGCCATTTGGCCGCTGCAATCAACGCAAAAATAACGACGACGATGACGCCTAATACAAAAATCCACTCACGCGTATCCAACTTCTTTTATCCTCTAGACCGCTGCCATCTTAATAGCAGATTCAACATCAACAGTCACCAGTCGGGATACACCGGGTTCATGCATGGTAACGCCCATCAATTGATCGGAAATCTCCATGGTGATCTTGTTGTGAGTAATAAAAATAAACTGCACTTTTTCTGACATCTCTTTAACCATATTGGCAAAGCGTCCAACATTGGCATCATCAAGTGGTGCATCCACCTCATCCAGCATACAAAAAGGAGCCGGATTTAGCTGAAAGATAGCAAACACTAGCGCAATGGCTGTCATGGCTTTCTCTCCACCTGACAGCAGGTGGATGGTACTATTCCGTTTACCCGGTGGACGCGCCATGATCGTCACCCCTGTTTCCAGAAGGTCATCTCCGGTTAGTTCCAAGTAAGCGTGTCCGCCCCCAAATAGTCGAGGGAACAGCTCCTTAAATCCAAGATCAATTTTATCGTAGGTTTCCTTAAATCGGGTTCGTGTTTCCCGATCAATCTTACGAATAGCCGATTCCAGGGTTTCCAGCGCTTCAACCAACTCATTATTCTGTTCATCAAGGTAAGTTTTGCGCTCTTGCTCTGCTTTGAATTCGTCAATTGCTGCCAGATTAATTGGTCCTAGACGTTGTATTCGATCCTGCACAGATTGCAACCGACTCGCCCAACTTGTTTCATCGGCCTCTTCTGGTAAATCCGCTATTACTACTTCGGGGCTGGTATCGCCCAGTTGTTCTTCCAGAGTGGTCTTTCGCGTAGACAAATCCTGCGAGCTAATGCGCTGCTCCTGCAAGCGTTCACGCACAGTAAGCAAATCCTGCGAATGTTTCTGGCGCTGGGCCTCCTGTGCCTGAATCGCCTGCTCAACAGACTGTAACTGTTCGCGTGACTCGGTGAGCCTGCGCTCTTCCTTCAGCCGAGCTTCCAGTCTTTCTTGCAACTGCTCCCTAACCTCCCTGACCGGATCTTCTCCCTCCGGGGTATCTACCTGAAGTGTCTGTCGACGTTCGGACAACCGCTCCAATTGTCCCTTCATGCGCTCCATGGTTTCCTTTAGGCTTTCCAATTGAGTGCTTACCAGCTGTTCGCGTGAGGAAAGTTGTTGAACTGCCTGATTTTTTTCTAGGTGACGGCTGCGGCAATCAGAGAGCTTATTACGTAACTGTTCTCGCAATTGAAGCAGTTCATCGCGTTTATCTGAGTCTGACTCCATGCCGTCCAGTGCCTCGGCCAAAGCGATGCGCGCTTCAGCGAGTTGAGCTTCTTCTTGTTTGTATTGATCCTCCGCCGCAAGCAGTTCGGAGCGATTTCGCTCTAACTGGTGTATCAGCTGCTCATGACGAGCCTTCAACGCTGAGAGTTCGCTATTAACTTGCGACAGCTCTGTAGCGACAGCTTCTTTATCACGGTGAGCCTGTCTTTGTTTTTCTTCCAGGCCCTGTAAATCAGATTGCTTGCTGGTTATGGTTTCCTTGAGTTTTGCTTCATCGGATTCCAGTTTTTCGACATTAACGGAAAGCTTGTCTATTTCCG
>Ga0181560_10002131_pt1 | contig 18491 bp, 3 predicted proteins | sample 011ome_20_FD_133751 | JGI IMG/M metagenome (GOLD analysis project Ga0181560, IMG submission 133751) | Coastal salt marsh microbial communities from the Groves Creek Marsh, Skidaway Island, Georgia - 011509CT metaG (megahit assembly) | ecosystem: Environmental > Aquatic > Marine > Intertidal zone...
CCCCGAATCGGACTGGAGGGAACGCGCGCTGGGTGTCTTGGCCTTTAATCGGGCAGTTCCGGGGGAAAACGTGCCGTGGACCCAGCATACCGGGGAGTTTGAATGGGGCGTTCGCCTCCTAAAAAGTAACGGAGGTGTACAAAGTCGGGCTTCCTGGCGGTAGGCTCAGCCAGGAGACGCGCATGGGCACATGCTCGACTGACAGCGAGACCGATGGGTCGAGCTGGTGTGAAGCCCCATCCCAGCCTGAAGGCAGGCCGAAGTTCCCCCGCCCCCCTCCGCCCCGCGTCGATCCCTGAGGTCCGCGGGCCACGCGAGGGGGGCGCACGGGACCCGTGGCCTCCCCCCCGCCCCGGCCTCGGTGCCGGCCCGGGGGGTGGCGCACCGCCTCCGTGCCTCCGCCCGTTCCGCGGCCCTGATCGGGGGCAGGCGGGGCGGGCGGGGGGCGGAGGGGGCGCGCCCACGGCCGTAATCCACCGCTCCGGGGCGGGGTCAAGGGCGCGCCACCCGTCGAGGGTGCGCCCCCGCCCGCTCCGTTCAACGGAACCGCATCGTCCCCCGCCGCCTCCCCCGGAGGCGACGGGGGGCGACCCCGAGGCAACCCGCCCCCGTCCCCGGTGGGGGGCCCCCCTGGCGTCGCCCCCCCGGCCCGAGGTCCTTGCGAGGACCCTCGGGCCGGGGGGTCGATGCCGGGGGGGCTCGGCCGGGGCGGGGGGTCGGAGGGGGGTGAGGCCGCATCGACGACGCGACCCTTGGGGGCAGGGGGGCGTCCGGTCCCCTCGCGCCGGCGCGGGCCTCCCTCGGGGGGTGCGCGCGGGGGCGGGGGCGCGGGGCGTCTCGGCCCCCACGGGGGGAAATCCTCGAGGCGAGGCGCGGCGGTCGGGCGGCCTCCCTTCGGAGGCCGTCGGGCCCGAGCCCTCGCCGTGCCCCCGGGGGCCGTAGGCGCCCGGGTGGGGGGTCGCGCGCGGGCGGCGGAGCGCGGGAGACGGTGAGGGATGGAAGCCCGCGAGGGCCACGAAAGGGGGAACCCTGGAACGTCCGCCCCCCTCGGCCCCGGAGGACCCCCGGCGTCCCCGGTCGGTCCGTGCCCCCCTTCGGGGGGGTGCGGGACGGCGGGGGCGACCGGGGTCCGCGGGACCGGGGGAGGGCGGTGTGGGGCGTGCGTCGCCCGTGCGGTTCGCGCCCTCGTCCGCCATATGGGGGAGGGGGGTGTGGCCAGGGCGGAGGCTGCCGGCGGAGCAGGTCCAAGAAGATCCGGAGTCTCTGGGTGGAAAGAGCTCCGCTTATCAGATCAAAGGTACTCTAGGGATAAGTGCGACCAGCAAAGCGGGATGCGGCAATGCGCCACGCCATCGACCCGAATCGATTGAGCCTACGCCGGCATGCGTCCCTGGTGACGGGGGGGTATGAAGCCCGGCGGACAATGTAGATGGGTCAGGGCCCAGGGATCTGGGTCCGCCTGTCGCTAGGCTGCGTGCCTACGGTTAGCGGAAGCGAACCTACGTAATTTAGGCCCCGAAAGAGTACCCCCAGGGCCCCGGCCTTGGGGACGGTGAGGGGCACGGTCGCTTATCCTGGCCGTGCCATTCGGGCCCAAGCTCACCCGGGGTAGAGTAGGAACCTAAGGGCACGGGGGGCTGCGATGCCCCACGTGTCGCATCCCGAACTGGGTAAGCCCGTCGGTTGCCTTCCGTCCGGCGCCTCCCTCCGGGACAGGCGAGGCGGGGGTGGGCTAGGGTTCGGGCAACCGACCCCATACACCGGCGGGTAGAGGATCGTGCAAAAAGCGAAGGCCCAGCTGTAATCGCTGGGATAGGGGCGATGCCCCGCTCCGAAAGGAGGCAGACTTGCATATGTCGTAAATCCTTGAAGGGTGGCGCCTGGATGTCTCTTTCGGTAAAACCACCCCTCTAGGTACACTCACACACCATGAAACAAAAGACCTTTGGAGCGTTCTATCGAATTGACTGGAAACACTGCGGCAACGTGGTGTACCGAATCCAGTGCGCCATCGCAAAGGCCTGGAAGGCTCAGGATTGGCAGGGTGTTCGCCGGTTGCAGAACAAATTGGTGACGAAGTATGAGGCGCGGGCGTTGGCCGTCAAAAAGGTGAGGACCAATCGGGGGGGCAAAACGCCCGGAGTGGATGGCACCGTGTGGGATAGCGACGCGGCCCTCCTGGGGGCCATCGACGCGTTGCGAAACCTGGCGCGCTACCAGCCGAACCCCGTGAAACGGGTGTACATTCCCAAACCCAAGGGAGGACGACGTCCCCTCGGCATTCCAACGATGTACGACCGAGCCGTGCAAACATTGTTCGCGTTCGCATTGTTGCCGATCGCCGAGAGCACGGCGGATGCACGGAGTTACGCGTATCGCCCCTACAAGTCGGCCCACGACGCCGTGGGCTATCTGCAGCTCGTCCTGGCCTCGCGCTACGCGAAACGCTGGGTGCTCGAAGCAGATATCGAGAAGTTCTTCGATAACCTCTCCCATGAGTGGTTGTTGGAGCACATCCCGATGGACCGCAGCATCCTCGAGAAATTCCTGAAAGCGGGTTTCATGGATGCTCCCAGTCGGGTGGTCCATGCAACCCCTACAGGAACGCCCCAAGGGGGGGTGATCTCCCCGATCATCGCCAACATGGCGTTGGATGGCCTCGAGGACGCGCTGGGGAAACGCTTTCGTGTGGTTCGCTACGCCGATGATTTTGTGGTGGCTGGGAAGGGGCCCGACGCCTTGAAGGCGGAGGCCCTCCCGGCCGTCGAGGCGTTTCTGGCGGAGCGGGGCCTCGTCTTCGCTCAGCACAAGACCCGCATCACACGCATCGAGGACGGGTTCGATTTTCTGGGGTTCACCTTCCGGGAGTACGCCAACGAAGCTCGGGCGGTAGGGTACAAGAAGGGAATCCTTCTCGTCACTCCGGCCAAAGACAACGTGGGTGTCTTCAAGAAAAACCTCAAGCGAATCCTTCGGTCCCTCCAACGGGGCTCTCCGGCCAGGGTGATTATGCGGTTGAACCCCATCGTGCGCGGGTGGGCGAATTACTACAAGCCTTTCAACGCCAGCAAGGTATTCGCCACCGTGGGGGCCTATCTGTGGCGGTTGACGTGGTCATGGTGCCGCAAGAAGCATCCCACCATGGCGCGCCGCGACCTGCGGTGGAAGTACTACACCCAGGAAGGGGGCAACCGCTGGGTCTTCTACGCCCGCACGCCGGACAACCGAACCCTCACCCTGGTCCAATTGGGCTACACCAAGATCGTCCACCACGTCCTTTGCAAGGACCTCAACCCCTTTTGGCCCGCCCACAAGGCGTACTACCAGCGGCGGCAGGCGTTGGGAGCGAATCGAAGCGTGCGTCTGAGTCCGAGGCGGTCCAAGCTGCTCAAAAAGCAACGCGGGATCTGCCCGGTATGCCACGTGGAGCTGCTCAGCGGGGAACCCCTCGAGGTTCACCATATCCAACGCCGAAACCAAGGGGGAAATCACACCCTGCAAAACCTCCTACTTCTGCACAGGTTCTGCCATAAACAGGTGACATACTCCAAGAATGAACGTCTCAAGGCCGCATGGCGGAAGGGGGGCATCGTGGACGATGGACCCATCGTCCCCGGAGGCTCTCCTCGCCCATAACGTCCGCCATGTAGGATTATGGGAGCCGTGTGATGCGAAAGCATCACGCACGGATCTAATGGGGGGAAAGCTCGCAAGGGCCTACCTATCCAACCCAGCGTGGTCTCCCCTGCGAGTCCCGATCAATGGGGAGGTTCGCGACCTCGATGTCGACTCAAGGTATCCTCGTGGTGCAGTCGCTGCGAAGGGTGTGGTTGTTCGCCACCCAAGACCTTACGTGAGTTGGGTTCAGAACGTCGTGAGACAGTTTGGTTTTTATCCATTTTGGCACCCCTAGGCCTCCATCCCTCGGACCGTCCCGGCTAGAGCGGGGCGGGCGAGGGCGTCGCCGAAGGGTCCGTGGCCGTGGTGCCGTCCATGGCCTGGCGCGGGGTTCCCGCCGCGCCCCGGCCCTCCCGGGCCCTTCGCGGGGTCCCGCCCGCCCCCGGGGCCGCCCGCCCCGGCCGTTCGTGGGCCCTTCGGGGCGCGCGGGGGGCCGGGGCGGGAGGGCCCGGGGGCGGACGGGGCGTCGCGGGGTTCGGGGCGGCCGGGGCGGGCGGGGCCGCCCCGTCGCCGGGCTGCGGCGTCCCCCCGTGGCCCCTTCACCGGGGCCGGGGGGCGCCGTCACGGGTTGAGGCGGGCGGGGGCGGGGTGGCCCCCCTTCCGGTGCGCCCCTCGGGGGGACGGGGTGGGGGGTGATGCCCTCGCCCCGTCGTCCCGGGGGGCTGGGAGGGGGGCGTTCCGTGGCCGTTCGCCGTGGGCTGCCGGGACGTGCCCGGCGAGCCCCAGCCCTGCTGGTGGTGGGAGAGGCACGTGGGCCGCGGACCCTTCGCCATGGCGGCGAAGGAGCGCCGGAAATCCCATAGCGTTGGCGGGCCGTACGAGAGGAGCCCCTCCAATTCATCCCTGCTTTAGCAGTTGTCCAGCCTCCCCTGGGTGGGCACGCTGCGTAGGTAGCATGACCAGGGTGAAGCGCTGCACGCAACTAAGTGCGAACCCCGGCTTTCGGTTGATTTCATCCCACCCTGTAGACTATGGGGTTGATAGGTGGGCGGTGAGAACGCGCTTTCCCATACTAATGCCACACCAAGGTAATGTATACCTCCCGACCCCCGGGGGGACCCCCCCGACCGGGGGGTCCCCCGGGGGGCGGGGGAGGAGGGGACGGGGCCCTAAGGGACCCGTCTCCCCCCCACGGATGTTTCCGTAAAAAAAACGACCCTCGGGCGAGGGGGGTAAACCCCCTGGCGGAGGGTACTTTGCCTCCAAACGACCCTCGGGCGAGGGGGGTACCCCCCTCGCCGGAGGGTCATGCAGAAATGGGGTGTCGGGGGCCCTTCGGCCTTGGGCCGGGGCCGTTCCGGCCCCTCGAGGGCCCTGCGGGCCCCGGGTCTCCGGGCGGAACGCCCACGGGGGGGGTGGGGGGGCCGGAAGGCCAGCCCCTCCCCCCAGCTCGCCGCCTTCCAGGCCTCGGGGCCGAGGGGCGGGCGCGGTATCGCGGACGCCGGGGGTGCCCCTCGCGGGGCGCCCGGCGCGGACGAGGTGTTTGAGAGGGTCACGGGTGCGCTCTTACGGATTTCATCCACGTTACGCCTCTCCCCCTTCGATGACTACGACTACGCGCGTTCGTCTCGGGCTTCCGGTGCGGTGGGGTGAGGGAAGGCCCGGTGGGCCCGGTCGGTGCGTCGGTGGCGCCCTGGGGCCCGCCGGGGCCCGCGTCTACGCCACGGGGCCCCGGGGGCCCCGGGGGCCCCTGGCGGGGCCGGGCGTCGCGCCGTCCCGGACCACGGGGGCCCTCGGGGCCCCCGTGGTCCGGGCGTTGGGGCGGCCCGTGGAGGTGGTTCCCGGGGGCCGGGTCCTCGGGGCGCGTCTGGCCGCGTGGGCGGGGCCGACGGCGGCCCGGGCCCCGTGGGCGGACGCGCGGGCGGCGGCGGCCGAGGCGGCCGCGGCCAGCCCGTTTGGCGCCCTGGTCCGGGCCAGCGGGCCCGGGTTGGGGCGCAGGGGGCGGGGCCTGGGCCGGGCCACGGCCCAGGCCCGCCGCGCCCGCCGCACCCGGCGCTTCACGGCGGCCGAGGCCGCGGTGTGGGGCCCCCGGGCCCACGCCCTCTTTCGGGACGCCCTTTCGGGCGGCTCCGGGGCCCCGGAGCCCGCGGCGCCCGTGCCGGGCGCGGTGGTCGGGGGGAGGCGCGTGGGGGCGAGGCTGACCCTGGCCGTGGTCCACGCCCTCCTGCGGGCGAGGGGCGGCCACGTGGGCACCTACGCCGCCGCGCGGGACGCCGCCGCCGCGGCGCGGGAGGCCGGGGCGGTGCGCCGGGCGCGGGCCCAGGCCCGCCGCCGCCTGGCCCACGCCCAAGCCCGGGCCCGGTCCCGGGCCGGGGAGACCCTCGCGGTCCGCCGGGCCCGCCGGGCCCCCGGGGTGCGTGGCCCGCGTCGCGCGGTCCGTATCCCCCGCGGCGGATCCCGAGGGACCCGCGGCGACGCGCCCAAGACGCCCCGCGTCTCCGCCCGCCAAGCCGCGCGGGCGTGGGCGCGGGCGGCGCGGGCCGCGGCCCAGGCGGCGCGGGCGACCCCCGCCTTCGGGCCTCTGGGCCTTCCCGGCTTCCTGCCCGGGGGCGCCGAGGCCCGCGAGGTCGCGGCCCTGACCGCGGGGCTGGCGGGGGAGGGGCCCGAGGCCCCCACGGGGGCCGGGGTGGGGGGTGGGTGGCTGCCCCAGGCGGCGGCCGTGGCGCCCTCCGGGCCCTTGGCCAAGGCCTTGACGGGAGGGACGGGGCGCCCGGCGGGGGGCCGCGCCCTGCGGGCGTGGCTCCGCAAGGCCCGGGCCCTCGGACGTCCCGTGGCCGACGAAGCCCCCCGGCCGGGCGCCCACCTGGGCGCGGCGACGGTGCCGACCGTGCCGACCGCCTCGCGGAGGGCCGGGTGGGATCGCGTCTCCCGTCAGGGACGGAAGGGACGGGAGGGACGGGAGGGGCGGGAGGAGCCCGAGGCCGTGGTGGCGGCCCTGGTGGCCGACGCGGTGGAGGCCGAGCAGGCGCGCCTCGGGGCGTGGCGTCGCGACCCCTTGGCGGCGGACATCCCGTTCCTGGGGCGCGACGACGCCCTCCACGACCTCCTCACGGGGTGGGGCGTGGGGCTGCCCACGGCCGTCGACAGCCCCCTGGGGGTGGCGGCGGTGCGGGAGGCCGACGCGGCCTACCTCGCCCGCACCCTGGCCCTCGCCGCGCGCATCGAGGCCACCCTGGCCCTGGGGGCCGAGGGGACGGCCTTGGTGCCCTACGGCCGCCCCTACGGCGGCCGGTCCGCGTGGCACGCCGAGGAGGACGACGCGGCGGGGGGGCCCGACGGGCCCCCCGCGCCCGACGGGCCGGAGGCCCCCCCGGAGGCCGAGGGGGCCGAGGGGGCCGAAGCGCCCGCGGCCTCCGGGGGAGGCCCCGCGGAGCGTCTACGGGCGGGCGCCGCCGAGGGGCGGGCCCATCCCCTGGGCTTCGGGGGGTGGGCGTGGCTCCAGCGCCAGGCCGCCGCCCGCGCGGCCGGGCGGGCGGCGGAGCGCCGCCGGGCCCGGGCGGCCGCGGTCCCCGGGCGAGGGGGCCGGGGGAAACCGACCTCGGCCCACCCCGTCGGGGCGCCCTTCGGGGGGCCGGCGTGGACCTGGCCGTGGGCGTCCGAGGCGGCGGCGGACCAGGTGCGCCTCCGGCGGGCGGCCCGGGCCGCGGGGGCGTCCTTGGCGGCGTGGGAGGCCGTGGAGCTGTTCGTGGGGGACTGGGCGCCGCGGTACCTGCGGGCCCCGGCCGCGGAGGTCGTGGCCCGGGGGACCAAGGACGCCTTCCGGTCCCCGTGGGACCGCGTCAGGGCCCTGACGGCCGAGAGGGACGCCGCGGCGGCGTCCCGGCGGCCCGGGCCCACGGCCCGCGTGCCCCGGGGGACGCGCCGCCGCCGGCACCGGCGGGAGGCGCGTCTGCGGGCGCGCTGGCGGACCGCGCGCCTCCAGGAGCGGCGCGCCCTCCGGGCCCCGAGGGGGCGGGGGGCCCCGGCGCCCGGGCTCCGAGGCCCCGGGAGGGCCGCGTCGGTCCGGGTGCGGGCCCTGGGGCGGGCCCTGCGGGCGGTGCGGGCCCTGCCGCGGCGGGTCTGGCGGGGCGAGGCCTACGGCGTCGGGATGGGGGCGGGGGACGCCCTGCCCTTCTCCCGGGGCCGGGCGTTCGCCCTCGCCTGGGTCCAAGGGTGGGCGGAGACCCTCGTCGCCGCGGGGGGGCCGGGGGTGGGGGCCTACGGCCGCCATACCGCCGCCCACGCGGCCCGAACCGTCCTGGGGGCCCGAGGGCCCCGGGAGGGCCGGGAGGCCCGGGAGGCGCTCGCCCCCCAAGGCCTCGGGTCGGAGCCCCTGGGGGCCCATGAGGCCCTCCTCGAGGCTCCGGACCCCGACGCCATCGCGGGCGCGGCGGTGCGCGCGGTCCGGGCCGAGGGGGCCGGGCCGTCCCTGGCGCCCCGAGGGGCCCCGGGGGCCCAAGGGGCCCTTGAGGCCCAAGGGGGCCTAGGGGCCCTCGTCTGGGATCCGGCGGCCGAGGGGGCCGAGGGCCGGGCCGGCCTGGGGGTGGGGGGGACGTTGCCCCAGCCCGAGAGGCGGCCCGACCCGGCGTGGGCCCTGCGGGCTTACGCCGTGCGCGCCCCCGAGATCTGGGCCGAGGACGGGGCGTGGCGGGCGGTGGCCGGCCTCCTCGCCGACGCCCTGGCGGCCAGGCCGGACCTCGCCTCGGGGCCCCCTAGGGGCCCCGAGGCGAGGGCGTTCACGGAAGGGGATGACGAGGCCGAGGCGGCCGAGGAGGCCGCGTTCTGGGTCGGGGCCGAGGCCGGAGGCGGAGGCGGAGGAGACCCCGACGACCCGTGGGACCCCGAGGACGCGCCCGACCGGGCGCGTCTGGCCCAGTGGGGGGCCCAGGGGGACGGGGCGCCCGTGGGGCGGATGGCCCTGCTGGCGGCCAACCCGTACGCGGCCGCGTCGGGGCCGTCGGCCCCTGGGAGCCCGCTGGGCGAGGGGTGGAGGGGGGCCGCGGACCCGTTCGCGGCGGCCCTCGACGCCCTGGCCCCGGGCTTGGGGGCGGCGGCGGTGGCCCACACGGAGCGGCGGGCGATGGCCTCGGAGAACGCCGCCGTCCGGCGCGCCAAGGCCGAGGCCAAGGCTCGGGCCAAGGCCGACGCGGACGCCCGGGCCGAGGCCGAGGCGCGCGCCGCGGGGACCTACGTGGCCCCCGAGCCCGAGGTGACCCCGGCCATGGCCAAGGTGATCCGGGACCTGGAGCGGAAGGGGGTGCTGGCCGCTGCCTTCGGGGACCTGGCGCCGAAGGGGGCGCGGGCCGATCCCTTCCCGGACCCCTCGCGGGGGGCGGGGCCTCGCGTTGAGCGCGCGGTGTTCGTGGCGGTCCGAGGCGTCGCGGTGGTCCCGGTGCGTCCGGCGGGGTGGGCTCGAAGGTGGGTCCTCCGGCCGGGGGCGTTGGGGGCGGAGGCGCGGCGGCGGGGGTGCCCGTGGGGCGGCCCCGAGGGGTGGGGGTTGACCCTCGCCCGGTTCCGCGCCGGGTACGACGGGTTCCGCTACGCCCGCCGGTCCGCGGCCCGGGGCGTCCGGCCCGGGCGCCACCTCGCCCGGGCCTACGCCCGGGCCTGGCGGGCCAGGGTCGCGGCGGTGGAGGCGGCGGGCCGGGCGGTGGACGCCGAGCGCCGTCGCCTCGACCGCGCGGCGAGCTGGGCCCAGGCCCAGGTCGCCTGGCGCCGCGGCGTCCTCGCCACGGCCCGGAGGCTGGCCGAGGATCCCGAGGAGACCCTCGCCTGCCGCGTCATGGACCGCCAGATCGCCCGCTGGGAGGCGTGGAGGGACCACGTGATGGCCACCGGGGAAGCCCCCTCGGACGAGGCGTACCTGGCGGCCACGCTGGACGAGGCGGCCGGGGACGCCTTCGCGGACGAGGCCCCCGACGACGGGGACGACGGCCCCGACGGGGACGAGGGCCCCGACGAGGTCGACGAGGCCCACGACGACGAGGCGCTGGACGCGGACGACGCGACCCTCGAGGACGACGCGGATGACGCGGCCCTCGAGGACGACGAGGCCCTCGAGGACGACGAGGCCCTCGAGGACGACGAGGCCCTGGACGCGGACGACGCGGCCCTCGAGGACGACGCGGCCCTGGGGGGGACGGATCCGTGGGGGCCGGGGGCGGTGCTGGCCCAGCTGGGGTTGGTGGCGGGGTACGTGCGGACCCTGCCCGCGTGGCGGAGGTGCCTGGACGGCACCGTGCCCCCCGTGGCGGTGCGGGCGGCCATGGCGGCCCTGGGGTCCAACCCCGCCGCCGCCGCGGACCGCGCCAGGCCTTTGATCCCGCACCCGGACCCCCGTGGGGCCCCCGAAGGGGACCCCGCCGCGGTGGACGCCGCCCGCCGGGCCCTGAGGGCGGACCGGCGGGCGGCGGCCGTGGCCTGGGAGGGGTACGTGTACGGGCTCGCCGTGGGCACCCGGGCCCCGGCCCCGGGGGGTCCGGCGCCGTCCGAACCCCTTTTGGGGACGTGGACCATGACCCGGGGGCGGACGGCGTCGGGCCAGCGGGCGGCGCCGTTGCTGCGCCAGCGGGTGACGCCGGCGGATCTGGGGGCGGCGGAGGCGGCGGAGGCCGTCACCCACGCCCTGGTCCAGACGGCCACGGCCTACGGCAGCCCCGCGTGGGCGCGGACGGGGTTGCCCCTGCCCGCCGCGGCCACCCTGGTCCGGTGGGCCCGGGGCTGGGCGGCGTTGAGGGCCACCCTGGCCGAGGAGGCCGCGGCGGCCGAAGCGGCCCGGCACGCCCCCCTGGACCCCGACGCGGGGCCGGGGCAGCGGGCGTTCCTGGCGAGCTTTGAGACGCCCCCCGTCCGGGACGTCCTGGGCAGGGGGCACCGTTGGGGGGAGACCCGGGCGTTGGCGACCCTGGCCCCCGCCCTGACGGATCCCGAGGCCCTGCCGTTCATGGCCGGGTGGGAAGCGGGGTGGTACCGGGTGAGCCTGGCGGCTCGCCTGGTGGGGTTGGCCGCCAGGGTCGAAGCCCTGGTGGACCTGCGCCTGCCCGAGGACGCGCCCGAGGCGGCCAGGCAGGGGGGGCGGCCGGGGGTGGCCGCGGTGGCCGCCCGGGGCACGCCCCTGAGGCTGCGGCCGCGGCGGCCCGGGCGGCGTCCCTTGGCGAGGCACGCCCGGCAGACGGCGGCGCGGGCGGCGGCGTGGGCGTGGTCCCGGGCCGTCCCCGGCCGGCCCCTGCCCGACGAGGCCCTGCCGTGGCGCCAGGCCCCGGCCCCCTCGGCGTCGGGGGGCGGGTGGGCGCCCGACACCGTGGCCGTGGTGGCCGCGTGGCACGCCTTGGCGCCCTACTACCCGCGGGCCCACGTGCCCGTGGGGAGGTGGCGGGCCGGGTGGGCCGTGGGGGCCCACGTGGCGCCCTACCGGTCCATGCTCCTGGAGGGGAAGCCCCTGGGGGACCTCGGGCCCTACGGGCCGTACGGGTCCGGAGGCGCGGCGCCCGGGGTGGAGCCCGGGGTGAAGCGGGTGGTGGCCGATCGGGCCCACTTCCGCTACGTGCCGTGGGCGGCCGATGCGGCGCGGTCGGGGCTCACCCGGGGGGGGCGGTACGTGGCCTTTCCCGCGACGCCCCTGCCGCCCGTGGGGCCCTACCGGGGGTCCCGGTACGCGTGGATCCCCGTGACCGAGCCGGCGGCGATCCATCGCGGCCTGACGGCGGCCCCGTACCGGTGGGCCGACCGGGTCCGGGACGTGGTCACCCGCCAGGTCCTGGCCCAGACCACGGGCTTGGCGGCCTTCGGGGGGCCCTCCCGGGCCCCCGGCGACCGGGCCTCCGGAGGCCTGGACGCCCTCCTCGCCGAGGCGGGCCCCCTGGCCCTCATGGACGGGGTCCAGGGCGGCGAAGGCCCGGCGGGGGCCTCCGGCCTCGCCGGGGGCGTGGGGCCCTTGATCTGGGTGGCCTGTGTCCCCCGGGACGGGGGGGCCGGGAGGCCCGGGAGGCCCGGAAAGCCCGGGAGGCCCGGCAGGGCGTCGGGGCCGAGCGCCCCGGCCCCGGGTGCCGGGGCCAAGGGCCGGTTCGCGGCGGCGGCGCGTCAGGCGTGCGTGCCGGCCTTTGCGCCGTGGGAGGCGGGGGCGGGGTGGGCCAGGCCCTACCCCGCCGGGTTCGCCGAGGCCAGGCCCACGCCCGAGGCGTACCTGGATTGGGTGTACCGCACCACGGCCACGGCCGACAAGGCGTGGCCCCTGAGGCCCACCCACGCCCGGCGGCGCACGGCCGCCCCGAGGGGCGGACGGGTGGAGGGCCACGGGGACCGGCTGTGGGTGGACCTGGGCGTGGTGGACCCCCAGGGCGAGACGGCCGTGGCCGAGGGCCTCGGCGCGGCGCGGACCCTGGCCAGGGCCGTCGCGCCCCTGGCCGCCCTCGAGGCGGCGGCGGTGTGGCGGACGTTGGACGCCATGGACCGGGCGGGGCCCGTCCCCGCCGGGGCGTTCCCGTACCTGCCGTACCCGCACCCGGATCCCCGTGGGGGGGCCCCTCTGGGGCCCGAGGCCATGGGCACCGACGCGGGGCGGGGGGTGGGCTACGGCCGGGACTGGGCGTCCCGGGTGGCCTTCCTGTTCCGGGTCCGGGTGCTTCTCGCCACCGAGGTGGGGCGCACCTACCAGGCGTTGATCAAGGCGTTGCTCCTCCACCCCGGGGTGGACGTGCTGGCGGTCTGGGCGCGCCTCGAGCTCGCCGTCCGTCGGGGCGCCCCCTGGACCCGGCCCGAGGACCGTTACGGCCCCTACGAGGGGCTGTTCCTGGACCTGGTGCCGGGGCCCATGGCGCCCCGGAGGGTGCGCGCCCTCGCGCGCCACGCCGCCCGGGCGGCCCGGACCCAGGGGGCCCGGGCGGCGGTCCTGGCGGCCCGGGGCTTGGACCCCGCCTTGGCCCGGGGGCCCAGGGCCCACGACGCCCGGGCGGCGGCCCTCACCCCGGTGCCCGCGGTGGATGTCACCGGGGCCCGGGGCCCCTGGGTCCGTAGGCTCCGGGAGGCGTCGACCCCCCGGATCGACGGTCCGGACGGGGCCCTGCTCTACCCGGACGCCGAGGCCGCGTGGCGGCGGCCGCCCGGGCCCGTGTACCGCGCCCGGGGCGTCCAGCGTCCCGAGCCCGAGGGGCTCAAGGGTCCCTCCGGCCCCTCCGGGCCCTCCGGGCCCGAAGGGGCGACGGCGCTCCTCCGGCTCCGGGTGAGGGAGGTCAGGGAGTCCTGGGCCCAGGTGAAGGCGATCTCCAAGGCGGGCACCCCGGGGACCGGGTTGCCCGCCCTGGTGCCCACGCCCTTGGCGACCTTGGTGGCCCAGGGGGGCGAGCGGCCCGAGGACCCGGTGGCCGAAGCCGCCCGCCTCGGCCTCGCCCCCGCGAGGCGCGCGCGCATCCTGGAGGCCGTGACCCCCCGGGAGGGGGACCGGCGGCCCCTGGGCATGGCCATCGTCGCGCCCCGTTTGACGGCGCGCCTGGTCCCTGAAGGTTCCGAGGGTCCCCAAGGACCGGAAGGTCTCAAGGGACCCGAGGCCCGGGCCCTCGCCTCCGCCCCCGCCCCCGTCCCCGGGAGCCGAGGGGAGGCGGTGGACGCGGGGACGGTGGACCGGGCCGAGGCGGAGGCGGGGGACGCGTCCACCCTCATCGGGGGGCGGACGGCGGCCGCGTGGGCGGTGGCCCTGTTTCCGGGGCCCCTCGCCCAGCGGTCGGGGGCCTACGCGCCCCTGGGGAGCCCCAAGGGTCCGGCCACCGGGCCGGCCCACGACCTCTACGCGGTGCCGCCCCAGGACCTGATGGACCTGGTGTGGACCCGGGAGGCCCAGGCCCTGGGAGACCACCCCACGTTCCGGGCGTTCCTGCGGGTGTGGCTCCAGGAGCCCCGGTGGGACGCCCTGGCGCCACGGGTCCAGAGGGCCATCCGGGACGCGGCGTTGGCCGCCGCCCGGGGGCCCGTGGGGCCCGGGGACCCGGGGTACCTGCCCCCCGACGCGGCCCTGTGGGGCCCCGAGGCCGACGCGTCCGTGCCCACGGTGCGGCCCACGGCCTTCCTGGAGGGCCCCGGGCCCCGGGCGGCGGTGCCCCGGGTCGTGAGCGACCCGGCGATGTGGGCGGCGTTGAGCGCCCTGAACCTGCCGGTGCCGACGATCATGGCCGAGAGCTTGACCGAGTTCGACGGCTTTCCCGAGCGGCCGCCGTTCGACGCCGCCATGGACGCCATCAGCGGCCAGGATGCCGCGGCCTTCCACCGCGCCCGCGAGGCGGCCGAGGCGAGCCTGGCCACCATGGAGGAGGAGCTGGCGATCCGCCGCCGCCTCCGGACCGAGCAGCTCGCCTACGGGGACGCGGCGGCCTTCGAGGCCCTGGGGCCCCGGGAGGCCTGGGAGGCCGAGGCGGACGCGGATTTGGACCTGGACTACCGGGGGCCCGCGGCGCCCGTGTCCTCCAAGCTGGCCCGGTACCTGAAGTCCGACGACCCGGAGTTGGTGGAGGACGCCCGGAAGCGGGTCGCCGCTGCCGCGGCGGCCCAGGGAAAAGTCCACGCCATGATGGCGAGGTACCGGAAGGTCGGCGCCCGGCGCCGGGCCCGGTACCGGGCGCGGGCGCGCCGGGCCCGGGCGGTCTACGTCCGGGCGGTCTACGCCCGGCCCCTGGGCCGGGCCCGGGTCGGGGCGGGGCCTAGGGCCCTGCCGCCGGCCGTGAAGGCTTGGGCGTGGGCCGCGGCCGAGGCGTCCGACGCCGGGGACCGCCACGCCGAGGCCCTGGAGCCCGAGGGGACGGGGTCGCCGTGGCGCGACGCCCTCGGCCACGCCCAGGCGGTGGCGCGGGCCCAGGAGGCCGAGCGAACCGCCGAGCCCGTGGTCCCCGACCGCCCCGGGCGGAGGGCCCACGCCGCGGCCTTCGACCCCGTCATGGGCCGTTGGTGGCGGACGGAGGGGGGCAGGGAGGGGGCCGACCGGGCCAGGGTGACGGCCCTCCTGACGGCCGCCGCCGCGGCCCCCCAGGCCCTCGAGGCCCCAGGGGCCCCAGGGGCCCTACGGGCCCGGGAGGCCGGGGAGGCCGGGGTGTCCAAGGCGTTGGTGGCGTGGACGCCGGCGTGGCACCGGTGGCGCCAGATGGTGCGGGACTTCCCCGAGCTGTACGAGCTGCCCCCCGTCACGGCCGAGGGGTGGGAGGCCTTGCCGGGCCTCGCCCTCGGCGGGCGGAGGAGGTTGCACGGGGCGTACCAGAATGAGTTCATCTCCCCGGGGACGCCCATGCCCGTGGCCCACACGGCGTGGTACGTCCTCATGCCCACCTACGCGGTGTTCCCCACCCCCGTGGGGGGCGGGGCCAGCCTGCGGGAGGCGCGGATCACGGGACCCCGGGCCCAAGCGGTGCGGGGGCTCGAGGCGCGTCAGGCGTGGTTCGGGGGGCAGGACCCCACGCGCCCGGCCCCCGACGCGCGGTTGCAGGCGCGGTGGGCGGCCATGGGGCGGGTGGGCGAAGCCTACGCCCTCCTGGCGCGCCGCCGCGCCCTGCGCCGGCCCATGGGGGCCCCTTCGGGGCCCTCGAAGGAGGCGCCGAGGGAGGCCGGGGGCGATTGGGCCGCGGGGCCCGGGGGGCGCCCGCGGGAGGCGGCCGCCTTCCGGGCCGACGCCACCGTGGCCGAGGACGTGGCGAGGGCGGCGCGCATCCACCGGGCGGCCCAGAGGGCCCGGCCCCTCCAGCTGGCGGCCTTCCGGGCCGAGCGGGCCTGGAGGGCGACCGAGCGGTCGGCGATCGCGTGGCGGGAGGGCGTGAAGGTTCTCACCCAGCGCCTGGCCGCGGCCCGGAGCCGGGCGACGCGGGCGGCTTCGGCCACGCCCCGCGCCGCGGTCCAGGCCGAGCGGTGGGCGAAGGCCTTCGGGACGCCGGCGGGGCCCAAAAAGAGGGCGCCCGCCCGGGCCCCGGCCGCCCTCCAAGCCCGGGTGCGGGCCGCGCCTTTGGCCAGGTGGCGGACGTACACCCGCAAGGAGGCTGCCCGCTGGGAGCAGCGGAGGGCGTGGGCCGCGAGCAAGGAGGAGCGGGTGACGGCCACCCTGGCCGCGACCCGCGGGGCGTTGCTCCAGGCCCTGCGCCAGGCGGCCTACGCCACCGACGTGGCGAGCGCCCTGGAGTTCCCCGGGGTGGTGGCGGGGGGTCAGACCCTGTACCCCACCCCCAAGGGCATGGAGACGGCGAAGGCCTACGCGGCGTCGGTGCCGACGGTGGAGGCGTCCCCGTTCGCCACCTTCTTCGACGCGGAAGCGACCGCGCGCCAGCGGGCCGACGCCGGCCGGGTGGCGTTGAGGAGGGTGGCCCAGCGGCTGCACGCCCAGCTCACCCTGGAGGAGTCGACCAAGGAGGCCAAGCGTCGGAAGCGCGCCCGGGCCCGGGAGCAGGCCTCCCAGGCCCAGGGGCGGGACGCCGCCAAGGCGCCCCGCCAGCGGAAGCGCGACCTGCTGAAGGAGGTGCCCTGCCCGTACGTGCCCCGGGCCCCCGGGCCCGAGGCCGCGGGGCGGGCCAAGCGCGCGTTCGCGTCCATGATGGCGGTGCAGGTGCACCCCGACGACCCCCGGTACGCCGGGTGGGTCAAGCTGGCCAAGCCGTTCCTCGAGGACCTGCTGTGGTTGCCCATGGACAAGGTCACCCGGGGGATCGCGCCCATGGAGGCCTTGGAGCTCGCCTGGACCCTGCCCACCCCGGTGCTGGAGGCGCCCTCGGGGCCCAAGCTGCCCTTCGGGTTGCACCGACGGGCGCCGCCCAAGCACCGGGAGCGGGCGAGGGCGCCCCTGGCCCGGCCCGACCCCGCGTGGGGCGGGACCCGGACCCTGGCCGAGGCCCTGGCCGCCCGCCGCGCGGCCCCGCGCCCCCCCGGGCCCCGAGGGGTCCCGGGGGGGCGCGCGGGCCCCGGGGGGGCGCGGGGGGTCCTGCCTTTGGGGGCGAGGCCGTACGCGTACCCCCACCCCGACGCGCCCATGCGGCGGTTTCCGGGGACGGGGCGCGCGGCCCTGGACGCCCGCCGGGCCGAGGCCCTGCGGCGGTCGGGGAGGCGGTGGAGGCCCGAAGCGTGGAGGTCGCCCGACCCGTTCCTGGAAAGGCTCGAGGGGAAGGACGCGTCGGACCGGGGGTCGGCGCGGGATGAGGTCGGTGACGAAGGCGGGGGCGACCGTGGCGAGGCGGACCCCCGGGGGGCCGAGCGCGCAGGGGGCGAGGCGGCGGCCCGCGCGTGGCGGGCGACGCCGCCCCGCACCCCGGCCGAGGCCGCGTTGCGGAAGGCGGTGACGGCCCCTGCGGGCGCGGGGGGTGGGGCCCCTGGGGAGGCCTTCGACCCCTGGGCGTGGCGGGGGGTGCGGCCGAGGCGTCGGATGCCGGCGGACGTGGTGGTGCGGCCGTGGGGGCCCACGCGGCTTCCCTTGGCCATGCCCCTCCACGAGGCCCAGATCAGGGACGCCAGGGTGCGCCTTCGGTCGCCGGCGGCGTTCATGCACCCGCGGCAGCAGCCGCGGTGGTCCTTCGAGCCGTGGCTGATCGAGCCCGACCAGCCCTACCACCGTCGGGCCCGGGGCTGGTCGCCGGTGACCGTGTGGGGGCCGCCCCTGCCCAGGCAGGAGCAGGGGGCCGCCCTTCTGGGGGACCGCGCGGCCTTCGCGGCCCGCCAGCCCGACCCGACGGACGGGGCGCCGACGTGGGTGCCGGGCGGGGTGCCCTTGACTGAGGAGGGGATGCCCCTCCTCGGGGGGGACGTGACGGGCCCCGCCGCCGTGGCGGTGGGCGAGGCCCGGGAGGCCTTCGTGGCCGCGGTGGCCGTGGCGCCGACGGCCTGGGTGCCGGCGGTGCCGCGGGTGTGGGGGATGGAGCGCGGGCGTCCCCCCGGGGGCGTCCACCTCGGGTTCGACCCCGACGTCGCCGACGCGGGCGTCCGGCCCTGGACCGTGGGCCGCCCGTCGGCGGCGGCGGCCGCGAGGACGAGGCGGGTGGAGGTGCCGGAGCCCGAGGTCGAGGTCAGGCCGAGGCCCTTGGCGGCCTTCGGCGTGCCGGGGACCGAGCGGTTCCCCCCGTACGCGTCCCCGCGCCCGTGGCTGGAGGACCTGTGGCCCCACCGTCCCGAGTTGGTCGAGGCCTTCGAGGCCGTGGAGGCGGCCCTGCGCCGCGCCCTCGGCCAGCCGGCTCGCCAAGCCGTGGACGCCGTGGCCGCGCCTCTGGTCATGGTGAAGGGCGGGCCGTGGTACGGGGACAGGACGCCCCCCCTGGCGCCCTTCGTCCCCGCCGAGCCGGCCTGGGTGCCGGCGGATCTGGACCTGTTCGGGTTGGACGCCCCCGCGGACCCGGCGGACGCGTGAGCGCCCCGGCGAGGGCGGGGGGCCTTCGGGCCCCCAGGGGAGGGGACGGCGGATTTCCCGTCTCCCCCCCACGGATTTTTTTGACCAAAATTACCCCCCCAAAAACCCGCACCTACCCCCCCAGCCAGGAGGTACTTTGACGACAAAGTACCCTCTGGCGAGGGGGGTAAACCCCCTGCCAGGGGGTCATGCAGAAATGGGCCCTCGGGGCTTCGGGGGGTGGGATCGTGGGGATTCGGTTGGGTGCCCTGGGCGCCCGGTCCCGGGCCCGGTGGGGCGCGGGGCGGGGGTCCCCGTGGCCCGGGCCCCAGGGGGTCCGGGTCGGCGGCGGGCGTCCCCGCGTTCGGTGGGTCCGGCGCCCTTCCCCCCGGTCGGGGGGAGGGGAGGCCGGGGCGGCCGAGGGCGGGGGGGCCGGGGGCCATCGCGCGCCGGCGCCCCGCGCCCTCCCTCGGGGCCCCCGGGTCCCGGCGGGAGGGAGGCGGGG
>Ga0181560_10002132_pt1 | contig 18485 bp, 9 predicted proteins | sample 011ome_20_FD_133751 | JGI IMG/M metagenome (GOLD analysis project Ga0181560, IMG submission 133751) | Coastal salt marsh microbial communities from the Groves Creek Marsh, Skidaway Island, Georgia - 011509CT metaG (megahit assembly) | ecosystem: Environmental > Aquatic > Marine > Intertidal zone...
CGGCCATAGCACCCGAGGTCGGTGATGCCCAGGTCATCGGCGAATAAAATGACGATGTTAGGTTGTTCGACCGCACTGACGGTAAGGGTGAAGCCCATGGAAAGCGCACTAGCCCAGCAGATGAGTTTTTTGATCATTTTTTAGATTCCGGTGCTGAGAATTTACTTCCGTCTTGCTTGCTTGGCTTCTTCGAACAGGCGGTCCATTTCCGCCAGCGCCGCCGGATCTTCGAACTCGCCGTCGTCGCCAGTGCGCTCTTCCCAATCCTCGAGAACGGCCCGAAAATTGACCAGGGTCTCCTGATAAGCCGAGTCGCTCGCCAGATTGTTAAGCTCAAAGGGGTCTGCTTTCAGGTCGTAGAGTTCTTCCTCGGGCTTGTCCTTGAAGTAAGGGCTCTGGTGCGCGGGGAGCTTGCCCTGATCAAACAGCTTCTTGCCAGCCTTGCTCGCGGCGACATTGCCCAGGCTGTTTTCAAAACAGGTCATTGGGTGCACGTAGTTGCGGATGTATTTGTGTGTTTTTGAACTCACACTGCGGACGCGATCCACATTCATATCATGGCGGTCGCGCATGGCAAACAGGTGCTTGGGTTCAGGCTTTTTGTTCGGCCCAAAAAAGATGCGTCCTTGCATGTAGTCGGGGATCTTGCCACCTGCCAGGTCGATGAAGGTTGTAGCCATATCCAAAGCGGAAACCAGTTCGTCAGTTTGAGTGCCGGGCTTGATGTTCATCTTGAATTGTTCAGGGACACGTACAATGAGTGGCATGAGAATACCGCGCTCGTAGAGAAAGCCCTTGCCTCGAAAGATCGGAGGGCCGTTGTCTCCCATCAGGACGATGATGGTGTTCTCATAGAGTCCTTTGGCTTTTAAATCTGCAATCAACTTGCCGATCTTGATATCCAGCAGGTTGATATTCTCCAGATAAGCGCCGAGTTCTTCACGGGCCTCGGGTGTTTCCGGGGTGTAGGGGTGCAGATCGATCTTGGCACGATCAACGGGCTGCTCCGGGCAGGGGAGAAAGGGAAAGAACTCGCCGTTGATTTTCTTGTTCACCCGGTGGGTGTCATAAAACTGGTATTGGCAGAAAAAGGGCTGCTGCTGAGTCAATGCATCCCAGTCGGTGGTATCATAAGGATCGGTTTTGGGATCGAGGAATCCCCAATCTTTTTTGCCGTGGCCGGGAAATCCAATGGCATAACCGGCATCACGTAGGTACTTGGTAAAAATGTCCACACCCTCGGGCAGGGTTTTTTGTTTCAGCGGCTCCCTGATCCGCATGTTCTTGGAAAACACCTGATGCGGATAGAGTCCGGTCATGAAGCTGGATCGGCTCGGGCTGCAAATCGAGGCCGTCGTGTAAGCCCGGGTGTAGAGTGCTCCCTCCGCGGCAAGCTGATCGATATGAGGCGTGTGAACGCCCTTGGTGCCGTAGCTCGCCATGTCGCAGCCGATGTCCTCGGTGACGATCCAGAGGATGTTTGGTTGAATCGTCTCCGCTGCCTCCATGGGCTTGAGTGATACGGCGGCCTTCTTTTTTGCTGCACCTTTCCCGCGGGGGGTGTGGGCTTGATCCATGAGGCCTTCTATTTTAGCGACCAGCTCAGGTTGATTCGCAGCGAGGTTGGTGGTTTCACCGAGGTCGTCTTTCAGGTTGTAAAGTTCGATGGGGTTTAACTCCTGTGTTTTTTGATTGCGTAACTGCACCGCCTTCCAGTCTCCCATGCGCAGGGAGCGCGCGGTGAACTCCTTATTACGCACCCGGATGAACTCATGGTAAAGGTAGTCATGCTTGGGTTGGGCTTCTTTCCCAAGCATTGCTGGGAGAAATGAAAGGCCGTCGCTTTGTTCTGGCACGGGCTGTCCGATCAACTCGGCCATGGTGGGGAGAACATCCCAAAAAGCACTGATGTGATCACTATGGCTACCGGCCTCAATTTTAGCAGGCCAACGCGCAAGAAAAGGGGCACGGATGCCTCCTTCATAGAGGTCACGCTTGAGACCGCGCAGCGGACCGTTGGAATCCCAGAATTCCGGCTTATGGCCCCCAGCGTGATGAGCGCCATTATCACTAGAGAACATGACGATGGTGTTGTCATTTATGCCCAACTCCACCAGCATGTCGAGTAACTGACCGATCTGATGATCCAGATTTTCCATCATCCCTGCAAAGCCGGCGACCGGGTTCTGCACAGGTGGACAGGGCTCTCCCTTGGGTGCTCCATACTTGGCAATAACCTTGTCAAACTGCGGATAAACCTTACGCCACTTTTCGTGTAGCTCTGCTGGTGCGTGCATGGCGGCATGCGGCACCGCGGTCGGAATATAACAGAAAAACGGCTTCTCGGATTTTGCGTTTGCTTTAATGAAAGCGAAGGCATCGTCCATGATCAGATCGTGGATGTATGTTCCCTCCTTGAGCTGGACTTCCTTACCATCGCGAATGATACTGGTCGGATAATAGGTGTGTGCCACGCCCTGGTTTTTCCAGCCGGAAAAATGATCGAAGCCGTGGGTCATCGGGTTCACGGCTCCTTCGTCAGAGGTTTGGCCCAATCCCCATTTACCATAGGCACCTGTGACGAAGCCGGCATTTTTAAACAAGCGTGGCAGGGTGGTCATGTCCGGATCCAAGGCAGCCGATTGCTCATTGCCATTGCCCCTGCAGTGCACATGCCCAGGATGCTGTCCCGTCATCAAAACCGCGCGGGATGGTGAGCAGACCGTATTTCCAGAGTAGTGGTCAGTGAACTGCATCCCCTCCTTACCAAGGCGGTCGATGTTGGGGGTTTTCAGTTTTTTCTGTCCGTAACAGCCGAGGTCACCGTAGCCGAGGTCATCCGCCAGAATGTAGATGACGTTGGGCTGCTCCTTTGCTTGTGCAAAGGAAGAGTGAAAGGTGAAGAGTGAAGCGAGAAATAGGGCAGCGAGGAATTTCATGATCGAAATTGAGGCAAAGTGATTGCCGCGTGCAGGTCACTTACTCTCCGGCGGAGGGCTCGAGGGGCTCCATGGGCTCGAGGGGGATATGGTGACTGTTACGGCTGCTGCCACCACTCAGGCCCATGTGCTTGGTCGCTTGAATAGCTAGGTCAAAATGAAGCTGCGATTTTGCGCCATTGCTATCGATGGCATCCGTTTCGAATTTCAATACAAAGCGTTCAGGAATGGGCTCGGCGGATAAGGCCGAAATGAGCTTTGCTGTGGCCGAGCTTTGTCCTGTGATGGAGATATTTTCCACAGCGACGCTCTTCCATGTGGTAGCGTCTTTGCTCACCACTTCTAGCTCCACCATGAACTTACCTGCCGGCTCACGGGTAATGCGGTCAGGCTTGACGGTGTAGTCAATAAAATCCGCTGTGCTAGAGCCTGCGGTGCCAGATGATGGGCTGCTTCGAACAAATCCACTACTTACCCACGCGAGTAGCACGATCGCGAGGATGACTACTGCAGCGACGATGCCGAGTCGCTTGGTTGTTTGATTACTTTTCATATTGTTGGTGTTTATTTAACTGGCTCCGCCCATGAAAAAATCTAGTGCCTACTGCGACCATCATCCAGTAGCTTCTGCAATCCCGCTTTCATCCGCTCAAACACTTCAGGGTGCTGTTGACTGACATTTTTCTTTTCCCCTGGATCGTTATTGAGGTTGTAGAGTTGGAACCTAACATCACTGATCGTGCTGCTATCACGGTCATATTTTGCCAGCCGTTGTAGCTTCCACTTGCCCTCACGGTACCCCAAACAGGCACCCCAATTGTCTTGTTGAATCAATTGAACACGACCTGTTGCACCTTGCCGACCGAGTAATGCGCCCATCACATTGATACTGTCGAGGCAGGCATCGACTGGAATTTCGACGCCAAGATAAGTTGCGAGACTGGTCGCCAGATCAATGGTGCTGACCACTTCATCCGACACGCCGGGCTTGATAGTGCCCGGCCAGCAGGTGATGAACGGCGTACGGGTGCCGCCTTCCATAATCTTGTACTTTCCGCCGGAGTACACACCGGCCGGTTGATGGTCGCCCAAGTTTTCTTTGGCACCATCCTTATAACCGTCGTCCAAGACGGGACCGTTATCGGAGCAGAAAACAATCAGGGTGTTTTCCTCCAAGCCCTGCTCTTTGAGGATCCGTACTAATTCACCGACGCTCCAGTCGAACTGAACAATCGCATCGCCACGGAACCCCATTCCGGATTTCCCATGGAACCGCTCGTGCGGCATACGAGGCACATGAATATCGTGCGAGGCGAAAAAGAGAAAGAATGGCTGATCCTTATTGGCGGCAATCCACTGCTCAGACTTTTCATTCCACTTGTCCGCCAGATCCTCATCGCGAAAACGCGCGGCATGCCCCCCAGTGTAGAATCCGATACGACTGATGCCGTTATGGATGGTACTATTATGGCCGTGGCTCCAATCCATCTTGAGCTCATCACGATGGCTGATGCCGGTTTTATGATCAGGCCCTGGAGTACGGTGACCGACCCAAAGCGGATCCGTCGGATCGAGGTTCAGCACACGATGATTTTCGACATAAACCTGCGGTACACGGTCATTGGTGGTGGGCAACAGGAAACTGTAATCGAAGCCAATTTCAAGTGGACCAGGCTTGAGATCAACATTCCACTGCGGCCCCTTGCCGGGGGCGCCGAGGCCGAGATGCCACTTGCCAATCACTGCGGTCTGATAGCCAGCTTTTTGCATTAGCTCAGGCAGCGTCACAGTTCCAGGCTGGATCAAAGACGGCGAGTTAGGCCCAGCGATACTAGTGCCTTCACCACGGAACGCATAGGTTCCGGTCAGCAGCGAATAGCGGGTCGGCGTGCAGGTCGAAGCCGATGAATACCCACCGGTAAAACGCAGTCCCCGCTCGGCCAATCGGTCGATATTCGGCGTCTTCACATTTTCCAGTTTGGCGCCATAACAGCCGACATCACCATAGCCGAGATCGTCGGCCATAATGACGATAACGTTGGGTTTTTGGTCGGCAAATACGGAGCTTGCGAGGCTAACCGCCAGCGCAGCGAAAAGCCCTGCGCCGATCCAACGACGTGCGTTTTCTTTCGGTGGTGTATTCATCTTGATTTCAATCATCCTTTTTAAATTATTTATTTTTCGTAAGCGGGGTGTGCGCCTCATCCATGTATTTCTCGAGCTTCGAGACCAGCTCCGGAAATTGAGTCGCGAGGTTGGTGCTTTCGCCGAGGTCATCCTTCAAATTATACAGTTCGATTGCTTGCAGTCCCTTTGTTTGCAAATCCCTGATCTGCACAGCCTTCCAGTCGCCCTGACGTAAAGAGCGCGCGGTATAATCCTTGTGACGAGCCAGTATAAATTCGTGGTAGAGATATTCGTGCTTGGGCTGCTGCTCTTTGCCGAGCAGTGTCGGCAGGATAGAGATCCCATCGGATTGCTCCGGCACGGGCTGCCCAGTCAACTCGGCCATGGTCGGCAGAAGATCCCAGAAAGCGCTCAGGTGATCACTGCGGCTGCCGGCTGCAATCTGCCCGGGCCAGCGGGCCATCAACGGCACGCGAATACCGCCCTCGTAAAGATCACGCTTCAGCCCGCGCAACGGCCCGTTTGAATCCCAAAACTCTGGATTATGCCCGCCTTCTTTATGCGCGCCGTTATCACTGGAAAACAGAATGATCGTATTGTCATCCACCCCCATCTCTGCAAGCAAGTTCAGCAATGCGCCGATCTGGTTGTCAAAATTTTCCATCATACCCGCAAAGCCGGCGATCGGATTGGTGACTGGCGGACAGGGCTCCCCCTTCGGCGCGCCGTATTTAGCAATCCGCTTATCAAACTGCGGATAGACCTTGCGCCACTTCTCATGCAGCTCTGGTGGCGCGTGCATCGCCGCATGCGGAATCGCGGTGGGAATGTAGCAGAAGAACGGCGTGTCGGATTTCGCGTTTTGTTGAATAAAATCGAAGGCATCGTCCATGATCAAATCGTGAATGTAGGTGCCCTCAGGCAGCGGGACTTCCACGCCGTCGCGCACAATACTGGTGGGGTAATACGTATGCGCGACGCCCTGATTTTTCCAACCGGTAAAATGATCAAAGCCATGCGTCATGGGGTTCACCGCTCCCTCGTCGCAGGTCTGCCCAAGGCCCCACTTGCCGTAAGCTCCAGTCGCGTAACCGGCATTCTTAAACAGGCGCGGCAGCGTCGTCATATCGGGGTCCAGAGCCGCAGAGGCCTCGCCACCATTGCCACGGCAATGCACGCGGCCTGGATGTTGCCCCGTCATCAGTACCGCGCGGGACGGCGAACAAACTGTGTTACCGGAATAATGATCGGTGAACAACATCCCCTCGTTGGCAAGGCGGTCAATATTGGGCGTCTTGAGCTTTTGCTGCCCGTAGCAGCCGAGATCACCCATACCGAGATCATCCGCCAGAATATAGATCACATTGGGGCTGCTGGGTAAATTGGAAATACTGTTCTTCTTCGCCACCGAAGGAGGCGAAGGCTTACCCGTCGAAATTGCAGCATTTGACTGATACTTCGGGTTTGGCCGAGTCGGCACCGGCGCATCAATCTCTTCACGCCAAGTCGATAGTTTCTGCTGCAGCGCCTTCGCCTGATCGGGCATCTCCTCAGCAAGGTTTCTGCGCTCACCGGCATCCATGCTAATATCATACAGTTCCAAGCGTCCGTCTTCGAAATACTCATGCAGTTTCCATTTGCCCAGTCGCATGGCAGAGCCGGGTCGAGTGCGGAAGAGCGGGTCGTGCGCATCGTCCCCAACGCCGGCATATTTCTGTAGGTAGATCGGAAAATGCCAGAACAGTGCGCGCTTTTTAATCGAGTCGGTCTGCGTCAGCAACGGCATCAGGCTGACGCCGTCCAGTACCTTTCCGGCTGGCACGTCCAGCCCCGCGGCTTCAAGGAAAGTGGGATAAAAGTCGATCCCTATGACTGGCACACTACAGGTTGTGTTCGCCTTGACCGTTCCCGGCCAGCGGACCAGCAGCGGTTCGCGAATGCCGCCTTCAAAGTAAGAGCCTTTTCCGGAACGATACGGATCCTGTTTCGAGATATGTCTTAAGCCCCCGTTGTCAGAGGTAAATAGAATCAAGGTGTTTTCTTTGAGACCGAGCCGGTCGAGTTCGCTAACGATCTTCCCGATGCTTTCATCCATTTTTTCGATCATAGATGCATACGCTGGGTTGATGCCTGGAGTGTTCTGATACTTCTTCACCATGTCTGGCACCGCCTGCAACCCAGCATGTACCGCGTAATAAGCCATATACATAAAAAACGGCTGCTGTATCTGCCCAGATCTATTCGAACGGGTGTTAGCCTGCATGAATTGTATGGCATGATCCGCAAAGATGTCGCAGCGATGTGTTCCTTTTGGGTATTGAGCGCTGAACGGCTTCATCGGCCCGCTTTCGAAGGGCGAAAAATATCCGCCACCGCTCGGACCGCCGGTTGCACCGCCGCCGATATTGACGTCAAAGCCTTGGTCCTTCGGGTCAACTCCAAGGTGCCACTTACCTAGATGGATAGTCTTATAGCCGCCGGCCTTCAGCGCCTCGGCCATCGTGACGTTCTCCTCGGGTAGATGCTGGGTGTTTTTTACCGGGATTAATTTGCGGTCGGAAGCCTTACCACGCTCGGACGAACCCACGGTATAGACCCCGTGCCTGGCCGCATACTGCCCGCTCATGCAGGCCGCTCGGCTCGGGGCACAATTCGCGGCTGGTGCATAGGCCTCGGTGAAAACCATGCCTTCGGCCGCCAGTCGATCCAGATTTGGAGTGTTGTACTCCTTCCGCCCCATAAACCCCACATCCATGATGCCAAGGTCATCAGCGTTAAAATAAATTATATTTACTGGCGCGGCAGCGTTCGTTTCCGGCAAGACCGCCAACACGGCGGACATCATCAACATTCTTATTCGATTCATTTTGTTTGTTCTCTGCCCATTGTTCCGACCAGCCGCGCAAGCCTTTTGGAGTGCGCCACACCTTCACCATTAATAAGAACACGAAACCCCTGCCCTATGCCAGATTTTTCGCCGCTTTCGTCCCAGATAATCGCCAAGATGCGGCCGTGCTAGAGCACGTCGATTAGGCCGCGAATAGAGAATGGTACCGCTGCGCGTTCCATCTGGAGTGTTTTACTTCCACTCGATTTTGGCGACCCATTTGTCGGTGTCGACCCAGACGCTGGCATGCTCGAACTCGCGGGTGAACTCCCAGCCATCTGGATGTACGCGACTGTATTTGCCGAGCGGTTTACCCAGCGGCTTGTGAAATTCAGGATAGTGTTCCAGCGGCCCGCTCATCAGGGTCCAGGTCCAGTTCCACTGGAAATAGGAATACGGCTGCGCACCAATCAAGTAGAGCGACAAATAAAACTCCAACTGTTCCTTCGCCCACTCGGCATATACATCATCCGTGAGACGGGGTCGACTCTGCCCTTCCTGGATCGCTTCTAGTGGCAAGCCGCCATCCGCAGATGCCCCGAATCGATAGATGCAGATCTTCCCCGCATCCGCGATTTTTTCCATTAATTGCCAATCCTGCAGCAACTTCTCTTTGGTATGTGTCGACGAGCGCTTGTAATGCTCAAACATAAAGGCGTCCGCAACCTCAAATACCTTGTCAATATGCGCACCATTGTTGGCCAACAAAATTTTTTCCGGACCGATCTTCGCCTTCAGTTGCGCCATCATATCGCCCACTCCGTCAATAACGGCTTGGTTCTTATCCGCAGGGTGCAGCCACGCGAAGCCATGCATTTGATCAATAAAAATGCCATCCGCGTTGCCCACGCGCACCATATCGGCGGCCGCGTCGGACCACCAGGCACGCATGTCGGGATTAAGCACGTTGTATCCATATAAGCCACGCGTCTTAACCAACTCGCCCGTCTTCGGGTCGGTCATTAAATAGGCCTTGATCTCCGGATGCTGATCGACCTTCCCTGCCGTCAACATTTGAGTGTAACGGGTGAACGGATAGGTGAGCGCCCCGTTTAGATAGCCCAGCACCTTGATGCCCGGCTTTACCTGCTTGAACGCCTGATTCTCATGCTCCAAGCCCAATACCGCATCCCCAAGAGGCTCGAGCCCGTGGTTCTTTTCGATGCAGATGAAATCCGTTTCGGAGGCGATTTTCTCGACTTCGGAATCTTTCAGCAGGCGACTACCATCGGCGAACATCATATAGACCGGCACCTTCTCCCAAGAGAAGGATGGATAATGCTCCGGCGCTTCAAAAGCAACTCCGTTACTGATGACAAACGGCGTTGTCTTTGCGTTTGCGCCGATGCTGCTGCAACCGGCACAGATGACCTCGATCGCATCCAGCAGGATCGTCGCACCGGAGGAAGCAGGATCTTTCCTGCCGGTCACCTCAAGCCTGATGGTATGCTTCCCTTTCGGAAGGCCGGTATTTTCGAACAACACCTGCTTTTCAGGAATCAACCATTTGGATACCTCGGGAAGAATCTTTGATCCGTGGCTTCCAAGTTTACGCGGATCCAGATCGTCGGGACGCTTGCCTGAATCGTACTGGTTGATTTCAGCGATCGGTTTGTCATCAAGATAGATCTTCATGATGCCTTGACCCGGCCCTTTTGGACCCAACAGCCTGACTCCGGTTCCGGTAAAGGTAAACTCCACAGAAGCAGAAGCGTTCTCGGAAGCATGCGCATCGCCGTTGAGGCTGACTTTTGCCTGTTTCTGCGTCCACTGGCCGCGATAGATAATACGGGCATCGTCATCATTCACGATTTCCGGAGCCGGGGGCGCTTCGCCGGCTTCGATCCGGCAGATAAACGAATTAAACGGCGGGACGAAGACGCGGAAGGTCAGATACTCGGAATCAGATTCATCTGCGCCAATTTTTTCCGCACTGTTGACATCCTGCAGGTGATAGGCGCCGGATCCCAGTCCCAGCTGCTTACGGGAAACCTTCACGGTGTAGTTGACTGGTTGTGCCTTATTCAGGTCACGGATAAAGTTGCCAATCTGCATGTGCGGCGTTCCATCGCTTTGCCAGATCTGCCACAGGGCATACGGCCCTTTTTCGAGATAGGACAATCCTTTCTCCCTGGCCATTTGCGTCATTTGCATGGCCACAGGTTCAAATTTTCTGATATCCACGTCCTTCTCTAAAACCGCGTCGTTCCAGTAAATTGTATTGGGCAGATTACGCAAAGCCGGATCGATTGCCTTTTCCTTGCCGATGATCAACATCGGGCCGCCTTGTTCGGCATATGCCTTAATCGCAGCTTTCGTTTCCGGATTCAGGCGGAACGGCGTGGCCAAGACCGGGAAGTCCCCGGCTGATTTCATACTGAAATCCTCGATTCGGGCACCGGAACAAAAGGGGATGCCATACTGCGTCAGCCCGGAGAGAGCATGATCCGCAATCTCGCCATAGTCGCCTTTGTCATCGTTCCGGACCATCCAGTCTAAGGCGTCCCGGTTGTAGAACAACCTTGCCCCGTATGCCTTTTCTGCGCTACGCGCCACGGAGACAGCATTATCGATGAAATCCTGTGCAAAGCCCACCTGCTGTTCGGTAAGGAGCGTATCGGGATAGCCGTTACGCCAAACATTGTCGGCAAAGGACAGATAAAGTCCCTGCGGTGCATGCAGGCGACCGGTCTTGTCGGCATTGAACGTATTCATATACATCCATTGCTGCATCCGGTTGTTGAATCGGGCACGGGTTAAGGACAACGTCATGTATTCAAGCGCGCCGCTCAGCTCACCCAGCACGTAGAACTTGCAGCCGGTCTTGGCCAGCTGCGCCTGGAACGATGCGGTATAGGCCTGTTGCTGCGGATAGGCGGACAGACAGAATTGTCCGGCCTTACGGTTCAAGACGGACCAATAATCCGACCAAGCCACCCCCCAGGATTGCGAGATATAAACGTCAAGCAGGCCGGCTTTCGCCAGTTCCTCGATATCCACGGATTGCGTGCGGAATTCTCCGATGCCGCCATACCCGCCCGTACTGTATCCGATGCATGTTAAATCCGGACGCTGTTTTTTGAGCTCGCGCAGAAAGGCCTTGAAACTCTCGTAGCGTTCCCTTTCCCAAAACCCTCGGGGCGTTATATCCAGTCCCCAGAATACATTGCCGAACATCAAGTCACGGATCACGATTGCATCCAGTCCCATTGCAGCTGAAAAGCTTGCGATCTGGCGGGCAAAGAAATCACCGAAAAGGGTGTTGGCAGGAATACCATCAGGATAGGTCGCATACCTTCTGGAATCCTCTGTTAGCTGAGCCAGAAAATTCACCTGCGCCATATGCATGTGGCGTTGGCTGGCTTCCCCCAACGTGTAATAGGATTCCGGATGCCGCTTAAGCCATTCGTTTTCCCCGAAACCGTAGACGGTGTTTCCGCCATAATACCAGATCGCCACCTGGAAATTGGAAACGCCATACTTGCCGGCGCAGTCTTTCAATGTTGAGACGAGCGTTTGCAATGCCCGACCGGTCAACTCAGGATAGTTGATTTTCTTGTTACCGGAGATCGCCAGCGGCTCATCCAAGTCACCCGTCCAGCAAGTCGTCGACGAGATCATCCAACCCAGATTAAGAGTAATACCCGTAATGCCCGTTGCACTTCGGTATAACGGCACAGTGCGTTCAAAGTAGGCATCTACGCTTCCCTGAATATCGTCCGGCTTGAACCACTTCAAATCACACTCAATCCAGCGATCCGCCAGCGCCGAGCCGGAAAATCCGTCAGCGACAAACGAGCCTTTCGCATCATTTTTCGTCGACTCATCATTCACTAACTCGGTTTGATTCGGAGGGGTCAAAAGGGGCAGTGGTTCCGAGTGACTATTCTGAGCGACGGACTGACAACTTGCGAGCGCCAGCAGCGACAATAACATCGGCATTATTTTCGTCATATTCATTTCACTTTTAGTAAAGCGTGAGCGCACTCATTCAACCCGCAACGTCAGATCGAACTGATACGGCTGAACCGGCAGCATATATTCCGGCAGTGGCTTCGGCCCGCAGCTGGCGTTGCCGAGCCCGAGCATCCGATGATCCAGATACAAAATGGTTTCCTCACGTGGCTTCAGAAATCCAGGGCGGATATAGCGGCTATAGTCCAACTCGTCGAAATGCAGTGCCGTGAACAGGAAAGGCTCAGAAGACTCTACCGCAAAGACAGGGCCGCTGCCATCGGGCTTGCTCAAACTCACATGCGACACATCACTCCGTGCTCCATTATGCTGTGGATTCAAATACGGCACAAACATATCGGTGACTGTTGTAGTATAGTTACCCAAGAAAGCAGACGTCTTGCGGTCTGGATAGTTTTCATGCGGTCCACGCCCATACCATTGCACGGTTTCAAAAGATGGATCGAGTGCTAGCTTGAGACCAACGCGCGGCAGCGTTTCGAAGTCCTCAAAACCTTCCGGAGTCATCGCGCAATGAACACGAATCACTCCATTGCCGTAGATCCGGTATTCGAGTTGATAGTCGACCCGTCCGTTCATATGGACATTTTGTTTGCTCACACGAACCCTAGCCGATCCATCCGCTTCCTTGGAAGCATCAAAGCTTAACAACGATTGTTCCGGCGCATAAATGCGTTTATGCATCCACGGCCCACGGAACCAACGGTCGTTACTGATTGGCGCTCGATAGAGATTCAAATCAATGCCTTTAATGTTGGACTGCGGAGCAAGGCATTCCTGGCCTTCGACCTGAAGCGAAGTCATCAGGCCCGTCGCTTTGTTGAAACGCACTGAAAGCGCCCCTCCGGTAACGACCAGTTCGGATGCCCCATCGGAGAGTTGAACTGCCCCTTGCCCTTCACTCACTTGTGGCGTGGCTTTTTGTAGTATGAATTGCTCACAGGCCACCTCGTGGCCAGCCTCGGCCCAAAGCGTGTCCGAGGCCAGTTTGTAACTGATATTCAGCAAATATTCCGCACCTGGGTCGAGCGTCCCCACAGGAAGTTGCCCCGCTGCGGTATCACCTGGTTCCACATCGATCGGCGCGAACGCCGCAGAGTTCACGACCTCGCCATTACGCAACAATTCCCATGAACCTACAAACTGGTTCAAATTCGTAAAATTGTATTTATTCTCCAGCTCCACCTCTGCATTGGCGGCCGACAATAGTTTAAAGCCAATATACTGCTGCACCTTCTTCACTTCGTGCATCTCAGGCTGGATACTGCGATCCGAAAAGATTAGGCAATACACGCCGCCATCAGAGGCCGCATGCTTCGACTCGCCTTCATGCGCGGCACCGCGCTTAAAGTCAGTGCCGTGCGACCAGCGCTTCGTGCCATCCTGCCCATCCATCCAAACTGTCTGTGCTACCCAATCCCAGATGTAGCCACCCACAAAGTGTGGCGTTTCTTCAATCAGATCCCAATACACATCATAATTACCGAGTGCATTGCCCATGGCATGCGCGAACTCGATCATGATATAAGGTTTGCCGTCGCGCGGCTGGCCCCAGTGATGCTTCAGATAATCAATCGACGGATACATCGAGCTGTTCATATCGAACCAATCCTTCTGCTGCATTTCAACGGTCTCACGACCATCATACGAAATGGGCCGCGTCGGGTCGATACGTCGAACCACGTCCCCCATAATCATCAGATTTCGACCAATCCCAGACTCATTGCCCAGCGACCAAAAAATAATGGAAGGGTGATTCTTCGCCCGCTCGACCATCGCCGCAACTCGATCAACGCAGGCTCCCAACCAACGGGTATCACTGCCAGGAAGTCCCTCGCGCTTAATAAAAAAGTCACTAGTCTCCAGTGCTTCATCCATCACATAGAGACCATATTTGTCGCAGATATCATACCAACGTGTGTCATTGGGATAGTGGCTACTGCGCACCGCGTTGATGTTAAACTGCTTCATCAAAATCGCATCCTTCACCATACCTTCGACCGTAAGTGTCTTGCCGCCTGTAGGATCATTCTCATGACGATTCACGCCCTTGATCTTTACGTTTTGACCGTTCACGAACAGACCATTGACATTGAGCACAATTTCACGAAATCCGAAATTGGCACCCGTGGTTTCAATCACGTTGCCCTCATTATCACGCAGTGTGAGTAAGACCTGATACAAATAGGGGTCTTCCGCCGACCACTTACGCGGATTATCAATCGCGGCCTCCATATTCATCACCGCAACCAAGCCGCCCGCACCGTCGCGATCCTTAAAAGGCTTAGCCACGGCGAGCTGCTGCGCACCCACTGTTTGACCATTCGCGTCCAGCAAAGTCATCTCCACTTGATAATCGCGCGCATGCTTAATCTGATGATTCAATACCTTCACTTCAGCTTTCAGCACGGCGTCTTCATAATTCTCATCCAGATCACTGGTGAGAAAAAAGTCCTGTATGTGTAGGTCTGCAGTGCTATAGAGATACACGTCGCGCAAAATGCCACTAAAGCTCCAGGCAGCTGCGTCCTCTAAGTTGGATCCGTCCGACCAACGGATCACCTGCACGGCCAACACATTCTCTCCCGGCTGTAAATGTTTGGTGATATTGAAGGCCGCATCTGTCCATGCATCCTGATCGTAGCCAACAAATTTGCCGTTCACCCAAACATTAAAGGCACTGGATACGCCATTGAAATGCAGAATCACCTGACGCCCATCCCATGCCTCTGGAATCGTAAACGTCCGACGGTAGCTACCCACCGAATTTTCCTCATCCGGAATGTCAATGACATGGCCGGTTTCTTCACGCATCCGTGTGGTCGGCACCGTTCCAAAGAAGGGTTTGCCGTATCCATACAGCTCCCAGCAAGAAGGCACGGGAATCGACTCCCAGCCACTCACGTCAAAGTCCGGGGACTCAAAGCCGATGGCGCGCTCGAGCGGGTGCTTTGCCCAGCTGAATTTCCAATCACCATTCAATGACTGAAAATAGCTGGACGCTTCGAGATCGACATAGTCCGCGGCTGCCAAGTGCTGCAGGGAGCGCTTAGCTGATTGCAGATCCGCGTAGGGCACTTTGGTAGTCTGATGCGACAAGGTATTCACCGTATAAACGCTCGGATCCTTCCAAAAGACATAGGCATCGCGTAATGCATCCTTCGCACTCGCCGCTTGCTGCATCGCCTCAGTCACTGGGCGAATCGCCACCGCATCGGCCATCACAAATTCCATCTGACTGGTATTGTCCACCGTCCCAACCCTCACCCTGAGCGTGCCATCGCTAACCTCAGCGTTCTGACAGATCACTTCAAAAGGAATCTCGTGCTGACCATCACTCAATACAGGGCCATTTGCTGCGGCTTGCCGCTGATTGACGGTCCCGACTGCAACACCTTGAACAAACAATGGCGCGGCCGTGGTATGGTTGGTGTCCGGCTCATGGCTGACGGCTACCTCATAAAGCCCGGATGGCAGTCCCACAAAGGTCCATTGCGCATAGCCATCTGCGGTATGGTAGCGTGAGGTTTGCCCCCAGTCCAAGTTCCCGCGCAAGGCTACCGTACCAGAAAAACCGTGCGCCACAAAGGAACCCTTCGAATCGTTCTGAGTCGACTCGTCATTCACGATCCAGCCGTCCACCTCAATCACTCCAGCCGTTGCCAACATGGTGGATAACAGACAAGAAAAAATCAGGGTAATTTTATTTTTCAGTTTAAAGTGCTTCATTATAAATTTTTATTCAATAAATAGGATCAGTCATTTCAAATACCGTCATCTTGTATTGTTCCGACCTCATGACGCATAGATCACCACTATGCATCCTGCATTAAGGCACTACGTCCACCATCGGCAAGCAGCGTGGTACCAGAAATAAAGCCGCCGTGCGAGCTGGCCAAAAAGGCACAAAGCGCACCGATTTCATCGACATTACCGATCCGTCCGACGGGGTGCGAATTCTCCGTGCGTTTCCGTTCCACAGCGGGATCGGGAAAGGAGACAAACCAGGCATCGTTGCCCTCCGTATCAATAAAGCCAGGTGCCACACCGGCACAACGGACATCGGGTCCCCACTCGATCGCCAGCGACTGCACCAGCCCAAGCAGACCGGTCTTGGCCACATTGTAAGGGAAGCAACCAGGAATGGTGTTATTCGCATGGTTCGAGCCAATGATTACAATCGAGCCTGGATCACGATGATCACTGGCCTTCAACAACGGCAAGGCCGCCTTGGCAAGGCGCCAGTGTGAGGCGAGATCGAGATTCATACACTCATCCCAATCATCCTCCGAGCACAGTTCAGCACCTTTAAATATATTACGCCCGGCGTTGGAAATCAAAACGTCGAGACTGCCCCATTGCTTCGCCACTGCCTGCATTAGGCGAGCAGGTGTGTCGCGCTCGGACAAGTTACCCTGCACATACAGTGCTTTGCGACCGTGGGACTCCACCTCGCGAATGAAGTTGTGCACGTTCTCATGCTCCGCAGCAGCCGTGCCGCACCCCGCGACATCACAGCCAGCCATCGCCAAAGCGCGAGCAATCCCAAGACCAATGCCTCGAGCGCAGCCTGATACAAAGGCCCGCTTGTTTTTCAAATCAATATTCAATGCCATAACTGCCTCCCTAGGTTAGACGTAAAAGTTATCCTTTTCTTTCAGACCGCGAATACCAGGATGTTTTTCGAGCTCCTCCTCAATCAGATCCACCCCAAGGCCCGGCCGTTCGGAAAGATGTAGAAAGCCCTCGCGGACATCCAGTGGATGCGTAATTACTTCGTCACGCCAAGCCACATCGTTGACCATAAATTCGCAGCGAAAGAAATTCGGAATCGACGCACAAACGTGCGCACTCGCCAACGTGCTGAGCGGGCCGTTCGGGTTGTGCGGTGCAACCATCACGCCATAGGCCTCGCCCATCGTGGCGATACGCTTCATCTCAGACGGACCACCGCAACGGGTGATGTCTGGCATGATCACATCGCAAATATGCTTTTCGAGGACAGGACGGAAACCGTGGCGGGTATAGTGTCGCTCACCGACACAAATTGGCACATTGCTCGGCAAGCGTTCACGGAAGGCGCGCAAGGTATCGGAATTTTCCGGCCCAGCGGGTTCCTCGTACCAAGTCACCCCGAGCGGCGCAAGGCGTTCGGCCATCTTCACCGCCACCTCGAAGTTGAGCATCGCGTGGGTTTCAATCATCATATCGAACTCCGCGCCCACCGCTTCGCGCACGGCCTTAGTCACTTCGAAGGCAACATCTTGCTGTGCCGGCGTCAGGCCTAGGTCGGTATTGAGATCCTCGCCATACAAATAGTTGGTATGTGCAAAGGGGTCGAACTTCAGGCCAGTGAAGCCCAGGTCTTTGACGCGCTTGGCCTGCAGCGCATAATCCTCCGCGGTATGCCCACCACCAGTGAACCAGTAGTTCGCGTAGAGTCGGATTTGCGTGCGAAAAGCGCCGCCGAGCAATTGATAACAAGGCATGCCATGGACCTTACCCTTCAAATCGAGCAGCGCCATGTCGATGCCACTGATGGCACACATGCTGGCACCGAAGGGACCAATCCAATTCAGGTCGCGATACAGCTTTTGCCATATAAAGTCAGTGCGCAATGGGTCGAGCCCGATGATGCGCTCACCAGCATGACGAGCCGCCGCCTCGATGATTGGACTGCCCGGCCAATTAGTTGCTTCGCCCACCCCCGTGTGACCAGTATCAGTGAAAATTTTTATCATGGTCCAGTTGTATTTTACACCTTCGACCAGCCACACCTTAACTTCTGTAATTTTCATAATTTTAAATCCACAATTCCGTATTCAAGATCACATTACATAATCCCAAATTTATCCCAGGCTGCTTGCGCACCCATGCCGCCCTTGATCGCTTCAAAAACGCGCTTCTCACCATGCGCTTTCTCCCACGCAGCTTCGATGACTTCCTTTTCAATCTGCTTGGGAATCACACAAACTCCGTCCAGATCGCCAAAAATGATATCGCCCGGCTGAATCTTAACCGCACCGATTTTAATCGTGCAGCGTAGATCCACCACCTTACCGCGAGGACGCTGATCCTGTGCGTAGCGACCATAGGAAAAACAAGGAAAGTTCTGCTCCAGAATGCCCTTAGTATCGCGGGAGTAACCATCGACTACCGCACCGACCGCGCCGCGGTTGATCGCGCAGGTGCTCATCAACTCGCCCCACAGCGCATAGCTTGGTGACGAGCCAGTGCACACATAGACCTCATTCTTTTGCAGATCATCCAAAGCGCGCAGCATCAGGCCGAAAGGTTGGTTAAGCATTTCATTGGCCCGACCAGGGCCTTCGCCGCCATCATCGTCGGCTTCCAGCACCGGCATCGCTCGGCCCGCCACAATCATATCATCGCGTAGTGGTTGCACATGCGGTGGCAGGAATTGATGCGTATGCCCCATCAGGTCCATCACATCACCGATCACTGCGCTAAACAGCTCGTTGCGGCACAGTGCCAAAAGTTCATCGTCGTTGGAATACTTCATCGTGGATTATGGTATCCAACACATATCGCTTGAC
>Ga0181560_10002136_pt1 | contig 18468 bp, 13 predicted proteins | sample 011ome_20_FD_133751 | JGI IMG/M metagenome (GOLD analysis project Ga0181560, IMG submission 133751) | Coastal salt marsh microbial communities from the Groves Creek Marsh, Skidaway Island, Georgia - 011509CT metaG (megahit assembly) | ecosystem: Environmental > Aquatic > Marine > Intertidal...
AATATCCATAGGTCACCTTGGCGAATGCTACGTAGAAGGCAATGGCGTCGAGCAAGACATTGCGAAGGGCGTTGAACTCGTGCGTAAAGCGGCTGACTTGGGCGAGATCGAGTCTATGCTGAGCATGGCGAGTTATCACAGCGAAGGCACGCACGGCGTGGAAAAAGATACGACGAAAGCGCGCTACCTTGCCGTGCGCGCGTTACAAAGCGGATACATTAACCTTATAAAGACGCCGGAAGATCTTGCGAGATTGTGCGCAATCTTCCGTAGTGCAGGAGCCCATGTTGATTTCGACCTGGACAATCAGTTGGTGGCGATCGGCCTGGACAATCGGTTGATCACGATCGGCATTACGAGTAGTCCCGGGTGAACCAAACACGCGAACGGGGACGACGACGCGCGTTTCGAAGAGTTTACGTTTGACGTTTGACGAGCGAGAGTACGCCGCGTGCGTTTTCACGAAAGGCACGAAATACACGTCCACGACCGACTACCGCTTCTTCTCCCCACCACTCCCACCCCCAACACCCCCCGCCGCCCTCGCGTTGATCGCGGACATCAACCCGATCGCGGGCGCCACCTTCTGCGCGCTCGTCCGCCGATCGTACGTCCCCTTTTGCATCGCGATCGAGTGCCCCATGTACAACGACAACGCCTCCAGCTCCGCGTCGGACGCGATGCCCTCCCCTCTGACGTGCGTGATGACCATGTCGCGGACCAAGTGCGGGTTCGTCTTCTTCCCCGTGAGCCGCACCGCCGCGCGCGAGAAGGCGCGAGAGAGCTCGCTGACGTCCCACGGCTCGCCGTTGGGTCGCGAAAACACGCGGCTGTGCTTCGGGCGGAGCGCCGCGCGGTACCCGGCGACGCCGTACCCGTCGGACGTCGTCCTCACATTTTGTCCGACACTTTGTCCGACACCGTCTTCAGCGTCGGCGGCGTCGTCGACCCCCGCGTCGAACAGCCACGCCTCGAGCGCGGGGTACAGACGCGGGTCCAGCACCAAGTCCGGCCGCGCGCCGTACGCGCCCCCCGTCTGAACGGGTCGTTCCGTACGAGCGTTGATATCGGGGTGGAGTTGAAAGGCGTCAGGGGTGGAGTTGAAAGGCGTCGAGGTGTGTCGGGATTGAAACCGAGGGACCCTGGGCGGAGAGATGCGCCGGGAGAGAAAGTCCTTAAGGATCGGCGTGCACCACGCCGACGCGGTCGTACGGGGACCGGTGTGAATATGAACGCGCCTTATAATCCTCCGGCGAGTGCCGCACGACCCACGTCGCGCGAGAGACCCACTCCGTCCGCCCCGTCCGCGCGCCCGCGTCGAACGGATCCACGACGTCCACCTCGACGTCCACGACCTCGCGGAACAGCGTGCGGTCGAGCTCGAGCTCCCGCAGCGTCCGCTGCCGGTCGGGCACGCACGCGAGGATGGCGAAGAGGAGGTAACGCTGCACGGCGGCGGCGACGTCTTTCTTCGACCGCCTCGCGCCCTTCCACGTCAACGGCGCGCACTCTCGCTTCAACGTCTCCACGAGCTGTAAATACTCCGGCCAGTCCAGCCACTTCTTGGTCTCGTCCGCGGCGTGCGGGGCCTTATCCCCTCTCGCGCGCGCGCCGCGTTGCACGCGGACGAGCTCCGCGACGACGGGCGACGCGTCGACGCCGTCGCCGCCGCCCCACAGCCACTTGGCCAACGCGACGAGCGATCGCAGCTGCGGGCGATTCCATAGAAGGTACAAAAAAAGGTTGTTCATCGGTAAGTTTAAAGGGGGTGCGATCAACGTACAGTACTGTACAAACCGGGGCGATGGGTGATTAACACGTTCGTATAGACTTTGATAGAACGCACCTGAAAGTCCTCCGTCTTGGGTTGAATCTTCCGCGACGCGCATAGCCACTGCATGTACTCGATCGCGAGCCTCGCGCCGTCCGCGTCCGCGCTCGTGAGGACGTCCCTGAACGACAGCGCGTCGCTCGCGGGCGGCGGCACGCCGTCGCGATGCGTCAGCGCGCCCGATGCGGCGTCTCTCGCGCGAATCGCCGGAAGCGGCGTCACGCCGTCCCATCCTCCGAGCTTCACCTTGACGTACCATCCCATCAGCCCTCGCGCGACTTGCTCGTAGTTATCCGCGGTGGTCCCGCGCACCGGGTCTCGCCCGCCGCCGACGCGCAAGCCGGTGACGTCGCGCCGGAGCGCGTCGAACTCAGCCTGCAGCGCCGCGGGGGTCTCGCGCGGGCGGAGCGAATACGGCGGCAGCCGCTTCCGCTTCGTGACGCGGATGTCCGAAAGTGCGAGTCCGCCGACGCCCGCGCCGCCGCGAACGCGACGGTCGCGCGCGCCGCGCCCGGTCGTCGGGCCGGGCAGGCGCGCGTCCGGTCCGGGGAGCGCGCCGCCGATCCACCCGTCGTTGGAGGCGGCGGCGGCGGCGGTCGCGTCTCCGTCGAACGCGGACGACGCGGGGCCGTCGTCGTCGTCGTCCCTTCGCGCGCGCTGACGACCGGGTGAGACGAAATGCTCATAGGATCCGCCGGCGCTGACGACGTTGGACGCGACGCCGCCGTCGGCGTCCCTCTCCTCGGCACCCTCCTCGGCACCCTCGGAGTCGGCACCCTCCTCTTCTAGCGTCATCGCGTGCATCGCCATCGCGAACGCCGCGGGGACGCCGATGGCGGCGAGCGACGCCGCGGGCAACGCCCTGACGTCCGCCGCGCGCTCGATCCAGTTCGCGCGGAGCTTGGTCGCGATGACGCGCGCGTCGTCGCCGCCGCGGCCGATCCGCGCGCACACCCTCGTCGCGAACGCCTCGAGGGTTTCCTCCTCCTGCTCTTCTTCCTTCGGAGGCGTCGGCGGCGGCGGCGGCGGCGGCGGCGCCGCGAACTCTTCGCTCGCGGACGTCGGCGTCGGCGTCTCGTCGGACGCCGCGTCCGCGTACGCGTAACAGTCGCCGTACAGATCGCGCGCGAGACACCAGTCGTCGTCAGCCTCGGCGCGCGGCGCGTCGTTCGCGCTCGCCGCCGCCGCCGGACCCGGACGACTAAAGGCGGACGCGTCGTCGACGTTTGAAAAAGTTTCAAACTCGCGGTCGCCGTCGTCGGCCGCGTCCTCCGCCGGCGCCGCCTCCGCGTGCACGACCCCGGCGCCGGCGACGACCCACGCGTCGCACACCCCGCCGGTCGCGGCGACCGCGGAGACGTCGAACGCTTCGACGCCGACGCACTTTTCGTCGCCGCGGTGAACGATGAAAGATATCGACGACGCGCCGTCCGCGAGCGGAACTTCGAACGTGCATCGCGAGACGTACCCCTCGACCATCGCCCTCCCGTCGCGCGCGTACGCGACGGGCCTCACCGGCGCTTCCCAGCGCGTGGGGGAGCGCGCGCCGTCCCACGCGTGCACGCCGAACGCGGCCGCGTCGCCGTCCGCGCGATGGTAGTGCAATCGCAGCGTCGCCTCGGCCTCGATCCCGCGGGGGCTTCGATCGGCGCCGTGGGCGTCGCTCGCGTCGTGCGCGTCGTGCGCGACGACGCGCGCGCGCGGGAGCCGCCGTCGCGAGGACGACGACGCGCGACGCCGCGCGGGGACGGGGACCGCGCATCGCGCGGCGGGGATGGACGCCGGCGTCGCCATCGTGCGCCGCGATGCTGCCGCGACGGAGGCGCGCTAACAACTTCTGTCTGGTATTTATCCGAGGATTTGGGCGGGAGAAGTTTGCGTTTGGTCGCGCTCGCGGTCGGCGTTTCCTCGGACGGTTACGACGTACTTTCGTACGACAACAGAAGTTGGAGTGGATGGAAGGACGACGACAGAGTTCGAAGCGCGCGCGAGTCTTCATTCGTTAACGTGTTACATCGTCGTCGTATTACATCGTGCGTTCACGGAATATGTACAGCCGCTAATAATGAAGACAGACATGGTGCGTTCGCCGCTCGTTCGGTGCGGACGCTGCTGTGCGTGCGAAAGACAAAAAAAACACCCGCGGAGGCGTCGACGAGCCACGACCGCGCGCGCGCGCGATTGCGCCGCGCGCGCGCGCGTCGTCGCGACCCATCCATCCCCCCCGCGGTCTCCTCCTCCTCCTCTCCTCTCCGGCCCGCCGCGACGCGCCGGTCGCGACGGGCCATCCTCCTCCTCCTCCTCCTCGGTCGGCGACGAGAGAGACGCCGTCGTCGATATACACCATCATCGAATCGATCACTTGACGTGCGTCCCTTTGAACATCTCGCCGCCGCGCTCGTTGTAAATCTTCTCCTCGATCGTGTCCTTCGCGATGAGTCGATGCACGTGCACGAGCTTCGTCTGGCCGTACCGACGGATCCGCCCGATCGCCTGCGTCTCGGACGCGTCGTACTCGTACTGCGTGTTCGTCTCCAGCGGGTGCACGAAGATGGCGTGGTTCGCCGTCGTGAGATTAGCGCCGGAGGCGGACTCGTCGCGAGAGAGCAGCATGAGGACGCGCGCGTCGCCGGGGCGAAGCTTCTCCTTTTGGAACTCATCCAACGCGGCGCACTGCTGGTGGACGGAGCCCTTGAGCTTGAGGTACTTGATGTTCGCGTCGTCGAGGACGTCGGAGACTTGCTTCATGAGGTCCGGGTACTGGATGAAGATTAGGACGCGTTCGTCCGGGTTGAAGCCGCGGAGGCTTTGGACGAGTTCGGACATCTTCTTGCCGTGACGTCCGACGACGATGGAGCCGCCGCCGGCGGTTCGATCCCCGCCGTTTCCGCCGCCGCCGCCGCCGCGCTTCTTCTTGGTCGGGGACGCCAACGCGGCGTCGCCGTCCACGCAGCCCTCTCTCTCGGTGCCGAGGCTCGCCGCCGTGATGATGTTGTCGCCGCCGCACGCGCGCGCGCACCCGGGGACGCCGCACTCTTGCAGGTTGGCGTCGGCGCGGAGGCACGCGAGGCAGCCGACGTGGCCGCACTCGCTGATGAGACCGGCGTCGCGCTTCATGCAGACGGACGACGAGCTCGTGCGCTTGAGCGCGCCGGTTCCGCCGCCGCCGCCGCCGCTCTGCTTCTTCTTCGCGGACTTGGCCTCGCACGCCTGGCAGACGACGGCGTCGTCGTCGCGCAAGCCTTGGAGCTCGCGCACGGCTTTGAAGAATCGAAGCGCGCGCGTCCTGCCGGAGAGCTCATTCACGAGCGCGTTCACGTCGTGGGTGTGATCGCGCAGCTGCCACATCTTGTCGTCGACGGGTTTACGATACGCCTTCTGTTGATTCTTGGTCATGTCCTCGTACGATTTCGCCGCGGTCTTCGAGGGCGCGCGCGAGGACGGCGTGTCGATCTTTTTCGGCGTCGACTTTGGCGTCGCCGCCGGCGTCGCCGGCGCGTCCGCCGCGCCGCCGCCCCCCTTGGCGATCTTCGTCGGCGCGATCCACGTCGGTCGGACGTCCACGGGGACGATCTTTCGCTTGGCCTGATCCTCGCTGCCGCTGCTGGTGAGTTTCCACACCGGGTCGTTCGGGCCGGACGGCGGCGAGAAGTCCTTCTCCTTCGTGCACAGCGGCGCGCGGTAGATGACCTCGACGCGGCCCTCCTTGGCTCGGAGCTTTTTGTACTCAATCTCTTCGTACTTGTCCTCCTCGACGTCCGCCTTGGATCGGTCCTTCCACGCCATCGCGCACTTCTGCTTCTGCGATCCGGTCACCTCCATGATCATGCCAATCTTCCAGTTGTCCTTGACGACGTTTCCATCCTTGCCCTCCTTACCGAGGTTCACGCGCAGGATCGACGACAGCGGGTAGCACGACACGGTGCACTCGTGCGTCGCCGCGACGGCGTCCGACGCCTGCTTCAGCAGACGCGTGGTGATCAACTCCGTCACCTCGGGATCGCCCGCGAGGTTGTGCACGACGACGTTCTTCATGAACTTCACAAAGTCGAACTCGTCGTACTTTTTGTTCAAGTCGCCGACGAGTCGCTCCCGCGCGTCGGCTCGGTTGGCTTTGATCTCCGTCTCGACGACGTCCACGCCGAGCTCGCGAGCCATCTCCTTCGCCTCCCAAAACATAACCTTCGCGTCGAGCACGGCGCGGACGATGTTCCTCTCGCAGTCCTCCTTCTCCTCCTCGCGCACTCTGACGATGGCGTTGCACGCCCCGGTGCCCGCGCCGGCGTCGTTGTCGAGCTTGAATTTGGTGACGCACTTGACGAGCGCCTCGGCGCCGCTGGCGGAGCCCTCCAGCACCTTGGCCATGCGCTTGTCGCGGTCGCCGTCGGAGGACTTCTTCTTCTTCGTCTTCACCATCATGTCCGTGGACTTGAGGTAGTGCTCGAGCTCGAGGTAGATCGCCTTCTCCACGGGGCGGAGGTTCAGGAGGTTCAGATCCGTCACGGACTTGATCTCGTCGATCTCCGCGATGTTCTGCCGCACGAAACGGTCGAGGAACCCTTGCGCGACGGCGTGACGCGTCGCGTGCCAGTGCTGCGTCGGCTTCTCCTTGAAATACTGGAACGACTCCGCCTTCGTGATCTCCGCTTTCGTGTACCGCGGCATCTCGTCCGAGCCGAGGTTGGTGCCGAGAAGCGCCGCGGTGTCCTTAATTTCAGAGAAGGCGCCGACTGGGGGTGGAGTTCAAAGGCGTCAGAAGCGGAGTTGAAAGGCGTCGAGGACGGTGATTGAAAGCGAGGGACCCTGGGCGGAGAGATGCGCCGGGAAGTAAAGTCCTTAAGAAACGGCGTTCACCGCGCCGACGCGGTCGTATGGGGACCAGTGTACAGAACACACCTGGGGGCGTTCCGGAGAGGCACCATCTCGCCTCCGCCTTGAGTCCGAGCACGACGCAGCGGTCCGACTGCTGGAGGTACGTGAACTCGTCCACGACGACGCGGCGCCAGTGGAAGAGCTCGAGCGGGCACGACGACGTTTTGGTCCAATCGCGCTCGACGGACGTTGTCTCGAACCCCCAGTGGTCCTTGTCGGCGCTCTCGTCGGCTTCGTCGGGGGACGCCGACGCCGACGCGGGGGATTTGGATTTTTTCCCCTTGGCGCACGCGGCGGCTCGGCGCTTCGCCGCAGCCTTCGCCTTCGCCTTGCGCTCCTCCTCCTCCTCGTCCACCTCGTCGTACTCCGAGGAGTCGGAGTCGCTCTCGAAGTCGGACCCGAAGTCGTCGCCGTCGTCCGCGTACTTGATCGGCTTGGACGCGGACGCGCGCGCCAGCCGCGCGCGCGGGGACGTCGCCGCCGCCGCCGCGGGCGCGGGCGACTCCAACCCGCCGATGGACGACTTCTTCGTCGGCGTAGATCTCTTCTTCGGCGTCGACGGCTTCTTCGGGGGCTTCGCGACGCGCGTCTTGACGCTCGCCGGGGACTTCGTCGCGGACGGCTTCGCCTTGACCGGCGACTGCGGCGGCGTCTTCAGCCTGATGGACTTGGCGAGGTCCGTCGCCTTTTTCCGCGCGGCGAGCTCGGCGTACTTGAACCCCTCCATCCCGCCGAGCTCCTTCGTCTTCTTCACGAGCGCGGCGCCCTTCAGCCGCTTCGGGTTGATCGTGATCACCGACGTCTCGCCCTTGCCCTTGCGGACGTTCGCGGCGCACTCCACGACGCCGTTCGGGCCTGAAGTGAGACGTTCGCACTGCGTCTCGAGCTTGTCGAGGCAGTCGCGGTACGACGCGGCGAAGTGCCGGCCGGCGCCCGCGGCTTTGCACTGCGGCAGCGACGCGACGCCGGCGAGCCGCGCGAGCCGCTCGAAGTACAGCGGCGAGCGCAGCACGCTCGTGGCGCAGATGACGACGTCCGCGCGTTGGAAGTCCTGCACCGTGTAGTGCGAGATGTCCGCCACCGTGCGGATGACGAGCGTGACGAGCCGGCCCTCGGCGGAAAACTTTTCAACCTCGCGCGGCCACTGCTTCAGCAGCTGCGACGGCGCCAGCACGAGCGTCGCCTTGGTCGGGATCGCATTCACGGGCTTCGCCATCGCGTTCGGGAGCGGGAACTTAATCTCGCTCGCGAGGATCGCGCCGATCGTGATGGCCGTCTTGCCGTACCCAACCTGGTCCGCGATGATGCCTCCGCGCACCAGCCGCTCGACGCGTGCTCGGCCATCCATTCGCAACCCGAGCGCGGGGTGGACGCTCTCCGCAACCTCCTCCTCGACGAACGGCTCCGTGGTTTGCTCCTGGCGGATCATCCACCCGAGCGAGCGGAGCTGCTCCGGTCGGAGCGGGAACTTCGTGTTCCATCCCTTGGGCTGCGGCGCCTTGGCGTCGCTTCGGTTGGACTTGAGGGTGAAATCCGCGAGCGCGACGGCGGCTTCGCGCTCTTCGTGCTTGACGACTTGCCACTCCACGGTCGGCTTGTCCTCCGCCTGCGGCGCCGCGCTGCGCTCTTTCGCGACGCCGCTGTACACGTTCGCGAGCGCGCGGTGCGCGAGCGTCGCGGGGTTGACCGCGATGACGAGTTCGCCGAGCTTCTTCCCGGCGGCGGCGGCGGTTTTCCTCCACTGGACGACGAAGGGCGCCGGGCGACGCTTCAGCGCTTGCTCGTACGCCGCCGCCTGCCGCGGGTCTTCCCTCGCCGTGATCTTGCTCTCGCCAGCCTTGCACGTCCACTGGAGGACCGGCGGGGATGGCGCGCAGCGCGGGCACGCCTCCGGGCAGTTTGCGCCGCCGCACGCGTTCGAGTTTAATCTCTTCTCGTCGAGCGTCGTGAACGATCGCACCTCGCTCGGGAGCGCGAGCCGAGACGTGAACCACGCCAGCCTCTGGAAAACCTCCGACGAGCGGTCGTTCTGAAGCGTCTCGAACTCATCCTCCGGCCACGCGGACGCGTCCACCTCCGCGAGCGGCACCTTGGCTTTCATGATGGCGACCGCGGCTTGGCAGCCGCCGGCGCGGCTGGAGAGCGCTTTTGCGTTTTTCGGCACCCCCTGCTTCGCGGCGCGCTTGTCGTCGAGCTGAATGAGATTCACTTCGTCCGACTTCATCCAGCGGCCGTCCGTGCGGCACGCGAACGTCTCTTTCCCCTTGGCGTCGGACGGGCGGAAGGAGTGGTGCACGCGCGCGGCGTGCATCCTGTGCTCGCCGTACTGCAGCCTGCGGTGATTATCGGCAAAGACGAAAAAGTCCTCCTTGCCGTCTGAGTTTCGCACGGGGTCGAGGAAAAAGTACGCCTCCGCCGACTTGTTCAGCGTCGGCTTGGGGTCCACGCGCTTGTGCAGCGACGCCATCGCGGTGCCGCATTTGTCGTGCAGAGCGTACGTCCCGTCCACGGGGAACGACTCCTTCTGCTGCTCAAACTCCTTCGCCGTCATCCCGTCCGTCTTGAGCGTGGTGACGACGTACTCGGACCAGCGGAGGTCCGACCAGGGCGCGCGGTTACTGTCGACGCCGTCGGGCAGGGAGATGTCCAGCCTCTCCGGGTCGTCGTTCCCAATCATCCCGAGCTCCGTCTGCCAGTTCTTCTTCTTCTCGCCCTTGCCTTCGATCGCGACGTCGAACGCGTGCTCGATCGGCGCGAGGACGTCCCAGACGCCGTCGAGGAGGTGGCTCGTGCCCGGCGCCAGCCGCATGCGCGCCAACGGCCACTGGTACACCGGGTGCGGCGCGAACTCCTTGAGCTCCTTCTCGCCCGTCTCTTCGTTCGTGATCTCGCGCATCGCGGGCGCGGGCTTGACGACGACGCGCCAGTCTGACTGCGCGACGGTGCGACCGAGGCGGAGCTCGAGGACGACCTCGTCGGTGGACGGGCAGACGTACCGAGCGGTCCAGACGTCGGCGCGCTTCACCTCGCGAAACATAAAGTCGGCGCCCGCGATCGTCTCGAGCGCCTCCGCGAACGCGACCCACGTCGCCTTGGCGTCGTCCACCATCTTCTTCTCAAAGTTCGCGACGTTCTTCTCCGCGTTGGCCTTGTCGATCGCGGTCCAAATGGACTTACGCTCTTTACCGACTTGGTACGTCTCGCCGACCGGTCTCGCGGCGAGATCCGTCAAACGCCGCGGCACGCCGTCGGCGACGCCGACGAGCTTCGAGACGTCGAGCTTCTCCGCGAGCTTCTTCGCCTTCGTCACCTCCGCGGCGACATTCAGGCCGCTCAGCTTAACGCGCATCGGAAGCGTCTGCTTGAGGTGCGCGGAGAAGACGTCCGGGGCGATGCGCTCGATGTCGTGCCGCTTGTAGTTGTGTTCCGGCCGCCCTTTGCAATCCGCGCACGCCGTGTGCCCGCAGTCTTCGCATCGGTAGATGGCGTCGCGCGACCCCGTCTGCGCCTCGCAGACGCACAGACGCGCGCTGCGGTGCGCTCGGTCGAGAATGTCGGACGTGTGCTCTTTGCGGTCTGTCGCGCAGCACAGCACGAGGTCTTCCTCCTTGAGGTCATCCGCGCCCTCCACCGTGGACGCGGCGGCGACGGACCCCGCGGCGCCGCCGACGCTCAACGCGGCGGCGGATTTGGCGAGCGTCTTGCTCCCGCCGCCAGCCTTCCGCGCTTCGCTCTCCTTCGTCTTCGCCTCCGCCTTGAGCTTCGCGTTGACCTTCTTCGTGTGCTCCACGAGCTCGTCCTTCATGAGGAGGAGCGCGGAGAGCATGCACGCGCCGACCACCGTGGTCGTCATCGCGTTGCCCGCGAGGTCGCTCATCTGTCCTTCGCTCTCTCGCGTGAGGAGAAGGTCATCCACGGGGATGCCCTGCAGCGAGAGCGCTTCGATCCCCACGAGAGGCCCGCCGCGGTTCGTGACGAACGGCACCATAGACGGCGTCAGACACGGGCAGATGCCCGCGGCGCCGCTGCCCGTGGTCCTGTCCACGTTCTGGGAGAGGTTCCACACCAGCGTCTTGTGCATCGAATCCGTGCCGGATTGCGCGAGGCGTAGGTAGTCGATGTCCATGAGGTCGAGCACGCGATCCGTCTGCGCCTTGCCCCAGTCGTTCCACGCGTAGTCCGGCAGCGTGCATCCGCCTTCCCAGTCCGTGAACGGTCGGCGGTTGCCTAGGCCTTCGTCCTTGCGCGCGCGCCTGTGGCGGCTCTCGCACCGGCCCCAGTCGGTGACGCCGCGTTGGCTCGTGGCCTCGCCGGGGAGCGCGAGCATCTGTCTGCCCTTGTGCACCCTCGGGTCGTCGCTGTCGAAGAGGAACGCCTCGAGCGTCGCGCTCGCGCCGCGCTCGAGGGATTTCACGCGCGCGATCCACTCGGACGTGATCTTGTGGCCCATGTGGCCGTTGAGCTTCGTCATGAGCTCCGTCTTGTCCACGGGGACGGACGCCTAGGGTCGAGGGTCCGTACGAGCGAACGTCGGGGTGGAGTTGAAAGGCGTCAGAAGCGGAGTTGAAAGGCGTCGAGGGATGTCGGGATTGAAAGCGAGTGATGATGGGCGGAGAGATGCGCCGGGAGAGAAAGTCCTTAAGGATCGGCGTTCACCACGCGAACGCGGTCGTATGGGGACCAGTGTGAGGAGGACGCGCCTTTTGTTCCGCGACGTCGGCGTCTTCGCTCAGTCTGTTGACGAGCTTCTTTCCCGTCGGCTTCATCTTCTTCGCGTTCCCCTCCTTGTCTTTCACCTCCTTGGACGCGAGGCTGCCGATGGCTTTGAACTCGGTGGGGAAATCCGCGGGGATGAACGTCTCGCCGGGGTTCTTGCGCACGGCGACGAGGTACACGCGCGTGCGCGTGTGCGGAATGTAGTACCGCTTGGTGTCCAGCCGGGTGTAATCCGCCTGGTACCCTTGCTGGCGGAACCGCTCCGCGATCTTGTCCCACGGCGCGCCGCACACGTTCTCCAAGATCACGATCGGGGGCTCGTGCTTCTTAATCCACGTCATCATCCCGCGGAACGTCTGACCGCTCTCCCCCGCCTCGTCGATGTCCTTCTTCTCGTTGTTCAGATTGGAGTAATCGACGCACGACGTCCCAGCCACGAGCATGTCCACGTTGCCGGGCACATCCACGAGCGCGCCGTACGCCGTCGTCGCCTGATCGCCGTCCAGCTCGCGAATGTCGCGGAACAAGATCGGCGGCGCGAAGTTCCGCTCGATGTACGCCTGCTTGAACGGCTCAATCTCGCACGAAAACACGTGATCGACGCCGAGGGGCGCGTCGTAGATTTGCCCCGTCGCCGCGCCGATCTTGTCGAGCGCGAGGAGCGGGCTCTCCGTGCCGGAGCACATCGTCGCGACGCGCAGCGGCCGGCCGATGGCTTTGACGAGGTCCTTGAGTTCCGGGAGGCGCTTCACCATGTGGACGAACATCTCCTTGACGTCGCGAATCGCGGGAAGCGACGCGTCGAGGTCCTTCTTGTCCGCCTTCTCCGCCGCCTTCGCGGACGTCGTCTGCGAGTCGCCGGCGGCGTCCGCGGAGGACGACGTCTTGAGCGAAGATCCTAAAGAACGCCTGCGAAAGACGTCGAGATGATTCGAGATGATTCAAGATGATTCACCGATGGGAGGGATGCGAGCGCGTCAGTGTCCGGTCGCGGAGAAAGCGCGCGGTAAGCGCGCGCGGCGGGGGTGAGGGGGGTACGAGTCGCCCGACCGGCGGCGGCGGCGGCGCAAACAATCGAGAAAATATCCCATCCGCCGCGAACGCGGCGCAGGGGGTCGGTAAGATCGCGCGCGAAATGCGCGCCGCCTCGCCCCTCCGCGCGCGCGCGACCGCGGTTTCGGTCGAACGGATGCGCGTAGAAAGAGTTCAGAGACGAATACGATCGAAACGCGCGGGTAAATCGACGCGCACCTCGCTTTAGGCTCCGTCTTGGCGCGCGGCGACTTGACCGGCAGCTTGCGCTTTTTCTTCGGCGAAGCTCCGTGATCGGGATCGATGTCGTTCTCGTCCCCGGAGTAGTTCTCGTCCCCGGAGTCGAAACCCTCGTCCTTGTTGATGAAGTTGGGGTTGTCGATCATCGCTTTCATCGCTTTCGCGGCCGCGGCGGCCGCGCCGCGTCGCGGCGTTCCGTTGCGATTCGCGTTCGGCGACGGAAGGGGGTTCTCGATCGAATCGTCAGAGTCCGCGGGCGTCGGGCGTCCTCGCCCGCGCCTCGTCGGCGTGTGCGATTTCATCCCGGGCGACGTCGGCGGGGTCTTACCTTTCAGCGTCGCGACGCCTTTTGGGGGGCGTCCGCGCTTTAACGGCGACGACGCCGGGGACTTCTTCGAGGAGACTCTCGACGCGACCATCGCGAGCGCAATTCACGAGTTGACGCGTCGAGTGTTTCCGCGGCGCGTCGACGAAGAGGCCGACCGCGCGCGCGCGCGTGCGAGTGAACGGGCGCGAACGACCTCGCGCGCCACCTGCCGCGTGTGATGCGACAGTAGTTGTTATCCCTGGCGGGGTATGTGCAGCCGCGTGCGTCGCGTGCGGCGCGCGCGGGAATGGCGATTTCGCACACCAGATCGCGGAACTCACGAAACGACGAGAGGGGAACGACGGCGGCCGTCGTGCCAAGTGGACAGCGCGAAATCCGCGATTCGGGGGCGCGTTCGTATGCGAAATCAGTCTGACGCGTACGTACGGCGACGTACTGGAGTACGGAAAAGATCTCTACTCGTAAACAGTATCGGCGACATCTCGCGAGGCGTACGCCAGAGTTTTCGTGACTCGAAACAGCGACGTGGTCTGCGCGCGCGGCAGCGACAGGCAGGGTGCCGCGCGCCTCGGCGAGGAGACTTGGAAGATTTCGCGCAGAAGGATTCGCGCGCGCGCCCTCGCCCCTCCGTCGTCGACGTCCCTCGACCCCGCGCTCGCCGCGCGTTTCGTCCGCGAGACGTCCGGCCCGGCCGCGGCGACGGCGTCATGTCCGACGGCGACGACGACGAGCGACCCGCGGCGCTGACGTCGCTCCTCGGCGGCTACGGCTACGGCTCCGGGTCCGGCTCCGACGACGACGACGACGACGACGACGGCCGCGGCGGCGACGACGACGAAGGCCCCGCCGCGGGCCCGGCGCGGCCGAGCGCCGAGGAGATGCGACGCGCGGCCGCGGCGGCGTACGGCGGCGGCGAGGACGAAGGCCCCGCCGCGGGCCCGGCGCGGCCGAGCGCCGAGGAGATGCGACGCGCGGCCGCGGCGGCGTACGGCGAGGCGGCGAGGACTTTCCCCGCCGATCGCGAGGAGGAGGAGGCGGAGGCGAAGGAGGAGGAGGAGGAGGAGGAGGACGACGACGAACCCGTCGCGGGGCCGGCGCGGCCGCCCCCCGGCGCCGCCGCCGCCGCGATGTACGCGTCGTACGCCGACGCCGACGACGACGCCGACGCCGACGCCGGCCCGGCCGCGGACCCGTCGCGCGACGACGCGCGCGACGCGGACCCGCCGCCGTCGCCCCCGCCGCCTCGTGAGCGCCCTCCTCGACGGCTTCACAGCGCCCCGGACGCGATCGTCGCGAAGGTGGCGCTGCCGCCGGAGCCGCCCGGGGAGTGCGAGACGGTGATGCGGTCGGGGGATTCGCTCCAGACGAAGGTGAAGCGTTGGACCGAGTTGAAACGCGCCGGCGTGCGCGTCGTCGACAGGCTGAGGTGCGTTCTGTACACTGGTCCCCATACGACCGCGTTGGCGTGGTGAACGCCGTTCCTTAAGGACTTTCCCCGGTGCATCTCTCCGCCCAGGGTCCCACGCTTTCAATCCCGACACACCTCGACGCCTTTCAACTCCATCTGACGCCTTTCAACTCCACCCCGACGTTCGCTCGTATGGAACGACCCTGAGATCGACCAAGGCGTTTCGGAACCCGGACTTTCTCGAGTCGGTGGTGTCGCACTTCGAGATCGAGGAGCGCGCGACGATGTTCGCGAAGGACGCGTTCGATCCGAGCGATAACGCGCCGGAGGATTTTTACGACGCGCTCGCGGCGGCGCAGAAGAAGGAGAACGAGAGGAGAGAAGCGGAGAAGAAATCGCGAGGGTGGGCGGACCGGAACGTCGCGTTCGTGAGCGGCGGCGGTGAGACTGCTTCCCATACGACCCCGTTCGCGTGGTGCACGCCGTTCCTTAAGGAATTTTCCCGTCGTCACTCTTCACCCGCGCTTCCCTTTCAACGTTTGACCGGTAAGACGTTCGACTGACCGATCGCTTCACCCACGCAGGCGGCGGCGGCGGCGGCGGGGACGGCGGCGGCGAGCGCGACGGCGGGAGGGCGGGCGGATAGCAGATAGAAGAAGAAGTATTCGATCGACGTCGCGGCGCGCGCGCTACGCTAGATGACGACGCGACCGCGGCGGTGGACCGTTCGCGTCGCTTCGCGCGGCGTCGTCTCGTCGTCAGTGCCACGGGCGGTCGTTCGCGCCGTCGTCGGCAAAAATCCCCGCGTCGTCGTCTTCCTCGTCGTCGTCCCCGACTGCCCCGCCGCCGCCGCCGCCGCCGCCGCGGTCGTCGATCCCTTTCACGAGGAGCTCATCCGCCGTGCACTCGAGCTTAAACAACGACCGCAGCGCGCGCGTCATCTTCGGCGACGGCGTCGGCGCGATCGGCGCGACGTCGCCGACGATCCACCCTCGGACCCGGCGTCGCAACCCGTCGCCGCGACGCCAGCGAAACGCCTCGTCGTCGCTCGGCACGAGGTGTTTATCCCCGTCCGCCGCCCAGTCCTTCGCGCTGTCCCACTCCTTCACGGAGGTGAACGTGACGAGGGCCACGATCGTCGCCGCGCCGGGGTCGCACGCGTCGCCGAAGCTCGAGACGTTCGCCGGCTGAGGGTATTTTCCCGTACGAAGCGAACGTCGGGGCGGAGTTGAAAGGCGTCAGACGGAAGAGTTGAAAGGCGTCGAGGCGCGTCGGGAATGATACCGAGGGGTGGGCGGCGAAGAGAAACATACAGTACGCCGGGAGAGAACGTCCTCAAGGATCGGCGTTCACCACGCCGACGCGGTCGTATGGGGACCGGTGTGAGATAGAACGCGCCTCGCCGTCTTTCGCCGCGGGCGTGCGCAACAACGCGACGGGCTTTCCGAGCAACCTCGGGGGCAACGCGTACGCGCGCGTCTCCATCGTCTTCGCGCCGGACACGACCAAGTCCGCCCACGGCTGCTTCATCTCGAGCCCGAACAGCGCGTCGACGTCCTCGAACGGCGAGAGGGGGTCGACGTACCCGTCGTCGATCGACGGGGTATGCGGGCAACGCGCGTCGAGCAATCCTGGGGTGATTTTCCCGCGCGAAGCGACAAGACGTCGGGGTGGAGTTCAAAGGCGTCAGATGGAGCCGAAAGGCGTCGCGGTGCGTCGGGATTGAAACCAGCGAGGGACCCTGGGCGGAGAGAAACGAAGGAAAAAGTCCTCACGGATCGGCGTGCACCGCGCGAACGGAATCGTATGGGGACCAGTGTGAGGAGGACGCGCCCGACGCGCGCTCGAAGTCGACGACGTCCAGAAGCGGGCGGTTGTGGAACTTGACCGCGACGCCGCCGCCCAACGACAGGCTAACGTCCGGGTTGATCGCCTTGCGCACGCCGTCGCGGTTCCACTCGAGGTCCGGAAACTTCGAGAGTAACGCCTCGATCGCGTTCGTTTCCGTGAACCCGTCGGCGTCGCACAGGAGCGCGACCTCGGCGTGCTCGAATCCGCGCGGTCTCGGCCGAAACGCCTTGGGCGCCGGGACCTCGATCGCGGGGATCTGAAACCGCGCCCACCGCACCGGCGCTTTCAACCGAACCGTCGTGATCGGTCGTCCGCCGATCGATTTCGTCCCCGCGACGTCGTGACCCGCGTCCGCGAGCGCTTTCACCGCGTCGTGGTACTCCTCCGCGGTCTCGCAACGCCAGCAGACGTGGTCGATGGCGTTCGCCGCGTCGGGCACCGCGCCTGAGGGTCGTTCCATACAAAAAAAGTTCACCGGTCAGTTGAAAGGGGAACCGATCAAATGTTGAAACCGGGCGATGGGTGAAAAACGTTTGTATAGAACGCACCGGAGACGCCGCGCGCGCACAGCCTCGCCCACCATTCGTCCATAAACGCGCGCACGTCGTCCGTCAACGTGGAAGGGTCCAGCCTCGGCGGTCCGTTCCTCTGATCCCGCGGTCGTTTCGGTTTCGACGGCGCGTCAGAAGAACCGTCCGGACCCTCCGAAGCGGCGGCGCGGGCGAAGACGACGTCGAGGACGTGGTTCGTCGCCTCTCGCGCCGTCGCTTCCACAGCCGCCGCCGCCGCCGCCGCCGCCGCCTGCGTGGGTGAAGCGATCGGTCAGTCGAACGTCTTACCGGTCAAACGTTGAAAGGGAAGCGCGGGTGAAGAGTGACGACGGGACAAGTCCTTAAGGAACGGCGTGCACCACGCGAACGGGGTCGTATGGGAAGCAGTCTCACCGCCGCCGCCGCCGCGTCGCCGTCGCCGTCGTCCTCCTCCTCGTTCTCTCCGCGCCCGCCGAACGCGCGCATTCGATGCACGTGGTGCCCTTCGAAGCTCGCCGCGTCGCTCTCGAGGTCCGCAAGCTGCGACGCGAGGAGCGCTTCGCCCGCGAAGTGGCCGCCGGGATCGGCGGCGGCGCGCGTCCGGAGCCTCGCCGCCGCCGCCTCGCGCGTCGCCGGGGAGAGAAAGATGAAGCGCGTCTCCACGCCCGGGACGGACGCGAGGACGTCTCTGTGCGCGCGCTTCAGCGCGCTGCACGCGACGACGACGTCGCGGGGTGGCGCCGCGGACGCGTCCGGAGCGTCGGGGCCGCCGCCGCCGCCGCCGCCGACGCCGACGCGCGCGCGCGTCTCGAGCGAGATCGCGTCCGCGATGGATCTCAGCCACGGCGCGCGGTCCGCCTCCGTCAGGCTTTCGCCTCTGGACATCTTCGCCTTGCTCTCCGCGGCGTGATGGTCGTCGCCTTCGATGAAGACGGGCGCGGGGCGGCGCGGGTAGCTCGACGCGAGCGCGTCGCGAAGCGCGGCGGCGAGCGTGCTGGGGACGGGCGGTGGGGACGGCGTCAGGCGATGGTGGGTCTGGGGACGACGCGACGCGACGGTGATGAGAGCCGACGACGACGACGCGAAAGCGCGTTTTCGAATTCCGGCGAGGCGGCGCGCACCTCTTGCCCGCGCCGGCGACGCCCATGACGACCCACGCGCGGGGTCGGAAATCGCCGCGCGTCATCGCGACGCGACGAGAGAGAGCGAAGAAGCCGAGCGCGCGCGTCGGCGCGCGCGCGAAGTCGCGGAGACGGACGCGCGAGCTTTCATCCTGGTGACGATTTTTTTACGACTTAAAAAACATTTCTCGGAACAGTTCGAAAAAAGGCTGAAAAAACAGAGAAAAAAGGCGAGTTCCCCGGCGACGCCGCAGCCGACACCCGCCGTCAGACCGCGCCGCGCTCGGGAACGATGGCGACGCTCGCGATGGCCGCCGCGTCGGCGTCGCCGCGCGTCCCGCGCGACGAGAGACGGAGACGACGCTCGATCTTCGAAGAGGACGCGCGGTCGCGCGGTGGGATCCGGCCCGGGGCGGGGCACGCCTCGGCGCGCGCCTCTTCCTCCGCCCCCTCCTCCTCCGACGACAACGCGCTCGCCAGAGCCGCGAAGCGCGCGCTCGGTTTCTTCCGCGCGCGCGTTGACCTCGCGATGGAGGACG
>Ga0181560_10002138_pt1 | contig 18453 bp, 15 predicted proteins | sample 011ome_20_FD_133751 | JGI IMG/M metagenome (GOLD analysis project Ga0181560, IMG submission 133751) | Coastal salt marsh microbial communities from the Groves Creek Marsh, Skidaway Island, Georgia - 011509CT metaG (megahit assembly) | ecosystem: Environmental > Aquatic > Marine > Intertidal...
CCGGTGAACGCGTCCGCATCTTTGAACATCTGCGACATGGAGGTGACCGAGGAGACGTCCCAGTCGCCGATGAGACCGTTGAACGAAGAAAGTCGATCGTTGCTATCCGCTAAAGGCGGATCGTAGAATAACTTGTCCATGTTGGTGACTTTCTTCGTGTTCCAGGTGCTCATCTTACCCCACTCTTCGTCCGGGCAGTTCCCGCCGACTGGATCTACGGTGAGACACGCCAAGACGGCCGCGTGGATATTGTCGTCGGTGAGCGGGTTCGCCGGAGTTGTCGAAGTGGAAGCAGAGGTGGACGTCGGCGTCGCTGCCGCCGCGTTGGCTGTCGTGGTAGACGTACTCGTCGAGGCAGACGTGCTCGCCGTCGGCGTCGCTGTCGCTGAAGGAGTCGCCGTAGCCGTAGACGTTTTCACGACGTTCTTATTCGCGTGTTGCTGGGCCATGTTCGGCGCGGTGTTCGGCGCCGCGCCCGGTGCCGACGGGCACCCGGATGGGTGATGATCCGTCGGCACCTCGCACGTGGCAGTATCTCTCATGTTGTAGCACTGCCCGAATAAATACACGTTACCGGCGTTGGATTTATCTTTTGTTCTCGGGTAAAACGTCACTCCGCTCATTTCGTCTTTACCAAAAGACTTCTCCTTTGTGCACTGCGCCATGTTTACAATAACTCGGGTCGGATAAGCCTTACCGAGACCGAGTGACGGAGCCGCTCGCGTCGAAGCCGTCATTTGCTTCCACAACAAACTGCGTCCTTGTTTCTTATTGGATTCGTTTTCTTGTTCTTGTTTCTTCTTTTGCTGGTCTTTTCTAGCGTACTTTCTCACGGTAACTTTCTTCCCGCCTAAACTCGCAACTTCGCTCGTGAAATCTTCCTCTTTCGTACATCCTCTTCCACCTTCGGTGCACGGCATCCTGTAATCTGTGCACTCCCACCCGTCGCATTTTTGCAACGTGCACGTCTGCGCGGCGGCGTCGCATTCAATTTCCGACGTCGAGTAATCGTTACCGTGGACTAACCATTTCAACCAAGCGCCCCAATCGACGTAACTCATGCTCGTCACCCCGGTTTCGGAGTCCGTGGTGCTTGAAAACTCCGGCCACCAGCCCTTCGATTGCGCGTCTTCAAACGCCTTGGCGTTTTCGGCAGTCGCCTTCGCCACAAAGTTCCCGTCCGGATCGATGAACCCGTGCTTCGCGGCGTACGCCACCGCAGCAGCGTTCGTTTTCAACGATTGCTGTCCCGCGATGTTATCAATGCCATCTTCCAACCTCTTTTTATCGCTGGCGTTCTCTTCGGTGGCCAATTCGGTCTCGGCGCCCCACACGGCGGCGTTCCTCGCCGCCTCCTTAATCGGTCCGCCTTCGATAACTTGCGCGCCAATATCGGACAAATAATTCGTCTCGTTCTTCACGTCGTACAAATAAAAGCCAAACTGTTCGCCTTCTTCCAGCTTGTGCGCGACTGCGTACGTCCCGCATCCGATTTCGGCCATATCGATGGCATGTTGGAACCCAAAGTTGTGGTCTTTCGACTTCAAGGACAACTTGGCGCCAACTTTGCCGACGAAACCGCCGTTCGGGAACGGAAGCAAATCGAGCGTCGCCGAGGACGTGCATCCTAGCGTCAACGTCACCATATCCGACTTTGCTGCTGCTGTCGTTGTCGACGTCGTCGTCTCGCTGCCGCCCAAGACGGAGGCGCGCGCGGTTTTGTCCTTTCCTCGACCGGAGAGCGCGAGCGAAGAAGAGGAGAAGGAAGACGAGGAAGACAAGGCGGCAACACCCAAAATCGTTCCAATCATCACCGATTTCGTCGCCCAAGAGTGCGTGAAAGAATCCTTGTAGCGCTTCTTGTTCTTCTTCTCGACGAGAAGCAAACTCTGTCCTCGCTGTTTCCTTTCCTCGCCGCTCGAGAGGATCAGAGGCGATCGTTCCTCAAAGACGGACATGCTTTCTTCCTCTTTTTTTTATATATGTTCTTTTTTATGCGTAAGTCCGCAGTACCGCGGCCTCTTAATCCAAATTGGAAAAAAGAAGAAGAAGAAGAAGAGGAGGTGCTCTTTTATCTCTCTCTCTCTATCTTCGATTAAAAAAAAGATCTCTCTCTCTCTCTGGACGTATATTTATCTATCGCGCGCGTGTCTTTGCCTGCGTGTGCGTGTGTGTGTAAGTGTGTGTATTCGCGGCGATGTACCAAATATGGATGTGGTGTATCTGCTTTCTTTTCCACAGCCACCACAAACAAACAAACAAAAGGTCATTGAAACCCCAAACACAGCATTTTAAACTTAATTGACCGGCAACACTTTAGGAAAAACACCTGCGAACGACGAAAAGGAACGACGAGAGGCCGACGTGTACGTTTCGTTTGCCACGAGTTTCTTGCTTTATGCTCTGGAGTTACCTCGGGAGTGTATCTCTTAATCTCCCCGCACTTTATTTCGCACAACGATACACATCCACGCATAAAACACGCACGAGCGACCGAATAAACGCAAAGAAGAAGAAGAAGAAGAAGAATGAGTTTCGCCGCGACTTCGTTTCAATCCTCCGCTTTGTTCCTCAAAAGCAAGAAGAACAACGACTCGAAATCATCGTCCACGTCGAGGATGACTTCGTCGTCCAAAAATCTTCGCGGTGTCGTCCGCGTTTCCGCTTCGGGAGAAGATGCCGAAGCCGCGGCGCAAGCGGCGAAGATCAAGGTCACCGACGTGAAAGAAACGTTAGGGAGAGGGTTCATTTTGGTCGACATTCGATCTCCGGAGGAAGTTCAAGAAACCGGGTCCAAGTTTTCGTGGGAGAAAATCCCAATCGCGCGAATGGACGAAGACGGGAACCCAATCAGTAACCCGAACTTCTTGGCGCAGATTAAAGACAAGTTTCCAAACTCGATGAGTCGAATTTTGTTGGCGTGCGACGACGGGACGTTCCGCTCGGAGTTGGCGCACAGATTAATCACTCAGAAATTGGGATATTCTCAGGTGAAGATTATAGACGGTGGGATCGACGCGTACATTGAGTTCCAGCCTTTGACGAAGGAGGACAAGATCAAGGTCAGAATGGTTCCACAAGCGGGCAACGACTTGTCGGTGCTCGTCTCGGGCGTCGATACGAGACAAGCCGGACAAAAGTACTATTAATTTGTTGAGATGACGCGACGACTGTTTATTTTTTTTGCGTGTTGTTGTTGTATTAATATAGCTTTCTTTTTATCTTCCATCATCATCATCATTATCTGTTGTGTTCATTTGTATGCGTTTGCTGATGTCGTGTCGCGTTTGCATACTCGTGCACTTCTTCTTTTTTTATTGTTGGCGGTGTTATTTGTTATTAGTAACCTCTAAAATGAAACGCTCGTCGTCGTCGTCGTCGTCGTTGTCGTGGTCCTCGTCGTTTTATTATCATTATTATTATTAAGTGCAATTGGTTTTCAACGGTCTCCCTCTCTCTCTGTCTCTCTCCCTCAAACAAACAAAATCAACGACACGCATCATCGAATGTGGCAGACGTCGAATTGTGCCAACGCTTGCAAGAGCATGATGACATCCTCGACATCGTCGACGTAATACGGCGCTTTCGACGGTTTTTGACCGACAGTGGAGCAAAACATAGCGCATCCGGCGTAGGACGCGTCCATTTCTTTTCTATTTTCAATCGCGATAAACATTTCTTCGTCTGAACGGTCGTCGCCGATGGATAAAATGAAGTCCACCGTATCGGTGTTACTTTGTTCTCTCGATAACACTCGATCAACTGCTAAGCGTTTGTTGACATCTTGTGCGGTGATTTCGACGACGTTGTTCCCTCTTCGAACGTCCACTGGATCGTGTTCTAAAGCACCTTCCAAGTGGTCGACCAACTCTTTCGCTTGCCAGTTCCCGAAATCCGCATCCGCGTCGCGATAGTGCCACACGAACGAGCTTCCCTTGGCTTGAATGAACGAACCGTCCGTGGCTTCCATGTACTGCTCTAAAATCGGTAAAACGGTATCTTTCCACGCCGCGACGTGTTCAGCCGTACCGGGAGGTGCTAATTCAATCCACTCGTTGTTCGTATCGTCTCCTCGATACCAGTATCCGTGTTCGGCGACTAAAGAAATATTCGGCACTTTACCAAACCATTCGTCCAAGGTTGCTTTTTCGCGTCCGCTGACGATGCATAAAGTGTTCGCCTTATCGGCAGCTAGAGACGTCAATAAACTTGTCAAGTGCGATGTCGGGGGCTGGTTGAAGGATGCTAACTGCACGAGAGTTCCGTCGTAATCGATGAACAGTTTCCGTTTCCTCGCTTTCTGATAGGCGCCAACGCACCTGTTCGTATCCAATTTGCGAAAGCTCGAGTCGAGTTGCACGACTCTAAAATTCAAACCGAAACCTAAACCGTAGCTTCTCGAAGATGACGCTCGCGCGCACGTTCTTTGCAACTCGCTCAAGCAGCTCTTCGCCCAAAATCCGACGTTGTGTTCTCCGACGTATTTCCAGTGTTTTTCGTGTCTCATCTCGCTTTCTTTAGAGCTCAAGGATAACGCCTTATAAACTACATCCGCGACGTCGTCTACATCCCATGGGTTTACGCGAAACGCCCCAGATAAGGACGGGGACACGCCGGTAAACTCAGAAACGATTAAGCTCGACTGTCTCGGTAAAGCATATCCGTCTCTAGTCGCTTTCTCTTCGTCTTTGGGGCCTTGTCTACACGTGATGTATTCGTACGGTGCGAGGTTCATGCCGTCTCTGGTGACGGTGACCACGGCTACGTCGGCGACTGAATACAAAGCCGCTCTTTCGTGTAAAGGAATAGACTGTTCTCGAAAGATAACCACTTCAGTACCCGCCGCACCGTTAATTTCTTTTACCAGTCTGTTTACTTCAGCTCGTAAATTCTCCACGTCTTCGTTTTTTGCTCGCGCTGGGTTACAAATCTGTAACAACACGATCGATTCGACCAGCTGCGGGTGTTCCCTCAACAACGTCTGGTAGGCTTTTAATTTTAACTCGATGCCTTTAAAGACATCGAAATCATCGATGGCCAATAAAATACGTTTTCCTCGGTGCGCTCTCAACATATCATTGCGTGTATTCACCGCCCCTGGACTCGTCAACGCCTCTCTCAATCGATCGGTTTTCACGCCAGTCGGGCAGATTTTCACGGACACTTGCCTTCCGTAATAATCAATACACAGTGAACCACGATTGGTGGTATACGTTAAACCTAACAATCTCGTGCAGCAACTCAAAAAGTGTCTCGCGTAGTCGAAAGTGTGAAAACCAACCACATCTGCGTTTAATAATCCTCTCAAAATCAACTCTCTATTCGGCAACGTCTTAAAAATCTCGGATGACGGAAACGGCGTGTGTAAGAAAAACATGCACCGAATAGAATTGAATCTTTTTCGTAAAAACGTCGGTAAGAGCATCAAGTGATAATCTTGGATCCAGACGTGGTCGTCTTCGGAGCTAACGACTTCCATAAGCGTGTCCGCGAAAATCTTATTCGCCCCGACGTGCGCTTGCCACAACGACTTTTCGAACCTTTGCTCGTTCTGTCCCATCGGCAACACGTAATGCATCATGTTCCACAAATACTCCTTACAAAAACCTTTATAATGCCTCTCTCGCATCTCTAAATCAACCATCACCGGCACGCAGTTGAATCTTTTCTGCAAATCTCTCATCAGCGCGTCCTCTTCTTCGCTCTCGATTTCGCACGCGTTGCTCGGCAACATCCCGACGTTAATCATCTGCTTAAAGTCTCCATCGTCCAAAACACCCTCTCTCATTTGATCAAAGATTGAATCCCCATCCGCTTCGATTTCCCACGAGTGCCCGAACTGATTTTTCTCGCTCAGTTTGGTCATTTTCAGAGGCAATTGGTTCGCGCACACGATGACGCGTTCCACGTGCGGTTCGCTCTGGTACGAATCCGTCGAGAATGCGCCCGAGGATTTTTGGGAAGTCGTTTCTCGAGGCGAGACGAGCTCTGCGCGCGATGAAGAAGAGAAGAATAAAGACCAGAACAAAGGTCAGCGAAAAACGCGAAGAAACGAACGCGCCAGAGACGGTCGTTCTGTGTTTTGCCGTCGTCGCTCGAAAGAGAGAAGAAAACAGAAGAAGAACGGAAAGAAAAAGAAAGGTTTATCCCGGCTTTTTTCTATTGAAAAAATCGAAAAGCAAAAAAATTCTCACCTTGCAAGTTTTGAAACGAGCTCCCGTTGGACTTCTTCATGACGACGACCGCCTTCCTCCGCGTTGTTTTACTCCCCGCTCTCTCTGCGCGTTCTTTTGTTTTCTTTCGGCGGGGGGGGTCGAGGCGTGCGCGCGCTGCGCTTGTCTTCTCTCGAATGAAATGCAGAAAGAGAGAGAGAGGAAGGAGGTTTTCGGTTAGGGAAATACGATAGACAAAAAAGAGAGAGAGAGAAAGAGAGAAAAATTTTTATTTTCGCGCGAGAAGAAAAGGAGAGCAGCTTTTTTGGACCTTCGTTGGTCCGAATCTCTTACTCCGCGACGAGAGCCTCTTCGCTCTCTCGAGGGAGGTTTCCCTTCGCTTTCGACTACTGCTGTAAAAATCGTCTTGTGAGGAAAAATTTCAAAAAGAAAAAAGCACCGCAGAACTCGGCACGCACACACACAGCACCAGCGCGCGCGAGAAAGAGAGAGAGAGAGAGAGAGAGAGAGAGAAAGAGAAAAATGAAGCTGAGCGAATACCAGCGCGTGAAATCCACCTTCACTTCGCTCCCCATGAACAGTCCACCGCCGATGCACCTCCTCCTCTCTCAGTTCCCTTCGCTCTCTTTGGACGCGTTGTTTAGCATCTACGGGCAAGAGTTTTCCCGAAAGTTGCGACAGACGCACGGGAAATTCGTCCGATCGATCGAATCGCTCGAAAAGAGGTACTTGAACGGCGAAGATATATTTGATATCGCGATGAACGTGGATTTTCCAGCCTGTCAGCTGCTGCGGTTGATCATCGAGAGCGTTTTGAAAGTGAATCACAAGTCGGTCGGGAAGATGTTGAAGCGTCCGTACGACTCGAACACTTTTCCGAGCGAAGTGCCGGAAGATTCGAGAGCGATGACGTCGGGGTTAAACAGCAACAAAGGGAAGAAATTGATCGAACGATTGAAAGTGGACTGTGAACGCGTCGTCGCGTGGGACTGCGGAGCGTCTCCGGCGACGGAACGGTCGCGAAGAGAAGCCGGGTTGGAGTACGAGAAGATATTGGAAGAGCGTTTGAGAGACATCGGCGCGGAGTTCGAAACGGAGACAGATTTGAGAGCGGAAGGCGCGAGTCGGACGCCAGACGTGCGATTGAAAGTACCAATCAGTGTTCGCGGGAGAACCATTCATTGGATCGACAGTAAGGCGTCGTTTTGTGATCCGCAAGTGCACGAGGAGAGTGGGTCGAAGCAGTTTCGAGCGTACGTGAATCGATTCGGGAGCGGAATGGTTATTTATTGGCACGGTGTCGTCGAGGAGTTGAGAGAGGTCGACCCCAACGTCTTGTTAGTAGAAGACTTTCCAGAGAGGAAAGATATAGTGATGTTAGAGAGGTTCGAGGAAGACGGGGATGAGGATGATTAGAGGGGGCGATTTAGTTCTCGCGCCGCGCGAGAGAGATAACTTTTTTAGTTTACAGTTACTAGTTTTTAGTGTATAAAAGAAAAAACCCATCGAGCGCACGCTCGAATAGATAGATGCGCTTCTTTGCAGATAACAACGAAATTCAACCGCCAAACGTAGCTCCGTCGTACCCGCAATTCACTCTCTCCATGTCCACAAACTCCACGTACACGCGATTCGAAGGAATCATGAAGTCGGTTTCAAGCACGGCACTCAACTTCTCCATTATCTTTTTGTTGTTTTCCAAATTAATCCCCCCGATACTCTTCAGCGTCCCCAACGCGCACGGTTGCTCTTCCCCTCCCCAAACCATCGCCACGTCGTCGTGAACGGCCACGCAAACGTACGTCTCCGGTTTATTCAGCGTCTCCGCGATGTGTTTGGACATTAATTTCATGAAATCGCTCTTATGCGGTAATTGCATTTCACAACTCACGTGTAATACTAAAGACGGGTCCCCGGGCATCAGGCACAAATCCTCTCTTCTCCCGACCGACGCGGCCGTCCTTCGGTGGTTCGAGCGCGAAGAGAGAGACGCCGAAGCGAGTGGTCGGTGGTGATGATGATGACGAAAAACCGTTGATTGCATTTTTGTGGGTAAAAAAAGTCACGAAATTTTCCCAATTCGTTCAAAGTCCAATTCTCGCGATTATAAGAACACGCGCTTTCTCTCTCTCTCTCTCTCTCTTCCTTTTTCTACTTCGAAAGAAGAAAGCGACGACAAAAAAAGTGAGAGGAGGCGCCTCGAATGAGCGGGTACCCACCTCCCCCTTCTTCGTACGGTGGCGCGCCGCCTCAGCAGCAGCAGCAGCAGCAGCAGCAAAACTTTTACGGTGCGTGACCGGGGAAGAAAATCTCGATTTTTGAAGAGGCATCTCGTCTCGTCTCTCTCTGCTCTTTCTCGATCGGGTTCGAGCACTCGATCTTCTTCGCGACCGAAAATATATGTACGAACGGCTCGCTGACAAAGCATCTCTTCCTTCGTTCCTCCGTTTTGATCCCCTTTCCGGGTGAATAAATAAACAGGCGCTCCCCCACCTCCGATGATGGGGCAGCAATTTCAACCAAACGGGTATAATACCAATCCTCCCGGCGCGGGTGGAGGCTATCAACAACAGCAGCAACAACAGTACAGTCAACCGGGACCTCCTCCTCCGGCGATGATGTCAGCACCTCCGCCTTTATCGCCTCCTGCCGCGATGATGGGAGGAGGAGGAGGAGGGCAGCGACAGCAGCAACCGCCGCCGATGGCGAGCGCGCCCGCTCCCGCTCCCGCTCCTCCTCCTCAGTCTTCCTTTTCAGGTTCATCCGCGCCGGCACCGCCGACAGCGGCGATGTCGAGGATGTCAATGGCGCCTCCATCGACGTCGGCGATGGCGCCGTCCTCGTCCACCTATCCACCGCAGCAGCAGCAGCAGCAACAACAATATCAGCAACAGCATCAACAACAACAACAACAACAACAACAACAACCGGGACCTCCGCCGCCGCAGGGAAGTAGCAGTAGCATGTATCCAACGAGCGCACCTCAAATGGGAACGTATGGAGGAGGTGCGTCGTATCCAGGAGCAGGCATGATGCCCGGAATGGGTGGCCAACAGGGAGGATACCCGCCTGACGCGGACGCACGGTCGATCGACGTTCAAAATCTTGATCAGAAAACGTTACCGAGACCGGGCGAGGATCAGGCGAGACCAAACTCGAATTTATCGTGCGATCCAAAGTATTTAAGGTTGACAGTTGGTGCGTTGCCTCAATCTGTCGGGTTAAAGCAACGATTTGCGTTACCCGTTGGATGCATCGTTCGACCGATGGTTCCAGGAGATTCTGTGCCCACGGCGCAGTTCGGGTCGTCTGGAATTGTACGTTGTCGAAGGTGTCGGACGTATATCAATCCCTTCGTTCAGTTCATCGAAGGAGGGAGAAGGTACAGATGTAACGTGTGCTCGTTACCAAATGATGTCCCCGTGGACTATTTCTGCGCGTTAGATGAAAACGGAGTGAGAAGGGACGTGGCAGAAAGACCAGAATTGAGATCTGGGACGGTTGAATTTTTAGCTTCTGCGGAGTACATGGTGCGACCGCCCATGCCACCCGCGTATTTTTTTGCCTTTGATGTCAGTCAAACAGCCGTTAGATCTGGTTTTTTAAAATCCGCAATTGATACTGTTCGCGACTGTTTAGATTCCATGCAATCGAAATCCGATCGCACGAGAATCGGATTCATCACGTACGATCGGTCCATTCATTTTTACGGCTTGCGATCCACCTCGATGGCGCCGTCGATGATGGTGGTTGGAGAATTAAACGACCCGTTCCCGCCGGTGCCGGATGATTTGCTCGTGAATTTACAAGAATGTCGCACGGTAGTAGAAGCGACGCTAGATGTCATCGCAAATTCGTTCTTGGAGACGGATATTCAGGAGTCCGCGATGGGACCGGCGATACAGGCGGCATATTCAGCCATCTCGCAGATTGGCGGCAAGCTGATTATTTTCCAATCGACGTTGCCATCCATCGGCGCTGGAAGACTTATAAGCCGAGACGACGCGAAGGGCTACGAAGCTAATTCGAGAGAGTATGAACTTAGAAATCCAGCGGATAATTTTTACAAGTCCATGGCGGCAGAATGTTCTCGACAGCAAGTGTGCGTCGACGTATTTTGCACATCTACGCCGTACGCGGACATCGCGTCGATGTGCGTGTTGCCGAAATATACCGGTGGGGACGTTCGATATTACCCTCATTTTTCTTTAGCGAAAGACGAGGTGAAATTCAAAACGGAATTGACGAGAAATTTGACTCGAGATGTCGCGTGGGAATCTGTCTGTCGCGTTCGGTGCTCTAAAGGATTTCGCGTGTGTGCGTTCAACGGGCACTTTTTCATTCGTTCGCTCGATTTACTCGCCTTACCAGCCACAAACGCGGACCAAACGCACGCGGTTTATCTCGCACACGATGAAGTCGTACCGAATATGCAAGCATGTTATATTCAGTGCGCGTTATTGTACACTTCGGCGGATGGTGAACGCCGGATTCGAGTGCACACGATGCAAGTTCCGGTGGTGAACGACATGACGGACTTGTTTCGTGCGGTTGACTCGGGCGCTATGGCATGCTTTTTGACGCGTCTGAGCGCCGAAAGAACAAACTCGGCGAGATTGCAAGACGCCAGAGACGCTTTGACGAGCAAGCTCGTGGACGCACTGAAGGAATATAAGCTTTTAGGCGGCGCTCGACACAACTTTGGATTCAACTCCTTGGCGTTTCCGGAATCTATGAAACTTTTACCGCTCTTTGCAATGTGCGCGACAAAGACTCCGGCGTTGAAAGGCGCGCCGAGAGACGTTTCCGTCGATAACCGAGTCGAGTCTTCGTTTGATATCATGAGTTGCTCCGCGGAAGAGTGCTTGCGCATGATGTATCCGGCATGTTACGCTTTACACGGTGGGAGCGAAGATGCCGGCATCCCGGAAAACGATTCCATCGAGGCATTGATGAAGATGAAAATGCCCCCTAGAACTGCATTAGCTGGCGAGCGCATCGACGCTAGAGGTATTTATTTAATCGATGACGGGCGTAAATTACTCGTTTGGATCGGTGGTCAATGCGAACAAAGGATGATTACGAGCATATTCGGCGATCAAGGATGCCCGGATCCCTTTGTCGACGCATATTTGCCAACCATTAGCGGGAACAAAGTGAACGAAAAAGTTAGAAACACGGTAAGAAGAATACGGAGTAGGAACCAAGCACGGTACCAAGCGTTGACGGTGGTCAGACAAGGCACGCCGCAAGAGGCTTTACTGTTCAACCATTTAGTAGAAGATCGCGCGAGCGGTGGCGGCATGGGATACGGCGACTTTCTCGCGCAGTTGCATCGATTAGTCCAACAAGCCGCAAATGCGGGTAGATAAATTTCATTCAGATGAGCTAATTACATCTCTCTCTACACAAGAAAAGAGTTCATTATTACAAACCACTTTTCCCTCTACTAAACCACGTAAAAGCACCACCACTACCACCTTGGCTTCTCAAATACTCCTGCTCTTCGCTATCTCTGAGTTGAATCACCACTTCGCCCAACTCTGGTATCTCTTCCAAAACGCGCTCTCTCGCGCCTTGCATCTTCCCGATAACCTCCTCTGCGGTTATACCTTTTCTCAAAAACGCGAGGTAGAAATCCACGCTTAATTTCCTCCCGTTCATTCTAGCTCTCAATCCGCTCAAATGCGTGTCCTCCCCGCACTCGTTCCTCACAATCTCTCTCACTCTATCTTCAACTTCCTCTGAACAGTTCGTGTCCGCCAAAGTCTTCACGGCTTCCCATCCAACTTCAATCCCAACCTTCCCTAACAAAGCGCACACAAATATCGCAGCTAATTTATCCATGATTGGGTAGCCGTATACCGCACCAACTACCCCAACTAATGCCGCGACCGATCCTAACGCATCAGACCTGTGATGCCAGGCGTTCGCGACCAACACTTGCGACTGCAACCGTTTTCCAATTCTCATCGTGAACTGAAACGTCGCCTCTTTCGCCAACACGGACGCGATTGCCACCGATATTGCCTCCACCGACACTAATCCATCTTCTTTCTCCTCTTGGCCATCCGCTCTCCCTCTTCCAGTCAAATTCATGAACTCAATCTCGTATTCGCTCACCAACTTTTCGCAGACGTACCAAAACATTCCGCCTGCGCTGAAGACTAAACATACGCTCACCCAAACCGCGGCTATGCTCTCTAACTTGCCGTAACCGTAAGGAAACTTCTCATCCGCCGGCTTCGCCGCGATTCTCGCCGCCACTAACGTCACAAAATCCGTAAACACGTCCATCATCGAATGCACCGCGTCTGCCAACAACGCTTGACTGTTCCACAAGATACCCGCGATAAACTTCACGAACACCAACACAATATTCACGACGGTACCGACGATCGTGGTCCACACCACCGCCCGATAATACTCCGCATCGGAAACTTCCGGTCCGTGATCGCCGAGCAAAGCGTCCGGTGGTATGCAATACTGCTCTAAACACGTTTGTTTCCGGCGTATCGCTTGTTTGTGGTTCGCCTCGAATTGCTGAGAAGCGTGTCCAATCCGGATTAAGTCATTCCCCGATGGGGTGTGTTCGAACGTCGCGGACGCGAAGTCGTGGCCGGAGGTGATTTTCGTCGATCGAGGCGACGTGAGCGGGGAGCGAAGGACTTGGTGCGTCGGCATTTTTTCTTCTTCTTCTTCTTCTTCGCGTGCGCTCGTACGCGACCTCCGCGTCGTGTTCAGGAGGAGACCACAACCTGCACACTATCCAAGGAAAAATTTATGTGGCGACCAACTTTTTCAGCACAGAGCGAGAGCCAAAAACACCTCTGCGAAGAAGAAGACCTCGCCAGGATTATAGGGGGGGGAGGGGAGCGACCGAGAGCACGGGAGGAAGTGTGCCCTGGTTTTTCGTATGTGATAGCTTCCGGAGGTCTTGGGGCTCTTTGCCTCTTTTTACTTTTTTTCCAAAAAAAAATAAAAAACTGCGCTTTTGCGCCCTCGAAAACACATTTCGCCTCCTCAGTTTTAGTACTCTCGAACGTAGCATACATACACTCCAACAGTCATTATGGTAAGTTTAAAATATCGAGTCGTTTTCGCGCGGAGGAAGTAATTCGCGACGCGATGCGCGCGATGGCGGGAAGCGTTCGCGTTCGCGCACGGTATCGCGCGCGCGGCGGGGTTCGCGATTTGGGCGCCAAATTTTTTTTCCGGTTTTCTTCTCCTTTTTAGCCCTCGAATGAGAGAAGATTAGAGTGCGAACGCGTCCCGCGTGGACTGTTGCGATGATTCAGGAAGTCGTTCTTCGCGCATTTCGCGCGCGATGAATGATTTTGGATGCATTCGCGAGCAGTTTGGGGCGCGCGGGAGACGTTGCGCGTGAGAGTAGGAACGTTTTCGCGCTCGAAATTTTACACCGCGTTTTGGTTTTTCGTAGTCCTAATAAATACTAATAGGAAAAGTGCGCGCGAGAAACACAGTTGCTGACCCGATTTCTTTTCTTTCCCTCTTTCAATAATGACACAGTCTACGAACAAAACGATCGTCGTCGTCGACGCTAAGGGCCACATGCTCGGCCGTCTCGCCTCCACCGTTGCCAAGCAGCTCTTGCAAGGCCAACACGTTGTCGTCGTGAGAACCGAAGGGATCTGCCTTTCCGGCGGCATGGTTCGACGCAAACAAAGGTGGGACTACTACAAAGTGAAGAGAATGAATACGAACCCGAAGAAAGGTCCGTATCACTTCACTCAACCGTCGAGAATGTTCTGGAGAGTCGTGAGAGGTATGTTGCCGCACAAAACCACGAGAGGGAAGGCTGCCTTTGAAAGATTAAAGTGCTTCGAAGGTATCCCGGCGCCGTACGACAAGGTGAAGAGAGCGGTTGTCCCGGAGGCGTTGAAGATTGCGAGATTGAACGAAGGGAGACGATTCTGCGTGCTCGGCGATTTGTGCGCGCAAATTGGATGGAAGCACAGCGAGACGGTTAAGGTTTTGGAAGCGAAGAGAGCAGAAGCCGGTAAGGATTATTGGGAGAAGAAGAAGGCGGCGACGGCTAAGTTTGAGGCGGCCAAGAAGGCGGCGAACGGGCAATTGGGTGACTTGCAAGAGTTAATTGAACGCACTGGCTATTAAATATTGCAGTGTATTAGGTTCACAATCGATTAACAATCAAATCATCTCAGCAAATCGTTGTTTTTAGCACATTAATTTAATAGACACTTATTATAAAACATATATAACAAAAATCTAATAAACACACTCTTCTTCGCGAAAGTCAGTAATTCTAATAACTCTTTTTTTTAATACCTGTAGTCGCGCACGGTTTTGAAAAAGTGCGCGACATTTTCTTCCGGCGTGCCTACCATAACCCCGTGTCCTAAGTTCATGACGTGCTTTTTGTTCCCCGCACCTTTAATGGTCTCCTCAATGGCTTGCGTGATGTGCTCTTTACTCGAAAACAAACTCACCGGGTCCATGTTCCCTTGCACCGCTTGTTCCATCCCCAATCTCGCTCTCGCGTCGGCAATATCCACCGTTCCGTCCAAGGAAATTACGTCCGCGCCAGTCGTTTGTAACCGTTCCAAAAACCCACCGGCACCGCTGCAGTATAAAATCAACGGCGTGTCCGGATGCGTTTGCTTCACCTCTTTGACTACTCTGGTCAAGTACGGCAAGCAAAATCTGGAGAAATCTTTCGGCAACCACTCGCTCGCCCACGAGTCAAAGATTTGCACGACCTGCGCGCCGCTGTCGATTTGGTATCTCGTGTACGTGATCACCGCATCGGTCAGCTTTTCCATTAACGCGTGGTAAATTGCCGGTTCATCGAATGCCATTTTTTTGATAACTTTATAGTGCGAACTCGTCCCGCCTTCGACGATGTACGTCGCCAACGTAAATGGCGCCCCAACAAAACCAAGCAACGTCGCGTCCGTACCTTTCAACTCGTTTCTCAAAACTTTTAAACTTTCTCCGGTAAAGTTCACGCTCTTCTCCGGTTCCAACGGCGTGACCGCGTTCACGCCCGCCATGTCGCGAATCGGATTGAAAATAATCGGTCCGGTACCTTTTACGATGTCAAACGGAATATTCATCCCAGCTAACGGTGTTAAAATATCCGAGAACACGATGACCCCGTCCGGTTTAAACGCCTCGTACGGCTGCAACGAAATCTCCACGCACAAATCCACCGTCTCCGAACGCTCTCGAAACGTCGTGTGCTTCTTGCACAAATCTTGGTACACTTTCATGTACCTTCCAGCCTGTCGCATCATCCAGATTGGCGGTCGTTCGCACTGCTCCCCTTTAATCGTCCTAACCATGAGTGGATCATCTTGCGACGACGACGCTTCGACCGTCGTCGACGTCCTTCTCTTCGTCGTCGTCGTCGTCGTCGTCGTCTTCTTCTCGCTCAAAAGTTGTCGTCGGTTCGACGAAACGCATCGAAACGAATGCGCGGTGGTGGTGTACGAAGTGCTCAATCCCATCATCATCGCCGATTTTATTTTACGCGCGTATCAAAATTTCGCACAAAACGTGCGCGTGAATATTCTTTTACTCTTTCTGCGCGCTTGTGCGGAGGCAAACGAAGGAAAAGAGAGAGAGAGCGCGTTTGACGTTTTTGGATAAAAATATCGAATTGAAGCGTATCTAAGGGAGTTTTCGGGTGTTTAGGGTGCCAACAAAGTTTTGAAAAACTTACAACACGCAACAAGAGGAAGAAGAACTTTAGTAAAACACACGCTCTTAAGCGCGCGCGCACCGAAGATCGAGAAAGAAAAAGAGAGAGAGATTTTCTTTTCTTTCGATTTGGGGATCTAACACGACAAACACATGTCCTTTGCCGCGTCTTTCTGCGGAGTTGTTGGCGTTTCTTCTTCTTCTACAACTAGTTTTGGAGCGAATTCCAATTATTCGAATCGTGGACAAAGTAGTAATTCCTCGCGCGCGATGACGTCTTCTTCGTCCTCTTCGTTGTTGTTCGCCCGAAACTGCTCGCGAGCGTTGCAGCAGATGTTGTGTTCGACGTCTGGTCGCGGGATGAGCGCGCCGATGATGATGCCGAGTGGATCTTTTGGCATCGGGAAGAATAGTAGATGCGTCGTTACAGCAGCGTTGAATGGGCAGCAACAGGGATCTGCTGCAGCGGCTCCGCAGCAGCAGCAACAGCAACAAAGGGCGACGTCACCGCCGCCGCAAGCGGTAAAGCCGGTTCAAATGCCACCGAGATTGACAAATAATGGGGTCGTTAAGAGTAATTTACCTCCGTTTCAGTCGCAAATGGCGACGACGACTCGACAACAACAACAACAAGAGCAGCAGTTTCGTTCGATACCGCCGCAGCCGTTGCCAAAAGTGACTAATAGTAACAACAACGCGAGTTCATCGGCGAGTAATTCTACTTCTCCATCTTCACCTTCGGCGTCAGAATCTGTGCTTCCGCAATCCCGCTTAGAAGGCAAGTTACTTCCGGACGACGTGGACGCGGCGTACCATCAAATGCAACATTTAGGGCAAAAGTGGGCGGATTTACACGCCGAGGCGGAGATTCTCGAGGAAGCAAAGAAGTGTATTTTAGCGACGATTACGTTGTTTCACGTCGACAACGGCGACGCGAAGTCAACCGCTGAAGTCAGAGCGCACGCGAGTAAAGAATACCAAGACCACATCAAAAAAATGGTCGAGGCGAGACGATTGGCGAACCAAGCGAAGATTGAATTGGAAAGTGTAAAGACGCATTTGAACTTGGTGAGAACGTTCGAAAGTTCGCGACGAGAAGAGTTGAAGATGCTTTAAAAACAAATAGCGAGACGAGAGAGGAGCGTTTCAAGTGTACCAACATCAATTTATCATGCAACTAGGTATCTTAATTTGCAATTTCATATCACATAAATCTTATTACAGTTTTTTTTCTCTCTCTCGTTTCTATTGAAACTCCGAGCCGCTCACGCCTATCGGACCGCCTTCCTTTCTGATTTCCATCAAAGTCTTCTGCGGCGTCGCCCACGATTTCCCACCTTTCGCCTCCAAACTACATTCGCACATCCTCGCCACCAATCCGCACAATTGCAAGTCGCTCGAGCACCCTTCGCTAATCCTCACGTGAAAAAATCCGATGATTTTTAAAAACTCCAACTTTACGTATTCGGACATCTCCTTGTCATCGAACCGTTTACACACTTGAAAAATCGTTTTAATCAAATCTTGCGGCGAATACCCGCTCTTTCTCAACTTCAGAATCCTATCGCACCCATCGTCCACCTCTCCATTTAAACAGTGTTGTACAATAGCGCCGATGACTTCTGGATGCGGCGTGTCGCACACGCGAAACACGTTCTCTTGATTCACCATTTGAAACCCACTGTGACAGGCTTGCAAACTGTTCAACGCGTTCCTCATGTCCCCTTCCGCGCAAAACACGATCGCCTCCAACCCTCTGGCGTCGTGTGGTACCTTCTCTTGCTCGCACACGTGCACTAATCGTTCCAAAACTTGTTTATCGCTCAAACGCGAAAATCTCACGATGGCGCATCGCGACTGAATCGGCTCGATGATTTTATCGCTCACGTTACACGCCAACGCGAATCTCGTCGTCGAAGAATAGATCTCCATCGTCCTTCGCAAAGCTTGCTGTGCACCTTTCGTCATCGCGTCCGCTTCATCCAAAATGATTATCTTACATCTCCCGGGTGGCAAAGTCACCTTCTTCTGCGCAAACATTTTAATCTTGTTCCTAACCACATCTATACCTCTCTCGTCCGACGCGTTCAGCTCCAACACGGCATCTTTATACCGATCTCCGAGTAACGTTCGCGCCAACACGTGCACCGACGTCGTCTTCCCGCACCCCGGTGGGCCCGACAGCAACAAGTTCGGCATCGACCCGGTCTCAATCATCCCTCGCATTTGATTCAAAGTCTCCTCGTGGCCGACGATTTGATCCAGAGTCGTCGGTCGCCACTTCTCGATCCACGGTTGATTCGCTTGCTCTTGCTCTTTCGAGAGCTTTTGCTTCTCGCTCGCTCGTTGGAAGAATGGATTCATTTATCTCTCTCTCTGTGTCCTCTTCTGTCGTTCTTCTTCTTTTTGACTCCTTCTTTCTTTTTGAATTTTTTCCCAATCTGGTACTTGTTTAGGGTTGCATCCAAAATTGTTCCCTGTGAGAAAGAAAATCTATCTTTTCTTCTCCAACAAAACAGAAACAGTCCGAGGAGAAAGCGCCGACGGATGACGCGACGCTCTCACCATTCGCATTCTTTTCCCAGCGCGACGACGA
>Ga0181560_10002140_pt1 | contig 18450 bp, 10 predicted proteins | sample 011ome_20_FD_133751 | JGI IMG/M metagenome (GOLD analysis project Ga0181560, IMG submission 133751) | Coastal salt marsh microbial communities from the Groves Creek Marsh, Skidaway Island, Georgia - 011509CT metaG (megahit assembly) | ecosystem: Environmental > Aquatic > Marine > Intertidal...
GCCCATTTTTCATCAATTTCTTCGGTTTCTTATTCTTATGGTTGCTAGTGCTCGCGGCAACGCCCGCTGCTTTTCTTTTCTGAGTTGTCGTTGAGGCGCGCTTCCCATTGTTTTTCTTTTTTCCATCGCCCGCCCCGTCGTATTCTTCGTCATCCGTATCATCTTCGTCGGTGTCGTCCACGCCTCTCTCCTCCTCTTCCTCCTCGGCATCATCCAAATGATGCGTCACGACGCCTTCTACATACCCTAATCTCGCTGTCCCGAACTGTTTAAACACTCCTTCAATTTCTTCCACCGCGGTTTCAAATGCTCTCGGCCGCATCCGTTTCGGCAACGCTTGCGTCTTGCACGTGCGCGCGTTCTCCTCGTCGAACGGTGCTAACTGCTCCTTCACCGCCCAACAATAATCTCGGTCATGTTTTTTAATCGTCGCTGGGCCGTAAAACATCACGCACACCGCGTCAGGGACGCACGACGCTCTCACCGCGCTCGGGGCTTCGATTGGATCGATGAGTTTTCCCGGCCAAAACGGTTCAATCGCTTTCGGCGTCGCCTTGCAAAAGACCAAATCGCCGACTTGATAGTGGTTCAAATCGTTCGGTTGTCGAGGAAAAACAGCCCACGAAGGGGGCGGGTCCGCCGCCCAATCCATCTTTTTCCTCTTTTCCTTCTTCTTCGCGTTTTTTTGCTCTGCTTGTTTTTCTACCTCTCTTCGTCTCGTGCGCGTGTAACGCGCGCAGATATGCAACAATAAAGTGCTAACTTTAAGCGTGTCTGAATTATCGAGAAAAATTTGCGTGCGAGTAACGGGTTTGTGCCTTTTTTTTTGGATGAGGGAAGAGCGAGTCTGGTGTCAAATACAATTTTGTTTTCACATGTATCAAAAATATATGGTCTATATATATACAGTACACTAAACGAGAGAAGACGTGTGCGCTCACTCTTTCTCTCCTTTTTCGCGGAATTGGGGACTAGATGGTGCTACCAATTTTACAATTCGCGTCGTTGCGGTTTCCATCGTCGACCGAGACGAGAGGACGTTCCGTTGCGCGCATGAAAAGAGGAACATATTTCTCATTCTTTTTTTGTCTCGGATGATGAAGAAGAGCAACGATAATTAAACAAAATTCAAATATAGATGTTTGCCTCCCTCTCTCTTTCTTATTACTGAGAAGAGGCTAACGATTTGCACATCTTTTGGACATACTGAACGATGTTGACGCTGTGGTCCATTTCATCGGTCAAACCGAATTCAACAACGCCATTTTCCACCGGGACGCAGATTATGGTTTTCAATCCAGCTCTCTCTGCTTGGACCTTTCGTTGAAAAGACCATCCCGGTAATAAGGAAATATCCTCGTGCCATTCGTAGTTTCCAGAGTGACAGACGCGGCCCGGCATGCCGAACCCGAGAACGTATCGAGTGAACAACGTTTTCGAGGTGTTGACGAATAATTTCAATCTAGTCGTATCAGCGGCGATGCGCGGAGAAATCAGAGATTCAGCAGGCATTAAACTAGTTCGCTGTCGATCGAGTTTCCAAAATATGCCGTAGTCAAAGCCTTTGGATTCGCAGACGTAAGACATTCGGTCCCGCATCGGCGAATCTACCATCCAACTGCCTCCGGAGAACGCCGTATCGCCACCAAACGCGTGTCGATTTTTGTGCCGCTCAGAGCCGCCCGGTTTAACTGTACATAAAGGGCTAACTAAAGGTCCGTCGCGATGGAAAGCATCCATTGAATCCTTCAACATCTCGTCTATCCGCTGGCAAGAGACTGACTTTTGCAAATAGTTCGCCGAAGACATGGATGCGACGTTTCTCACCGCCACGTTGCCACTGTTGCCACCGAAGTTATCATGATGATTAGCGTCATTGACGCGATTGATCCTGTGTCCGGCCATTTGAGGAACGTCTCCGAAAGTTTCAGAATGCGCGTAGTGGTGTTGCTGAAAAGAAGATACCGAGCCGTTCGATCCTAACGTTGGATGTAACGTCATGGCCGAGTGCGGACGAGGTTGCTGCCGGTTGTCTTCCATCACGTTCTGTTGCTGCTGTTGCTGCTGTGCCATCAACTGTTGTTTTTGATATTCCTCGACCTGAGAAGAACAGTGCACGGGAGATCCGTCGTCGCTCTCGCTCCCTCGTTTCTCTTCCTTCTGCTCTCGATATTGCAACGCCAAGTGGTGCTCTTTTTCCGCAACAATACGGGTTGTCGTTCCTTGCGACGATCCTCCAGAACTTTGATTCCATAACGTCGTGCTCGCGCTTGACGTATCGTTTCCACTCGCCATGGATGTGTTCGGAGATCCTCTCTTCTCTGACTTCAGTTTCACTCGAACGTCTACACCTCCGCCGATGCCGTTGTCGTCGTTCCTTCTTCCATTACCCCCGGCTGCGGTAGTCATATTATCATATTGTACATCAGAATAGTTCATGTTCGTATCGCTCGTATATATGTTACTTCTTTTCTTCTTGTCCTTGCCGGCGTAAAATAATAGTATGATATAAAACACAAAGTTTTGTTTCCTTTCTTCGTCTTCTTCTTCCTCCTGGGCACCCGATTAAAAAACAAAATAATACACAAGTTTGTTGTTGCTTGAAGGTTAAACGCGTTCTCTCTGAACGCTATCGATCGAGAATGCGTTCCTTCTCAAAAGAACGCGCGCGCGACTCGATAATCTCCTTCCCTCTGACCGCCGCGCGAGGAGATCGAGAGAGAAAGAGAGAGAAAAGAGAGAGAAAGAGAGATTTTTCCCGTACTCTTCCTTCACCCTTTTTTTCCGCTCTCTGGATTTTACCCACGAAGAGCGCGCGCGCTGGGGAAACACGAAAACCTCACCAACGCGCTCTTTTCTCTCACCTTTCACTCTGCAAACGCAGCAGAAAAAAAAGTCCTGCAGAATGAGTGAGTTGTACGTCAGTTGTGCGTTTCCGCGCGAAGAAGATCTCTGCGATATAACTCTCTCTCTGCCCTCCTCCTCCTCCTCCGGAGCGTGCGTGTTTGTGTGGCCCGAAGAGTTGCTTTTTTACACCTCCCTCTCTTCCCCTTTTTGTGTTGTTGACCTCACTAATCACCGTCGACAACAAGCGCCACACACAGATCTCAAAAAAATAAAAAATAAAGAGAGATCGCTCTCTCTCTCTCTCTCGCTCTGCTCTCTTCCAAGAAAAGCGCTTTTTGAAGTCCGAGAGAGACGCTTTTTTTCTCTCTCAAAAAATTGTCGAAGAAAAAAAGCGGACAAAAAAATCCAAAACCTTCGCGCGGGCGCGTTAGCGCGCGCGCGCGCAGGAAGAGAGAGAGAGAGAAGAGCGACCGATTTTCGAACGAATCGAACTTTTTTCTCCCTCGCGGTGCGTTTTGTGTTTGTTTTTCGCGTTCGCGGAGAAGGAGAGGAAGAAACGCACGAGAGAGAGAGAGGGCAACGGTTCGTTTATCTTACTTTACTCACTCTGTACTAACCCGTCAAAGAGAGAGATAAAAAGTAACAACAAAATTTCTCTCATCCGTTCGCGCTCAAAAACGCGACCGCGCGACGAAACCGAAGAAAGAACGAACGCGCACCTAAGTTAGGTTTTTTTTCTTCCACGACGCAAACAACTCGGTATTTGAAAATGTTGCGCGCGTCACAATGAGAGAGACAGGCTAAACCTCTCTATCGTTTACGCGTAAATTCTGACGAGCGAATATTTGTTACCCTCCTTTTGAAAAAAAAAGCTCGAAAAGCTTGGTCAGTGTTGGCTCTCAAGAGAGCACAGAAAACGAACAGAGACGCTCTGGACGCTTTTTTTTTTCAAACACTCCTCCCCCTTTTTTTCCCTATTTTTTGTAACTCTTTCTTTGGCTTTGGGTACCATAGTGTGCGTGTGTGGTGTATTCGGGAGGAAACGAGGCGCGCGTCGCGCCCTTCCCGTCGACGAGATGAATGCGCGTGCAAGTGTGCGTCTGAGTTACGCGGGTAGTGTTACGTTATGATTTGGTAGTATTATTGTTATTATTTATTAGTATTAAAAACGCGTATTAAAAACGCGTGTTCTTTTTTTTTCTCTCCCCCTCTTCCATCATCATTCGCCGTCTAAAATCTCTTTGAGACCTTGGTAGTGCGCGATTTCAGCCGCTAAAGCTTTCTCTTTGTCGTCTTCAAAGTCCGCGACAAACTTCAACAAGTCCAAGTTGGCTTCTTCGACTAAAGCGTGCGCATCCGCTTTGACGGAGTCTTCTAATTCAATTTGCGAGACGCGAACGAGTAGTTTACAGAGCAAGGGCAACGCGTAGCCTTCCTTGACGACGTGACCGTCGTCGCCGCCGTCGGGTTTGGCGGCTTCCAACGCCTTCGCGACGTCGGCGAGTTTGATCGTGCCATCCGCTAATGAGTGGGCTAATAAACCTGCTAAGATGGAATCGGCTTTTGGAAGGTCGCACAGGACATCTTCCAAGTCGTTGAAGATCTCTGCGATGCCATCTAAGACGACGTCGGAGTACCCGGACCGTGAAAGTTCCCGCGTTAAATCTTCGCACGCTTCCCATTCCATGCCGCGCTTATCGAAACCAACCGTGCACAACTGTTGAATAAAGATGCCAATTTTAGCGTTATTCCACGTGGAGATGGTTTTAATCGCTTCACCGACATCCTTGTCGTCCAAAAAGTATTCTAATGTGCGTTTGCGTTCCTCCTCGTTTCCGGTTTCCTCATCAAACTCAGACCCCACGTCGCTTCTCGGAGTTTCCGGACGACTGGAATCGTCCTTCACGTCCTTACCCGTATTGATCTTTGGAGTGTTTGATCGCGACGGTGGGTTGGAACGTCCCTCGACGACTTTAAAGTCGCCGTCCGCGCCGCCGCCGGACCCGCCGCCGGACCCGCCACCTAAAATAGAAGAGCCCCTCGGTTTTTGCACGATGCGAGGACGCTCCATCGGTTTGCTGCTGTTATTTCTGTTGCTACTACTTCTAGAATCACCATCTCTACCGCCGCCGCGTCGATCACCATCTCTACCACCACCATCTAATCTACCCGTGGACGAACGGGAGTCGGATCGACGGAGACCAGGTCCACCTGGACCACCACGATCTCTACCCGAACCGCCACCCCGTCGATCGCCACCTCTCGCTTGTTCCATGGCCTGCCGCTGCGCGTCTCGATGGATTTCGTCGATTTTCTTCGGGCCTTCCGCTTGTCGACGTTCTTTCCATCCCTTCTGTCGCAATTCAATCACGTCTTGCAACATGAATCTGTGTCGCGAACTCAAGTGCTTCGCTTTCGTCAACGATTCAATTCTTCGGAAATACGCGTTCAAGTACGCCTCAGCTTTCGCGTGATCGATCATCGCACCGACCGTGGTCAAAAGTTTCGACAGGGCTTCAACGTCCTCCTCGTCTGGCTCGCTCGGGCCATCGTCGTCGTCTTCACCTCCGGCAGCGGATGCGTCTTTTCCGGCTTCACCTTCTTTGAGAAGTTTTTGGATGCACGTGTGCATGATACGCTCCGTGAGCATAGACTTCTTGAAAAGTTCGCCAATAAATCGAATGTTCCCTAACATCCGTCGACGCGATTTCAACAAATCTTCCTCTAACCGGTTCATTTCGCGTCTGCGATCCAATTCGAGTTCTTCGAGCGTTTTCACCTTTGGCGTCGGGGCAATTTCGCCTTCTTCCAAATCTTCCGGTTTTACATCCGCGCTACCGTCTTTACTCGCTTCCTCCTTTGCAATTCTTTCAGCGTCTTCTTTCGTTAATGGTGTGTTACAAGCTTTCTTGTGCTTTTCGACGAGTTTGTAGTTTGCTTTGATTTGCGCATCTCCGGATTCAAACGCCTCTTGACACTTATTCAACAAGACGCGTTTGAAAGTGATTTGGTTCTGGCCTTCCGGCGCCGCGGTGTCGACGAACTGGACGTTATCTCTTATCAATCGCTCGGAAAGCTTTGCGCACATGTCTGCGTATAACGCAGAAAAAATCGGTTCCGTCAACGCCTTGTCAAACATTTGACCAATCAAACCCATCAATGTCTTTGGCTCCGTGATGCCAACGTCGACAACCTTCTCCAATAACTTTCCAAAGTTTTCCGGCGTGAGTTTATTGAGTAAACTCTTAAACTCTCTCTGTTTCTTCTCTTCTTCGTCTTGGACTTTGCCGATGACGTAGACGTTCTCCGTCTTGTGCAACTCTGGCAAAACGACACCCGGCGGTGGACCACGATACTGGTTGTTGTTTCCGTACCCACCGTCACGACGGTTACCGCCGCGACGATTGTTATGTTCGTCTGGTAAACCGCGGTGTTCCCAGTTTCCGTCGCCACCGCCTCTGCCGCCTTTGTCCCAGTTCGGTTGACCTCCTCCACCGCCGCCGCCACGACCGCCTCTGCCGCCTCGCGATTGATTTCTTTGCTGCGACGATTGAACGCCTGGCGGCACGATGAATCCAGGCACGGGCCAGTAATCAACGTCAGATGGGACTTCAAACCCTTTCAAAAACTTCGTGGTACTGTACGGAGAATCCCTCAACGAACGCAAAAACTCTTCTGAGTATTTCCCGTCCGCCGGCTTTTCCGCCAACGTCGCTTCGGGAAGCGACGATTGCGCCGCCGAGGCGCGTGCTTCAACCACCGCTGCGACAGCGTCACCAGTAGATGTCGGCGCTTTCTTCGTCTCCTCTTTTGGTGGCGGCGGAGGCGGCGCACCTTGCGGTGGCACCGGCGAACCCGTCGGCTTTGGCGGTTCAGTCGCTCTCGACCCCGAAGACGGCGGCGGGGCAGAAGGAGGTTGCGCCGACTTTTGCGGAGAAGATGCAGACGGTGAAGGAGCACCAGAAATCGTCGCTTTTCGAGCCGTCTCTGCGGCTAATTTCACGACATCAGCTGCAGATGCCGGTGGTTGCTGAGCCGCTGGTTTCTGCGGTGACGCAGCCGCCGCCGGTGGGGAAGACTCCGGCGCTGGTTTCTGCGGAGCAGCGGCAACCGGTGGTGGCGCCGGTTTCTTTGCCGCCAAGTTTGCAAAACTCGGACGCGCCGGCGGTTGCGAAGGAGCCGCCGCTGATGGTGGCGGTGCTTGCTGCGGACTCGGCGGCGTCGTCGTCGCTTTTTCTTGCTGCGCTGCCGCTGCGACGACTTGCGCCGCAGACTTACCTGGCTGCTGCTGTTGCTGTTGCTGTTGCTTCTGCGCCGCTTCCAATAACTTTTCCTTCTCTTCCGCCGCCTTCTTATCCGCTTCTTCTTTTCTCTTCTTCGCCTCGGCTTCGGCTTTGATCACCTCCTCGGATTTTTCAATCTTTACCTCGGCTTTCGTATTCGGGTTAAAAATCTTGATCGGTTTGCGTTCTCTCACCGGAGTCGTCACCGCTGGAGCCGCACCACCACTACCAGCGCCTGCGCCGCCGATTGGTGGTCCACCACCTACACCAGGCACGCCTCCAACGCTCCCTGGTGGCGGCCCGACGCGCATGCCCTGCTGCTGCATCATCTGCGCCTGCGCGGCCATCACCATCTGCGCTTGCATGTAGTTCGGATGCATTCCTTGCGGCCCCATGCCTCTTCCGCCACCACCCGGGTACGACCCCATCGGTATACCTTGTGGCCCGTACGGTACAAACATCGGCGGACCTTGTTGTCCGGGCACGCCGCCTTGGCCTCGGCCGCCCATACCTCTTCCCATCATAAAATTTGGGTTAAAGTTACCAGGGCCTCGTCCTCCACCCATGTTGTTCGGTCCGCCTCCAGGACCCCCTCGGTGCTGATGCTGCTGATGCTGTTGATGCTGCCCATCTTGCGAAGATCGTTGCTGTTGTTGTTGCTGCTGCTGCTGCTGCGGATTATTCGGTTGTTGTTGTCCACCGCCACTCGTCGGAGCTCCACCTCCTTGTTGTTGCGATGATGATGATGACGACGAACCCGATCGCGGTTGCGGTGGTCCCGGCGCGGCGGCGTCCTTTCGCGGCGTCGGCACCTGCGCGGACATCTTTTATATCGAGCAGCGAGAACAAAAAAAAAGAGAAACGTTCGTTTCCCTCGCGCTTCTTCTGCAAACTCGATAAAAGGCGAGAGGAAACGATCGAAAGATGCGCGCGTTGTGCGTGTGCTTCTTCTTCCTTTTTTTTTCAATTTGGGTTTTTCAAAGCCGCCTCGAGAAGATGAGAATTTCTCTCTCTCTCTCTCTCTCGTCTGCGTTTTTGTTGACGCTCTTCTTATCTTCTTCTTCTCGAAGATGAAACGTTCGTCTTCTACCAAAGAGTCTCGCGCGGGCACGGGACAAAGAAGAGAGACCCGAAAGAGAGGGGGAGCGTTTTTGAATAAAGAGTTGAAAGGAAAAAAGGAGAGAGACTTGCTCTCTTTTCTTCCTTTTTTTTTTCTGACGACGACGACTCGGACGACGGACGACGACGACTCGGACGACTTTGCCGAATTTTCCAAACCCTAAACCCTAATTCTCTCTTACACTCTCTTCTCTCCAACAAAACGCGAGACTTTTTTTTGCGAGCGAGACGCTGCTCTTTCCCAAAAACGGGTGTGCGCGTTGCGTTGCGTTGCGTTGCGTGTGCTGCTGCTGCTGCTGGTGCGAGAAAGAAGAATAGAGCGCATCTTTTGAGGCGCCGCGCAGGGCGACGGAGAGAGAGAGAAGAAGAAGAAGAAGAGTTTGTTTTTTACGATGAGAACGCACGTTTCGAATCGAATTTGCGCTCCGCCGGTATCGTCGTCGCGACGAAGATGTGGCGCTTCGTCTTCTTTCCCGGCGGCGGGGTCTTTTTCTTCTCCTCGCAATAATAAATGCAACCATCTCAGAAGACAAAGGCGAATAATACCTCGGCGCGCAGCATCGGCTGCGCCTCCTCCTCATCGAAGCAACAGCGCTGCTGGTGGGCATTGCGACGTGGACGAAGGATACGTCGGCGGTGCCGCCGTGCGCTCGCCGAAACGTCTGACGATACGACTGGGCGATTCAGAAATTACGATCGAAACTGCAAAAGTTGGTTTACAGGCGAACGGCGCGGTCGTCGTCACGGAAGGCGAGACGGTTTTGTATTCCACGGTGTGCGCGGCGCGAGAGCTGAGCGCGGACGGCGGGTTTGTGCCCCTGACGGTGAATTACACGGAGCGATTTTCAGCCGCCGGAAAATTTTCGGGCGGGTTTAAAAAACGCGACGGAACGCTGAAAGAAGGGGAAACGCTGAAATCACGCATCGTGGACCGACCGATACGTCCGCTGATACCGAAAGGTTTTGGGTACGAGACGCAGATTTTGGAGTGGGTTTTGAGCTACGATAACGAGAGAACGACGGACGCGTTGGCGATTTGCGCGGCGAGCGCGGCGTTGGCGGTGTCGGACGTGCCGTTGAAGACTCCGGTGATGGGATGTCGAGTCGGGTATGTGGATGGGAAGTTTATCGCGAATCCTACGAAAGAGGAGATGGAGGCGTCGAGGTTGGATTTAGTCATGGCGGGGACGAAAGAGGCGGTGTTGATGATTGAAGGTTTTGGCGACTTTTTGACGACGGAGGAGATGATTGCCGGGATCGCGTGCGGACAAGAGGAAATCGCGAGAGCCGCGAAAGAGATCGAGGATTGGGCCAGTGAGATTGGAAAGGAGAAAATTGGTGGAGACATGTTGATTCAAACGCCAGAAGGGATCGACGAGAAAGTTGAGGCGTTAGTCGCGGAGGACTTGAAAGAAGCAATGCTGATTCCGATTAAGAAAGAGAGAGGGAAAGCGATTGGCGAGTTGAGGCAAAAAGCCGTGGAAGCGTTGAAGAAAGACGAGAACGGAGAGAATGGGTACGATAGCGCGCAGGTGATCCAAGCGTGTGGAAGAATAGAGTCGTCGGCTTTGCGCGAGACCATTCGAACGAATGGAAGACGCCAGGATGGGAGAAAATTGACGCACATTCGACCGATCGTCGCCGAGTGCGGGGTGTTGCCGAGAACGCACGGGAGCGCGTTGTTCACCAGAGGCGAGACGCAGTGTTATTCCGTCGCGACGTTGGGAGGTAAAGCAGACGGTCAGCGCATAGATGATGCGTTAGAAGATGCCGAAGATAAACGATTCATGTTGCATTACTTCTTTCCGCCGAGCTCTGTTGGTGAATGCGGACGCGTCGGCGGCGCAAATCGACGAGAGATTGGACACGGGAATTTAGCCGAAAGAGCGTTGTTGCCTATTATTCCAAACGACGACGAATTTCCGTTTACGATTAAAATCGAAAGTACGGTGACAGAAAGTAACGGAAGTTCGAGCATGGCGACGGTGTGCGGCGGTTGTTTGGCGTTGCAAGATGCCGGCGTACCGATTAAAAGGTGAGAGAGATTTTTTTATAAGTTTCTTTTTTCTCGTTTTCTTTCTTATTTGGTTGGTTTTTTTTTGTTTTCTCCAAGGCCGTGGTCTTAAGAACGCACTTTTGCTGAATAAGCTGCGCGCTGAAAAGCGTCGCGTGAAGTGATTTTGAGTCATAACCCGGCGACATTGACGTTAGCTTGCGGTTACGCATTCGATTATTGAGCGCATAAAAAATACGCAAGTACCTCGGCTTTCGAGTCGATCGCGAACGCGTTTTTGCTCAGCAGTCAACTTGCGCCGTCGCATACATTTTTCGTTTGTTTTCATCCCTGTTTTCCTTTCTCTTCTATTTCTCGAGCAATTGTATTTACTTGACATTAAATTACTTGTTTCCTTTTCAAAATAAAACAGGAAAGTTGCTGGCGTCGCCATGGGATTAATCCTCGGCGATGAGAAGCATCCGGAGGCCATCGTGCTCACGGATATTCTAGGCTCCGAAGACGCTTTAGGTGATATGGACTTCAAATGTGCCGGCGACTCCGACGGTTTTACCGCGTTTCAAATGGACATAAAGGTCGAGGGAATTACCTTGGACGTCATGCGAAACGCGCTCGAGGAGGCCAGACTAGGTATCGTACACGTTTTGGGGGAGATGGAGAAGTCAAACCCGGCGCCGAGAGGCTCGATGGGCGCAAACGCGCCGCAGATTTCAAAAATGTCCGTCAACCCAAAGTTTATCGGAAAAGTCATTGGTAAAGGAGGCGAGACTATTAAAGGCATCATAGAGAAAACGGGCGTGTCGTCCATCGACGTTGACGATGCGGGCAACGTGACCATTACAGGCCCAGGTGGATGTGATATCGACGGCGCTCGAGAAATCATCGAAGGCATTTGCCTCGAGCCGGAAGTCGGTAAGATTTATCGCAACTGCGAAGTTAAGAAAATTTTAGAGTTTGGTTGTTTCGTCGAAATTTTCCCGGGCGTGGATGGTCTGTGTCACATTTCCGAACTTGAAGTTGGACGCGTCGCGAATGTCGTCGACGTTGTCAAAGAAGGCGATAAAATGGATGTGAAACTGTTAGAGATCAACGGGCGAGGACAAATGAAACTTTCGAGACGAGAAGTATTACTCGAGGAAGATCCCGAACTCGCCGGAGACGATAATCAAGAGCGTGGACGACGACCGGCTCCGGAACAAGGAAGCAGAGGTGCGAGAGGGGGGAGAGGAGGAAGAGGCGACCGACGAGGTCCACGTCGCGATAGCGGAGGCTTCGATATGGATGACAATTAAAATTGACGGAAGAAAGAGAGAGAGTGAGAGGTAATAAACAGAAGTAATATGCTTGCTAACAACTAGAGATATCTACTATACAGCTGCTATACAACGTTGAAATAATATTTATACTGTACTTAGAGGCGTGTTGAATGAATCACAAACATCACCCCTGCTCGTCTTTTGCGCGATCGCACACCAAACTCAATCGCCACAACGTCTTTGGTTGCAACTCTGCGACGTCGATGACGATTTCTTCGTCCGCGTCTTCGTCTAAACCGTTCGCGACTTTACAAATTTTGATGGCTTCCTCCTGATACGATTCCGGTAACTCTTGCATCGCCACTCTCAAGGCGACTTTTGCTTCCACTGATTTCGTCATTCTCTCCACGCCAGCTTTGCACGGTTTGCAAAACCAATCGTCGTCGCCTTCTGGGATTTTCTTCATCGGCGGTTTCATGCAAAAAATGTGGAACCCGCAATCGCAGCCGTCGCATAGGAGCATTTTTTCCTCGTCGTCTTTACTCTTGCACACTTTGCACGGAATTTCATCGAGCGTTGCGTTCCATTCCTCCGGATCCATCTCCTCGTCTAAAACGACGCCAGCTTCTTCCTTCTTTTTCGTCTTTTTAGACGCGCTTCTATTTTTCGCCTCTCTCGTTGCTTTTCTCTTTTCCGCCGCCGCCTTGCGTTTCTTTTCTTCCTCGAGTTCTTTTAATCTTTGTTGCTGCTCTTTCTTGGCCTTTTTCAAAGCCACCTCCGCGGCGCGCTCTTTCTTTTTAGCGTCCTGAAGTATCCGTCCAGCCTCATCGAGAGCGTCGGTTTCGTCTTTGTCGAGTTTCTTTTCATCACCACCACTACCGCCACCAGAGTTTCTCTTTTTCTCTTTACGCTTTCGCTCCTCGGCTTCCTCCTTCTCCTCGCGCTCTTTCTTCCGTCTCGCGCGCTCCTCTTCCCACCGCGCTTCTTCCGCTTCACGTTCCGCTTTTTCTTTTGCCTCGGCGGCTTCTCGATCCTCCCGTTCTTTTCTCTCTTGCTCTTCTTTCTCTTTCTGCATCTGCTCTCGTTTCTCGCGTTCTTCCTTCTCTCGCTTTTCTTTTTTAATCTTTTCGTTTTCAACCATGGAGCGATGAAGTGGCGCCAAGATAGAATCGAGGGCGGAACCCGCTCCGGTGGCGGTTCTCGAAACACCCGCGCGCGCTTTCAACGCCGACGCGAGTTCTTGCGCTTCCTTTGCCATGATTTCCGGGAGAATCTTGTTCAAAGAAGGCAGTTCGAGAGATACGCCGCTCATCTTTTGCGCGGGAGAACCGCCGTCTCCTCCTGGAGGGGCCGCAGCGTTCTCGGCCAGAGGCATCGAAACAGTTTCTTGCGCGTCTTCTCTTTTAGCCTCTACTTTACCGTCGCTACTAGTCTTCGTATACTCGAATGACTCTTCGAACATTCGCATGCGCTTCTCTTTTCTATACTTTTGAAATTCGTAAAACCATCTCGTTCTCGCAGCGTTGAGCATACCTAGGGCAGATCCTAGGACGCCTCCTTTCCCAGGGAGCTCGCGCTCGAGAAAGGTTTCTCTTTCTCTCCTCAGCACAGCGGCTGGTTTCACGTTATTTCCGTTATTGCTGTTCTCGCCGTTGTTATTAGCCGCATCTGCGTTCTTCTCTATCGAATTGGATTCGGGTTCAATGTACCCGTTCGGTAAAAATGGGTGGACAGTTAAGACGTGCGGCTGCTCTGTTTCCGCCCACACGTTCGAACGATCGTCGATAATCAAAGAAAGCGCGTGGGGCCATTTATTTGCGTTTCCTTCCCACGCCATCTTGAACGATTTTCGCGCGCCTGCACCTAACCCATACAAAGATACTACGCGTCTTCTCACGTCTCGTTCGTCGATGAGTGAAAAATCTCCATCTAAAATCCGCCACATCTCCATCGCGTACTCCTTTTCCGCTGTCGTGCACACGTACACCTCCGCCAACCTTTTCTTACTCGCGCGATTGATTCCGGACAAGGCTTCTTTTAAACCGTGCGGGCCGAACCATCCCGGACGCACGTGAACCAAAATTGAACTGTTTGGATCGGTCGGGTCGATTCGAGTAAACATGGTGAAACCGTTCAATCCTCCGCGGTATTTCGAGGCTAAACGAACGACCGGTCGTTCAATCATTTTAAGCTCGTTCGGATTGATTCTATCTACAACTAAAGCCTTTTCATTCTTTGCGTTCAAAAGTGTGCCTTGTCGAACCGCATTTCCTTCTCGAAACTCCTTCAACATTCGATGATCCTCCATGAGAAAACGTCTTCGCTGTTCCGACTCTTGCCGTTCTCTTCGATAGTTAGAAAGCTCCTCTCTGGTATTTTCGTCGTTATTGTTGTTGTTGATTGCGCCGCCGCTCAAGGTTGCGATCTTCCCGTCCAGTTCAATCATTTTCCTCCGTTCATTTTCAATCGCTCTCTCTAAAGTGCCTTCCGACGCCGCTTGGAGCAACGTTTCGTCTAAATCTAAAATAACCACAAACTGCGAGTTTTGCAACAAGAGATTCGCCTCGAAGACGGATTTACTCGGAATTTCAAAGCCTAAAAAGTACGACTCGTTCGACGACTGGGACGCCGACGTCGAAGCGTGCTCCTCCTCTTTTTTCTTCTCGTTCTCGTCCTCTTCGTCTTCGTAAAACCCGACGCTTATTTTCTTCTCCCCTTGTGCTACGGCGCCAACTCTCTTCTCCTTTCCTTCCTTCTCCATCCCGAGATCTTTCTTCACCGCGACGATGTGTAACTCGCGTTCGTTTGGCAACACCACCACCGCGGATTTGTTCTTTGTTAACATTTCCTCGTGCAACCGCTTCAACGCTTTCCCATTCACCTCATCGTCATCTTCCACGTTTCGCATCGCCACGCTCGCCCCGTTCGGACACAAAAGCAAAAAAATATCCAGCACGTCGCACGTCACCTTTTCGCCTCTCGTCGGGAACCAGAAGCCAGCGACGAGTAACTCGCTTTCTTTTTTATACACTCGCGAGAAGGATAACTTCTTCTTCTCCTCGTCGTCCGCGTCGTCGTTTTCCTCCTCCTTCGTGCCAGAGAATACGGACGCCCTCGAATCCAGCTCTCGCAGAGACACTTTCATGGAACTCTGGTCGTTCTTCGCGCGTTCCAGATCTTTGAACGCGATCGAAGTCGTGAACGTTCTCGTCGACGACGACGGCGACATGGTTATTAGCGCGCGTATCTTAACGAAAAGAACACTTTAGGGTTTCAATGAGGATCCCCCAAAAACGTTTCTCTCTCTCGGGGCTGAAAAAGCGCCGATGATTGGTGCGCGTGCGTCGCGTACAAAAAAACAACGAAGTGGGAACCAACGCCGTCCCTTATCTTCGCCCTCGCTCTTATCTCTCTCCTTTTAACCACGAAAAAGAAGCAAAATTGTGTGCGTGAAGCGCGCGTTGTTTATGTGTGCTCTCGCGGGTCAAGCAACGAAAAATTTGAGGATTAACAAAACTCAATTTTTGCATCACGAAAAAAAGTTTAGGGTTTCGTAGGGTTTCGGTGATTTTTTTTAAAGGTAACTTCTCTGTTTCTAGAGAGAGAGAGAGAGAGATAACGAAAGGTGGCGCTGCGACGAAGACGATGACAACAACGGCGGCAACGAGACGCGCTTTGTCGCGCTTCAGCTCTCCTTCGTATTCTTCTCTCTCGTCGCCGTTGTCGTCGTCTTTGTCGTCTTCGTTCGTGAGAAGGAGCAGCAGTAAGAGGGGTTCCGTGAAAACTTCGGGAAGATTTTCTGCCGCTCGTAACCGTCTTCTTCGCGCGAACAGCAACGACGATGGCGTCGTCGTCAACGTCGAGCACCAAACCGAGTTTGATGTCTACATTGAAGACACCGACCATTACTCGGTCGTGTACTACGCGAATTATTTCCAGTTTTGCGCGAGAGCGTTCGAGGACGCGCTGAGAAGTTTTCTTCTCTTTGAGAAGAATGCAGAGTACGACGTGTTGTGCACCCACATCGAAGAGGCGAAGTACGTCGCGCCTGCAATACTAGGCGACCGCATCTGCGTGGAGAGCACGATAATCGCGGAGGAAAATGAGGGCGAGAGGAAGAGTTGGATTGTTGAGCACGCGATACGGAAGACGACGACGGACGGAGACGAAGAGGATAAGATGACGTTGTCGTTCACGTGTCGAGTGCGTTACAGTCTTAGTAACGGTGGTAGTAATGGTAGTAGTAGTAGCAGTAGTAGCAGCGGTAGCGAAATAGACAAACACAGAGCGACGAGTATTCGCCTGTACGCGTCGGAATTAAACCATCGCTCGGTGTGGCACGTGGATGTCCTCCGATGGTTCGAACGGAACCGAACGGACCTGATCGGCGGGCCGCGAGCGCTCGAGTCTTTAAAATCCAAAGACGAATGCGTCGTCGTCGTGTCTTCAATCTCAGACGTGCACGTTCTCAGCGACCACATTGAGTCGCTCGAACCGACGACATCTCTCCTCTCTTTCTCCTCGGTGCGGTTTCTCCGAAGAGACGTGCAGTGCGAATTCGACCAGCGCGTCGTCAGTCTCGACGACCCGGAGAAACTTCTAGCTCGCGGTAAAATCACGTGCACGGTTCTGAAAAGAGACAACATGCGCCCGAGATCGAGTCCGGAGAGTTTAAAAGCCAGGTTGATGGGTTAAAATGCATTTTTTTAGTAGCAGTTGGTTTAATAGTATTTAATAGTCGAATAAAACAATAGCATGTAATATATCGTATTATCGTTTGATGTGACATCGCTGTGACGCGAAGACGACGAGTTTCGTCACAAATCATACGCACTTTCTCTCTCTCTTCTCGCTTTCTCTCTCTCTCTCTCTCTCTCTCTCTCCGCCACCAAGAAGAAGCCAAAGAAGAAGAAGAAGAAGAAGAGGAAGAAGAAAAACCATGCCACCTCCGAATAAATCTTCGAGCAAGAGCCAACAACCGGACGTCGTCGACATTGGCGGTCAGCGACTTCTTCGCGTCAAGGATGAAAAAACCGGCGAATTCGTTTTCCGTCCCATCGACGCGGCAACCGGGAAAGCGAAAACGAAAGAAACCATCGACAAGGAGAAGCAAGACGCGTTCAAGGAACGAAACAAGGAGAAGTTCTTGGACTCTGATTTGAAGCGATGGGAGGAGGAGAGGAAACGATCGATCGTGGATAAGCGGTTTAAGGAGGCGTCCAAGTTGAAAAGGGAAGAGCGGGAGAGGAAGGAGAAACTCGGGATATCGCAACCGACGAGGTCGAAGACGAATAATAACAACAACAACAGCAACAATAAAGGAACGAAGGATGATGGAAAAGGAAAGAAAAAAGAGAAGAAGCAAATGTCGGAAAAGCGAATGCAGCACAGGAAAGAGTGGCTGGAAAAACACGGACGGGTTCCGATGCCGAAACCGTCGAAGGAGTTGGCGGAACTTCGCGAGGAGATGAAGCAAGCGAAGGCGAACAATTTGGAGAAGGTCAACGCCGGCAAGTTTTCGTTTTTGAAGATGGCGTTGGATTTGGAGGAAGGAAAGTTTCAGCAAGCGACGAGAGAAGCGAGGGAGAGGAATTACGAGTTCGAGAGGAGAGCGAAGAACGTGAGGAACGGGGAGATGGACGGGACGGATTCGGAGGACGAGAGCGACGAGGACGGCGCGGGTAACGGAATGAGGAGACATAGAATGAGAGAGGCAGATGCAAACGATCCGGATTTTAGGAGAGATATGGGGGCACCCGTAGTGAGAAGAGGATCGGACGTAGATTTATTGGACCCGGACTATAGGAGAGACGTAATGCCACCGCCACCGCCGCCGGATGCATCTCAGACGCAAAAGAAGAAACCACAAAAGAAACCGCAACAAAAAAAAGACAAGAAACCGCCGCCGAAACAGCAGCAGCAACAACAACAACAACAACAAAACGACAGCGCGGCAAAGAAAACTATCCCAAAACCGAAATTGGAGAATTTGAGCTTGAATGGCTGATGAGATCGATGCGCACGCGCGTGAAATCAAGACGAAAGAGGTCACACGCACATCTTCCAATAAATCTCTCTGCATCACTCTCTTTCGCGAACAGCGAGAGCGATTGGAAGAAAACAAGTACGAGAAAAATGCGCAGATACACGCGCACAGAAAAGGAGTTTGGCTTCTCAAGACGTGAGAAAGGAAAGTTCGTCTCCCGCGAAAAGCAGAGAAAGGAAGTTTACACAGCAAGAACACGACGAAAATTTGTTTCTTGGTGATACAAAAGGCGTAACAAAGAAGAAGCACGCATCACGCTACGTGTTATACGACTATTCTTTATCGCAATACGTATCTAATCCGTACGTGCGATGTAACGCGTCCTCCCATCGACTTCGCCATTTTGCCCGCTCCTCTTTCGTGCTATTCGACTCGAAGAGTTTCGATCCATCGTTAGCATTTTGATTGTCTTCACCCAAAACGTCTGTCACCGTCATCAGCGCATAATTCTTGCTATATGCTGCCCCTCTCGTGTACGCGCCAAGTGCCGCCGCGAGCGCCGCACCGTATGCGGTTGTCTCAATGTTGGCCGGCCTGCGCACACTTTTGCCTAAAACATCTGCTTGTATTTGCATCAACGTATCGTTCACGCTCGCGCCGCCGTCCACGGATAGGAGTTTCCCATCACCATCGCTAAAAGAAGTTTTCTTCCTCTTCTTGCTCTCACTATTCTCTTCGCAGTCTAACTCCATCGCTTCGAGTACTTCCATCGACTGGTAAGCTATTGCTTCCAGTGCCGCTCGGCAAATGTGCGCTTTTTTCGCGTATCTCGTCAATCCAACGATAACGCCGCGACTATCGTCCCGCCAGTGCGGCGCGAACAAGCCGCCAAACGCGGGCACAAACGTTACGCCTCCAGTATCTGTTACCGTTTTCGCACACTCC
>Ga0181560_10002146_pt1 | contig 18430 bp, 15 predicted proteins | sample 011ome_20_FD_133751 | JGI IMG/M metagenome (GOLD analysis project Ga0181560, IMG submission 133751) | Coastal salt marsh microbial communities from the Groves Creek Marsh, Skidaway Island, Georgia - 011509CT metaG (megahit assembly) | ecosystem: Environmental > Aquatic > Marine > Intertidal...
ATTGGTGTTCCAACGCTGATCGATTCCAGCTTTACCAAAGTTTTGGTAATCTCTGATCGAAACCCATGCATCACGTTGGTGGTGCCATTGACCAGCTCCTAAGAATGAAAAGTTCACAGCGTGCTTAGAGTCTTCTGGAGCATATCCAACAGCAAAGAAATAGGTTAAGCCTTCTCCGCTAGTATTGTATACATATCCGTCTCCTTGCCATTTAGACAATAAAACAGATGAAGCCCATCCGTTGTCATTTTTACCAGTGTTGTATACAAAAGAAGTTTTACGGTATCCATCGTTACCCATAACTTGAGTTAATGATCCACCTTCTGATACATCAGCAGTTTTAGTAAAAATAGATACAGTTCCACCTACAGAAGGAACTGCAAGACGTGATGCACCCAAACCTCTTTGGATTTGAATTCCTGAAGCAACATCAGTGAGACCTTGCCAGTTCGACCAATACACCCATCCATTTTCCATATCATTCACCGGCTGACCGTTGATAAGAAATGAGGTGTTGCGTTGATCAAATCCACGCAAAGAAATTCTTGAATCTCCGTAACCACCACCTTGTTTGGTAGCATAAACACCAGGAGTAGAGTTCATAATTTCTGGAAATTCTAAGTTTCCTACTTTTAAAGCGATTTCACTTGCTTTAATGGAAGTTACTGCAACAGGAGTAACTCGTTCTTGAGCAACATCAATCACTTTGGATTGAAGCACTACTACTTCTTCTAGTTCTACCGTAGACGATGATGTTTCGGTTTCTTGAGCAAAGGTGATTGTAGCTGCAAGGCAACATACAATCGAAGTGAGCATTTTTTTCATGTTATGAATTAAAGTTTAATTTTATCCTGCAAAATTAAAGTTACGCTACTATTGAATGTTAGAGAACTGTTAATTTTTGCACTACAAATTTAGTAAAATTTAACATAACACAACAAAAATTACCCGTATTTGTTGAAATAGTTGCCGGAAAAGCTAAACAAGTTCTTTTTTAACTCAAATAGCGCTTAAGCAAATGGGCTGTTGAAGGATCGTGAGCTCCTTGAGCAGTTCCGTTAATGTCATTTAAGATGGTATTGGCAAGCTGTTTTCCAAGCTCTACCCCCCACTGATCATAACTATAAATATTCCAAATGACTCCTTGAACAAAAATTTTATGCTCATAAGCTGCAATTAGAGCACCTAGAGAAGCCGGAGTGAGCTTGTCAATTAGAAAGGTATTGGTTGGTTTATTCCCTTCAAAGACTTTGAAAGGTATAATAGAAGTAACACTTGTTAAATCCGTCCCTTTTGCTTCAAACTCAGCGATCACTTCTTCTTTGGTTTTTCCTTTACAAAGCGCTTCGGTTTGTGCAAAAAAGTTGGACATCAATTTATCATGATGGTCTTGTTTTTGGTGAAGTGACTGTTTATAACCGATAAAGTCTGTTGGAATTAGTTTGGTACCTTGATGTATCAATTGAAAGAAGGCATGTTGAGAATTGGTTCCTGGTTCTCCCCATATGATGGTTCCTGTTTGATAATCAACCTTATTTCCTGAGCGGTCTACATATTTTCCATTACTTTCCATAATTCCTTGTTGGAGGTATGCAGCAAATCGACTTAAGTATTGGGTGTATGGTATAATCGCTTCCGATTCTGCTTCATAGAAGTTAGCATACCAGATGCTGATGAGCGCCATCATTACTGGAATATTATCCTTATGGTCAGTTGTTTTAAAGTGTTGATCCATTTCTTGAGCTCCAGTTAACAAGCCCTCAAAGTTCTCATAACCAACAGAAAGAGCAATAGATAATCCAACAGCACTCCAAAGAGAAAAACGTCCACCAACCCAGTCCCACATCGGGAATACATTTTCAAGATCAATTCCAAAATTTTCAATTGCTTCAAGATTGGTAGACACCGCCGCGAAATGCTTAGCGATATCATCCTCAGAAGCAGATGCTAAAAACCATTTTTTAATGGTGGTTGCATTAGAAAGCGTTTCCTGAGTAGTAAAGGTTTTAGAAACCACCACAAATAGGGTTGTCTCTGGATTTAAATTTTTAATTACCTCTGATACGTGATCTCCATCTACATTACTTACAAAATGCATGTTGAGGTGATTTTGATAGAACGCAAGGGCTTCAACTACCATTGCAGGTCCTAAATCTGATCCTCCAATACCTATATTAACCACATCAGTAAAGGCCTTTCCAGTATATCCTTTTTTTGCTCCTGAAATCACTGATTCAGAAAAGTTTTTAATCTTCGCTTTTACAGCAGTAACCTCCTTCATTATGTTGACACCATCAACTTTGATGTCAGCAGTTGCTTCAGCTCTAAGCGCCGTATGTAATACAGCTCTTGATTCAGTTTCGTTGATAATATCCCCTGAAAAATAGCTATCGATAGCCTCTTTTAACTTAATTTCTTTCGCAAGTTCTAAAAGTAGCGATCTTGTTTTTTTAGAAATGCGGTTTTTGGAATAGTCAAAGTCAATATCCTTCCATTGAATAAAAAAGTCTTCAGCTCTATTGTCTTCAGTCTTGAAAAGATCTAAAATACGATCTGATTGAGCCGTTTTAAAATGAGAAGCTAGGGCGTTCCACGCCTTTGTTTGTGTAGGGTTTATTTTTCCTAATGCCATAATTATTCTGATTGAGCGTAAGATTCATTGAAAAAGCCAATACAATCCAACTGAGTTTTAATTGGATTGATGGTGTTAATATATGAAAGCCTAAGGGGTTCTGGTAATGCTTTCGCCTTAGGTAATTTTTGAGTAAGTGGATCCACCTGTTTTCCGTTTTTCCAAAAACGATAACAGACATGAGGTCCAGAGGTATTACCGGTCATACCAACCCATCCAATCACCTCGCCTTGTTTGACGTAATCTCCTTTTTTAACCTTGCGTTTATTCATATGTAGGTATTGGGTGGAATAGGTATTATTGTGTCGTATTTTAACGTAATTTCCATTTCCTCTGGTATAAGATGCAGCAACAACTCTCCCATCAGCAGTAGCCATAATAGGAGTACCTACCTTAGCCGCATAATCTGTTCCTTTGTGAGGTTTTATTTTGTTGCCATAATAAGAGATTCTTCGCTTGAGGTTGTAGCGAGAAGAAATACGGCTAAAGTTAACAGGAGCTCTTAAAAAAGCCCTTCTTAAATTTTCTCCTTGATCGTCAAAATATTCGATAATGTTACTGTTTTCAGGCGAAGGATGTCTAAAGGCATAAAATGCCTTACCATTATGTTCAAAATAAGCAGCTTTAATTGGTCCCATTCCGACATATGTAGCATCATCAAGAAAGTATTCATCATAGATGACTTTGAATTTATCACCCTTAGACAACCTCCAAAAATCGATAGTCCAAGCATATATCGAGGCTAAATTTTGAGTGACATCATAGTCAATTCCTTGATCTAATATTGCTTCTGATAAGGAGGACGTAATGACTCCAGAAGCCTCGCGTTCTCTTGTGTTAATCTGTTTTTCTTTTCGTTCTAATGAAGCGCCATTGCGAAGATCCACTACGGCATAGTTGATCTTGTCGATTTCATAGATAAAAAGCTCCGCCTTTTGTAAGGAATCTTTAGATTTTAATATGGTGTAAGGTCTACCCAGTCTAATTTTTCTTAAATCGAAAAGGGCTCTATTTTTTTTAGACGTTAATTGGTGTATTTCTGGATACCCTACCTTGTGGCTAAGGAGAATTTCTCCAAAACTATCACCAGATTTAACTGTATCTCTGATCACTTCAAAATGATTCAGGTTAAAACCAAAATACATAGAATCTTTAGGTTGAAGGTCTTCTACAGGAAGCGCCTCACTCAATGGAAGAGATGATTCGGATTGATCATCACCGCTAAAGGAGTAGATAAAACTAAAAATAACCACCGTTAGCAAGGCGGCTAGTAGAAGTTTAATTTTTTTGCGTTTAATTAAATGCGCTATGAGCTCCTTAAATTTCATGCTGCAAAATTAATAAATCCCTTTGATTTTTAGTGGTAAACTAAAGAAAAAGCCCGAATATCCTATTCGAGCTTTTTCCAACCAACCAAACTTTATTTATAATGAAAAACTTATTCTAAGTACAGGGAACCACCCCTGCAAGAACAAAATTAATAGAGCGAGTTATTACAAATCAAAGCTTTAACTCTTTTTAACGTTAAGTTTAACACATCTAATTAAAAAATTAAGAATTACGGTTAATGTAAGGCCTTAAAAATCAATTTTGCTTTAGCAGGTCCCACCACTTCAATGAGGGTTTCAATGGAGAGTTCTTTTATCTTTTTCAACGATTTATAGCTCGAAAGGAGCTCTTGAACTGTTTTGGGCCCAATTCCTGGAATAGATTCTAATTCGGAATTAAATGCCCCCTTACTTCTTAAATCTCTATGAAAGGTTATACCAAAACGATGTGCCTCATTTCGAAGGCGTTGAATTATTTTAAGACTTTCTGATTTTTTATCTAAATAAATAGGGATTGAATCCCCTGGAAAGTAAAGTTCCTCTAATCGTTTTGCAATGCCTACAATGGCTATTTTTCCTCTTAAACCAAGGAGATCTAAAGCTTTTAATGCCGATGAAAGTTGTCCCTTTCCTCCATCGATGATGATGAGTTGTGGAAGTGGCTGATCTTCTTGAAGCAGTCGCTTATACCGACGAAACACCACCTCTTCCATAGAAGCAAAATCATCGGGACCGACTACTGTTTTAATCTTAAAGTGACGGTAATCCTTTTTGGAGGGCTTTCCGTTTTTAAAAACCACACAAGCAGCGACGGGATTAGTTCCTTGAATATTAGAGTTGTCAAAACACTCGATATGACGTGGTTCAACACTTAGATGCAGGTCTTTTTTCATCTGCGCCATGACACGGTCTATGTGTTTGTCTGGATGGACTAGTTGAAGTTGTGTCATCACATCCTTGCGATAGAAGAGGGCATTTCGATACGATAGATCAAGCAGCCTTTTTTTGTCACCCACTTTAGGAATGGTTTGTTTTATTCCTTTCGGCACGAGTACTTCAAAAGGAGTGTACATCTCTTTGGAAATACTAGGATATTTTTCTTTAATTGAGATAATGGCGTGTTCTAATAGTTCCTTGTCGGTTTCATTGAGTTTCTTTTTGATCTCCATGGTGTGTGATCGAATAATAGCCCCTTGAACTACTTCGAGATAATTGACATAAGCATGAGTTTGATCAGCAACAATACTAAATACATCTACATTGTCAATTTTAGGATTGACCACCGTATGTTTGGATTGATATCCTGAAAGCAAGTCTAATTTTTCTTTATAAACTTGCGCCTGTTCAAACTCAAGTGCTTGGGAATGCATCAACATTTTTTGCTTAAAGAGTTTTAAAGAATCACTAAGCTTACCTTTTAATATTGCTCGAATAACTTTAATGTCTTCAAGATAATCGACTTGTGTTTGAAGGCTTTCACAAGGCGCCTTACAATTGCCTAAATGATATTCCAAACAGCGCTTGTACTTTTGAGTTTTAATTTTTTGTTCTGAGAGATCAAAATTACAGGTGCGTAAGGGATATAAATTATGAATGAGATCTAAAAGCACTCTCATGGCTTTTGTGTTGGTATAGGGACCAAAATATTCTCCTTTTTTAGGTAGTAGTTTACGAGTAGAATATACCCTTGGAAAGGATTCTTTAGGGATACAGATCCAGGGATAGGTTTTATCATCTTTTAAAAGAATGTTGTAGCGCGGACTATTCTTTTTGATGAGGTTATTTTCTAAAAGTAATGCGTCGGTTTCTGTTGGAACTACAATGTGCTTGATCAAGGAGATCTTTGTAACTAAAATTCTAGTTTTAGCATCATCATGTTTTTTGCTAAAATAAGAACTCACGCGCTTCTTTAAGTTTTTAGCCTTTCCAATATAGATAATGTCTCCTTTAGCGTTGTAAAATTGATACACTCCAGGGCTGGAAGGAAGTGCGGTTAATTGTATGTCAATTGAAGCGTTTTTCACCGCTGACTAAGGTAGTAATTAATTGTATCTTTGTGGAAGCTTAAAACATAAAAAAGTGGATAAGAACACGCTTAGAAAACACTATAGGAAACTCAGAACTGCTCTTAGTGAAGCGGAGTTAGAATCGTTAAGTTTACGTATTGCCAATCGCCTAATTGAACTTCCCATATGGGATAAGACCTATTTCCATTTATTCTTACCGATGGCGAATAAAAATGAAATTAATACCGAATACATCTTGTCGATTATTCAAGGGAAAGATAAAGAAGTGATTGTTCCAAAAGTTGAAGCAACCACCCTTAAGCATTATTTGTTATTAGAGTCGACTAAGTTAATGGTAAATCACTGGGGGATTCCGGAGCCTGTTGATGGTATTGAAATTGAACCCAAAAAAATTGAAGTGGTATTTGTTCCCCTATTAGCCTTTGACACCACTGGTCATCGCATCGGATACGGTAAAGGAATGTACGATGGGTTTTTAGCCAATTGCAGTGAAGATGTCATTAAAATTGGGCTTAGTTTTTTTGAAGCAGCAGATCAATTTAAGGAGGTTTTTCCATCTGATATCCCACTTGATTACTGTATTACCCCACATAAAACCTATAAATTTTAGTCTTCATATCAGTAATAGTTTAATTTTATTCCACACAATGTCAAAAATAATTGACATTATGTAAATAATAAGTATACATTTGTAAAAAATAGTTTACATTATGAAAACAATTTTATTTCCACATTCTTGTAAAAGATGGTCTGAGGTCATTTTTTACCTCACTTTAATTTTTGGAGGCTATATCTGGTTTTCAGAAACATCATTTGATTTTTTTAACATCAAGGTTTTCTCTGTGCTTGGAGATGATACCATTATAACAACATCAGCAACAGAGAACATTATTGGAAATCATGCGTTGCAATGGATCGAAAACAATGTACTCGATGAATTATTGACTATCGTGATAGTGGTAAGCGGACTGGTCGCTTCCTTTAGCAAAGAAGCTGTTGAAGATGAGCTTATTGCACAACTACGAATGCATTCGCTGACTACTTCACTATATATTAATTATGCCATATTATTGATCGCAACGATCTTTGTGTACGAATTGACTTATTTTCATGTCTTGGTCTTTAATTTGTTTTCAATTATTTTGTTCTTCAATTTGATTTTCAAGTATAAATTACACCAACACTATAAGGCTTAGGAGATGAAAAATAACATCAAATTATATCGGGTTAAGGCTGATTTTACCCAAGAAGATCTCTCTAAGAAATTAGGAGTGTCTAGGCAAACGATTAATTCTATTGAAAACAATAAGTACTTCCCTTCATTGGAGTTAGGGCTTCAAATGGCAAAAATATTTGATTGCAGGGTAGACGATCTCTTTAGTCTAGACTAATCGTTTTTAGGAAAGACTTTTTTGCTAAAGACAAGCATAATTCCAACACCGGTACTGATCGCGGTATCAGCAATATTAAAAACCGGTTGAAAGAAGCGAAAGGGGGCACCACCAATGCCAGGTATCCATTCAGGCCATTGGGTGTCTATTAATGGAAAGTAAAGCATATCTACTACTTTCCCATGAAAGAGTTTGCTGTACGGGTTCTCAGCCCACCAAGTGGCTAATTGTCCATTGGAGTGATCAAAAACAAGTCCATAAAAAACGGAATCGATAATATTACCCAATGCTCCTGCAAAAATTAGGATTTGAGCGATAATTAAAAGCTTGGGTCCGTTGTTTTTTACCGTATGAAATACCCAATAGCCAATAGCGATGATGGCTACTAATCTAAAAAGGGTCAAAAATAACTTTGCCGAGGATTCAGCTATGGGTACTATATCACTAAGTTTTGTTCCCCATGCTGCTCCTTCATTTTCTATAAAGAGAATCTTAAACCATGAAAATACTTCAACGGATTCACCTAAGTAAAAATGGGTTTTGACATAGATCTTAGTCCACTGATCAACAATCAGCAGCAATAAGATAAATAGGGATACTTTTTTTAAGCTCATAGGAGTCCAAAAATACAATTATTTATTTGCTTTTATAAGCTCGATCGCACCAATTCTACTTTCTAACACTAATTGATTACTTCCTAGGGGAATGGAATCACTTGTTAGCGTTCCATAAGTGCTATGGGCTCTTATTGTAGCCCGTTCCACATAGGCTTTAATCAACCCTTTGATGGTATGGACTTCAACAGATTGACTTACGTTATGTAAAATACATGGCCCATCATTAAGTGCTATTTTAAGGGACTTATACTTTCCATATACTTCGGTTCTATTCGAATTGCCAACCAGTTGAACGCTAAAATTTTCTGGCACTTCAATCGCTAATGAAATGGATAAGACTTTATGGGCACTTAATTTATCGTTGGGTAATTGAAAACCTGCACTAAAGCTAGGTTCAATGGTTAAAAGATGATCGTTGGTATAAACGTTTAAGAGTTGATTCGCACTGTATTCTCCTTCAATAAAAGCCTTAATAGTTAAGCTATTAGATGCTGTAGTATGAAGGGTGACCTGATAACTATCTCTGGCATCGATAAAAATTTGATCTACACCCTCTTCAATGAAGGATTTATGTATAGTTTTTTGTCCATAAGTAGCGGAAACAACAAGCCCTAATAGACAAAAAAAGCCTTGTTTAAAGAAGTTAGAACAAGGCATTGAATTTTATTTTTGCATATTCTTAGCTTCGATACTTAAGGTGGCATGCGGAACTAATTTTAAACGCTCTTTCGAGATTAATTTGCCTGTTACTCTACAAATACCATAGGTTTTGTTTTCAATTCTAAGCAAGGCATTTTTAAGATCTCTTATAAATTTTTCTTGTCGTATAGCGAGTTGAGTATTCGCTTCTTTGCTCATGGTTTCAGACCCTTCCTCAAAAGCTTTAAAGGTTGGAGAAGTGTCATCGGTACCATTATTATGATCATTCATATAGGCACTTCTAAGTAACTCCAAATGCTCATGAGCTGTTTTGATTTTATCTTCGATGATTACTCTAAATTCCGCTAAGTCTTTATCGGAATACCTGTGATTTAATTCTACTGACATAAGTATTCATGTTTTTGGATAAACAATCGTGTACGAGTATCGTCAAATTCGATCTCCACACCCTCTTTTAATTCATCTACACAGTGAATAGCCTCACTAAGTGTTTCAGTTTTAATGTAGCCTAAGTTAACATTTATTGCGTTTTCTACAATACCATCTTTTAAAATTGTTACCACAATTTTATCAGTAACTTCAAAACCTGAATCTTTTCTTAGGTTTTGAATTCTATTGACGAGTTCTCTAGCCACTCCCTCACTCTTAAGTTCAGGGCTGATGTGAATGTCTAAAGCAACAGTTACATTCCCCTCAGAAGCGACCAAACAACCTTCGATGTCCTGGGAGGAAATCAAAACATCTTCCAACATTAAATCGATGGTTTGATCGCCTAAATCAAGTTGTTTTAGACCATTTTGTTCTATAGCACTAATATCATCAGCAGTAAATTCAGCAACTTTGGCAGCAATTTGTTTCATATGCTTACCGTGTTTAGGACCAAGAGTTTTAAAGTTAGGTTTTATCTGTTTTACAATAATTCCATCTTCGTCAGTGATGAGTTGTAATTCTTTGATATTAACTTCAGCCTTAACAAGATCTTCCACCGCAAGAATAGCCTGCTTTTCTTCTAAACTATGGTAAGGAACCATCATTTTTTGAAGCGGCTGTCTCACCTTGATTTTTTCTTTTTGACGAAGTGAAAGTACAAGTGAAGACAAGCGTTGAGCTAATTCCATTTTTTGTTCAAGAGAACTATCAATTAGTGATAGGTCTGCAGTTGGAAATGCTGCTAAGTGAACTGATTCTGAAGCAGTTGGTCTGCACACCCCACTTAAGTCCCTGTAGAGACGATCCATATAAAAGGGGGCAATTGGAGCGGAAAGCAAGGCCACGGACTCCAAACAGGTATAGAGGGTTTGATAGGCTGCTATTTTATCGGTTTCATAAGCGCCTTTCCAAAAACGTCTTCTACACAAACGCACATACCAGTTCGATAGATTTTCTTGAACAAAATCTGAAATCAATCGGGCAGCTCTTGTTGGTTCATAAGCTTGATAAGCTTGATCGACCTTTTGAATCAAACTATGGAGTTCTGATAGAATCCAACGATCAATTTCTGGACGCTTTTCCATAGGAACCTCAGCTTCTTTATAGGTAAAGTTGTCGAGGTTAGCATAAAGACTAAAGAAGGAATAGGTATTATAAAGTGTTCCAAAGAATTTACGTTTCACTTCTGCAACTCCTTCGAGATCGAATTTTAAATTATCCCAAGGATTGGCATTAGAGATCATATACCATCTAGTGGCATCTGCTCCATGATCTTTGAGCGTTTTAAAAGGATCAATGGCATTTCCTAAACGCTTAGACATCTTTTTTCCATCCTTGTCAAGCACCATTCCATTTGAAACAACATTTTTATAAGCAACAGTATCAAAAACCATCGTTGCAATAGCGTGAAGGGTATAAAACCATCCTCTGGTTTGATCGACACCTTCAGCGATAAAATCTGCAGGGAACGACTCATTGGAATCAATTTTTTCTTTGTTTTCAAAAGGGTAATGCCATTGTGCATAAGGCATAGCACCACTATCAAACCATACATCGATCAGGTCAGACTCTCTTCTCATCGGTTTTCCAGAAGGAGAAACTAAAATGATTTGATCTACAATATTTTTATGAAGGTCTATTTTTTGATAGTTTTCCTCGCTGTTATCTCCAGGCTTGAACTCTTCAAAGATATCCTTGTCCATAAATCCTGCAGTAACCGCTTCTTGCATCGCTTCTTTGAGTTCTTGTACAGAACCAATGATGCGTTCTTCTTTACCGTCTTCCGTTCTCCATATAGGAAGAGGAATCCCCCAATATCTAGATCTTGAAAGGTTCCAATCATTAGCATTGGAGAGCCAATTTCCAAATCGACCTTCTCCAGTTGCTTTGGGCTTCCAATTAATGCTTTGATTGAGTTCAACCATACGATCTTTTATATCGGTAACCTTGATAAACCAAGAATCCAAAGGATAGTAAAGAACCGGCTTATCCGTTCTCCAACAATTAGGGTAGGAGTGGACATATTTTTCAACCTTAAAGGCTTTATTCTCTGTTTTAAGTTGTATAGCAATTTCTACATCAACTGATTTTTCAGGAGCTTCCCCCTCTTCATAATAGTCGTTTTTGACATATTTTCCACCTAATTCACCGAGTTCAGGACGAAATTTACCCTGTAGATCAACCAGTGGAACCGGGTTGTTGTTTTCATCTAACACTAACATTGGTGGCACCTCTGGAATAGCCTCTTTTGCTACCTGAGCATCATCTGCACCAAAAGTTGGAGCGGTATGAACAATACCAGTTCCGTCTTCAGTGGTTACGAAGTCGCCAAGAATAACTCTAAAGGCATTCTCTGGATGTTGATAAGGTAACACCGCATCAATTAACTGCTCATAACGAGTATTTAAGAGTTCTTTTCCAAGAAATGAATCTCCTATAAAGTAAGGTATTTTTTTGTCAGCTGGCTTAAATTGATCTAATTCTTCTAGTGTATCCACTGCTGAGAATTTTCCAGCAAATTGTTTGCTCACTAACGCTTTAGCTAATACGACGGTGATGGGTTCGAAGGTATATTGGTTGTAGGACTTCACCCATACATATTCAATCTTAGGACCTACAGTTAAAGCCGTATTACTTGGTAGGGTCCAAGGAGTTGTCGTCCATGCTAAAAAGTAAATGTGATCACTAATACCTTGTAGCGCCTGTGGCAACGTATCATTTAGGGCTTTAAATTGAGCAGTAATAGTAGTGTCAGTAACATCTTGATAACACCCCGGTTGATTGAGCTCATGAGAACTTAGACCCGTACCCGCTTTTGGAGAATAAGGCTGAATAGTATAGCCTTTGTAGATCAGGCCTTTATCATAAATCTGTTTGAGGAGCCACCAGACACTCTCCATATATTTTGGTTCATAGGTCACATAGGGCTCTTCCATATCGACCCAATACCCAATTTTTTGGGTCATTTCATTCCAGATATCGGTATAGCGCATCACGGCTTTTCTACACGCATCATTGTATTCTGAAATGGTAATTTTAGTCCCAATATCTTCTTTGGTAATTCCTAATTCTTTCTCAACTCCTAATTCAACAGGGAGCCCATGAGTATCCCATCCAGCTTTTCGTTTTACTTGAAAGCCTTTCATGGTTTTATATCTTGGAAAAATATCCTTGATAGTTCTAGCCATTACATGATGAATGCCAGGCATCCCATTGGCTGATGGAGGGCCTTCAAAAAACACATAGCTTGGGCTCCCCTCTTTTTGAGAGATACTTTTATTAAAGATATCGGCTTCTTCCCAGAACTTGCGAACATCGTTCGACACTTCTGCTAAATCTAGGCCTTTATATTCTGCAAACTTCATAAAACTAGGCTATTGGGCTAAAATTAAAGATGCAAAATTACACATTTCTAAGCAAAAATAGGAGCTTAGCGAGTTGATTTTAAAATTGATGACTTAAACTGGTAATCAGATTGGTTCCGGGAGCACTGATGCCAGAGGAATACGGTCGGTATCTGAGGTTAGTTATATTTTCAACAGCAAGTGAAAGTTTTGTATGATGTGAGAGCTGAATTTGAGATTTAAAATTAAGTGTTTGCCAGGAGGGAGCATAAGGGTTTCCAAACTCATCTTTAGCATACATATAGGCTTTGGAATGCTCACTTAGCGCTAGTTTTTCGTAGGGAATCTCAGCGTTGAATTGTGAATATAAATGGAGGGTTACTGCACTTTTTTCATAGATGAACTGAACCTGTCCAAAATTTGGGGAGATATGTCGAACGGCAGAACTTGTTCCATCATGATCAATAAACTCTCCTTTAGAACGAGAATAGTTGGCTATAAATTTCAAATGAGGATGTAATAAACATCTTAGTGCCAATTCAACACCTCTAATTTTTGCATGAGCTATATTTTGGATGGCTTGAACTCTTGAAAGTGTTCCTTGATATTCAAGGTATTTTTGAGCTGTTGTTTCATTTTCAGGAATGAAATGATCAAAATCTTTTCGAACCATTACCTGATCCATAAAGGTGTAATACGTAGCGATCCTAAATTCGGTATGTTGCTGTATCTTGGTTCTAAACCCAAGATCGATACCTCTAGCATGTTCTGGTTTTAAATCGGGATTTGGAACTACGACTGCTCCGGGTTCTGAGTCAAATACCTTTGCTAAATCATCGATATTTGGGGCTCTAAATCCAGAGGATAAATTAAGTCTCCATTGTGTGTTTATATGACTCCAATTCACACCTAAATTGGCGGTTAAAGCGCCTGTATTAAGAACGATTTCATCGAAAGGCATTTGGTATTGAACTCGATCCATTGGTGCAAAAGCATTGACTTTACTATATCGAAGTCCTCCCATAAGACTTAGATTATCAGCTGCTTTTAATGAACCATTTAGGTATAAGGCTGAAGATTTCCAAGTGGATTGATCTGGGTATCTTGATGGGGCATCACTGATTTGACCATTATTGATGTCTTCACTACTCCCCTTTGAATGTACGGTATTCAAGAGGTGTTCATATCCATAATACACCTCTAAAGCGTTGCCTGCTTTTTTCTCAAAATCCATAGTAATGGTCCAACTATCCACTCGATCATCCGTATGTTCTAAAAGCGCATCATCAAAATCCCGATGGTGTCTACTCTCTCCAAATCGCTGTTGAGCAATACTCAGCTGTGCATTTTGATAAAAAGAATTCGATCGCTTATGATGAAGTTGATAGTGCTTCATATTCCATAATTGAGGACCATAATACCACTGAGCAGATCGAAGCAAGTCACCTTCTTTTCCAGGTCTAATTAAACGATCGTACCTGGGGACATCAGATGTTTTTGAGTATACCCATGAAAACTCATGCTTCCAATGAGAAGAAGGTTGAAACACCGTTTTATGAAAAGCACTGAGCATCGAATATGCGGTGTTGACTTGTTTTCTAGGGCGGCTATTTTGAAAGAGCTGATCTTGACCATTGCTGTAGTTTACAAAATAGGGCCTAAGGTATTCCTCCGGACCTGATCTCCCCATCGTTAAATCTGAGAAATCACTATGAGTGATGCTGCTAAAATGAGACCATTTTGAAGAAGCTTGAGCAAGTTCGATATGGTTGGTCCACTCCTGATTTGCAGAGGAGAATCTACTGGTAGCTTGTATTTGAATATTTTGTGTAGAACTCCATCCTTTAGTCTTGCTATAAAAGTTAATAACACCACCTATGGCATCTGAACCATAGATAACAGATCCTGTTCCAAAAAGCACCTCCGTTTTATCGAGAATAAAAGGATCTACAGCAATAACATTTTGTAGATTACCACTTCTAAAAATAGCATTATTCATACGTACCCCATCGAATACCAATAAAAGTCGATTTGCAGCAAAACCTCTTATCATTGGACTTCCTCCCCCTAGTTGACTTTTTTGAACAAAAACATTACCCGATTGTTGAAGCAGATCAGCAGCTGTTTGAGGCTGTTGAAGCTCCATGGATTTTCGGTTGATGACCCGTATTTTTTGTGGGACTTGACTTTTGTACTGCCTCCATTTTGAAACGGACATAATTACCTCATCAAGGGGGGTACTTTGTGGATTTAAATAAACGATATAGTTGTTATGCTTCCAAGATCGCTTACTGATTCTGAGTTTTTCATAACCAAGTTTATACACCTCTAGCACCTGATCCATTTCAAAAGCAGTTAGATCTACACGTCCGTCACCATAAGAACTGATACTCTCCGCTAAATTGACGCTATAGACTAACGCTTGCTCCACAGGAATTTTAGTAGTTGCATCTAAAACGATGAATTTTTGAGCGTATAGACCACTACACAGCAGTAAAAAAATTAAAACAAGGAATTTATTTAGACGCAAATATGGCATGGAGTACTTCTAACGATTTTGGGAGCTTAAATGAATTTAAATGCAACTGATAATACTGTAACAAAGAGGATAAGAGTTCAATTTTAATTTTTTTATCAAGTTTAATCGATTTAGAATTATCAAAATTCGTGCCTAAAAACAGCTTCAACTGTTCAGAAAGTAAGTCGTTTAAACAGACCCCTTTAATATAGACAGGACTGAAGGCTCCTTCTTCAAGGTTAAAATAAGGGTACTCTTTAGTATTTAAGTCGGGATAAAAACCTAAATAACGACTTAACTCAATCAAAAATTGAAGATGAAAATTAGCAATTTGATCTTCCTGATCCATCCAAATTAAAGCAGAGGATAGAAAATTAAAAAGCGCTTGATTTTGTTCTTCCTCAACTATAGCCGAGGAGAGAACTTCAGCAAGAAAAATCACTAAAGAGTTTTTAACGATATCAGATTGAGCACTCTGGTAATGATAGAGCGTTTTAACTTCAGAAATACGTTCAAGTGAGGCATTGTTCTTGTGTATGCCCACGAGTTCAAGTTGTGATAGTGGAATAAAATAGGCAGCTTTTACCTTGGCTTTTTTGGCGGCAAGTACTCCTTTTAAAAAATAGGACTTTAGGCCATCGGATTCGGTATAAGCTTTTATGATAAGACTGCTTTCTGCATACTTAATCGAAGACAAAACAATGGCTTTAGTGCTTACTCTCATGGAAGCAAATTAACAAAAAAATAGCCTTTGGACGTCCAAAGGCTATAGAGTATTTGAAAATGGGGGGGGTTAGATGATTCCTTGAGCAAGCATTGCATCAGCTACTTTAACAAACCCAGCGATATTAGCTCCTTTTACGTAATTACAATACCCATCTTCTTCAAGCCCATATTCTAAACAGCAGTTATGGATGTTGGCCATGATGTCTTTTAATCGCTCATCAACTTCTTCTCTTGTCCAAGAGATACGAAGTGAATTTTGAGACATTTCTAACCCAGAGGTAGCTACACCGCCTGCATTAGATGCTTTTCCAGGGGCAAAAAGCAGTTTCTTTTGATTTAAGTAGTGAACAGCATCAGGAGTTGTTGGCATATTAGCTCCTTCAGCTACACAGATGCAGCCATTGTCGATTAAAGTTTTGACCTCATCTAGGTTGAGTTCATTTTGAGTTGCACAGGGGAATGCAATATCACAAGGAACAGACCACGGGCGTTTCCCTTCATAATAACTAGCATTAGGATATGCGTCAACGTATTCGCTGATACGACCTCTTTTGTTATTTTTAAGATCGATCACGAAATTAATTTTTTCTTGGTCCATCCCATCTGGATCGTGAATAAATCCTTTAGAATCAGAAAAGGTTAACACTTTAGCGCCAAGTTGTACACATTTTTCAGCTGCATATTGAGCAACATTTCCAGATCCAGAGATACAAACAGTCTTCCCTTCCATGGAATCTCCTGAACGCTTTAGCATGGATTGCGCAAAATAAACGGTACCATAGCCGGTAGCTTCCGGACGAATTAACGAACCACCCCATGAGCGCCCCTTACCTGTGAGCACTCCGGTAAATTCGTTTCTAATTTTTTTATACATTCCAAAAAGGTATCCAATTTCTCTAGCACCAACTCCTATATCTCCCGCAGGGACATCCGTATTAGGGCCGATATGCCTTGAAAGTTCAAGCATAAATGCATGGCAAAAACGCATGATTTCATCATTTGATTTTCCTTTTGGATCAAAATCAGATCCCCCTTTACCACCTCCCATAGGAAGGGTCGTTAAGGCATTTTTAAACACCTGTTCAAAAGCTAGAAATTTAAGTATACTCGCATTAACTGAGGGATGAAAACGCAGTCCACCCTTATAAGGTCCAATCGCAGAATTCATTTGAATACGATACCCTCTATTGACGTGAATTTCACCTTTATCATCTACCCATGCAACTCTAAAAGAAATCAATCGTTCTGGTTCCACCATACGTAAAAGTATATGCTTGCCATTGTAGATTTCATTACGAGCAATGTAGGGGATTACTGTATCAGCTACTTCTTGGACTGCCTGTATAAATTCTGGTTCATGCCCATTTCGAATACGCACTTCATGCATGAAGTTATCGATCTTATCTTGAATCAACGTGTCGGATTGCATATAATTATTAAATTAATAGTTTATGAGTAAAATTATGCTATTTTAATAATTTTATGAGTATAATTTCACACTATTTTATAGAATTCTTAACAACTATTTACGAAAAGGCTTTTTAGCGCTTCCCCTCGAGCATGAATAAAGTCCTTACACGGCAGCTAATGCTCTTTTGAGTGCTAAAATGGAGCCGAGGTGTATTCCTTCGTGAAAATTGTTAAAGGAAATGGCATCTTCAACAGTTCTTAAGCATACGTTAGCAGAGGTTGTGTACTCATTATAGGTCTTAAACACTCCGTCATGATAGTCTTGTTCTGCCTTATCCACAAGATCTATCAAAGCAGATTTTATCATTGCAATTTCCTCTGCAGAAGGATGTGCTTCTGGTCGAGAACCCTTAGCGTATTTTTTGATGATCTCATCGGGGAGATGGAGTGCTAAACCACTTAATTTATAGAGTAGCAATTGCTGCGTAACCGCAACATGGGCAATGTTCCACCAAATATTATTATTAAAGTGCTCAGGAACAGCAACTAAGTTTTCTGCAGAAGTTTCTTCTAGGAGGTTGATAAAAATTTTTCTGATTTCTCGGCTCGTATAGAATTCAAAGTCAATACTCATGGTCTCATTATTTAATTGTAATTTTAAATTACTAAAGTAATCAATAGATGAATACCATTTATCATTTGAGTAGTTGCTCTACCAATAAAAGAATTTTATCTGAACTTCCTTTAGAGCAATTTGAGCTCATCGATATTAAAAACCATCCCTTAAGTGATGAAGAATTGGAGGGCTTTTATCAACATACCCAATCCTACGAGGCGTTGATTAATAAAAGAGCTCAGCGATTTAAACAAGAGGGGATGGAACCCAATGGACAACAGGAGGAATGGTATAAAGAACTACTCAAATCCCACTACACCTATTTAAAACGACCTGTGATTTGCTATAAAGATCAGCTCTACGTTGGGAATGCTAAATCGACCATAGAATCATTAAAATCAGCGCTTTGAAACCACTGATTACGATTCGACATATTGCTTTTTTAGCGGCTTTTGGAGCAACAGCTATTTATGGAATTAACCATACGGTAGCCAAGGGAGTTATGCCCGAATATACGGGAGCTTTTGGATTTATTTTTTTAAGAACAGGCGGAGCTGCCTTGTTGTTTTGGATCAGTTCGCTATTTATCAAATCCGAAAAAATTGAAAGAAAAGATTGGAAAACACTGCTGTTAGCTGCTGTTTTAGGCGCAGTGATTAATATGCTTTCCTTTTTTAAAGGATTAGAACTATCTACTCCAATCAACTCTTCTATTTTGGTAACGATAACGCC